>Ga0247835_1001776_pt1 | contig 25130 bp, 19 predicted proteins | sample LaCtaG_3_FD_189912 | JGI IMG/M metagenome (GOLD analysis project Ga0247835, IMG submission 189912) | Freshwater microbial communities from meromictic Lake La Cruz, Castile-La Mancha, Spain - LaCruzMarch2015_13.5m | ecosystem: Environmental > Aquatic > Freshwater > Lake | place: Spain: Castile-La... | reverse complement strand
TCGCCTTGCACGTGGGCGCTTTTGCCGACGGTGAGGGTGGCGTTGGAAATGATCTCGCCTTCGATTTTGCCGTCGAATACGAGGTCATTCTGGAATTTGAGTGTGCCTTTGATTTCCACGTCGCTGGAGAGATGGTTGCGGTTGCCGCTTCCGGTTGATGGTTCGCTCATGGGATTTACTAGGTTGCTGAGATTCATCTTGGGTGAGTTCCCGAACTTAGTGACTCGGACGGGGGTGTCAAAACAAAGCGTCCGCGCGCCCGGAAAAAAGGCGGCAACCCCTCACGAAAGGCCCTCCGCCAACTCCTCCGCAGGGTAGGTCCAAATCTCGCTGAGCGTCGGATGGTAGTGCGGAATGCGCGCAAAATCCGCCGCGGTCGCGCGGTAGCGCAGGGCCACAACCACCTCGTGGATCAGCTCGGACGCATGCGGGCCGACCACGGCGCCGCCGAGGAGTTCGCCGCTGGCGCGGTCGGCCAGAAGTTTGACGAAACCGTCCGTTTTCCCGGCTACGAGGGATTTCCCGTGATCGTCGAAAGGGTAGCAGGCCTCGGCTACCTCGAGCCCCTGCTCGCGGGCCTCGCGGGCGGTCAGGCCAACCATGGCGGCCTCGGGTTGGGTGAACACGGCGAAGAGGCGCAGGCGGTAGTCGATTTGCTCCAGCTTGTCGCCGCGCGCGCGCAGCAGGCGTGCGGCATTGCGGGCTGCAATCTCGCCCTGCTCGATGGCGATGTGGACAATCTCCAGCTTCCCGGTCACATCGCCGGCGCCGAAAATGTGCGGCACCGCTGTTTGCTGCGTCGGGCCGGTGGTGACCGGGCCGCGGGGTGCGACTTCGAGGCCCGCGGCGGTCAATTGCAGACCTGCCGTGGCGGGATCGCGCCCGAGGGCCAGCAGGATCTCCGCCGCCTCGAAGATCTCTTCGCGGCCGTCGTGCACCACGCGAACCCACTTGCCCCGCGGCCCGCGCCCGGCCCCGAGAATGCGGCAGCCGAGGACGAATTTTGTCCCGTGGCGCTCCATGCCGCTTTGCACGGCATCGGCCACATCGTGATCCATCGCGCTGAGGAGGTGGCTGCTGCGTTGGATGACTGTGACCTCCGACCCGAGGCCGCGGTGGTAATGGGCCATCTCCAGCGCCACCGGGCCGGCCCCGAGGACGAGCAGGGAACTCGGCGGCTGCGGGTTGTTGAGGACATCGTCGCTGGTCATCGGCTCCGCGGCGGCCAATCCAGGGATGTCGGGGTGGCGGACGACCGAGCCGGTGGCGACCAGGATGGTGCGGGCGTGGATTTTTCGTTCGCCGCCCTCGCGCAGGCGGACGGAAATTTCCTGCGGTCCGAGGAATTCCGCCTGGCCGCGCACCAGTTCAAATTTTCCCCCTTCGAGCTGTCCGGCCCGGTAGCGCGCGAACTCGGCCACGAGTTTTTTCTTCCGGGCGATGATCGCAGCGCCGTCGAAAGTCACCGGGCCGGCCGAGAGGCCGAACTGGCCGGCCTCCCGGATTTCCTGCATGCGGTTGGCCGATTCGATGAGCGTCTTGCTCGGCATGCAGCCGCGCAGGATGCAAAGCCCGCCGAGTTCTTCCGCGCCATCAATCACCGCGGTGCGCAGGCTCTCAGCCACCGCGGTCCGCGCCGCCGCGTAGCCCGCACTGCCGCCGCCGATCACGACAAAATCAAAGCTTTCCATAGACCTGCGGACGATAGACGAGGGTCGTCCCCATAGCGAACTCGGGAACGGCTCTTATACCAAGCACCTCATGCTTTGGTCGCAGGGGGTAGGGACGGGCCTCCGGACCGGCCGTGTCGAATTCGGAGAAAAGTTCCCGGCCGGTCCGGAGGCCCAGCCCTACCACCGGACCAAAAGTCGAGAAGCAAGGGGCTGTTGGTTTTATGACGCGAAAATCCTGCCCGCGGGGCAAAAAAGGCTGGAGCAGCGGGGGTGGGCCGTTAGGCTGGGCGGACTGATTTGGCCGCGCTGGGCGATCCTCCCGCGCCCCCGAAGTTCGGGGGCATCCATGGTTCGACAGCGTGTTTTCATCGGCATTTATCACATGGCGGAAAAAGAGATGGTTGGCAAAGTTGGGCAGGCCTATGACGCCGCCCAGATCGACAAACTTGAGGGCTTGGAGGCCGTGCGCAAGCGGCCGGGGATGTATATCGGCTACACCGACGAGCGTGGCTTGCACCATTGCGTTTACGAGGTTCTCGACAACTCGATCGACGAGCACCTGGCCGGCCATTGCACCCGCATTGATGTGACCATTCACGCGGACGGCTCGTGCTCGATCCGCGACAACGGCCGCGGTATTCCCGTCGATGTCCACCCGAAGTGGAAAATCCCCGCGATCGAGCTGGTGCTGACCAACCTGCACGCCGGCGGCAAGTTCGGCCAAGGGGCCTACAAGTTCAGCGGCGGACTCCACGGCGTCGGCGCCAAGTGCGTCAACGCGCTCTCCGAGTGGTTCAAGGCGGAGGTTTATCGCGACGGCAAAGTCTACTTCATGTCGTTCGCCCGCGGCAAAACGACCCAACAGCTCAAGGTCCTGAGCGAGTTGAAGAGCAAGAAGCAGACCGGGACGCTCATCACCTTTCTGCCGGACCACCAGATTTTCACCACGATCGAATTCGTCTTCGAGCGCCTCGGCGCACGTCTGCGCGAGCTGGCTTTCCTCAACTCCGGTCTCGAAATCCGCCTGATCGACGAGCGGGTCGAGGGCGAGCCGAAGACCGCGGTCTACATTTACAAACTCGGCATCGAGGAATTCGTCCGCGAACTCGGCGAGAGCAAACAGGTCATCCACCCGAAGGTCATCAACATCGGCGGACAGCGGAAGACGATGATGAAGGGCAAGAATGGCGAGGACGTCGAGGAGGACGTCTTCGTGGAGTGCGTGATGCAATACAACGACTCCTACACCGACCAGATTCTTTGCTTCACCAATTCGATCCCGAACCCGGACGGCGGCACGCACATGACCGGGTTCCGCTCGGCCCTGACCCGCGCGATCAACCAGTATTCGAAGGCCAGCAACTTGGCCAAGGAGAAGGATCCCCCGATCACCGGCGACGACGTGCGCGAGGGGCTCATCTGCGTGCTCAGCCTCAAGCACCCCGACCCGAAGTTCGAGTCCCAGACCAAGGTCAAGTTGGTCAATCCGGAAGTGGACGGCATCGTCAGCTCGATCATTTACGAGGGGCTGATGGATTTCTTCGACTCGAATCCGGCCGTGGCGAAAAAAGTTTTCGAGAAGGGTATGACGGCGGCCCGCGCCCGCGAGGCGGCCCGCAAGGCGCGTGAGACGGTGCGCAAGAGCGCGCTGACCGGCGGCGGCCTGCCCGGCAAGCTGGCCGATTGTTCGGAGCGCGATCCTTCGCTGACCGAACTTTTCATTGTCGAGGGCGACTCGGCCGGCGGCTCGGCCAAGCAGGGACGCGATCGGCGCTTTCAGGCCATTCTCCCGATCCGCGGCAAACTGATTAACGTGGAGAAGGCGCGCCTGGACAAGGTTCTGCAGAACACGGAAATCCAGACCATGATCACCGCCGTCGGAACGGGCATCGGCGCAGGCGACCAGGAGGGCTCGTTCAATTTCGAGAAGCTGCGCTACGGCCGGATCATCATCATGACCGATGCCGATGTTGACGGCTCGCACATCCGCACCCTTCTGCTGACGTTTTTCTACCGGCAGATGACCGAGTTGGTCCGCCGCGGTTGCGTTTACATCGCGCAGCCGCCGCTTTACCAGATCAAGCGCAAGAAGCGTGAGGAATACGTGGATGACGATGCGCAGCTCACCCGCATCCTCATTTCACTCGGGGCCGAGGACATCCGCCTCGTCCACCTCAAGAACAAGAAAGTTTTCAGCGAGACGCAGCTCAAGGAGATCCTTGAACTACTCGAGCGTTTTTCCAAGACGAGCAACGCGATCAAGCGGCTCGGTGGTGATTTTGAGACCTACCTCGGGGCGCGTGACGCCAAGACCGGACGGCTGCCGATCTACCTGATCAAGATCCGCGACGGCAACCGGGAGAGCGTGGAGTATTTCCATGATGAGGAGGAGCTGAAGAACTTTGCCGGCAAGAACAGCGACCTGAACCTGTTCGAAAGTGAGATGCCCGAGGTCGGGGAGGCCGAGGCTGGGAACGCCGAGGCTGCACCGGTCAAGGAAGTGGCCAAGGAGGCCGCGTTGCCCGGCCGCAAACGCCGCGCCACGTTGGTGGAAGTCCACGAGTCGGCCGCGGCGGAGAAGTTGACCGCCGAGCTTTCCAAGAAGGGCCTCGATATCGACCACTATGCGGCAACGGACAGCCCGATCTTCCACCTCATCGAGGGCGAGGGGGAGCGCGAGGTGAAGCATGAGATTTTCTCCATCCCTCGCATCCTCGATCTGGTCAAGGAAATCGGCCGCCGCGGCGTGCAGATCAAGCGATTCAAGGGCCTCGGGGAAATGAACGCCAAGGAACTTTTCCAGACGACGATGGATCCGGAGAAACGCCGCCTGCTTCGCGTCAAACTCGACGACACCAACGCCGTCGAGGCCGACAAAATGTTCACCGTCCTCATGGGCGACGTGGTTGAGCCGCGGCGCCATTTCATCGAGGACAACGCCCTCAACGTCCGCAACCTCGACATCTAACCACCACCATGCCGCCCAAATCCGCCGAAACCAAACTCGTCACCGAGGACAAAGCCACCACGCAGCGCTCGAAGAACCTCGACCTCGCCCTCCAACAGATTGCCAAGGACTACGGCGACGGCGCGATCATGCGTCTCGGCGACCATTCGCACTCGAACATCGAGGTCATTCCCACCGGCAACATCCTCATCGACCGCGCGCTCGGCACGGGTGGCTTTCCCCGCGGCCGCGTGGTGGAAATTTACGGCCCGGAATCCTCGGGCAAGACGACCCTCACGCTCACCGTCATCGCCCAGGCTCAGAAGGCCGGTGGCCTGGCCGCCTTCATCGACGTCGAGCACGCCCTCGATCCTAAATACGCTCAGCGTCTCGGGGTCAACCTCGATGACCTCCTCGTCTCGCAGCCGAACTCCGGCGAGGAAGCCCTGCGCATCTGCGAAACGCTCGTCCGCTCGAACGCCCTCGATGTCATTGTCCTCGACTCCGTGGCTGCCCTCGTGACCAAGCAGGAACTGGAGGGCGAGATCGGCGACTCGACCGTGGGAACGCAGGCCCGCCTGATGAGCGCCGCGCTGCGCAAGCTGACCGCGCTGATTTCCAAAGCCCGCACCTGCTGCATTTTCACCAACCAGATCCGCGAGAAGATCGGCGTGATGTTTGGCAACCCCGAGACCACGCCCGGGGGCAAGGCGCTCAAATTCTACGCCAGTGTCCGTTGCGACATCCGCCGCATCGGCGCGATCAAACAGACCGACGGCGTGGTCACCGGCAACCGCACGCGGATCAAGGTGGTCAAAAACAAAGTGGCCCCGCCCTTCACCGAGGCCGAGTTCGACATCATGTATAACGAGGGCATCTCCAACGTGGGTTCTCTCATCGATGTCGCCCTCGAGAAGGGCGTGATCGAGAAGCGCGGTTCCTGGCTCAGCTTCAAGGGCAACCAACTCGCCCAGGGGCGCGACGCCGGCAAGGAGGCCCTCAAGGCCGACGCCAACCTTTATCGCGAGGTGGAAGAGGCGACGCTCGCGGCGATGGATGTCGTGGAGAAAAGCTAACGACGCATCTGCCGCACACCTCTACCGATGAATATTCACGAATACCAGGCGAAGGAACTGCTCGAGCGTTTCGGCGTGGACACGCCGCGCGGCCACATGGCCAGCACGGCCGCCGAGGCGGAAAAAAATGCCCGGGAACTCGGGACCAACTCGCTCGTGGTCAAGGCGCAGATCCACGCCGGTGGCCGCGGCAAGGGCACGTTCACCAGCGGCTTCCAAGGCGGAGTGCATCTCTGCAAGACGGCCGGACAGGCCCGCGACTTTGCCGCCAAGATGCTGGGCCAGACGCTGGTGACCCACCAGACCGGGCCGGAGGGGCGTCTGGTCAATCAGGTGCTGGTGGCCGAGTCGGTCGAGATCGAAAAGGAATTTTACTTCGCTGTCCTCATGGACCGCGCGACTGGTGCGCCGGTCATCGTGGCCAGCCGCGAGGGTGGTATGGACATCGAGCACGTGGCTGAGACCAGCCCGGAAAAAATCATCCGCGAGGCGGTGGACCCGGCCTTCGGCTTGCAGCCCTACCAGACGCGCAAGCTCGCCCGCGAACTCGGCTTTGCTCCCTCGCAGATGCGCGCCGCCTGCAAACTATTCGCCTCCCTTTACCGCTGTTTCTCCGCGCTCGATTGCTCGATGGTCGAGATCAACCCGCTGGTCCTGACCACGGGCGGCAAGGTGCTGGCCCTCGATGCGAAGTTCTCTTTCGACGACAACGCGCTCTTCCGTCATCCGGAGATTGTCGCGCTGCGTGACGTGGCCGAGGAGGATCCGCGCGAGGTCGCGGCCTCCAAGCACCACCTCAGCTACATCGGCCTCGATGGCAACATCGGCTGCATGGTCAACGGCGCCGGGCTGGCCATGGCCACGATGGACATCATCAAGCACCACGGCGGCTCCCCGGCCAACTTCCTCGACGTCGGCGGCGGGGCCAGCGAGGAGCAGGTGACCGAGGCCTTCAAGATTCTTCTCTCCGACCCGAAGGTTAAGGCCATTCTGGTCAATATTTTCGGCGGCATCATGAAATGTGATGTCATCGCCCACGGCGTGCTCAACGCCGTCAAGGCGCTCAAGCTCAACATCCCGCTGGTCGTGCGCCTCGAGGGAACCAACGTCGAAGAGGGGCGCAAGCTGCTGGCCGATTCCAACCTGCCGATCGCGTCGGCCTCCGACCTCGATGACGCGGCCGTGCAAATCGTGGCGCTTGCGCCGAAGGAGTAATTTTATGTCCGTTCTCGTTGGCAAAGACACCCGGCTCTGCGTGCAGGGCATCACCGGAAAATCCGGCGCGTTCCACACGCGCAATTGCATGGAATACGGCACCAATGTTGTGGCCGGCATCACCCCCGCCCGCGGCGGCGAAATGTTCGACGACAAAGTGCCCGTCTTCGACACCGTCCACGAAGCGCGCGAGCAGACCGGCTGCAACGCGACCATGATTTTTGTCCCGCCCGAGTTCGCGGCTGACGCCATCCTTGAGGCGGCCGACGCCGGGGTGGAACTGATTGTCTGCATCACCGAGGGCATTCCCGTGATGGACATGATGCGGGCGAAAGAAATGCTGCGTCGCAGCAATTCGCGCCTCATCGGGCCGAACTGCCCGGGCATCATCACTCCCGGCGCGTGCAAGATCGGCATCATGCCCGGCTACATCCACAAGCCCGGCCACATCGGCGTGGTTTCGCGCTCGGGCACCCTGACCTACGAGGCCGTCTGGCAATTGACCAGCCGCGGGCACGGCCAATCCACCTGCATCGGCATCGGGGGCGACCCGATCATCGGCACAACCACACTCGACGCGGTGCAGTTGTTCGCGGCCGACCCCGACACCCACGGCATCATTCTCATCGGCGAAATCGGCGGCACGGCCGAGGAAGAAGCCGCAGCTTGGCTTAAAGAAAACTGCGACAAGCCGGTGGCCGGCTTCATCGCCGGCGCCACTGCGCCGCCCGGACGCCGCATGGGCCATGCTGGAGCCATCATCTCCGGTGGCCAAGGCACCGCCGGGGCCAAGAAGGACGCGTTGCGGGCTGCCGGCATCGCCGTGGCCGAGACCCCCAGCACGATCGCTGACACGTTGCTGGCGGTGATGAAGTAAGTCCCCCCGCTCAATATGCGACTGACGGTGTCGTGGTCGTCTATTGACAAGCTAGGCGACTTGCCACGTCTCGGGTGAATGACCGCTTTTCAAAGATTCTGCTTCTGCTCGTCGCCATTGGTGCGCTCATTTGTTCCGGCTACTTCATACTCTACCGCCCATATGTCCTTCTTCCCCGACAGGATCAGGCATTTCTCGCATCCAATCCCAACCGCGATGCTGTCTTGCAGCGGTTTGGCCAGCCCGCTGAGGAGTTACAGGCCGGGCAGCGTTTCCAGATGACTGGTTGGTATCCACTTCCCGACCGGGAGGCCAGCCACTCGGCGCTTTCTTTTGTTCGTCGTTACGGCAGCAAGCTCTACTTGTATTTCGACGCGCAAGGACAGATGGAGTTTTTCCTTATTTCACGGTCATGACGCGTCCAACAAAGTCGCCCAATCATGCGATGCATCGAACTGCGCCGGGGGCGGCCGTCGAAACGAGTGCGGAGTTGGCCTGAAAGCGCGGTCGGCTACTCCGCCGTCTTCGCGTCGAGCTTCTGCAACTTCGGCCGGATCACGGCTTGGTTGTAGGGATGCATGGGGTTCTCGCGGTAGAAGTTCTGATGGTGATCCTCGGCGGGATAGAATTTTTCCAGCGGGATGATTTCGGTCACGATGGGCGACTTGAAGCCGGGTTGGGCGCGCTCCATGGACTGGCGGGCGAGGCGGGCTTGTTCGTCGTCGGTGGTGAGGATGATCGAACGGTATTGCGTGCCGGTGTCGGCCCCTTGGCGGTTGAGTGTGGTCGGGTCGTGCGCTTGCCAGAAGAGGTCGATGATTTTTTCGTAGGAGATTTTTTCCGGCTCGAACTCGATCTGCACGACCTCCGCATGGCCGGTGCGGCCGGTGCAGATTTGTTCGTAGGTGGGGTTGTCGGTCTGTCCGCCGGCGTAGCCGGAGGTGACGGAGACGATGCCGGGAAGGCGTTCGTAAACGGCCTCGACGCACCAGAAGCATCCGCCGCCGAGGGTGACTGTTTGGGTTTTCATGGGTTGATCTTGGGCTGAAAGGTGTGAGACGAGGAACAGGAGAATGAGGACGGCGGTGGGTTTCATGGGTTGTTTGTAGCGGCGGTCTATGACCGTCGGTGCAAGACGGCGGAAAGGTTCCGGCGGTCATAGACCGCCGCTACAGACAGGGGATTCATTGCGCCTCCCGCGGGACGAACTTGAGGGAGACCGAGTTGAGGCAGTAGCGCAGGCCGGTGGGGGCCGGGCCGTCGTTGAAGACGTGCCCGAGGTGGGCATCGCAGCGGGCGCAGAGAATTTCCTCGCGGAGCATGCCGTGGCTGAAGTCTTTTTCCGTCACGACATTTTCGGGCGCGACGGGTTGGAAGAAGCTGGGCCAGCCGGTGCCGGAGTCGAATTTGGCGTCGGACCGGAAGAGGGGAAGATCGCAGCACACGCAGAGGTAGAGGCCGGCCTTTTTGTGGTCGTGGAACGCACCACAGAACGGTCGCTCGGTTCCTTTGCCCCGGGCTACGGCGTAGGCCTCGTCGCCGAGTTGGGCACGCCATTCGGCGTCGGTCTTGCTCACTTTTTGCATGGGTTGGGCGGGGAGGGTCTGTCCGTCTTTATCCACGAGACAAACGTTCACGGTCGGGGTTTCGGATTCCGCATACGTTGTGGCGGGGGCGAGGGCAACGGCCAGCAGAAGGGCAAATCGGACGGGAAACATGAATGCAATGTCCGCCTGGCCGCACGCTTGTCAAATCAACCCTCCTCGGCGGCGGGCCGGCGTTTGCGGCGGCGGGCCGCTTCGGCGAGGAATTCCTCCTGCGCGTCCCACCGGGGTTCACCCGCCGGCACCGGACGGTAGCTGCCATCAGGCAGCAGGGCTTCGGCTTTGGCGTTGTCCTGCCAGTAACAATCAATGATTTCCTGCACATGGACCTTCATCCCGGGGCTTTCGATCGGGAAGACGGCCTCGACGCGGTGGTGGAAGTTGCGCTCCATCCAGTCGGCGCTGCCCATGTAGTAAAGCGGATCGCCGCCGTTCTCGAACCGGTAGAGGCGGCTGTGCTCGAGGAAACGGCTCACGATGCTCCGCACCTCGATATTGTCGCTCACACCGGGGAGCCCGGGGCGCAGGGCGCAGATGCCGCGGACGAGCAGGCGGACCGGCACACCGGCACGCGAGGCCCGGTAAAGGGCCTGGATGGTGTCCTCTTCGACCAGCGAGTTGATCTTGGCAAAAATCCCGGACGGGCGGCCGGCCCGGGCTTGGACGATCTCGTTCTCGATGAGCCCGATGACCTGTTTGTGCAGGTGCCATGGGGCGACGAGCAGCTTGTGCGGCGGCGGCAACTGCGAGACCCCGGTGACGGTGTTGAAAAGATTGGCCACGTCCTCGGTGATTTCCGGGCGCGCGGTGAAATAACTCAGGTCCGTGTAGAGGCGGGCGGTCGAGGGATGGTAGTTGCCCGTGCCGAGGTGGACGTAGCGGCGGATGCCGTCGTATTCCTTGCGCACGACCATGGCCATTTTCGCGTGGGTCTTGAGCCCGGAGACGCCGTAGACCACGTCGACGCCGGCCTCGCGGAGCTGGCGGGCCCAGCGGATGTTGGCCGCCTCGTCGAAACGGGCCTTGAGCTCGATGACGACGACGACCTGTTTGCCCTGACGTGAAGCGTCGATCAGCAGCGGGATGATGGGGGAGTCCGAGCTCGTGCGGTAAAGCGTCTGCTTGATGGCCAGCACCTGCGCGTCCTCGGCCGCCTGGCCGATGAAATCAAGCACGGTCTGGAAGCTGTCGTAGGGATGGTGGAGGAGGATGTCGCCCTTGCGGATGTGGAAGAAAATGTCGTGCTCTTCACCAAGGCCTACGACGGGCACCGGGGTGAAGCGCTTGTATTTGAGGTCGGGCCGGTCGACTTCGGTCGCGATGGGCATCAGCCGCACGAGATTGAGCGGCCACTCGGTGCGGTAAACGTCGGTTTTTTCGAGGTTGAAGATCTCGCAGAGACGGTTGGTCAGGCCTTCGGGGCAGTCCTGCACCTCGAGGCGGACGGCGTTGCCGCGGTTGAGCTTGCGCAGTTCATCCTCGATGGCGCGGAGGAGATTGCGGGCCTCCTCCTCGTCCACATAGAGGTTGCTGTTGCGGGTGATGCGGAAGACATGGGCCCCGCGCACCTTGACCCCGTGGAAGAGGCGGCCGACGTGCGCCTGGATGAGGTTGCCGAGGAAAATGAAGTCGTGGTCGCCGCTGGAATCTTTGGCGCGAAACGGAAGGACGCGTGGGAGGATGCGGGGGATCTGGACGACGGCGAGATCGGTGCCGAGGTCGCTGGCTTCCAGCTCGACCAGAATGTTGAGGCTTTTGTTCAGCAGTTGGGGAAAGGGATGCGCGGGGTCGAGGGCCAGCGGGGTCAGCACGGGAAAAACCTCGCGCTCGAAATACTCCTCGAAGTGCCGGCGCTCGGCTTCGTCCACGTCGGGATAGCGGTGGAAGCGGACGCCCTTTTCCGCCAGCTGCGGTTTGATCGCCTCCCGCCAGCAGATGTATTGGTCGGCCACGAGGCGGCGCACACGCTTGGAAATGGCGGCCAGCTGCTGCGCGGCGGTCAGGCCATCCGGCCCCGTCATTTCGGAACCCGCCTGCAGCACTTGCTTGAGGCCGGCCACCCGCACCTCGAAAAACTCGTCGAGATTCGAGGACACAATGCAAAGAAACTTGAGCCGCTCGAGCAGCGGGACCTCCGGATCATTGGCTTGATCCAGCACCCGCTGGTTGAATTCGAGCCAGCTCAGCTCGCGATTGATGAAGTATTGGGGATCCGAGAGGTCCATAAGGACAATCGACCACTCTTGGCTCGCCGAGGCCCAAGTTCAAGTGAAAGGAGCGCCACCCGTTGCGGTCATGGCCCGCTGTGCTAGGGTGTGCGCCAGTGAAGAATTTTTTCCGATTGTCACTCCTCGGGCTGGCCGCAGCAGCGGAGATCACGGCAGCACAGGTTTCGGTTCCCACCTCGGCCGTGCGCTCGCTCGGCACCGCTTTCGCCGATGTCTACGACCGGCTGGCGCCCAGCGTGGTCGTGCTCGAGGTGGCCCGCGACGAGGAACCATCCCCGGCTGACGCCTTTGCCTGGCAGTTCCTTTTTCCCAATCAGCAGGGGCCCCGCAACCGGCCGCCCGTGGCCGAAAGCGAGGGTTCGGGTTTTGTCATTCGTGAGGACGGCTACATCCTGACCAATGCGCATGTCATCGAGGGCGCGGACCCGCGGCGCGGCGTTGTGGCACGCCGCAAGGACGGGAGCCGGGTGCCGCTGACCGTGGTCGGCGTTGATGCCAAAACGGATCTGGCCGTGCTCAAGGCGGAGGGGACCGGCTGGCCGGCCGTCACCTGGGGCGACAGCGATGCCGCACGGGTGGGGGAATTTGTCTGCAGTCTCGGTGCGCCGTTTGAGCTCGATTACACCCTGACCGTCGGTGTCTTGAGCGCGAAGGGGCGGAGCAATCTGACCACCACGGCTTACGAGGATTACCTGCAGACCGACGCGGCCATCAACCCCGGGAACAGCGGCGGGCCGCTCTGCAATCTCGACGGTGCGGTCATCGGCGTGAACACCTTGATCAATGGCATCAGCCGCGGGCTGGGCTTCGCCATTCCGGCCAAGATTGCCCGCGCGATCAGCGAGGAATTGATCGCGACCGGCCGGGTGGTCCGGCCCTGGCTGGGCATCCGGATCGAGACGCTGAGCGAGGAACCGGGCTTGCAGCAAATGATGGGGCTGGAGAGCGGCGTGGTTGTGCGTTCGCTCGAACCGGATGCCCCGGCCGTGCGCAGCGAGTTGCGTCCGGCCGACGTGATCGTGGAGATCGACGGGCAGCCCGTGACGAGCGCGCGCGACCTGCAGCAAGCCGTCCTGACCAAGGGCATCGGCCAGACGGTCAATTTGAAGGTCTGGCGCCGCGGACCGCAGGCAGGCGCCTATCGGACCGTGTCAGTCCAGACCGAGGAACTGCCCGAGCCGCCGGTGGTGATGGCCTCGGGCCCCCGTGCGGCGCCCTTCCGGGCCAAACCTCCGGCCGCAGACGGTTCTGCCGGCGATGAAAAGCGTTTGGGTCTGGAGGTGGAGGATTTGACCGAGGCCATGGCGCGCGAAACGGGAGTGAGCGGAGGCGGGGTCATCGTGACTTATGTGGCGGAGGGCAGTGTGGCCGGTCTGGCCGGCGTGCGACGGGGCGATGTGATCACCTCGGTTCGCGACACGGCCGTGCGCGATATTGCTTCGTTCGATGCCGCCCTCGACGGACTGGCCGCGGGCGAGGAGGCCATGCTGCTGATCGAGCGTGGCGGGCAGAAAACCTACGCGATCGTCAGGCCCTGAGGCAAAGCTCTCGCAGGGCCGCGGCGGCGTCCGCCGGATCGATCCGGGTCATGCAGCGGAAGTCGATCGGGCAATCGCGGAGGAAGCACGGACTGCATTCCACCTTGTGGCGCAAAATGCGGTGGAAATCACCCAGCGGGGAGGTCAGGTCGGGCTCGGTTGACCCGAAGATGGCCACGGTGGGCACGCCGAGAAATGCGGCCAGGTGCATCGTGCCGGTGTCATTGGTCAGCAGGACATCGCAGGCCGCGAGTTCGTCCATCAGTTGGTCGAGCGACGTCCGCCCGATCAGATTGCGCACCGGAAACCCGCACTGCTGCTCGATGACCGCGCCTGCGGCCGCGTCGCCGGACACGCCGAAGAGAACCCATTCCGCCGGAGTGGTCGCACCAAAATCCCGCAGCGTGGCGGCAAAACGCTCGGCCGGCCAACGTTTGGCCGGGCCGTATTCCGCCCCGGGGCAGACGCCAATGCGCGGCGTATCCCCGCGTCGCGGTGGCCGGGCGTGGCGCGCGAACGTTGCGCCCTCCGCGGGCCCCGGCGCGCCGTAATGTCCGACCAGCCGCAGGTAGCGGTCGGCGTGGTGTCCGCCGGCCTCGGGCTCGAATGCCGGGACGGAACCCAGCAGCCAGCGGCGGTTGTGCCCGGGGTAGCCGACGATGCGCGGGACACCGAGGGCCCGGGCTTCGAGTGCGGAGCGCAGCGAGTTGGGGAACAAAATGGCGGCGTCGAATTTTTTCCGCACGCGCCGGCCCAGCTGCCAGGGGTTTTCGCCGGGCTGAATCTCGATGACCTCGTCGACCGCGGCGACCCGTCGCCAGAGCGGCGCGAGCTTGGCCGGGGAGAGAACCGTGAGGTGCAGGTCGGGGCGGCCCATTTTGCAGGCTTCGACGGCCGGGATGCTCATGACGGCGTCGCCCAGCCAGTTGCTCGAACGCACGAGCACCTTGAAGCGCTGCAGCGCCGGGGCCGGCGTGTCGGCCGGGAGGTGAATGCCGCGCCGGGTGTGTCCGAGGAGGAAGGCGTGCGGTGTTTTCCAGCGGTTGTGCACCCAGAACCAATCGGGGGGTGATCCGGAGATTTGCTTTTCGAGGATGCGGTTGAGTTCGAGGGTCAGATCCTCGACGGACCGGCCGGCCGGCTCGAAGGCGGGCAGAATCTCGCAGCGCCACCGCGCCACGCCGGTGGTGTGGATCGACACGGAAATGAGGGGCGCGCCCGTGCTCTGCGCGATGATGGCGGCCAGCGGGGAGGTGGAGGCCAACCGCTGGAAGAGAGGCATCCAGATGCCGCCCTCGCCCGCGTGCTGATCGACCAGCACGGCCAGAACACCACCGCTTTGCACCAAGCCGACGGCGCCGAGGTAGCCGCGGCGACGGTCAAAGGTCTGCAAGCCGAGCCGCCGCCGGTCGCGGTCGATCAAACGGTTGAGGTATTTGTTCCGCTGCGACTGGAAAATGGTTCCGACCGGGACATCGCGGATGCGGCCGATGAGTTGGGCGTAGAGTTCCCAATTGCCGATGTGATTGATGGCCATGACCACGCCTCGACCGCGGTCCAGCGCCTCGCGGAGGAGGGGCAGACCGATGAGGTTGACCCGGGCCTGCACCGCGGCTTCCGGGAGGCGGGCCAGGCGCGGGGCGCTCATGAGGTTGGCCCCGAGGTTGGTGAAATGACGGCGGACCAAAAGGCGTATTTCACGCGGGGTCATGGTTGCCCCGAAGGCGATTTCCATGTTGTGTCGTGCCAGACGCCGGTATTTGGGCAGAATGACCCAGGCGGCCAGGCCAAGCGCGGACCCGAGGCGGAACACCACGCCAAGGGGCAGCCGGCCCAGCACCGAGAGCAGACCGAGAACGAGCAAATACACCAAGTAATCCATGAACGACGAAGAGCAAACTAGCGGGCCGCGCGCGGGGGCGGAAGGTTTTCGTCCGGTCCTGCCGGGCGGCACAGTCGGCTTGCTCGGCGGCGGCCAACTCGGACGGATGTTCGCGATTGCCGCGCGGCGGCTCGGCTACCGTGTGCATGTCGTCGAGCCGACGCCGGACAGTCCGGCCGGTCAGGTGAGCGATCGCGAGGTCACGGCCGCTTACGACGACCTCGTCGCGCTGGAAGACTTTGCCCGCGGGGTCGATGTCGTGACCTTCGAGTTTGAGAACATTCCGTCGGCCTCGCTCGAATGCGTGGCCGCCTTGCGCCCGGTTCATCCGCGGCCCGAGGTGCTCCACATCTGCCAGAACCGCGGGCGGGAAAAAGAATTTCTCGTCCGCCAGGGCGTGCCCTGCGCCGACTACAAAATCGTGTCCTCGGCGGCCGAAGCCGTGGCCGCCGCGGTGGCCGGAGGATTTCCCTGCGTGCTCAAGACGGCGGATTTCGGCTACGACGGCAAGGGTCAGGCCAAACTGCAGAGCGCCGCCGACGCGGTGGAGGCGTGGGAACGTCTCGGGGCCCCGCGGGCCGTGCTGGAGGAATGGGTGGATTTTCGCTGCGAGATTTCCGTCGTCTGCGCGCGGGGTGCGGACGGCCAGGTTGCGTGCTTTCCGCCGTCGGAGAACGTGCACCGCAACCACATTCTCGCCCGGTCCATCGTGCCGGCGCGGATCGACGAGAGCACGGCCCGGGAGGCGCAACGGATCGCCACCTCGTTGGTGCGCGCTCTGGATTTGGTCGGATTGCTCGCGGTCGAATTTTTTGTCCGGCGCGACGGCTCGCTGCTGGTCAACGAGCTGGCCCCGCGTCCGCATAACTCCGGCCACTTCAGCTTCGACGCCTGCGTGACCAGCCAGTTCGAGCAGCAGTTGCGCGCGGTCTGCGGCCTGCCCCTGGGTTCGCCCCGGCTGCTCTCGCCGGTCGTCATGGTCAATCTCCTCGGAGACGCCTGGGCGGACGGCGAGCCGGACTGGGCCTCGCTGCTTTCCGACCCGGACGTGAAGTTGCAGCTCTACGGCAAAAGCGGGGTGCGACCCGGGCGCAAGATGGGGCACTTTTGCGTGCTCAAGCCGGGCATCGAGGAGGCCTTGCGCGCGGCCGACGAGGCGGAGGACCGGTTGTTTCGGCGTGCGGAGGCCGGGGGGCGGGCGTAGATTTTTTTCATGGCACCGAAAGTTTACCGCGATCCAAACCGCCGCCGTCTCCTGTGGATCGGCATCGTCATCGCCCTGGTTGTTCTGGGCGCCATCGTTCTGGCCACCATGTCCCTCAACCGCACGATGCAGAGCAGCGGGTCCTTCACGGGAAAAATCATCGCCAAAGAATTCACCCCCGAGCCGTCCCGGGAGATCACGGTCGGACGCGGCGGGCTGCAAAGTTCCGAGGTTGCCGGCGAGTATCTCCTCAAGGTTGAAACGCCCGACGGCACCCGCGTTTTCAACGTCTGGGTCGACCGCACCGTTTACGAGGAGGCCAAGGTCGGCGACGATTATTACGTCATTCCCACCCCGTGATTTCGCGCGGAGATCGAACGAGCGGCGCCCGCGGTTGTCTCCTCTCCATGGCGCCCGTGGAGGTGCCGGGGTAGAGCGAAGCATTTTTTTATGAGTCATACAACACACGAACTGAACGAGCAGGTGCAGCGCAGCAGCCAATGGGTGCAGCCGCTGTTTTCCGAGGTGGGCAAGGTGGTGGTGGGGCAAAAGCTTTTGGTCGAGCGGCTGATCATGGGCCTGCTGACCAACGGACACGTGCTCCTCGAGGGCGTGCCCGGCCTGGCCAAAACCCTCACGGTGCGGACCCTCGCCTCCTGTCTGCACACCGGTTTCCAACGGCTGCAGTTCACCCCCGATCTGCTGCCGGCCGACTTGATCGGCACGCTGATCTACAACCCGCGTGACGGCGAGTTTACGACCAAGCTCGGGCCGATTTTTTCCAACCTGATTCTGGCCGACGAAATCAACCGTGCGCCGGCCAAGGTGCAGAGCGCCTTGCTCGAGGCCATGCAGGAGCGGCAGGTCACGATCAGCGACAAGACCTACAAATTGCCCGATCCATTCCTCGTCCTGGCCACGCAAAACCCGCTCGAGCAGGAGGGAACCTACCAGTTGCCCGAGGCCCAACTCGACCGCTTCATGTTCAAGGTCCATGTCGGCTATCCGACCCGCACCGAGGAGCGATCAATTCTCGACGCCATGTCGACCTCCGCGCCGAAGCTCGAGGTCAACACGTTGGTGCGCCCCGAGGAAATCATCGCCTCCCGCGCTCTGGTCAACGAGGTCTACGTGGACGACCGGGTCAAGGACTACATCGTGGACATCGTCTGGGCCAGCCGCCAGCCGGCCTCGCACGGGCTCAAGCTCGACGGAATGATCCGCTACGGCGCCTCGCCGCGCGCGACCATCTACCTCACGCTCGCGGCCAAGGCGCACGCGTTCCTCAACGGCCGCGGTTACGTCACGCCGCAGGATGTGAAGTCAATCGGACCGGATGTCCTGCGCCACCGCATCGCCGTGAGCTACGAGGCGGAGGCGGAGGAAATGACGAGCGAGATGATCATCGAGCAGATCTTCGCCGGGCTGCCGGTGCCGTAGGAAGGTTTTCAGTTTTCATTGGCAGAGTGTTCAGCGGAGCACGGACTCCGCGAAGCTGTTGCCTCGGGCTGAAAACTGAACACTGAAAACTGAACGCTTCCCACCCATGCAGGACACACGCGAAATTCTCAAAAAAATCCGCCGGATCGAGTTGCACACTCGCCGCCTGGTCGACTCGATGTTTGCCGGGTCCTACCACAGCGTGTTCAAGGGCCGCGGGATGAATTTCGAGGAGGTGCGCGAATACACGCCGGGCGACGAAATCCGCTCGATCGATTGGAACGTGACCGCGCGGATGAATGCACCCTTCGTGAAAAAATTCACCGAGGAGCGCGAGCTGACCGTCATGCTCGTGGTTGATGTCAGCGCCTCGGGCGACTTCGGCAGCGTGGTTTCGAGCAAGCGCGAACTGGCCGCCGAAGTGGCCTCGATCCTTGCCTTCAGCGCGATCCAAAACAACGACAAGGTCGGCTTGTTGCTCTTCACCGACGAGGTCGAACTTTTCATCCACCCGAAAAAGGGCCGGATGCACACCCTGCGGCTCATCCGCGAAATGCTCTACTTCCGCCCGCAGCACCGCGGGACCAACCTGACGGGCGCGCTGGAGTATCTCAACAAGGTGGTGACGCGGCGCGCGGTTGTTTTTCTCATCTCCGATTTTCTCGACGAGGGTTATTCCCGTCCGCTCGCCGTGACGGCGCGGCGTCATGATCTCATCGCCATCCCGGTGGTTGACCCGGGAGAGGAGGATCTGCCCGATGTCGGCCTGGTCACGCTGGAAGATCCGGAGACGGGCGAGCAGATCGATGTCAACACCTCGAGCCGCGCCTTGCGCGGCGCCTACCTCGCGCTGGAGGAGAAGCGGAAAAAGTTGGTCGACCAGGAGTTCCGCAAGCTGGGCATCGACATGATCCCGCTGCGGACCAACGAGGATTACCTCCACGTGTTGCGCGCCTTTTTCGCCCGCCGCGAGCAGCGGCAGCTGAGTTCCTGACCCATGCCCCCCGCCGACGTTCCAGCCAATCTGCTGCCGCACGAAATTGCCGGCCCGGTGTGGTATCTGCCCTACCCGCTTCCGGTCATGATCGCCGCCGCCGCTTGCGTGCTCATCCTTCTCGGGCTTGGCATCTGGGCCTTCGTGGCTTGGCGCCAGCGGGTCAACCGGCGTCCGTTGACCCCGAGGGAGAAGGCCCTCGTGGCGCTGGCCCGCGCCAGTGCCGCGGTCCCCGAGGCATCCCCGTATGAATTCAGCATCGAGGTCTGCGACATCCTCCGCCACTACCTCGGGACCGAGCACCGTTTGCCGGCGACGACGCAGACGTCGTATGAATTTTTGCAGACCGCGCGCGGGAGTGGTGTCTTCGATGCCGACCGCTTGGCGCGGCTGACCCGTTTTCTCGACAAGGCGGACATGGGCAAATTTGCCCGGGCCGCGGCGACGGGCGCGGACAACACCGAACTGGCGGCGCTGGCCGAGGACCTGGTGAAAGGAGATGTGGCCGATGTCGTCGCTGCCTGATTTCTCCGCCCTGGCCTTCGCCCAGCCGAAGTTCCTCTGGCTGCTCCTGCTCATTCCTGTGCTGGCCTGGCTCAAGGGCAAGTTCGGCGGCACGCCGGGCGTGCTTTTCTCCACGACCAAGACGGTGTCGAAGATCGGGGCCCGCCGCCGCTCGCGGGCGGGAGATTTTCTCACCGGGCTGCTCTACCTCGCCCTGGCCTGCCTCATCCTGGCTCTGGCCCGCCCGCAGCTGGGCAAGACCATCACCCGCACGCAGGCCAGCGGCGTCGACATCATGCTGGTCATCGACGTGTCGCGTTCGATGCTGGCCGAGGATTTCACCATCGGTGGCCAGCGGGCCAACCGGCTCGAGGCGGTCAAGCGGGTGACGGAGCAGTTCATTGCCGAACGTCCGAATGACCGCATCGGCCTCGTCGCCTTCGCCGGACGGCCCTATTTGGTCAGCCCGCTGACGCTCGACCATGACTGGCTCATCCAGAATCTCGACCGCACCCGCATCGGCCTGGTCGAGGACGGAACAGCCATCGGCTCGGCCCTGGCGGCGGCTTCGAACCGCTTGAAGGACAAGGAGGCCAAGTCAAAGCTCGTGGTGCTCTTGACCGACGGGGACAACAACATGGGACGGGTTACGCCGTTGACCGCCGCCGAGGCGGCCAAGGCCCTGGGGATCAAGGTCTACACCATCGGTTCGGGCACGCGGGGCAACGCGCCTTTTCCTTTTGTCGACCAGTTCGGCCGCACGGTCTACCGCGAGATCCCGGTGGAGTTCGACGAGGAGAGCCTCAAGAGCATCGCCGACATGACCGGCGGCTCCTATTTCCGCGCGACCGACACGCAATCCTTGCAGCAGATTTTCCGCGAGATCGACGAGTTGGAAAAATCCCGCGTCGAGGTGCAGAAAGTGGCGCAATACCGGGATCTGTTCCCCTGGTTTGTCCTCGTCGGCACGGTCTTGCTCGCGGCGGAGACTTTTCTCGGACAAACGATATGGAGACGTCTGCCCTGACATTTGCGCGACCGGAGTTGCTGCACTTCCTGTGGCTGTTGCCGCTGGTCGTCGCGCTCTATTGGTGGGCCGAGCGGCGCCGTCGGGCCCTGATCGGGCGCATCGTCGCGCCCAAGTTGCGCGCGGTGCTTGCGGGTAACACCAGCCCCGGACGACGCTGGTTTCGCGGGGGCTGCGTGCTCGTGGCCCTCAGCCTGCTCATCGTGACCATCGCGGGCCCGCGGCTCGGCTACGACACACTCGAGGTGCCGCACCGCGGACGGGATGTGGTCATCGCCATGGACGTCTCGCGTTCGATGCTCGCGCCCGATGTTGCGCCTTCGCGTCTCGAACGGTCCAAGTTGCTGGCTGAGGACTTGATCGGTGAACTCGGGGCCGACCGGGTTGGCCTGGTCGCTTTCGCCGGGTCGGCCTTTTTGCAGGCGCCCCTGACCCTCGACCATGGGGCCGTGCTGGCCGCGCTCGACGAAATGGACACCACCGTCATTCCCAAGGGCGGCACCAACATCGCCGCGGCCATCCGCATGGCCGAGGAGGCGTTCGGCAAAGCGGAGGGATTTTCGCGCGCGCTCATCATCATCTCGGACGGCGAGGAACTCGATGCCGACGGCCTGGCCGCGGCCAAGCAGGCGGCGGCCAATGGCATCCGCATCTTCACCGTCGGCGTGGGCTCGGCCCAGGGATCGGAAATTCCCCTCGGCGGGGGTGATTTTGTTCGCGACTCCGCCGGCAAGGTCGTCCAGTCGCGGTTGGATGCCGCGCGCATGACCCAGATCGCCGAGGTCACGGGGGGATTTTACACGCCGTTGGACGAGGGGGCCGCGCAGCGACTGGCCACCGACGGGATCGGCAAGCTGGCCGAGGCGGACATCACGACCAACAGCTCACGGAGCCCGATCGAGCGCTACCAATGGCCGCTCGGCGCCGCCCTCCTCCTGCTCGCGCTGCAGGCGCTCGTCGGGGAACGCCGCCGCCGGCCGCTGACCCCGCTGGCTGCGGCCCTTTGGCTTTTTACTCTTCCGTCGGCCTGGGCCGCCCCGGCTGGTGTGGAGGCCTATGACGCGGGCGATTACGAGGGAGCGCGCAAAGCGTTCGAGCAGCGGCTGCAGAGCGAGCCGGCTTCGCCCAATCTTCAACTCAATGCCGGGGCCGCGGCCTACCGGCTCAAGGATTACGGCAAAGCCTCCGAGTATTTTTCCCGGGCCATGCTGGCCGAGGATCCCTCCTTGCGCTCGGCCGCGGAGTTCAATCTCGCCAACACCCTTTTCCGCCAGGGCGAAGGGCAACAGGACAAGGACAAGACCAAGACCGATTGGAAGGATGCCATCGCCAAATACGACGCCGCCCTGAAAACCCGGCCGGATTACAAGGAAGCAAAAGAGAACAAAGAGCGTGTCGAGGAACTGCTCAAGAAGCTCGAGGAGGAGCAGAAAAAAGAAGAGGAAGAAAAAAAGAAGGACGACAAAAAGGACGACGAGAAAAAAGACGACCAAAAAAAGGATCAAAAGCAGGATCAAAAGCAGGACGAACAAAAAAGCGGCGACGAAAAGAAAGACCAGCAGGAGCAAGGCGACGGCGAACAGGACAAGCAGGACCAACAGCAAGGCGGTCAGGACAAAAAGGATCAGCAGCAACAAGGCGGTGGCCAGCAGGACAAGCAAGACCAGCAGCAGGGAGACCAGGACAAGAAAGATCAACAGCAGCAAGGCGGCGGCCAGCAGGACAAGCAGGATCAGCAGCAGGGAGATCAGGGCAAGAAAGACCAGGAGCAACAGGGCGACGGGGAGCAGGAGAAAAAAGATCAACAGCAGGGCGGCCAGGATAAGGACCAGCCGTCAGCCGACGGCGGCAACGACCAGCAGGACAAGCCGGGCCAGTCACCAGAGGATAAAAAGCAAGAGGGCGGGGGCGGCGCCAAGGATGAACAAAAACAGGAAGGCGGCGACCAGAAGGAAGAGCAGAAAGGCGCCGGTGAGGAGAAGAAGGACCAAGGTGAAAAAGGCCAGGAGCCCCAGGATCGCGGCGAGGGTGAGTCGAAAGATCCGTCCGAGCAACCGGGCGAGAAGAAGGAGCAAAAAGGCGAGGGCAACCAAGGTGAGCCGCAGCAGGGCGAGGGCGATCAGGGCGAGCCCCGCCAAGACGGTTCGCCGGCGGGTCAGGGACGTCCGCAACAAGGCCAGCCCGGAGACCAACCCGAGCCCGTGCCCCAGTCGTCCGGTGAAAAGAAGGCCGGCGAACTTCGCGCGGCCCAGGAGGCCGCCGCTGGTGCAGGTGGCCAGGAGCAACAGGCCGCAGCCGCAGCCGAGGCCGAGCAGGAGGAGGACGGCAAGATGAATGCCACGCAGGCGCGCGCGTTGCTGCGCTCGCTCCAAAGCGAAGAGGAGCAAGTGAACTTGCTCGAACGGCAAAACTTTCAGGATGTCTCAAGGGACTGGTAGGATGCATGACTCGATGAAAAGATTTTTGACGCTTCCAGCCCTGGCCTTGCTTGCTCTGCTCGCGGCGGCGGCCCCGGCGCAGGCTGCGGTGCAGACCGTGCTGAGTGCTCCGATGACCCAGGTCGGGGCGCCCGTGCAGTTGCAATACGTCTTCATCAACACGGAGGCGCCGAAGGACATGCCTCGCTCGCTCATGGTTGATGGTTTGGATATTCGCCTGACCGGCACCTCGCGGCGCGTGGAGATGGTGAATTTTCAAACGACCTCGAGCCTCATTTACGCCTACACCGTGGTGCCCAATCGTCCGGGCGACTTCACCATTCCCGGTTTCGCCGTGCAGACAGGCGGGCAGCAGATTCGCACCGATGCGGTGAATCTCCGGGTGGCCGGAACCGGCGGTTTCGCCCCGCCGCCGGGGCCAGGCGGCGCACCGCAGGTCATGCCTCCACCTCGGCCCCAACGCCAGCAGGGCGGAGCCGTGCCCCGTTCGCGCAGTGGCGAGGCCGCCCAGTATTACGGCGAGCTCATCATGGGGGCCAAGTCGGCCTTTGTCGGCGAGGTTGTGCCGGTGGAGCTGCGGTTTTACTTCCGGGCCGATGCCCAGTTCGACAATTTGCAGCGCCCGACTTTTGCCGGCGACGGCTTCACCGCTGCCCCGCTGAGCGAGCCCGAGCAGACGGAGCAATACATCGACGACACGCCTTACAATGTGGTCACGTTTCGCAGCGCGATCACGCCGGTCAAAACCGGGCAGATCGAAATTCCGGCGGCGGTGATGGAGGGGCGGATGATGGTGGCTGCCGCGCCGCAGGGGATCGATCCGTTCTTCGATCAGTTTTTCCAGAACATGCCGGGATTCGGGCGGGCCGAGAACATCGAGGCCCGCACGAGCGCGCGGCAGCTCGAGGTGCAGCCACTGCCCAAGGAAGGGCGTCCGGAAAGTTTTGCCGGCGCGATTGGTCAGTTCACCATGGCGGCCAGCGCCAGTCCCAAAACGGCCCAGGCCGGCGAGCCGGTCAGTCTCAAGCTGATCGTGGAGGGACGGGGGAACTTTGATGCCATCACGCCGCCGGTGCTGACCGGCGCGGACGGCTGGCGCACCTACGCGCCGAAGGAAAGTTTCAAGGGGGCGGACACCATTGGCTACGGCGGAAAGAAGACCTTTGAGATCAGCATGGTGGCCCGCAGCGAGCAGAAAGCCACGCCCGGCGCGGAGTTTTCCTACTTCGACCCGCTGAAGGAAAAATATTTCACGCTCAAGGCCGACCCGGTTCCGGTCAGTGCGGCGGGCAGCAGCACACCGGCCGCTCCGGCCGACGACGCCAGCACCGCCACGGCGCAGGCGTCGGCCACGCCGGGGCAAACTCCGTCAGCCCCGGCGGCGGCTGAGGCGGCGGGCATTGGTGAACCGGCGGCGCAGCTGTCCGCGCGGGCCTCGGGTTTTCATCCGTGGATCAATTCTCCGTGGTTTCGCATCCTCAATCTGGCGCTGTTGACTGCAGTGATCTTTTCCATTCCCCTGCTCGTCTGGCTGCGCCGCCGGTCGCAGAAAAGCGCGCAGACGGCCGCGCTTGAGGCGGCGCTGCGGAAAGCTCGTGTCGGCTGGGAGCAGGCCGCGGAACGTTCCACTTTCTACTCCGAGGCCGCGCAGTTTGTCGTCGCGCGCCTGGCCTTGTGGGACGATCGTCCTCTGGCTCTGGTCAACCCGGGCGAGGCTCTGGCCCGCCGCGTGGCTGATCCGCTTGAGCGGCGGGAATTGGAATCCGTGCTGGCCTGCCGGGACGAATTGACCTACGGCGGGGGCGGGGGCGGTGCGCTCGATCCGATCGAACGCCGCCGCGTGGCCGAGTTGCTGGAAAAATTTGCGCGTTATCATGCTTGAGAAAATCATCGTTCTGTTCCTCGCCGTCGGCCTCTGGGCCGGCTCGGTTGGTCATGCCCAGGCCCCCGACGAAGCGGCTGTTTTCGAGCAGGCCAACCGGCTCTATGCGGAGGGCAACTACGGCGCGGCCAAGGACGACTACGAGCGGTTGGTCAAGGCCGGCTCCCGCGATGCCGCGGTCTATCTCAATCTGGGCCACGCCGAGTTCCGGCTCGGCCGCGCGGTGCCGGCTGCGATCAATTACCGCCGGGCCCTCGCGCTCGATCCCGCAAACTCCGCCGCGCGCAGCAGCCTCGAGCATGTTTACACCAAACTCGGGGTGCCTTCGCCCGGCCTCGGCGCCCCGGAAATCGCCGGGCAATACATTTCCTTCGACCTGCTTGTGCTCCTCGGCAGTCTGCTTTTCTGGGCCGGTATCCTGCTCGTGGTCTTCGCCATGTTTTCGGCCCGTCGTCGCCCGGCTCTGGTCGCTGTTGGCGTATTCGTCGCCCTGCTGGGCTCGACTGCGGTAGCCATCGCTTGGGCCGGCGATTCGCGGGTCGCGCTGGCCCAGACCTCGATCATTGTGGGCGACGCGGTTGACGCCCGGAATGCGCCGGCC
>Ga0247835_1001773_pt1 | contig 25203 bp, 30 predicted proteins | sample LaCtaG_3_FD_189912 | JGI IMG/M metagenome (GOLD analysis project Ga0247835, IMG submission 189912) | Freshwater microbial communities from meromictic Lake La Cruz, Castile-La Mancha, Spain - LaCruzMarch2015_13.5m | ecosystem: Environmental > Aquatic > Freshwater > Lake | place: Spain: Castile-La... | reverse complement strand
GCCGGGCTGAAACCATTGGTCGTGTTTGCGATGGTGCAGCAGCAGGACCCGCTCGCGGCTGGGATTGACCACCCAGGCCGAGCCGGTCACGTGGCCCGGCCACAGATCGCTGTGGAAGCAATCCTCATGCGCGCGAATGAACGCCCGCGCCCGTGCCACATAGGCGGACTCCTCCATGAAGCGGGTCTGGTGTGCAGCGAGTCGTTTGAGCAGCGCGCGGCGGTGCATGGCGGCGGTCCTCGCTGGTGCCGATGGGTTGGGGCAGGAGCCTCAGGTGCCGGATGGGTTTTCGACGGCCGCGATGGCCGCGGCGGCGGCCTCGTCCACATCGCCCTCGCGGCCGGACAGGATCAGGCGCCCGAAAGCACCGACGGCGCGCACGTCGATCAGGGTGATGTTGGCGGCCTTCTCCGCCTGGTTGGCGGCATAGACGATGTACCCGGCGGGCTCGGTCTCGAGGATGAACATACTCTGGCCCGGCAGGATCATGGAGCCCCGTCGGTCCTGGCGGTTGATCAGCACGCAGTGGTCCGGCGTCATGCCGCGGATCACCTCGTGCCAGGCGACGCGGCAGGGTTGACGGTCCTGGACGCGGGCCTTCAGCTTGGCGAGCACGGCCCGGCCGGCCTCGCGCACGTCGCTTTGGTCGCGCTGGTGGATCACCATGGAGCCAAAGGTGCGCTCGACGACCTGCTGGGCCAGATGGACGCGGGTCGCCTTCAGCGCCACATCGGTCAGCCGGTGGACCGCCATCCCGGGCGAGACCTCGACCCACAGACACGCATCCCCGGGTACCGGCAGAAAGCCCTGGGACACCGTCGCGATATAGGCGGCAAGCTGGGGCTGCAGCGAGTCGATATAGACGTAGGTTCTTAGGTTAATCATCCTGCGCTGCCGGCTTGGCGGTGGTCGATTGGGCGGCGAGCGTTGGCCACATCGTCTCCATGCGCTCGATGATCCCCGGTATGCTCTCGATCACGAACGCCAGAAAGGCCCGTGCGACCAGGGACAACTCCTTGCCTGTTGGATACACCAGATACCACCTGCGCATGATTGGAAAACCCTCGACATCCAAGAGCGCGACCGGTCCCTGCGTGCCCTCCAAGGTCAGGGTGTGCAGCGACATCACGGACAGCCCGAGCCCACCCACGATGGCATGCTTGATGGCCTCGCTGCTGCCGAGTTCCATGCGCACCCGGGGCCGCAAGCCGTGCTGCTCAAAGACCTTCAGCGTCGCGTCGCGCGTACCGGAGCCGGGCTCGCGCAGGATGAAGATCTCCTCGGCGATGCGGGTGAGTGGGATCGTCTTTTCCCCCACCAACGGGTGGTCGCGGGGGGCCATCACCACCAGTGGGTTCGGGGCAAAGGGGACCGCCTCGACCTCGACCTGATCGCCGTGGGGCTCGCCCAGGATGTAGAGATCGTCCTCGTTGGCGTTGATGCGATCCATGATGCGATCCCGGTTGGAGACCTTGAGTGCGACCTCGATCCCGGGATACCGCTTGCAGAACGCACCCAGTATCTCGGGCGCGAAATACTTGGCGGTGGTGATGACGCCGAGCCGCAGGCGCCCGCACTTGATCCCCTTCAGGTCGGCCACCTTCATCTCCAGGTTCGATAAGATCTCGAAGATGGCGCGGCAGGCCTGATAGAGCTCGGCCCCGGCCTCGGTCGGCAGGACCTGACGCCCGGCGTTCTCCAGCAAGGGCAGTCCCAGGGCATCCGCCAGTTTCCGGGTCTGCATGGACACCGTGGGCTGGGACACAAAGAGCTCGTCCGCGGCACGGGTGAAGCTACCGAGCCGTACAATGGCTTCGAACACCTGGAACTGGCGCAGACTGGCTTGCCGAATCAGGTAATCGGGCATCGCCGCCGGCGGCGTATAGGTCGGATCTCGGGAGGGAGGCAAGGATAACTCTCCGGTGGGCGCGTCGTGAGGCTGGGCGGCCTGATATCCCGGCTTGCGGAGCGGGGCTCAATCCGGCCAGACCCGCTCGACAGACCGATAGGGATCGACTGACTCGGCCGTTAGCGTGGTCGTCCGTGCCGGCCCGAGGACCGCGACCGCGGGCGTTTTCGGCACGCGCGCCTGGGGTGGCGGGGCGGCGGAGTCGGCCTGGGCGGCGGCGGGCTCGCCCTGGGTGGCAGCGGGCTCGCCCGGGGCGGCGGCGGTCTTGGTACGGCGTAGTGGTGCGACGGGCGTGTCGCCGGTGCGCTCGGTCGTGGTCATACCCTGAATGCCTCTTCGATTGGTTGGCGGTGCTCGCCGCTTCTCGTTCCCACGCGGGAGAGGCTGGGCAAGTATTCGCTGCCGGCCCGATCCGCGCGCGACCTGTAGGCTGGGTAGAGCGCAGCGAAACCCAGCAATCAACGCCTTAGGCGCAAGCAAACGATGGGTTTCGCTGCGCTCTACCCATCCTACGGGAATACTTGCCCAGTCTCGGGAGCGTGGGAGCCAGAAGGCAAGCGTCCGATCCTGGGCTGCGCCCGGACTCAGGTCAAGACGCCTTGATCACCGATCTCATCGATGAGCTGGGCAAAGCGACGCTGCCGCTCATCCAGGGACCCGCTAGCCTCGTCCGCGTGGATCGTCATGTTCACATAGTCGCGCCCGAAGCCGAGGTCGGGGTAAAGCCCCTCGCGCTCCGAGAGCGCGGCGGCCTGATCGAGAAAATCGCGTAGCGCGTCGTAGCTCGCGAACCGGTAGCGGCGCTCCAGACATGCCGGACGCGCCCTCTCTTGCCATTGTTGACTCATCGATTTTCTCCACCCATCACCTGAAAGATCACCGCAATGCCCGGCGCCGCGTGGGCGGCTCGACCGGCTGCTCGAGCGCAGCTATCCATTCGATCAACTCCTGGGCGTGGGCCTGCTCCTCGGCGAGCAGGGCCCCAAAGAAGACGCGGTCGTCCCGACTGGCGATCCGCTCGCCATGTCTGGCGGCATCGCGGTACAGCCCGACCAGCTCCAGTTCGAAGACATAGTCGGCCTGGAGCAGCGACAGCAGGTCGCCCCCCACCAGGGCCGGGCGCAGTTGGGACCCGTTCGGTGCCGCGCCGAGCGCCAGCATCCGGGCGATGATCCGCTCCACATGCTGCAGCTCCTCATGGGCCTCCTCGCGCAGGCGCTCCGCCGGCCCGTCCAGCCCCCAGGTCGCGACCAGTCGCGCCTGGGTACTATAGGTCTGGACCGCCGACAGCTCCAGGCTTAGGGCCCGGCCCAGATAGCCCAGGATTCGCTGGTCAGTGCTGTTCTGCCGCATGGGATCGCGTCACCCGGGTGCTGGATCAGGCGGCCCGCGCCAGGGTCTCGCCGACGCCGCCGGTGGGCAGCACCGGCTCCACCTCGCGGTGGGGGCGGGCGATGATGTGCGCCGCCACCAGCCCGTCACCGACCCGCTCGCAGGCGTCGGCACCGGCGCGCACCGCGGCGTTGACCGCGCCGGTCTCGCCGCGCACCAGCACCGTCACATAGCCGCCGCCGACGAACTCGCGCCCGATGAGCCGCACCTCGGCGGCCTTGGTCATGGCGTCCGCCGCCTCGATGGCGGGCACCAACCCGCGCGTCTCGATCATGCCCAACGCTATACCGTAGATTTCACTTGCCATCGTCTGGTCTCCACTTTGGAATGTCTTGGTTTGGAACTGCACACGCCGCACCGCCGGGCGGCGAAGATGATTACCTGACTACCTGCTTACCTGATGACGGGATTGTCGGTTCCAGGGAACGGGGTCCCGAGCACCGGCTCCACCTCGCGGTGGGGACGGGCGATGATGTGGGCCGCCACCAGCCCGTCGCCGACCCGCTCGCAGGCGTCGGCACCCGCACGCACGGCGGCGTTGACCGCACCGGTCTCCCCGCGCACCAAGACGGTGACGTAGCCGCCGCCGACGAACTCGCGGCCGATCAGGCGCACCTCGGCCGCCTTGGTCATGGCGTCCGCGGCCTCGATGGCGGGTACCAGCCCGCGCGTCTCGATCATGCCCAGTGCGATACCGTAGTGTTCAGTTGCCATCGCCTTGTCTCCTGCTGATTGACTCGATTGATTTGACTTTTTCAAACGGCTGCCGGCGTTGCCGCCGCGGCCGTTGCCGTTGCCGTTGCCGACCCCGCTGGTGCCTGGTCCCGGTCGTCGATGATCCCGCCGATGGTGAGATCGGTGAGAATGCCGAAATCCCCCTGGGCGTAGCGGGCCGCGGACCCGTTGACCGTGAACACCTGGTTGCCGGCCCGCGCCCCGACCGGGTCCGTCGCCACCTGGCGCTTGCCCTTGGCATCGCGCAACACCCGCAGGCTCGCCTGCTTGAGGCCGGCGATGCGCCGGGTGCAGACCAGCGGCCCTTCCACCTCGAACAGGTCCATCACGGGTTCTCCGGCGGCGGCCAGTGGTCGATGATGCCGACGATGGTGAGATCGCTCGGATACTCCTTGCTGCCGGCCGCCTCGCGGGCGGCGGAGCTGCCGACGCAGATCACCCAGTCCCCCGGGATGCAGCCGACCGCATCCACGGCCACCGCGCTGATGGCCCCGTCGCGCACCACCTGCAGGTGCCGGTGTTCCAGCCCGGGAATCCGATTGGTCGCGACCAGGGGCCGCTCGACCTGACAGATCTTCATCGCTCCCCCCCGGCCATGCGCTCGGCGTTGACGGTGCAGGCCAGCATCTCGATGGGTGCGTCGGCGTGGCAGTCGCGCACCACCTGAAGGATGTGCAGCAGGCCGCGCCCGAAGAGCTCCCCATAGCGCGTCTTGAGTGCCTCGGTCACGCGGCGGCAGTGCCCGACGGCCCGCTCCCGCGCACCCGGTACCTGGCCGTGGTAGTCGAAGCGCACCACCACCGGCGTGGGCAGCCCGCGGCAGACCGTGATCCCGGTGAAGATCTTGAAGCCCACGTCCAGGTCCATGGTGGCCTCCTCGACGGTGTGGAGGTAGGCGAAATACATGAGGTTGCGCAGTTGGATCTCCTCGAAGCCAACGCCGGCCCCAATGAAACGCTCCGCATGGCCGATGTCGTCGTAGTGCTCGCCCTGATAGGTGCCCACATAGGCGATCTGGGAGAAGTTGTTCACGATCAGCCGCTCGATGAGTCGTGCCATGCCCGCGGCCACCCCGGGCGAGGTGTGGCGCACCGCCTCCTGGACCTCGCGCAGGGCAGCGGAGGCGTCCAGCCGCGCGGTCCTGCGATAGAGCGCCAAGGCATCCACCGAGCGGCCGAGGTCGATGGCGCCGTCGGCATCCGGCACGTACACGCGGATCGCGTCCGTGGCGGTGTCCAGGCCCATCAGCAGGAGGTCGATGGAGGCCCCGCAGCAGAAGCTGTTCTCGATGGCCTGCTGAAAACCCCGCAGGCGCTCGAGCCCCGCGGCGGCGGCCAGCGCCGTGTCCGAGCCATGAGCGGCGCAGCCCTCCTGGTCCGGGGCCACCGAGCTATGGTGGTAGACGGCCGCCTTCAGATACCGGGTCGGCGCGTCCGCGGTGTTCGGCAGCCCGCGGCGCATGCGCAGCATCTCCACCTCGACCCACTTCTGGATGCTGTCCTCGATGTCGAACAGGGCCCCGGCGTAGGACTTGCGGCGCACCGCCCGGTGGGGCAGGCGCAGCACATAGCGGACCAGGTGGGCCAGGCGGCCGTCCGCACAGGGCGAGAGGTCCAGGGTGTGGAAGCCGCAGGACTGCAGGAAGCCCTCGAAGCCGCCGTTGAAGAGGGTCTCGTCATCGACCACCAGCGGGTCCCGGGTGTAAAAGTCGTCGCAGAACCGCCGGTAGGTCGCGAAGGTGCACCAGGCGTAGAGGCGGCGCAGGTCGAGCTGAGCGACCCAGGCATTCGCCAGGATGTCTTCCGGCAGCGTGAAGCCGAGTGCCCGCTGGGCGATGGCCTGGGCCTGGGCCTCGAAGTCGGTCTCGTGCTGCAGGGCCGAGATGCGCTTCAAGGTCGGCACGATGGCATCGAAGGCGGACTTCACCCCCTGCTCATAGTCGTGGAGCCGCGCATTCTCCTCGGCGTGGGCCAGGACGTGACGGGTGGCCAGGCCCGCGGCCGGGCGGGGGCCGGCCACACCGGTGCCGGCTCCGGCTCCGGCGCCGTTCGCGCCGACGCCGACCCCCACCGCGCCGGGGCGGCGCAGCGGTGCGGTGCCGGTGTTCCGGGCGCGGCTGAGTGTTCTGGAGTGAGTGCGCTGCATGACTGTCTTTCCGGGGACGCTCTGATTTCTGTGCCGCTCGTGGTGTTTTCTGGATTCAGGCCTGAGAAGGTCCGTCGATCGGTGTCCGTCGATCCGTGTCTGGCGATCAGCCGCGGGCCCCGCCCGAGTAGGTGACCAGCGCACCCTTGTCGGTGTTGCCGCTGCCGCCCGTGACCTTGCTGACCGGCTCCGGGATGCCCTCGGCACGGCCCTTCGCCTTGGTCGCGGCCTTGGTCACGGCCATGGCCGCGGCCATCGGCAGCCCAAGGGGCTGGGCACCGCGACGGCTCGGGTTGCGCACCGGGGCCGAGGTCCCCGCGGTACCGGTGACCCGGTCGCCGGGGTCCCAGTCGTCGCCGGTGACCGTGATGCCGTCATTGATGCCCTCCCCGCTGATCCGCGACTTGACCCGTCCGTGGACGGTCGGCGGCGCGGCGGACAGGTCGGCCTCCAGCGGGGCGCGGCCGTTGCGCCCGAACCCGGTCTCCACGATCCCGGTGACCTTGCCGCTGGCCATGCCGAAGGGCCCGGTGATCCGACCGCCCTCCAGTGGCGCGCCCGTCACACCCCGGGCCGGTTGGGGCGCGTTGGACGCGTGGGCCGGTGACGCGATGCTGAAGTCGCTCCAGGGCGCGGGTTCGGCGCCGCCGGCCTCGCCGGTGCTGGGCAGGGGCTGGGGAAAGTCCGGGCTCCCGGGCTCTGCCGGTTCCGCGGCACACACCGCCAGGACCTGCCCGGCATCGCTGTAGGGGGTGCCGGTGACGGGCTCGCAGGCCCCTTTCGCGTCGCCCGTCATCCGGCCGCCGACGCCGGGCTGGATGCCGGTCATCATCGGGCGGATGCGGCGCTGGTCAGGCTGCATGCGGGCCGCGGCCCGGCTGGCCTGGGTCGGCTCGCAGTAGGCACTGTATTGCTCGGCCCCGGCGTAGGGCGTGCCGGTGACCGCCCGGCAGGTGCCGGGCTCGTCGCCGGTCATCCGGGACGCCCGCCCGGTCATGGTGCCGGTGATCCGCTCGCCGCCCAGGGTGGCGGAGACGCCGACCTTGCGCTCGGTGCGGGCGGGCGTCGCCTCGCAGAACTGACCGAACTGCTCCAGGCCGATGTAGTCGTCACCGGTCACGTTGCGGCAACTGCCGGCCTCATCGCCGGTCAGCGCCGGGTGCCGGCCGATCATGGTGCCGGTCACGGTACCGCCGAGCAGGGTCGCGCTGGTGCCGACCTTGGGTGGGGCGGCGCTCGGACCGGCAGCGGGGCTGCCGGGCTGCATGTACTGGGTACCCGTGAGGGAACGAGTGGCACCGACCTCGTCGCCGGTCACCTTACCGGAGCGTCCGACGTTGTTGCCGGTCACACGCTTGCCGCCGCGGGTCGCGGCACTGTTGGACTTGGCCGGACCTTTTTCAGGCGTGCGGCCGCAGAAGGCCTCCTGCAGATTGGCGCCCATGTACTCGGTCCCGGTCACCTGCTGGCAGGTGCCGGGTTCGTCGCCGGTCACCTTGGTGCTGCGTCCGACCTGGTTGCCGGTCACCGGGTTGCCGCGATTCGTCGGGCTCACGCCGACCCGCCTGGGGGCCTTCGGGGGCTCGCCCTGGCAGAAGTCGCGGAAGATGTCGGCACCCATGTATTCGGTGCCGGTGACGGTGCGGCAGGTGCTGGCCTCGTCCCCGGTCATGTCGCGCGAGCGCCCGACCATGGTACCGGTCACGGTCTGACCGTGGGAGGTCTCACTGGCACCCACCTTCCAGGGGGCATCCTGGGCCGCGCCCGGTGCAGCGCCTGGTGTGGCGGCGGTGCGGGCCGCCCGCGCCCGCCCGGTGGGTGCGGACTGCTTCCGGCCCGCACCCCCGCGGCGGCTGCGCTGCTCGCGCAGCGCCTTGGCCAACTCACGGCCGGAGAGCTCCGGATTGGCCGCCCGCGCGGTCTGGGCGGCGCTCAGCCCGGAGGCGCCGACGCCCGCCTTGCCGCGGGAGGACTGGGCCTGGCGGCGCGCCAGGGACGCCGCCCGCCCTGGGTTCATTCGCGTATCGTTGCGGCGGGGCCCGCGCGGCTTGGGCCGCCCGTTGCCGCGACTGGGGGTCGCGGCCCGCGAGAGGGAAACGTCGCTCCCCCCACGCTCGCTCGTGTCCTTGGCGCCGCAGGAGCAATTCCCGTCCTTGCGTGAGGCATTCTTGGCGGCGGCCGGCTCGTCCACCGGCTTGGTGCGCTCCCCGTCACGCACCCGATCCTTCCGGTTGACGGCGACTTTGCCCTTGCTGGACATCGCTTTGCGACGGGCGAGCGCCGCGGCGCGGCCGGCGTTGGCGCTGGGGGCTGGCGGTGCAGGCACCGCGGCGCGCCGACTCGCCACCGGGGCGCGGCCCGGCTCCGGAGCGATCGGCGGGGCTGAAACCGGTGCCGCACGCACCCTGAGCGACGCCTGAGGATCGCTCGGGCGCTCGGCCTCCCGACGGGTCGGGCCCGCCGCGACGGACTGTATGGCCGCCTTGCCGGCACCCGACAAGGCCTGGCGCCGCGCCTGTGCCAGCGCGCGTCCGCTCATCCCCGTTACGTTGCTCTCTGGTGTCATGTCTTCACCCATCTACTCGAGAACCGCCTCTGCTCTAAAACCGGCCTTGATCATCGTCCCGGCCGCCACCCAGGCGTCCCACACCGGAGGTCGAGGCTTTAGCCGGATCAGGGCCGCGAAGACGCGATGTCGACCGGCTAAAGCCTCGACCTCCTGTCTCCTTGCGGCCGGAACGACGATCAATGCCCTAAAACCGCCCCACGCGCTGCCTGAGAACCGGGGTCCGTCAGGTGCGACCCTCGATGACCACGAACGACACCCCTTGGCTCTGGGTGTAGTTGTCGTAGCCGATGAGGCGCACATGGTGAGTCGGGTAGGCCTGGTGGCAGGCATCGATCTCGGCCATCACGCGGTCCATGTCCTGCTCGCCGAAGAACGGCAGCTTCCACATGGTCCAGTAGTGATCGGTCGAGCGGCTCGGGTGCTCGTGCTCGATGGCCGGCGTCCAGCCGTTACCGATCAGATAGGCGATCTGGTCGTAGATCTCGTCCTGCGTCAGCTTCGGCAGGAAGCCGAAGGTTTCGAGGGTCTGGGCGGTCTGGTAGTCGCCCACCGTGGAGTTGGTTCGCATTGAGATAATCCTCGCGGTCGGTTCACTGGGGTTCTGGACTGCGGCTTGAGCGTCAGGCCACGTCGAGCTTGTCGACGGTGTCGAACTCGAACTTGATCTCCTTCCAGGTCTCCATGGCGATGGCAAGTTCCGGGCTGTGTCTGGCGGCGTCGGTCATGATGTCGCGCGCCTCCTTCTCCAGTTCCCGGCCCTGGTTGCGGGCCTTGACGCAGGCCTCCAGCGCGACCCGGTTGGCCGCGGCGCCGGCCGCGTTGCCCCAGGGGTGGCCCTGGGTGCCGCCACCGAACTGCAGCATCGAATCGTCCCCGAAGATGGCCAGCAGTGCCGGCATGTGCCAGACATGGATGCCGCCGGAGGCCACGGCCATGACGCCGGGCATGGAGCCCCAGTCCTGATCGAAGAAGACCCCGCGCGAGCGATCCTCGGGCACGAAGGACTCGCGCAACTGATCGACATAGCCCAGGGTGGACTGGCGATCACCTTCCAGCTTGCCCACCACGGTGCCGGTGTGCAGATGGTCGCCACCGGACAGGCGCAGACACTTGGCCAGGACCCGGAAGTGGATACCGTGCTTGGGGTGACGGTCGATGACCGCGTGCATGGCGCGGTGGATGTGCAGCAGCATCCCGTTCTTGCGGCACCAGTTGGCGAGCCCGGTGTTCGCCGTGAAGCCGCCGGTGAGGAAGTCGTGCATGATGATGGGCGAGCCGACCTCCTTGGCGAACGCGGCACGCTCGTACATCTGCTCCGGGTCCGGGGCGGTGACGTTCAGGTAGTGGCCCTTGCGCTCGCCGGTTTCGGCTTGCGCCTTCTGAATCGCCTCGCCCACGAACTCGAAGCGGTCGCGCCAACGCATGAAGGGCTGCGAGTTGACGTTCTCGTCGTCCTTCGTCATGTCCAGGCCGCCGCGCAGACACTCGTAGACGGCCCGGCCATAGTTCTTGGCGGACAGTCCGAGCTTCGGCTTGATGGTGGCACCCAGCATGGGGCGGCCGTACTTGTTGAGCCGGTCACGCTCGAGCTGGATACCGGCCGGCGGGCCGTTACAGGTCTTGATATAGGCGATGGGAAAGCGGATATCCTCCAGACGCAAATGACGCAACGCCTTGAAGCCGAACACGTTACCGACCAGGGAGGTGAGCACGTTGACGATCGAGCCTTCCTCGAACAGGTCGATGGGATAAGCCACGAAGGCATAGAAGGACTCGCGGTCCCCCGGCACGTCCTCGATGCGATAGGCGCGGCCCTTGTAATACTCCAGATCGGTCAGCAGTTCCGACCACACCGTGGACCAGGTGCCGGTGGAGGATTCCGCCGCCACCGCCGCTGCCACCTCTTCGCGCGGCACACCGGTCTGACCGGTACACTTGAAGCAGGCGAGCAGGTCCGTATCGAGCGGGACATAGTCCGGGGTCCAATACATGTCGCGGTATTCTTTCACGCCCGCGTCATAGGTCTTAACAGCCATGAGCGACTCCTGATTCGGTTGCTGGGTTGGCGGAGACAAAATGATTCCTGATGTTGGGCGTAGCATAGATAACCGGTAACCCGGACATCCAATACATATTTCGTTCGCTAGCCATAGACTCTGATCTATCGGCGCCGCGCCGGGCCGCCCCGGGGTCCGCGTGGTGGGGTCTGCGCCGCGCGCAACGGGTTCGGGGTCTGCCCATCATCGGCGCGAAAACTTACGCTAAGCCCCTTCCTGCGGTCTCAGGAATTTCGCGGCGACATGAGTTTCCGGGGGCGTGCGCGACTTCGACGCCGGGCGCAGGCACAAAAAAGGCGGCTCGCGCCGCCTTGTTGGCCTTGATCGTCGTTCCGGCCGCAGGGGACAGGAGGTCGAGCTTTAGCCGGTCGACGGCGCGTCAGCGTGCCCCGGGTCCAGCTAACGGTCATGGCACCCGCGCCACCCCGGAACATGAAAGTCCTCTCGACCGCTAGCTCGATGGCCAGCGTGCGGGGCGGCGTAGTCAGGGCTTCCAGCCCTGACTGTTCCAGCCCCGACACCGTCAGGCCAGGATGGCCTGACTACGCACTTTCACGGTAAAGCCGCTCCCACAGGCCCCGCCGGACTTTCACGGTAAAGCGTCGACCTCCGGTGTGAGACCTCGGGGCAGCGGCCGAAACGATGATCAAGGCCCAGGTCTTCGAGAAGAAGGCCAGGCTTACGGCGGACGGGACCTGACGCCGGGCGGAAGGCGTCAGGTTGCGGTCTGAGAGGTCCGGTCGGACCCGCCAGGTAACTGAAAAATTGCCTCTAACCTGATGCATTTTCGGCCGCGAGCCTGACCTTAGGCTGGGGTATACCTCAGGGACACTGGCGAGGAGGTGCGTCGGCCCCTGAAATCCCGGAGCGGCCCTTACCTGGTTTTTCTGTTCCATTGCGCCCGCGACCCCAATATCCGCAACGTCAGAATCGCCCTCCCCCTGGACACCGAATCGGATTTATGGTTCAGTTCGGGGCGGTCGCCGGTTAGCAGACAGTTCGGCAGATTCAGTCTAAAAAATTAGGCGCGTCTTCGCCAAAAGCGAACCAAAAAGAGAATATCTAAGGTTAATGTATGATTTTTGGAATTCACGGAACAAGCGTTTCAGTATCAGAAAAAATAAATAAAGAAGGATTCATAACCTCTATATCAGGAATGTCGGGGCCTGGAGTTTATTTTTGGCGCTACTTCAATGAAGACTGCTACGCAAGATACTTGTCATTTATGTGGTGGAAGTACTCGAAAGAAAGAGGTGAATATAACAAACTAGGCAAAAATACTGATTGCTGCCTGATAGCGATGAAACTCAACACTACCGAAGATAAAACATTGGACCTGAGCCACGGCCAAATAAGAGAAGAAGTCAGGAGCTTAGTAAACAAACAACTTAAAAGAATAAAAACCAGCGGAGCAAAAATTACTGAGCCAGAAGAAATATTAGTTTCTACCCTTTATCAATTATTTGTTGAAAAAATTGAAAATTACAGGGGTGTGAAGTTTGACGCCATCATTTCAGATATCTCCACCCCAAAAGGATCGCCAGGAAAAATCGGTCGGTACTTTGGAAACTGCGGGGAAGCTGTTGTAGTACTAAATACGAGCAGCATTGAAATAATTGCATCTGATATGGTAACAGAATATGAATACTAGCCTGGAGAATGCATCAAGATTGGCAGCAAAAGAAATCGAAGAAATGCCAATAGAGCAGTTGCTGGCAGAGATATCCGCAAGCAAAAATTCACAGTTTGCTGCGACCATTAGGCAAATCGCTAAATTTGCCGAAAATTATCTGTATCCAGATGAAACACAGAGGTACCACGTTGTCACAACAGAAATAAAATATGTTAAATTAAAAGAAAGCGCATATACATCTTTTACGGATAAATCTTTTATCGCGGCGAACGAAGAGCCATTCCCATTGGCTGCGTCATGATACTAAGGAGAATATAATGGCCGATAATTTTAAGTTACACCCTATCCAGCTACTGGGCATACAGGTAAAGGAGCTATTTATTAGAGTAAATGGCCTATACGAAACACAAAAGTCCGATGAAGGCCGATTCCAGATAGGAATCGGCCACTCTGATTTTGATATTAACGACAGCACCATTGATATCGGATTATTCGTAAGAATAGGGCAACCAGAAATTATTGAGGAAAAAGACATAACCACCAAGTTCGATTTAAAGATCCATCTTCTTGCTAAGTTTACAGTAGACCAAGAACGATTTCCGATGGATAAACTTGAACACTGGGCAGAACACAATGCCCCATTGATATTATATCCATATATTCGCGAACATGTTCACGCCTTAACTATTAGGGCCGGCATAGCTCCTATTTTGCTGCCGCTTATGGAAATACCTACTATTTCTGTTAAAGGAAATAGGGGGGAAATAGGGGACAGGGGGAAATAGGCGACAGACCACGGTTTTCGGTCTAGATCGATAAATCGAGCGGGAAACCGTGGTTTGTCCCCGATTGCGAAGAGGTCCGGGGGTTCCGGGAGTCCGAATGAAGCTGGCCTAGGTGGACTCGTGCGTCTGGATCACCCTGATCGAGGGCTTGGAGCCCTATCGGCCGGCGATCCGCGGCGCGCTGGCGGCCTTGGCGCGGGCCTTGATCATCGTTTCGGCCGCTGCCCCGAGGTCTCACACCGGAGGTCGAGGCTTTAGCCGGACCCGGGGCGCGCTGACGCGCCGTCGACCGGCTAAAGCCTCGACCTCCTGTCCCCTGCGGCCGGAACGACGATCAAGGCCTTGGCGCGTGATGGCTGGGAGTTTTGTACATCGGACGCTGCGGATCGCCGCCGCCAGGACGTGCCGATCGTCGGGGTCCGGCAGGTCCAGCTCGTCGATCAAGTGTTCGTAGCTGGCGACAAGGCAATCGGGGACCGCTTGGTCGATCAAACAGACGGTCCGTTCGAGCCGTTGCCGGTCCAACTCAGGCCGAGCGCGCAAAAGCGCCTCGGTCCATTCCCGATGGATACGCTCAGTCCAGCGCGCCCGAAACCGCCGGGTCTGGGCTAGCCGGACCATGAGATCGCGCAGCGGCGCCGGATAGAACAGGCAGGCATCGTAGACGACCGCGAAGTTGGCCATCTAATACCCCAGGCCCAGCTCCTGGGCCTCGGCGGTCAAGCTATCCGCAGCCTGTTCCTAAAATTCTGAGCAAAGTTGCTCAGTGATGAAGTTAGGATTTATCCGCACTTGGTTGATAGGCGTTGCGGCCTGCAACTCAAGCCTCTTGACGCTCAGTTGCGCCGGAGAACGTGACAGCAGCACCCGTCGGACTTCCCGGTGCGGCATGTACCGCTTGATCTCCGGGTCCGCGAGCCTTGCCAGCACGTTCAGAGCCGCGTTATGGTCTGCCTGCAGAACGTCCCCGGTGACCCGGTAAAACTTGTCGCCACGGCGCTTGCCTTCCAGCAAGCCAGTAGTCGAGTCCATTTGCGACGTGAAGGAACCATTGACGAGCACATGCTCGGCATCGCGCTGCTTACACACCGAGTCCAGGGCCTCGGCGAGCACGCCTTTTGCCCATGAACTCATGCGTCTGTTGTATCGCTTCCATTGCTGCTTCTTGGCAATGGGCGAGGTCAAATCTTCGGAGACCACCAGGGCCGCCTTATCCACGATGGAGTGCGCCGATTGATAGGCGATCGTGCGCAAGCGCTTCTTGGTGCGCACCCTTCTTGCTTCGAGCTTCTTGCGACCCAGGTTATTAGTGAGAATCCGGTCGGCCTTGGCCTGGTGGCCGCGCTTACGGTGCTTCTTTTCCAGCGCATGAAGCTGGTTGCGCTGCTGACCGGTCTTGGCACCCGTGTCGCTATATGCCGTCAGTACGGCACCGAAGGCCTGCCCATGCGCGGCGCCGTCGGAGTCCGTGAACGCTTCGGTATAGCCTTTGTCGATCCCAAGTGCCTGGTCCCCGTGCGGGCGTCCCTCATCCTTGTCGGTCGCGTAGTGGATTTCCGTGAAGCCGTCCTTCACGCACACACGGAGGTTACTGCCGGTCAGGTCGACGTTCTTGCCATTGGACGTCGTGACCAACTGGATGTCATCACCGTACTTCTTGGCCACGCGGATCGTGATAACCAGTTGACCGTCAACAACTTCAGACGAATGTTTATCGGAACGGACGATGAACTGGTTCGTCGTGTGACTGACGCCGTGCCGGAAGTGCTTGCGCATCTGGCGATGGAGGAAAGGGTCTTCCATCCACTGATCGGCCGTGAGTAGGGTGTAGAGCCGTTTCCGCTCGGCTGGGTCCGCGGTCCTGGCCGCGATAGCCTGTCGAACTTTGAGCTTCGCCGCCGCCTTGTATGTCAAAATATCGTTGACTACATCCTTGGTGGTTTCGTTACGGACGGTGCCGTCCACCCACAGGCCCGAATAGAGGTCTTGGGCGGTGATGGCCTTACGGATGTCGCTAGCGGACTTGCCGACGTTGCCCAGCGCCCCGTATCGTCGCCAAATATCGGCGCGCAGGTAGCCCATCGCCTGACAGATCGGCGTGAGTTCCGGCGGGACATCGGCTTGCAGGGTGCGCGTGACCTTCATTCGCAAAGCGCCTTGGGTTGTGTTGCGGCACAGTCGGGGAAATCGGCCTTGATTTCGTGCTTGTATTTGCGCAGTCCATACAGCCGGCAGGAGAAGGTGTGCACAATGGCCAGCAAATCCTCGACCATCTCCTGTTGCGGCGAGAGCGATTCCTGATTCACTACCACCACCTCGCAACCGTTATGCCTGGCGATGTGCTCGAACAGGTCGAACCCGAAGCGCATCAGCCGATCTTTATGGGCGACAAGCACTTGCCGGACCTCGCCGCGCCCGATTTGCTCCACCAGGGCGAGAAAGCGTTTGCGCTTGAAGTTCATCCCGCCGCCAATCTCGGTCATCCATTCATCCACGGCGATCCCAGCGCCCAGGCAGTAGGTCTCCATCGCCTTCACCTGAGAGGCCAAATCGTCCTTCTGACCGGCGCTCGACACGCGGCAGTACACCACCACCGGGCGCCGCTCCGGCACGCCGCCCGTCAGCAAGCGCACGTCCGCTTCGTCGAAATAGCGATGCCCGGACGGATGACGCTTGGCCACGAGCTTACCCTCGCGCTCCCAACGCCGGATCGTCGAGGGCGCTTTCCCGATCCGTTTCGCGAACTCGTTGTTGCGGTAAGTTTTGCTCACGCGAGCAATTATAGATAATAATAAATAAGAATCAAACAACAGTTAACACCTCCACGAAAGTTCAGCGTCTGAGCCTGCGACGGCCGTGCATGGACCCGGCGACCCCAGAGGAGGGCGCGCGGCCGGTGTGATATCCTCAGTTGCGTGAGTAGCATAGAGCACATTGTGGTCGACACCAACGTCTTCCTGGGCGCTTGCCTCGGTACCGGAGCGTCCATCGGGGTCGTGGCTGTGTGCTTGCGCACCGAGGTGATCCCACTCATGGGTGCCGCGCTCCTGGCCGAGTACGAGGACGTGTTGGGCCGACCCGCAGTTCACGCGCAGCCGTCTCGATCCGGCCGAACGCGACGAGTTGCTCGACATCTTTCTCGCGCGGTGCCGCTGGACCCGGGTCTACTACAGATGGCGTCCGAATGTCCCGGACGAAGGCGATAATCACTTGGTGGAACTGGCAATCGCCGGGGGTGCTCAAGCGATCGTGACAAGGAACCTTCGTGACCTGTTGCGGATGGAACTGCGTTTCCCCACACTCAAGATTCTGACGCCAGAAGGCTTTCTACGAGAGGTACGCCAATGACCGCGCTGACCCTTGACCTGCCCGACGAGAAGCTGCGGCGCCTTACGGCCCTCGCCGACGCCCGCGGCACCAACATCGCCCAACTCTTCGAGGAGATGTCCACTGCCGTGCTCGCCGAAGCCGATGCCGAGGCCGGGTTTCGTCGGCGTGCACAACGGGGTGCCGGACGAGAGGCGCGCGGTCTGGAGTTGCTCGACAAGGCCGCCGGCCGCGGCGCGGCCTGTTGAATGCGCTGAGGCAGTATCCAGCCGGTTGCGGTCTTGCCGTGATTTGCCGGGGGCTGTCAACGGCCGATAAAGACGAGTTTCGTCATCACGCGGGACGAGGCCGACCGCTTCCTCGCCCACATCGCTGCGGGAGGTTTGAATCTCGTGATCTACGCCGAGGGCCACGGCATCGACCACATCGTGGTCGGGCACCGCGGGCACAGCCTGTTCGAGCGCTGGCTGATCGGCTCGGTCGCCCGGCGGGTGATCGCCTATGCCCCCTGCGCGGTGACGGTGGTCCGGCCGCGGGCCTGACCGGCGAAGGAGATCGCTCCGGAAAGTTACGGTGACAGTTTACTAAATGCACTGAATGCGAATGGGCGTTGAACGCAACCGTAATTACTGTATTTAGTAAACTGTCACCGTAATTTGCAGACCAACCCCGCGCCAGGTGACACACCCGGCGCTGTGCCCGGCGGACGGGCGGCGGCGCGCCGACCCATGGCGGACTGACAGCGAGGCCGATGGCCTGATGCGTCAGTTCGCCGGTTTTCAGGTCGAACAGCACGAAGCATTTCAGTAAGTAATTGTAAAAGACGAGGTCGATGTAAAAATCTTTGCTCTCGGTGCTGATGCGCTGCTGCCGCGCGACAAAGGCGAAACCCTTGCCCAGTTCCAGCAGGAAGGCTTGCAGCTTATCCATCAAGCCCTGCTCTAATTCGCTTTCAAGCAAACGGCCCGTACCCGGCAAGCCCAAAAACTCGAGTAGCACGGGGTCGCGCACAAACGCACGCGGGGATTGATTCAAGGGGGCTACCTGACTGCTTGCTTCAGCCTGGACGGCCGCCTTGTCCTGGCTGGACAGCAGGCGTTCGTAATAGAGGGTGCCAATTTGGCGCTCCAGCGCTCGTGAACTCCAATTTTGGGCAATGGCCTCGTTCACATACCACTGCCTTGCCGCCTCGCTATCCAGTCGCAGCAGCGTGCGGTAATGCGTCCAACTCAATTCGGTACGCACCGCGTTCCAAAATGGAAAGGCTTGGAAAAAGCTGCGCATGTGGCGCAAATTACGCGCATCGAAACCCGCGCCGAACTCATGCGACAGGCGTTCCGCCAATTGCGGCAACAGTCGCGCTCCATAAGTGGCTCGGGCGTGGCCTTGCTGCTCGAACTCCACGATATGGCGGCCAATCTCCCAGCAGGCACGTACTTGAACGGCATCCACTGTACGCAGCGCCTGGGCGCGTGCCTGGGCGATCAGGTCACGCAACTGGCCCACCAGTCCGTTCAGTGCTGCCGACTCGACCCCCATACCATCGACGGGTGCTTTACTCATTGCATATCTCCTGAACCGAAGCCTGCTCCTCCGTTACCGCAAGCCAGACCGGGCAACACTCGGTCTTCCGCGGTCTGGATCCAAGCCATCGCCGTTGGCCTGAGCGACCGAGGAGCAACCCTCGCCCCGACCAGGCGAGCGAGACCTCGATCAGGTCCGAGGGAGCGTCACCAGGTGGCGCAAGACCAGGCTCGGGAGGGTCGGCGCGGGCAGATCCCCGTGCTCCAGGACCGCCTGTTGGCCGCCGCCCCTTCGCGGACCTAACTCCATTGCTCACATCAAACGCCAGATCACCTAAAATAGTCTTGCATTGTGATTGATTTTACAAGAGCCTGCTCAGACAATGACCGCCCAAGCAGAGGCTTAGACGATGGGGTCTGTGTTGGCTTGTCCTGAGTCGATGTTCGCGCACCACTGAGGATTGAAGGTATGGCCTTGACGAAAGCCGACATGGCAGAACACCTGTTCGACGAGCTTGGGCTCAACAAACGGGAGGCCAGCGAGATCCTCGAGGGCTTCTTTGAGGCGATGCGCACGGCGCTCGAGCGCGGCGAGGACGTGAAACTGTCCGGGTTCGGGAATTTCGCCCTGCACGAGAAGAAGGAGCACCCGGGGCGCAATCCAAAGACCGGTGAGGAAATCCCGATCACCGCCCGCCGTGTCGTGACCATCCGGCCCGGCCAGAAGCTCAAGGCCCGGGTCGAAGCCTACGCGGGACCCGCGCAGCCGAGCGCCGCCGCTGCGGGGTCCGACGAACGGCGCGCCACGGCCTGAGCACGCCAGGGCTGGGCCGGCGCGGATTGCGCGCCAGTGGGTGCCAAGCCGCGAGTAGCCTGTCGGATTTTCGGGACCGCGCCGAAACATCGGTCACCAATTGATCGTTTTCGGTGGTCCTACGCGAAATCTGCGGCTCCCGCGTTGGGTCAGGCTTCAGATTTCGCGTAGGAACATGCTTCGACGCTAAGTCATTGAGGGTGCTACGGTTGGCACGATCGGACGCCCGCCGGTGTCCGCCGGCGGGCCTGGCGCGCCGCGCCGGGGCCAGCGCAAGGTGCCGGGGCACCCGACGCCACGGCGAGCCTCGCGGGGTCACTGAGTGCCCTCGTCGAAGGTCAGCGCCCGAACATCCCGCGCGCCGTGCACCACGCGCACGATGATGACTTCCTCGTCGGTAAACCGGTAATACAGCACGTAGTCGCGGTGGAAATGCGCCCGCAACCCCGGGGCCAGCCGCTCGCGGCGCGGGCCAATCTCCGGATGCGCCTGGACCGTCGCGAAACGCCCCTCGATCTCGCGGATCAGCTTCGATGCGGCCCGGCGATTGTCCTGGGCGATGAAGCACCAGATATCGACGAGATCCTGCTCGGCGCTGTCGGTTATGCGCAGGCGTCGCGAGCCGCTAATTGTTGCTCTCCCTTACGAATGATGCGCTCGGCGTCGAAGTCGCGTAGGCGCCCGGCCGCGATGTCGGCCAGCCCCTCCTGGACCTGCGCGCGTAGTTCGCCTAACTCCTGTTCCTGCAACGCCCGCTTATGCCGCCAGTCGCGCAGGGCCTCGCGGATAATCTCGCTGCTGGAGGCGTACTCGCCAGCCTGCACGGCGCCGCGCACGGCCTGTGCCATCTCGGCGGTGAGTGTGATGGTGATGCGTTCGATGGTGCTCATTAGTATGAGAATATCATACTGGCGGTGTTGCAAGGAGGCCGTCGGTTGTTCGTTGTGGGGCCCGAGGCCCTGGACGACCGGTGCTGCGTGTTCCACGGCCCCGCCGACGCAGTCTCGTGACGACTTGGCCAAGACGCGCCTTGATTTATTTCAGCTTTCCTTCAGGAGTCTGGCGGGGAGTGCCATCAGAAATGTATTTCGTGGTACGTCCCCTATTTCCCCTGGTGTCTTCACGGTAGCGGGCCGCGCTTCCGCGCCTCCAAACAGGTCCGGAACTTGGGGTAGACGGGGTTTTCCCGGACACGGCCGCAGCACCGCCACCGAAAGGACACCTGCAGGCGTCGTTTCGTCTCAAGAGCGCGACAAACATCCCGAGACTAATCTCGCCGAAGTGTCGTTGCAGTACCTTCAAAGAGATCGAAGAGTCGCTGACTCGACTTCTCTTGGCGGACAATGACACTCAAAGAGATACCATAATTTGGTTATTTAGGCGCTATAGTTTCACATAACGAAACCTCCAACGGAAAGCCGCCATGACCAACAGTCTGAACCCCGAGACGCTAAAGGCCCTGCGCAAGAGCCGCAACTGGTCCCAGACCCAGCTCGCTGCCGAAAGCAAGATCAGCAAGTCGCAGATCGGCCGCTGGGAGCGCGGTCAGCAGATCGACGAAGTCCGCGATACAAGCCGCAATCGACTGTGTGCAGCCTTGGGGGGAGTGCCATGGGACGTGCTGACTCGGCCGCCCAAACTGCCTTCGGCGAGCGTCTCTGGTGGCTCCGAACTCAAGCTGAATGTCCCTTCGTCGACACTGACCGCCTTGGAGCTAGTGGGGAAACTCTACCGCGTTCGGCGCGAGGTGATCGTCGAACTGGCGCCGCTCCTCTTCCTGCTCACGGCGCAGACCAGTTTGGAGCGCAGACGGGGGGCTTTGCAGGAGGCGGTAGAGGGGGTCGAGAAGGCCCTGGAAGATGCCGTGAATCGCGTTCCGTATCTGAGCCATGCATGGGGATGGCCTGACCCTGGCGTTATCGCCGAGGAAGAAGATGCGATCGAGAAAAGGAGGGTTTTCGACTTCTACGAAGACGCTAAAGAAGCACGCTCGTTTTATGCGGACTATTTGAACGCACTGCTCAACGATCTGCCAGATGGGGTAATCAGCGGGATTCCGGGAAAACCCATCGAAGACATCTCCCCAGGGTACGGTACGGGCGCGCCGGACTATAGCTTCTCCACGGCTGTACTGGAACGGGGGATCAGGGTGTCGATTCCCGATATCGACAGTCTGGCGGAATCCCCCGAGCGTTTCTCTTTCTTGGTCAAACTTGTGGCGATGGGCTACCCCGACTTACGGACCTTGACGGAGAATCGTCGTACCATGTCAGACGAGACATTCAAGGAATGGATAGGGCGATTTCTGGAGCCTCTGGAGTCGTCATCTGAGCCGATCTTTTAAGTCCTGGTCGCTGACCCGAAGCCTGATTCGGTACAACCAACAGATATCGACGCTATACGCGGTGTGCAAACTATGATCATCGACTATTCACGCCACGCATTGACGCGGATTCGCCAACGCGGTCTTCTGGAATCCGATATTCCCATGATCGTCGCTGCCGGAACGCCGATCGATCAAGACAGCGTACTGCTACTGGCGCAGGACGCGGATCGCGAGATCCGCAGACTTAAGCAGGAGATCGCAGCAATCGAGCGCTTGAAAGGCTGTCGGGTCGTCATCGCCGGCGACACCGTCGTGACGGTCTACCGCCCGTCGCGCAAGACCGAGAAGCGGTTGCTGCGCGGCCAGCGTCGGCGCCCCGCCGGCGACGACCGCATGGAAAACTCCATTCTGTCGACAAATAGCCGAGATTACTCCCATGCAGCCTGATTCGCGCCAATTGGTGACCCTGAAGAGCCAACTCGCTGTCCTGAGCCGCACCATTTCCAAGCTTCAGCGTGAGTTGGAGCCGCCTGCCCCCCGGCCACCGTCGGCTCGCGCTGCCCATTCGATAGCCCCGGGCTACCGGCTATACGGCCAGGATTTCGCCGCACGCAACGGCAACGACATCCTGGCGTCCGTGCTGCGGCATTTCGCCGAGTTGGAGCCCGAGTTTCCCGAGCGTTTTTGCGAGGCGGCACGTCGCCTCGGACGCTCGCGCCGCTATGTCGGCCGCAGCCCGCAGGAGGTCTATCCGAATAAACCCAAGCTCTGGGCCTCTACCGTCGAATTCGCCCCCGATTGGTACGTGGGCACCAACGAAAACAACGAGACCAAGCTGAAGCTCCTGCGCAGCGCGTGCCGGATGCTCGGGCTTCGCTTCGGCGCCGATCTTCAGGTGCGAATGTAGGGGCAGCCCCAACAGCCATGTCACCAGCCGCCACTTGGCGCCGTCCCAGCGCTGGCGCGGCCTGTCGGGAATCATCTGTTTTCCGACACCCACCAGGTGGCCGGCACGCGAGAATTGTGCTCGGGGATGGGCTTGTCCCTCGCTATCGCCGCAATGCTCGCGGGCGCGCTGGGGTTCGGGATCTACATGGAAAGCGTCGGCCGGGCCTCGGGCTTGGTGGAGGGGTACGCGGCGGCCCCGGACGAGACGGCGGCGGCTTGTGCGAACACTCCAGCAGGGAAGGCTGTCTACCAGTTTGCACAGTCCGGTAAGATCGAGACTCCAACGCGGTGCGATCTGCCCGGGTGGCGGGTCGAGAAAGGGGCGTGCTACCCTCGACCAAGCGCCTGGGGGTAAACTCCACGGTTGGCGGCTCCAGCCAGACGCCCCGACTCGGGCGGAACCGTGACACAGAACTGCGAAGTCTGCGGTACCAGAAACACAGATTTTTAGCCTTAAAAGCGAGCGCGCGTCACAGGCGTCGTGCTAATTTGCAGGGTCATCAGGTGCGCGCGCTTTAGGCTTCTTTACGTTAGCTTTTCGAGGTCCCGATGGACGAAGAAGATTACGACGACAGGATGTATCCGGTCTTTGAGGAAATAGATTTCGGACGGATTCATGCTCTTTTTTGGCGCTTGTCCTTGTTCGATGACATGTATCTTAATACGCAGGCAATGAACATTGTGCTCATTGATCAGTTCATCACAGAATGGGAATACTCCTTGCTCCCGGAGTACGTTGAAATCGAAAAGACGCCACTTGACACGGCAATGTTCGTGTCCGCTCAGTCGCAAATGTGGATTTTCGCTCTATATGAACTCTTGCGGACATGGCGAAGCCGAATTAACAAGCTCCTAAAATGGAAGTCTAACGGAGGCATCACCCAAGTTCTCACGAACATTGAACAGGAACGTTTCAATCTCGCGGCGCATTTTCGCAAATCTCACTTAGAGACGCTTCGGGATGATCCTGCATTTGCAAGTACACTACAATCCGACAGCAAGTTGCTCGACGGAGTCTTTGCAATGACAACGGCAATCCGGAGTAACCTTGCCAAACACGAAATCCAGGGTAAAGAAAACTCTGTTTCCGCGCGCCCCGGATACGGCCGTATCAATATGTGGTGTGGGGCTTTGGATTTTGAGCTTCAGCACAAAGATGGTAGCTTTGAATATCTAAATCGCAGAGACATCGCAGAAGCTTTGCGTAAGATTGAAATGCCAAATAGAGAAAGATAACATGTTCCTTAAAAACAAGCGCGCGCTGATTTAGAGTGAATATTGAATCGCGGCCGGAGAGATTGGCGAGATGAGTGTGGCGCAAGCATCTGAGGATATGCCGTGCAGTTGGATTCTCGAAAGCTATCGAGATGCAGCGGCTCGGCCAATTGTTGGCGCTCACCGTAAGCGTTGCGATAGCTGTCGATCCCTAACAGCCGCGTTCTTCCAAGGTCTCCAAGAAGCTCTTGATCTGCATGTCAGAGCTTTTGGTGAAGTAGCGACCGATTTCGAAATTGCAGTTGGGCGGTTGAGCGCTAACTCCGATAGTCCCGGAAATATAGATCCGTCGACTGCTCTTCTCGTTAAGGCGGCTGCGCACCTATTATGCGAAGTTCGGCGGGTCAATGCCGCATCTTCGGACGATACGCTCTTGACGGTGCTTTGGTTGCCTCAAGCCTTCACGCTTTGTCGCCTCTTTGAATCCGAAAAACTGGTTGAAAAGTCCTATGAGTTTGCCTCGGGAAAGCCGCCGCTTGTAGAGAAGATGCCGGTGGGCTTTGGCGGAGCCGATGAAGCGTCTGCAACTTTTGGCGACGTGACTAATCCTTCGCATATGCTACGCGAAAACTTGCCTTTCGGGACGTTCTCATTCAATTTTGATCTGCAGAAGCGAATACAGGAAGAACTGCGCGTTGCTCAGTATGTTCATGCTCTGAAATTGATTTGTGACTCCCCGAAGCACGGCGTAATGAGTTCGTTCCTCAATATCCTCTATACAGCTCATCCGGAGCAAATTCTTTGTATCGGATTGGCTGCGGCAACAATTGCCGTCAAGGAGTTTTCAGCAGCGAATAAATTATTTTGCCGCTGACGGCTTAGCGGCAAACGGGGCCAGGCGCGAGTTGTTTCTTGAAACGAATAAGAGCCTAATCTTTGCCCCAAAAGCGGGCGTCACGGGCATCGTGCTAATTCGCTAGCCCATTAGGCGCGCGCGCCGCTTTAGGCTTACATTATGGCGGCTCAGTCTCGGCCAGCATCGGGAACCAACCCCGGTCAGGTCGCCCCTTGCGAAGTCTGCCCCCGGCGCCGTGCGGCCGGCTTCTTCGTCCCTGGCTCCGGCGTCGACTCCAGGACCAGCGTGGGCGCTTCCGCTTCGATAGCCGCGGGCACCCGTTCCGGTGCCTGCAAGGTGGCGATGACGGCCCGCAGATCGGCGCCATGTGTAACGACCCGGGTAAACATCGACTTGCGGAGACATAAAAATTTAGGCACTTAGAGCCTTAGCGTACGATTTTTTCCGTTTCGTGAGTTGACCCCTAATAGGTCTCGGTGAGCACCGGCCAGGTGCTGACGAGCGGCTCCCGAATGCCGGCCAAAACCTTGACGGCACGGGCGTGGTGCTTGTCTCTGCCGTTCCCGAGCGCAAGCCAGAACCCGGTGTCAACGATCACCATACTTTTGCTCCAGCGCCTTCGCCAACTCCGCCTTGTAGTTCTCCGACAGGTCCGACTCGGCGTCCAAACTCCCGATGAAGCCGACCCGCTCGAGGATTGCCGCCGCGTCGGCGGTCTGCCCGGCGAGCCCGCCCTCGTCGTAACGCTGTTCCAGGAACAGGAGGAAATCAAAGGCTTCACGCCGCGCCTGCGGTGGCAGGCGCAGGTAAAGGTCAGAGACTTGTTCGATCTCAGTCATCGGGATGCCTCGGGTAGCGTTGTCCCGACACAGGTTAGCCGCAACCCGGGAGCCCACGCCACCCCGGCGCGACGGTTCCGGTTAAGCTGACGGCCGAGCCGCCAAGACGCGGTGCCGCGGGGGTCCCTCG
>Ga0247835_1001754_pt1 | contig 25418 bp, 18 predicted proteins | sample LaCtaG_3_FD_189912 | JGI IMG/M metagenome (GOLD analysis project Ga0247835, IMG submission 189912) | Freshwater microbial communities from meromictic Lake La Cruz, Castile-La Mancha, Spain - LaCruzMarch2015_13.5m | ecosystem: Environmental > Aquatic > Freshwater > Lake | place: Spain: Castile-La... | reverse complement strand
CCGCCAACAGCAGCATCAGGGCCGCCCCCCCCACCAGCACCACCGCATCGCGCGCATTGGCTCGCAGGGCCCCCAGGCGGGTTCGCCGCCCGGGGGCGAGCAGGGCCGCCGCGAGCAGGAGTCCGGCGGCGCCGCAGATGGCGATGGCGGTCAGTTCAAAGGGGCTGTGACTGCTGACAAAGGGCCAGAAATTGCTGCCGAACCCCAGCCCGGTCAGGTGCCCGGCCGCCGCGCCGATCGCCAGCCCGTTGTAGATCAGGATCACCAGACTCCCCAGCCCCACCAGCAGCCCGGCCGCGAAGGTGCGAAAGCCGATCCCGATGTTGTTCATGACATAGAAGCCGAACATCATGAAATCCGTGTCGGCCTGGCGTTCCGCGCCCCGCCCGGTCTTGCCCGCGCCGTCGTACATGGACTCCAGTTCGGCCACCTGGGCCGCGTCCATCAGGCTGAAGATCAGTTCGCCGTCCTGTCCGCACGCAAGCCCCATGAGCAGCCCGGGCAGAAAGAACAGGGCGGCAGCCAGGGCGCAGACCCGGGCGTGACGGCGCAGCGTGCGCGGAAACCCGCCGGCCATGAAGCCCAGGGCCGGGGCCAGCCAGGCGCGGCGGCGGCGGTACAGGTGGGGGTAGCCGCGCCGCACCAGCTCGTGCAGTTCACCGATGAGCCCCGGGGCGTAGCGGCGCGCCCGCGCCAGGGCATAGTGGGCGCACAGGCGCCGATACAGGGCCGGGAAGCGCGCCAGGGGCAGGTCCGGGGACGGGTCGCGCCCGCGGCCCTCCAGGGCGCTCAGGAGTCGGCGGTAGTCTGCCCACTGCGCCGCGTGCGCCGCCTCGAAGGGTGCCTGGCGCATGGCTCAGTCCCCCGCGCGGCCCTGGGCCAGCCAGTCCGCGTAGCCCTGGACCTGCTCCACCGCCGGCGTGCCCCGCGTGACGGCAGGCCCCGCGGCGGGGGCGGGCAGGTGGGCGAGCAGGGTCTCGGCCAGTTCGCTCCGGCGCGCCGCGGACAATCGCGGTGCCCGCTCGCGGTAGGCCAGGATCGACTGCTGGGTGGCCAGCGCGAGCCCCGGCGGGGGCTGCCGGGGGGCGGCGCCCGCTGTCGGCCGTTCCGCGGCGGCGCGGCCCGGTGCCGGCCGGCGCTGCGCATGGATCACCAGGGTTCCGGCGGCCAGGTCCCCGAGCCTGCGGAAATCCCGATCGACCAGGGTGCAGACCAACCCCACCCCGTAGAACAGCGGGAGAAAATCCACGACCCGCAACAGATTGCGGATCAGGGACGCGGGCAGCGCCACGGGCGTGCCGTCGTCGTGCACCACCAGCAGGCCCAGCATGCGCTTCCCGGGGGTGGCCCCAGTGAGGACTTCAAAGGCCACCGGGTAGAGCCATTCGAGCAGAAACAGGGCAATGAGATTCAGGCCGAGACCGAACCCGGACAGCGCCAGGAGCGGGCTCAGGACCAGATAGATGGCTAGCCGGATGGCGCCGTCCGCCACCAGCGCCAGGGCCCGCGGCGCCGGACCCGCGACGCCCAGGCCCAGGTCCACCCCTTCCGGGGTCTCGTGTAGGCGCAGGGTATCCAGGGGCGCCGCTAGCATGGGGGTGGAAACAGGGCCAGCGGGAAACACTCGGTGATGAGGATCACGGGGTGGCCGCCGATGATGATCCGATAGGTCCTGAACACGGCCGGGCCGGCGGCGGCCTCCCGTCCCCGCGGCGGGTCGCCCGCCGCTTCACTCCGGGGGCCGTCCCCATGCTCCAGTCCCACGTCCAGGACCTCCCGATAGCTCTCCAGGCCGCTATCCCGGATCAGGGCGCCGATGCCGATCTCCCGATCGATCAGTCGGCGGCGGAAATCCGGTGGGATCAACTCGGTGCGGATCAGGGACAGGGCCTCGGCGTAGGCGCGTCCGCTGTGGACACCGCGCAGGCGGGCATCGCGGATCAGGCAGGCGTCGCCTGCGGCCAGGCCGATCCAGGGCACCGGTTCGGCCGCGGTGTCGAAGCGCTGCTCCAGGGTGTCCACCGCCACCGGCTCCCAAAAATACGCCTCCAACGCCTTGGTCACGGTCCCGTCGGTGACCAGCAGGGCACGCAGGAAGGGCGACAGCGTGGACAGCGGGATGGTCGCACCCCGGTCGTCGCGGATCGCGGCGCCGGCCAGATAGCCGTCGCAGCGGAAGGGTGAGTTCGACGGGTCGTCCAGCGGACGACCGTAATATCGGCGCATAACTTCAGGGGTCCACGAGCGGGGCTGGAGGGCGATTGTGCCCGAGTGGGGCCCCGGGCTCCAGGGTCGAACGTGGGATTCGGCAGGCGAAATCGCGCCCCTGCACCAGGCAAGCTGACCGGTTTTTCAGTACAAAAAGCGGCCCCGGTGTGCCTGCGGGGCCGATTTTCCCCTGCTTTGTGCGGCGCGCCCTTGATGTTCAGGTCCGTTTGACGCAAGCTTGGTAACCGGGTCCGACTCTATCGGTCAATCAACTGATGATGGGCCAGGAGTGCAAGAACGGATCCTGCCGGCCACCGGCTGCCCGCGGCGCGTCCCGCGTCCGGGGCTGCGGTGTGGAGGGGATTCGGAAAAACCCGAACCTGTGTTATAAAAAGAGGGCCTCTTGGCTCAACCTACGGAGATTCTACCGATGACCAAAATCGTCAAGCTCGCTTCCCTGTCCGCCGCTGCCCTGATCAGCGCCGCCCTGATCGGCGGCTGCGCCGACCAGACCGCCCGTGACATGGCCCAGCAGGCGCTGGACGCCGCCAAGGGCGCCCAGTCCTGCTGCGACGCCAACACCGAGCGTCTGGACCGCATGTATCAGAAGATCATGTCCAAGTGAAGCCTGTCGGCTGAACTGCGCCGGCTTCCCACGAGTTGTGGGAGGCCGGTGTTTTCGGTTACGGCCCGCTCCACCGCCTTCCAGTCGATCTCCAGCCCCTGCGCGTTCGCCACCGAATCCGGTATCACTGAACGCGCCGCCCGACGCTTCCCCGCGTCGTCGATATGGACCTCCAGATAGAGGTCATCCCCGAGCCAGCCCAGTTTGTAGGGCTGGTCGACGATGGTCACCGACGTACCCGCGGCCACCTGCGGGAAAAGTTCGATAATCCCTTCGTTATTCATGCGGATACAGCCGTGGCTGACCTGCATTCCCAGGCCCCAGGGCTTGTTGGTCCCGTGGATCAGATAGCCGGGGATGGACAGCCGCAGGGCATAGGGCCCGAGCGGGTTGTCCGGACCCGCGGGTACCACGGCCGGCAGGATGTCGCCCTTGGCGGCGTGCTCGGCGCGGATCGAGGCCGGCGGGGTCCAGGTCGGGTCCTTCACCTTGGTGGTGATGGAGAAATTGCCGAGCGGCGTGCTCCAGCCCTCCCGCCCGATGCTGATCGGATAGCTCTGCACCTCGTCCGGTTTGCCCGGTGGGTAATAATACAGTCGCATCTCCGGCCGGTTCAGGACCAGCCCGGAGCGCGCGGTGTTGGGCAGGACAAAGAAGCTCGGGATCAATACATCGCTATTGTCGCCCGGTACCCACATATCGAGCTTCGGGTTGGCCTGGTCCATGTCCTGGTAGCCCAGTTGATTCTGCCGGCCGATGTCGAGCAGGGTGTCGTGTCGGCGGCTCTTCACGTAGAAGGGCACACCGACCACGCTGTCACCCGGGTGCGCGAAGGTGAAGGTGTCGGCCGCGCCGCCCGGGGCCCAGGCCAGGCCCAGCGCCAGTGTGCCGGCCAGTGCGAGCCCCGGGCGGCCCCGGGCCGGCGGTCGCGCCTCGCGCGCTTGTGCTTTCAACTTCAAATAGTTCACTCTGTTACCTCGTGAGCACGATGAAAAAACTGTCGCGATTGTCGCACGTCCGCAACATTGGGGTTGCGGCCCATGTGGACGCGGGCAAGACCACGCTGACCGAGCGCATCCTGTTTTACACCGGCGCCTCCTACAAGATCGGCGAGGTCCATGACGGCGCCGCCCACATGGACTATCTGGCCGAGGAGCAGCGCCACGGCATCACTATCACCTCCGCGGTCACCAAGGCGCCCTGGCGGGAGCACCTGATCCAGGTGGTAGACACCCCCGGGCATGTGGACTTCACCATCGAGGTGGAGCGCGCCATGCGGGTACAGGACGGCTGTATCCTGGTCCTGGACGGGGTCCGCGCGGTGGAGCCGCAGACCGAGACCGTGTGGCGCCAGCGCGCCCGCTTCAACCTGCCGGCGCTCTTTTTCGTCAACAAGATGGACCGTCCGGGGGCCGACTATCGGGAGTCTCTGGCGGCCATTCGCCGGCGCCTCAAGGCCGAGCCCGTGCCCATCACGGTACCGCTCACCGAGGCCGCCGACGCGTACGCGCCCAACGAGCACACAGTGGTGCATTTGATCGACCGCACCCTGATTCGGTTCCGCGGCGAGCAAGGCGAACGGGTGGAGACCGAGCCCTGCCCCACGGACCTGTGGGCGCGCCTCGCCGCGGACCGTGAGGCCCTGGGGCTGGCCGCCGCGGAGTGGGACGACCGCCTCACCGAGCAGGTCTTGGCGGGCGAGGACCCGGAGCCGGCCGCCCTGCGTGCCGCCATCCGCCGCGGCACCCTGGCCGGGCGGCTATTCCCCTGCTACGGCGGCAGCGCCCTGCGCAACCTGGGGGTCCAGCCGCTGCTCGACGGCGTGATCGACTTCCTGCCCGCGCCCCTGGATCGCCCGCCCGCCATCGGCCGACGCCCGGACGGCACCAATGAAGAGGTCGTCCTGGGCAGTGAAGGGCCCCTGGTCGCCCTGGCCTTCAAGGTCCAACTCTGGGACGGGCGTCGGCACGTCTTCGCGCGCATCTACCGCAACACCCTGAAGCCCGGGGACACGGTCGAATTCATCGGTCCGGACGGTCAGACCAGGCGTGAGCAGGTCGCCCGCCTGTTCGACGTGGACGCCGGCCGCAAGACCAAGCTGGAGCAGGCCGAGCCCGGCCAGATCGTGCTGATCGCGGGCCTGCGCTTCGCCACCACCGGCGACACCCTGTGCGCCCCCGGTCACCTGCTCGGCCTGGAGCGGATCGAGGCGCGCGCCCCGGTCCTGGGGCTCGCCATCGAGGCGGCGGCCGGCACCGAGGAAGACAAACTCCTCGAGGTCCTGGACAAGGTCACCCAGGAGGACCCCACCCTGGCCGTGGAGGAGGACCCCGAGACCGGCCAGCGCCTGCTGCGGGGCATGGGCGAACTGCACCTGCAGATGGTCTTGGAGCGCATGGAGCGCGAGTTCGGCGTGCGGGTACGCAGCGGTCGCCCGGCCGTGGCCGTGCGCGAGACCATCCGGCGCCCGGCAGCGGCCGACGCCTTCTTCACCACCCCGCCCGCACCGGACGGCAAACACCTGGACCTGATGGCGCGGGTCGCGCTCGCGCTCGAGCCGCTGGCGCGCGGCACCGGTATCCGGGTTGCGGTGGCGCCCCGGGTACTGCCCGAAGGCGTGGCCCTGAGCGAGGAGCAGCGCCGCGCCATCGAGTCCGGCCTGCGTAGTGGTCTGGAATCCGGCCCGCTGCAGGGGGCGGCCCTGCTGGACCTGGATCTGCGGGTGCGCGAGGTTGAGTTGTTCGGCCCCGGTTCCACCCCGGAGGCCCTGGCGGCGGCGGCCGGCAAGGCCCTGCGTCAGGCCTTGGCCGCCGCCCAACCGGCCCTGATGCAGCCGGTGATGGCGCTGGAGGTCATCGCCCCCGAGGTCAATCTGGGTGCGGTGTTGGGCGATCTGCAGTCGCGTGCTGCCATGATCACCGACACCGGCAGCCGCGGTGAGACCGCCGAGGTCCGGGCCGAGGCCCCGCTGGCCGCCCTGCTCGGCTACACCACGACGCTACGCAGTCTCACCCAGGGGCGGGGGCAGTTCAGCATGGAGTTCCTGCGCTTCGATCTGGCCTGAAGGCCGGCGCCCCGGTTCACTCAATCGTGAGCGGCCAACTCCTCGCCAATGATGCGGCGCCGATCGGCCTCCTGGTGTTCCGCCTCGATCACCCGGCGGAGCGTCTCGTTGATCAAGGTTCGATAGCCGCGGCTGCCGGCCATGGCCTTGAAATGCTCCACGATCGGGGCGTCGAGGGTGATATTGATGCGCTGCGTCCCGGTCCGGGCGCGAACCGCCGTTTGCCATTCGGTGCGGCTGACCGTGCGGTCGCCCAAGCGAAAGCGGGCGCGGTCGAACTCGGCTTGCGTGAGCTTTGGCGCGTCGTCAGAAATAGCCGGCATTGCGGTAGTAGAGGTCGGTTTCATCGCTGTCTGCCTTGCGCATGGAGATGATGCGGATGATCTCGTCGGATTCAACGTGGACGATCAGCACGACCAGGGTCCCAAGCAGGCCGATGCCGATCATGCGCTGCTCGCCGTAATCCTCGCGGGTATCTTCAGATCAGCAGCAGCGGGCCGGCGAAGACCGCGGCCGCATCGGCGAAATCGAGCCCATGGTTCTTCAGGTTCGCCTGCCGCTTTTTTTCGTCCCAGGTATAGCGCATCAGTCACAAGATAGCCGAGCAGGACGGGGTTTGAAACCCCGTCCCGAACCTTTTGGACCTTGCGTCGAACAAGGGGGGTAGATCTGGCCGCACAGCGCCGGGCCGCCCGTGCGCAAGCCCCGTCGTGGTATCGCAAACTCCGCGACGCCCGAGGAAAACGTTTCGGACGGGGCGAATGCCCCGTCCGGCGCGGGAGTCCGGAGTAGCCGCGTCTCACTGGACTCGATCGTCTGGGCTTTTCTCAACGGGCAGAGTGCCGCGGCCCAAGCGCCTGGGTCCAAGACTTCAGCCTTGGAGCGCGCCAAGGCTGAAGCCTTGGACTCCAGGTCGCGGCGACGCGGGTTGGGGCAAGTCCGGCGGGGCGGGCAAAAAAAGAGCGCGATGGGCATCGCGCTCAGAGAAGTTACCACCAAAGGAAGTCATGGAACGGAGGAGTGCACTGGAGTGTTGTGCTTCAGTGCATCAGTATTTTCTAAAATACTGTTGCGTTTGTCAAGGTCCGGGTGCGTCGCATGCGACCAGTGGTCCGAAAGGGTCCGCAAGCGGCGCCGGGCCGGTGTCCGCGGGGTGCTCAGTCGTCCTTGATCCGCACGAAGAACAGCAGGGCCATGGCCGGGATCGAGGCCAGCAGGCCGATGATAAAGAGCCAGAGGTAGCCGACCGCCTCCACAATGACCCCGCCCAGGCCGCCGAAGAGGGCGGAGAAGACCGACATGAAGGCCGAGCCGATGGCGTAGTGCCCGGCCTTGTACTCGGGCTTGCAGGTGCGCAGGATGTAGACGATCAGCACGGCATTGCCCAGGCCGGCGGCGACCTGCTCAATGGTGTAGACGCCGCAGATGGTCAGCAGCCCCACCAGATCGGTCGCCAGCGGGCGCTCCCAGGCGAGCCAGACGTAGGCGAGAATATTGATGTTCATCAGCAGGGTCAGGGGCCAGATGGCCCGGCGTAGCCCGGTGCGCTTGATCCAGAGTCCGCCGATGGTGGTGCCGACGATGGAGCCGACGAGGCCCAGCAGGCCGCTCATCCAGGCCAGTTGGGTGTTGTCTACCAACAGGTAGCGCTTGAGGAAGGGGGTCCCCATCGAGAAGATGATCTCGTCGCCGATCTTGTAAAACATGATGAAGGCGAGGCTGAGCGCAATCGCCGGCCGCGCCTGGGCCAGCAGGGCCAGCAGCATGAAGGCGAAGCCGTAGGTCACCGCCTGCACCGCGGGGACCCCGAACGCCAGCAGGACGGCACCCAACAGCAGCCCGAGCACGGGGGCGCTCGCGAGTGCGATCAGCGAACGCCGCCGCGAGACCTCGAGGTACGCGGCGAAGGAACTCAAGAAGTCCCCCGCCGCCTCGCGCGCGCCGACGACCCGGGTGCGCGCCTGCTGGAAGCGCGGGAGCCGCACCAGGTGCAGCAGGGTGAGCCCCGCCATCACCAGGGCGCCGGCCGCGAAACCGCAGCCCCAGGCGGCATAGAGGTTGCCGCCGAAGGCGCTCTTGGCGATCTGAGCAACCGCGAGGATAATGCCGAAGCGCGCCAGGATCATGGCCAGGCGGTAGGCCATGACGCGGAAGCCGGTGTAGGCGGCCTGCTCCTTGGGGTCGGTGATGCCCTCCATGTAGTAGCCATCGATGGCGATGTCGTTGGTCGCCGCGAGGAAGGCCAGGGCGACGAAGACCCCCACCAACAGGGCGTCCGGCACCAGCGTGATGACCCCGGTCCCGCGTCCCAGACACAGGACCGCCAGGAGCGCCGTCAGCAGGGTCAGCAGGGCCTGGACCAGGATCATCCAGGTGCGCCGGGTCGAGTAGATGTCGACCAGGGGCGCCCAGAGGAACTTCAGGTTCCAGGGCAGCCCGAGGAAATTGAGATAGCCCAGGAAGCGCTCGGACATACCGACATCGGTGAAAAACACCGAGGACATGGCACGGACCACCATGTACGGAAATCCCTGGGCGAAATAGGTCGAGAAGACCCACCACCTGGGGTCGTGCCCGGGGTCGCCGCGGACCAGCCCGGCGCTGGTTCCGGTGTCGGAGGTTGGGGTCTTGTCCATGGGCTCACCACCTGGGAGTGTCCGGCATCCGGGCGCGCCGGCTCGGCGCGGCACCGGTGTCGAGTGTTAAGATCCCGCCGTGACGCGCCCGGTGGCGATCCGGTGGCGATGTGGCGATACAGCCCCGCCAGTGTGCCAGGGCCGGTGGATGGGGTACAGGCCGGGGTGGCGAGCGTCAGTATTTTTTACAGCCGGGCCGTTGTGGTCGGCTGCTCCCTGGTTTAAGCTATTGGCTGCAAGGCATTGGAAAGATGGCGCATTTCTTGCTAACAAACTCAGTGCCCAGTGGTTGCAGGCAGGCGATCAGGCAACACCCAGCAATCCGGGAGAGGTTGATGTATCACCGCAGAGTCCCAGTCAGACCCTTTAGCCTCCGGCCAGGTGCGAGGCTGGTCCCGCTGGCATTGGCGATCGGCGGCTTGCTGGCCGCCGGCCCCGGTCTGGCAGTTGAGTACACGACCTATAACTGGACCTGGAACTCGCCAGGCTATGTCGATTGGGCCAAGCAGTGTCAGCGCGCAGAGGGCACCGGGAGCGATAAATGCGGTCTGCCAACAGGTCAAGATGAATGGTACAACGACCAGCCCCCACCGCTCGGTCCGCCCGCGGATAGTCCGATCCTGACAAAAGGTCAATACGAGGACGTTGATCCACACTTCAATAGTTACTACGATTGGGTGAACAACGCGGGTTACGCCTTCAGGATCGACTCCGTCGGCATCAACTCGCTGGGGGCCGTGGGTACCAGTGGTACCGGCGCACCTCCTACCAATTCGCTCGGCATCGGGACCGGTCAGGGCATCAGCGGTGCCTGGGAGCTCAGTGACAATGGCGCCGATCTCGCGAAGATCGAGGAAGCCAGGGTTCAAATCAAATCCGGGGACAGTACGGGCTTGACCTCTTGGGGGGTGACCAACAATAACCTCGTGGACCTCCAGACAGGATCCTGGCTTCCGAACTTGGATGCCAACCAAAGTCCGAAACAGACTCCGATCGACAAGACCTTCGTCTCCACGCTCCTCCCCGACGCGCGTGCGATCAATAATGTGGATGGCACCGTTCGGATCCAGTTCTATCAAAATCAAGATCTACCAGATCCCGAACTCCCGACCGCGGTATTGAGCGACCTGGATATCCAGTTCAATATCCAAACCGCGAACCTGAAAGCAAGCAGCAAGGGCGACGTGGTGGGTCGGGTTGGCGGTGGCGGTACGGCGACCGTCGAAGTGACCAATATACCGACCTCTGGCCTGGGGTTCCGCGCCATCGGTGTCTATGCCCCGGAGGCGACCGGGGACGACTTCGCGGTCTTCGACAGGGACGGCCCGGTACCACCCAGTCCGCCGGTATTGTTGGCCAACGGAACCCTGACAACGAATTATCTCCTGAAGATTCCTGAGTTTGAGGACTATGGTCTCAGCTATACGGCAAACGTCGCGGTGAACCGGGGCGACGCCCCAACTGACCCGACCTTGCCCGTGACGCTCAATATCACCTCGGTCGGTCCCCAGGCGCGGGTGAGCGGCTATGCCGATAATGAGACCAGCGAGGGCCAGTTGTATAGCGTTGGGGTCGATGGGCTTCTTACGGAGCTGACGGCTCAGAGCAATAGTAAATTCTATCGAGATCTAAGCTTTGCAAACGTTTTCGGAACGGATTATGACACCCTGACCGATTTGACGCTTGGTTTGAACTACGCTGGCGCGGGCGTGTCACTCTTCGAGGTGGTCGATGGCGAAGTGAGTGATGAGCCGATCACTGATAAAACTGAGATCCTCATCGGAGTGGGCGACACCGCGCGGATCTTCCGGGTCTATCTAGACCCGACCACGGCCCTTAAAACCTCTTCCCTGATCGCCGCTTCAGTCGATTACTACGGAGACCTGCTGCTGACGACGGACGTGAAGCGGGCATTGAATACGACCACACTCGCGCTGAACAGCACGATATTCAAATTCGACCTCCACGCCAACGACTCAGATCCGGTGCCGCTGCCCGGCACACTAACCCTGCTCGGCCTCGGATTGGCGGGCTTGGGGCTGCGGCGCTCGCGCCGGTCGGCCGTCGCCTTGCCTTTCGGCCTTGATCATAACTCCGCCCACCCGGGCGGCCGTTGTCGCCCCGCTGTAGGTCGGCCTTCAGGCCGACCGGAGGCGCCGCGGTCGGCCTGAAGGCCGACCTACAAACCCGTGGCCGGAATTGTGATCAAGGCCTGCCTTTCTACGCTCGGCGGGCATCCAGCCCCGCACCCTTCCGGTGATGGGAGTGCGGGGCAGGGGGCGGGCCTTGCCGCTCCGCGCCTGCGTGTCTGCCGTTCGTCTCAGGATTACCGTACCTGGCGCCATACCCGCCAGCGAAAGGCGGTGGACTCCAGCAGTTCGACCAGTTTGCCCTTGGAGTCGGAGGCCAAGACCTTGTTCTCCCCCTCGCCGATCGACAGCGCGGTGGTGCCTGAATAGACTCCGCCGCCCTCCAGACGGATGCTGGTTCCGGGCTCGCTGGTCGTGGCGCCGGTCGTGAGCTGGTCTTCGGAATCGGCGGTGCCGTCTTGGTTGAAGTCGTAGGGTGTGTAGTCCAGGGCCGCCCCGCTGGCATAGGCAAGGGTGTTGACCCAGCCTTGGCCGCCGCCCTTGCACACATCGATCTCCGGTACCAGGCTGACGAAGACCACCCGCTCACCTCGGACCTGCGGGGCGACCACCACCCGCTCCCCGGTCTTGATGATTTCGCTCATTGCCGTGTTGGCCGCGGCCTTAGCGTCTACGTCAGCAGGCTCCAACGTACTCGTTCCGAGATCGATACGCCAACCCATGTGCTCGCCGGACTTGACGGCCGCGGGATCGGCGGCCCATTTGGTGTTGATCCGGGTACTGGTCCGGCCATAGCTGACGATGGTGGTCGCGCTGTCGGCGGATGCAACGGCATACTCCTTCTTGAAGTACTGGCGTTGGAGTTCGCTTGCCTGGATGGGGTCCGACCGGACGCCATCGGCGGCGTCTTCGGCGACCCGATCCCAGATGCCGTAGAAGGTTTGTACCGAGGTATCGGCTCGGTCATCGCCGCCAAGATAACGCCCGGTGCCGAAGAGTACGATGGTCCCAACGCCGGTCGGGTGTGGCGCGAGCGCGACTGGTGCGGTGATGGGTTGCCGGTTGGGCGTATCCTCCTGGTCTTCGGCCTGGAAGATCAGTGTTGCCGTCAGCGTTTTATTGTTCAGATCCAGATTCATGAGATTGAACCGCCAGAGGTTGCCGAACAGGTCGCCCGCGTAGGCGGCGGTGGCAATGAGTTCACCCCCGGCGATCGGGATCGGGTTGTCGTCCTCGTCCAGTTCCATCAAGTTGCGGCCGATCACCGCGGGTTGGGATAGGCCGTTGGGTTCCTTCGGGTCATCCAACGCCAGCCCGAGGTGTAGCGGGTCGTCCTTGCGCCCTATCTGGGTATTGAACTTTGCGAAAGTCGTCAGGCGGCCCTCGTCATCCAGCGTGCTGGAGTCCATAGGAACGACATAGAGGACCCCCTGGCCGCAGGTGGTCAGGCCCTCCAGGTCTGCCTCAGTATCGGTACAGCCTGTCGCTCGGCGCCCATCGTCTTCGGAACTGTTCACCCCGTTGCTGAAGATCGCCACCCATCGCGTCTTGCCGGTGCTGTCGAGCACCCGCGCGATGGACGGCTTACCCAGCACATAGCCCATGTCCACATCGTCCTGATCCGTGAAGTCCCACAGGTGCATATCGGCAGCCTGAGGTTTCGTCTCAACTCCTGTTCCGGCGTCCGTGACGAGGCTGGGCGACTCGATTGCGTAGACCGCCTGGGCACCTAGCCCGAGGGCGCCGACCACTACGGACCGCCAAGAATCCTTGAAGTACGCATCCCCCTCGGCCACCGGTCCATCGACAAAGCTGGTGTGGGGGGGCTCGGAGCCGTAGTTCGGCTCCGCGAGTCGATACAGCTTGGGGAAAAGCGGCCGCGGGATATAGGCAAACAGCTCTTTGCCGCGGCTGGCGTCGCCCATTGCCCCGGTCCCGGTGGCGAAGGCGTGGAGCATACCGTCATTCGCGCCGACATAGACGATCTCCTTGCGCGCTTTGCCCGCCTTGGCCCACGAGGCGTAGTCGGTCCCGGCATCCGCGTTCCCCTCATTCGGGTTTCCCGCATAGGCGCGATGAGGGGCGCTGACCACCACCGGGGTGCTGTTGATGATATCCCCCAATAGGTTCGTACGCTTTCTGAATAGCACGTTGTCTTCGCCTGCGTCGGACCCTCTGATATACGCTATAAGCGCCTGCGCTGCACTTTCCCCGGCATCGTCCAGGTCTCTGACCAATGCCGCCTGGTCTATGGCCGAGAGTTTGTCGTATGCGAAGGCAACCCCCTTTGCGGTGCTCGAGTCCGGGGTGCCGGTGATGTCCCGGGTGCCGGTCACGATCGTGCGGCTATCCCATGGCGTCGGCACAACCCCTCCGGCTGTCACCTCGCGCCCAAGGTGATCGGCCGCAGACCAATAGGGGGGCGGATTCTTCAGCTTCCAGGGGTCATCCGGGTCGGGTGTCGGATCGTCGCAGAACTTCCCTTTGGCGAGGTGCAGGTCCTTGCAGGGATCGGCGTTCTGGCCGCCTGAAATCCGGAAGGCGCGCAGGTCGCCCTTCCAGGTGTCGGGGTCGAACAACGCCTGGAAGACGACGCGCGGCGCTTCGACACCGCCGGTGTTGATCGCGGGCGCGGTGCCGGCGACCACCGATTGATCGGTCATTTCATTGACCGCGGTTACCACCGTCTTGAACCCGGCAATGAGTGTCTGCGGGTTATTCGCGCTCCAATAGGCACCGCGCCCGTTGAGACCCGCGTGCCACAGGTCATCGACCTTATCCGCGTCGTTCGGACCGGTCCATGTCGGGAAGCCGTCCGTCATCAGGTTCTTGGCGTCGGCGGTGCCGTAGACGCCCAGCTTGTCGGGGCTGGGGTCAGGCGTCACAGCGCCCTGCAGGCCAAATCCCACCGTATACGTGGTGATATGCTGCCAATCCGCGGGGTCCCACGCCGGGTTCCAGTAGAGCGCCGTGCGGGTTGTCCTATCGGTGAGTGAGAAGAAGTCGCTTCGTACGCGGGTCGGGACCAGTTCATCGTCCGTCGGGCGCAGATCCGTGATCCAGGAATAGAACGCGATATCCGCGAGTCCATTGCTGTTTTTATCCCCGAAGGGGGGCAGGCCGTCGGCCGGATACTCGGTAATCCCGGCCCGGAACGCCACCGACTCCTCGTCGGTACTGTTCGGCAACGTGTGTTCGCTGCCGTCGGCATTACCGATCCCCGTGATCGCGTCCGCGATTGGGGTGTCCCAGGCCCCGTCGGTAAAGAGCAGGTGGAAATTGTTGCGGCAGTAGCGTGCCTCATTGTTGTGGACATCGGCGCCGGGGTGCGGGTCAGGCAGATAGGCATCCTCCCCGCTGCAAAAATTGAGCACCCGCCGGGCCGATTCGATCAATGGCGTGTTGCCGCTCGGCAGGGTCGCGAAAAGCCAGTGTTGGAACCATTCGCGCCGTTTGCCGACAAAGCTGCCGAAGGGGGCGAAGAGCTGATCGTCGAAATAGCTGGTGCCCTTGGTGAGTTCTGCACGCAGCATCCCTTGGTAGCCGACGCGCACCGACTGATTCAAATCGGCGATGGCCAGGGTCATCCCCGACTGCAGGGTGCGCCAGCGTGTGCGGTAAAAGGCATACCAGTTGGCGAAGTTGCACCGGGCGAGGCTGACCTCTCCGCCGTCTCCCGGGCAATTGCGCAGGAGTTTCCTGCGTTCGGCCAGTGCCCGTTCGCTCGTATGGGCGATATCGCCGCCAAGTGAGATACCGGTCGTGGCGTCGATGCTGTCTTCGACCGAGCCGACGATGACCCGCTGCAGGCAGTGCTTGAGCGTGTCGGCGGTAACCGTCGCCGGATAGGTGGGTAGTTCCTCCGGGCATTCGATGGTCAGCCCCTGGTTGTCGATATATTCGGGAACCGTCCGGTAATAGTAGGCCGGGCAGCCGGGGTTCTCCGCACCGATGACATCGGAATACATGCAGCGCATTGCCCAGTCTGCGGGGGTAGGCAGGGGGGTGGTCGTATAGCCGGGGTCGCGGATATAGATGCCGTCTGTCGGTAGGGACCATTCTCCCCGTCGAGACACGGTTGGGCTGACGCACGGACCATAGCTATCCTGAATGACCGCGACATATTCCGTATCTAGATCATGGTAGCATTCGGTTTGGTTTGCGCAAAGTGAATCGCAGCGCCAGCCGTTCTCGCTGTCCAGCGCGCCCTTTAGCTTGCTTGCGTCGCACCCGGTACAAAACTGGTTCCGGAAAAAATCGCCCGGCGCGTTGTCGAAATCGGCCGCGGTGAAACTCTCGCCCTCAGCACGCTTCGGTGGGAGGTAGGTAATCTCCGGATCGTAATAGACCGGGTTGGTGGCACTTGCCAGGTCTCGGGCATCCATGTTGCCGATGACATGTGTCCCTCCCATCTTCATGCTCCCTGAGGTGTCCAGGGTGATCAACAGATTCGGGGTGGCCCCCTTGAGGAGATAGAGCGGCACATCATCGACGGTGATTTCCGGGATGCAGAAATAGGTTTCCGCTGGAGTGCTGGTACCTTTCTGGCACGTCTCAGCCGCCACACTGCCTGGACTGAGCAGGGAGACGGCAAGCCAGACCAGGGAGATCACGTGTCCAAGGGTCGCGTCGCCCCGATAGCGAAACGGGCATGGACCAGACGGGTTGCCGGTGGCGCCCCGATAATGCAGAAAGGCCGGGTGTTTCATGAGCAGTCTCCCCCGCGTGGGTTGGGGTGGTTACCAGGCATAAACAGTCGGAATCGTGGTCTGCAGGATGGAGCGCGATTCCCCGCTCGGCCCCGTCGCGATCGCGCTGACGGTGTAGTAGCTGATGCCGCGCTGCTCGCCCTGGGCGTCGAAGGTGAGGTCTGCCGGGGCATAGCGGAATTGGACCGTGATCCGCGGCTGAGCCCAGGCGTCAGTCTCCTCTTCGGTCCCATCGCCTTTATCGACCGTCGCACCGGGGGGCCCAAGGCGCGTATTGGCGTACTCCTTGTACTGGGCGCCCGAGGTGATGGGTTTTTTGGTGTCCAACCAATCCTCCGGAATGTCGCCTTGCAGTGTGCAGGTGGATGCGCTGTCGGCGTCGATGACCCGGCACCCGCTGCTGATGGTCGCGTTACCGAAGGGGGCCGTGCGCAGTCCTTGCGGGCTCTTTTGGATGGCCGTGAGGGCCGCCTGGAGGGCGGCCTCCGCCGCTTGGAGTGAGTCGGATTTATCCTTGAGATTCCCCGCCATGCGTTCCTCCAGCGCCGCCCCGCGCATTGCGCTCAGACCCGTAATGGTCATGATGACAAGGATGATAAGGCCGACGAACAACACCGCACCCCGCGCCCCTCGGGCAGGTTGGTGCCGGGTCCTCGATGCCTGCGGCGGCAGCATGAGTAGCTTACTTGTCATACCTGACGAACCAATCGGATGTGGCACGAATGGCGATCGTGACCGGCAGGGCTTGATAGAGCCGACGGTCCCCAGTCACATCATCGGAGTCGAGACCAGTCGTATCCCTATAGATGTCCGTGTACTTGCGGTCATGGTTGGATACCTCCTGCGTGCTGGCGGCGAGCAACTCGATACGAATACTGTCGACCTGCTCCCAGTAGTGGTTATCGGTCACCCAGGTGGCGTCGACCGGTGTCTCGCCCGCCTTGTCGGTCAGCCGTTGTCGGACGCGCTGCGAGGCCGTTTTGCCAAGGTCCAGCGAACCGTCGTAGGTGACGTGCAGGTCGGCGATATCCATCAGGACCGACGTGACGTCGCCGGTGGACACCGACCAGTAGGCGAGTGTCGGACGGACGCTTGCCGAGGTGCCCGCCTGGCATGAGGTGAAACGCGCCGTGTCTGCCGTGGTCACGGTCAAGCCGGTCTCCTGGTTGACGCAGCCGATGAAGAAGACTCTCAAGTCGAACGGGAAGACGCGCGCACGCATCAGGGGCGCCCCACCGGTGGGTTCCCCCGTCCAGTTGTACGCGTAACTCAAGGCGTCCGTACTGTTGCCGCTGGTGCCGTGCTCCAATTTCTTGTCGCCGACGGCAGTGATGGAAAAGATGTCGGTGGCGGAGCAGTCAGTGATCAAGGCCAAGCCCCCTTTCGCGAGCTGATCGTTCGCCGCCGCAAGTTTGATCGATTGGATCAGCGAGGGGCTTGCGGTCCGGGCTACGTAGGTGCCGTCACCGACGATCCCCCAATAGACCAGGACATCGCCCCTGATCCTGCGTGCCTTCACCGCCGTTTGCACTGCGCTGGATAAGTCTTCCAACCAAGGGGATGGGTCGCTGGTCGCTTTGGCCTGCGCTGCGCTGTAGCCGAGTGCCCTCTTGGCGCCGATGACAGACTTTCCGGTGTCGTCCAGCAGTACATTGGCGACGACAGTGAGACGCTTCCAATACTCGTCCATAGCGACGCTGCTGCAGCCGCTGCTGCGTGCCATGCGCATGGCTCGGGCCAGCACCTGACTGGCGTAGCGCCCCGTTTCCTGGACGCGCGTCTGGGCCTCGTTGATCCGGTAGGTGGCGTGACTGGCGGTGAATAACTGGACGACGGCGAGCAGGACCAGGGACGCGAGCGCCAAGGCGACCAAAAGTTCGACCAGCGAAAGTCCAGTCGCCACGGACCGGACCGGGCTTGCGCAGGGCGAGTCTTGACTGTTTTGGTGTCTGGTCATGGTAGTGCGCGCGAGACCTCTGGGGTGTCTGCAGATCCTCAGAACTGGGATTGCCAACCCGACCGGACCCCGGTCATCTGACCGGAAACCGGGTACAGACCGAGAACGATCGGTCACCGGCCCCGACCCTGGAATCGTCCCAATAGACTGTGACCTCACAATTATCGGTTCCGCACTTGGTGGCGCCACAGTCGATGAGCAGGGCATTCGCCTGCGCGCTGGATTGTGCCAATCCGAAGGCGCAGGCGCCTTCCTGCCAGAGGTTGATCGCCGTGCTTTGTCCGACGCTCGCATCGCACCGGTTGGCCGGCACCGCCAGCTTCGCCCCGCTCTTGGGCACTGACAGGGGGTCCGCCCGCAGTCGGTCGATGGCGTCGTACGCGGCAAGCGAGGCCAGGGTACTCAATTGTGCACTCCCGGTCGCCTTGAGCCCTGTCACCTGAAGCGCAGCAAGTCCCAAGAGACCGCTGGTCAGCACCAGTACGGCGACGAGCACCTCGACGAGCGAAAAGCCTTGCGTGCAGACGGGCTGGCCACGCGTGACATCCCCCGGCCGTGTGGTTGCTCCGGGTCGTCTGGTTTGCGTAATTGCGGGCTGGTTCACAGTCACTGCCTGCGCGTGATCGTGGCCCGAGGAAGTGGAGTGGAAGCCGTCATGACGAATGTCCGCGAATGCTGCTGCAAGGAGTAACCTGTTCTTGCCAATAGTGTAACGGAACTTGCGCCGTTGCGAGCGACACCTCGGACAGACTCTTGGGAATCACGGATAGGCGGGCCGCTGCTATGACCGATGGCCGGACGCCGGGGGCATCCTAGCCGCTGCTCACCTGGGTCTCGGCTCGGGGAAGGCGCCTGTGAGGGAGAATTATTCATAATGTGTACGAGTGTCCCGTGGCTGATCGGGGCCATACAACCTAACTATAGTCTAGGTGAAGGCAGTCGGGACGCCCGTGTTTGGTTCACAGACTTGAGCGGATCGGTGGGGCTGTGCGCCGGGATCGGCGGGTGCGGGGTGCGGGAAAAGGTACAACACGCGATCCCTCTGGCGATCAGGGCGCAAGACGGGGCCTGTTCGAGGGGGCGCAAAATTGGCGGAGAGAGAGGGATTCGAACCCTCGATGGGCTTTTGACCCATACTCCCTTAGCAGGGGAGCGCCTTCAGCCGCTCGGCCATCTCTCCGGGAAGAGGCTGCGGGTGTCGATGGGCGAACTGCGCATCGGCACGCGCGAAAAAAACTTGTTTGTTTAAATGTTGCTGGTCATATCGGACAGGGTTCCCTGGCCACAATGCCGGCCCGCGTCGCCACGAGTCCGGCATTGTAGCGTGGTTGCGTTCTGCTTGCCAGTTACTCGGGTTCGGCCTCCTGGCCGTGGGTTTCGGCACCCGGGGCAGTCCCCTGGGCCTCCGCCTGCTCGCGCTTGATGCGCTCGTAGATCTCCTCGCGATGCACCGCGACGTCCCGCGGGGCGTTGACGCCGATGCGGACTTGGTTACCCTTGACGCCAAGGACTGTAACGGTGACCTCGTCACCGATCATAAGGGTCTCGCCCACACGGCGAGTCAAGATCAACATTGCTGCTTTCTCCCTTTCTTTCCTTTTTCCGACTTACGTGGCTCCCTCGGACGTAACCTGAGCAGGATCCAGCGCCAGATTACGCGAGTTGTACCACACCCAGACCAAGCTGGGGGCTAGCTACCCCCACCTGGATTTTAGCAATAGCTTGGGTTGAGCCCAAGCATTTGTTGCAATGCCGTAACAATTCTTGCCGGTGGGGCCTTGCCAAGGGCGCGGCGAGTGGGTAAATCGCCCCGGACGCGGTGCCGCGCTCAGGTGGCCCCTGGTTCGCGCCCCAGTCCGAAGGCGTCGTGCAGGGCGCGCACCCCGAGTTCCAGGTATTTCTGGTCGACCACGACGGAGATCTTGATCTCCGAGGTGGAGATCATCCGGATGTTGATCCCCTCGCGCGCGAGGGCGCCGAACATTTGGCTCGCGATCCCCGCGTGGTTGCGCATCCCCACGCCCACCAGTGAGATCTTGACGATGTGCGCGTCCCCCAGGACCTGGCGTGCCGCCAGCTCAGCGGCGGTGCCCTGGAGGATCTCCAGGGCGCGCTCATAGTCGTTGCGGTGCACGGTGAAGGTGAAGTCCGTGGTGGTCTCGTCCGGGGCGATGTTCTGGACGATCATATCGACCTCGATATTCGCCGCCGCGATCGGCCCCAGGATCTTGTGGGCGACCCCCGGTTGGTCGGGGACCCCGAGTACGGTCAGTTTGGCCTCGTCGCGGCTGAACGCGATGCCGGCGATCTTGGCATCTTCCACGGTATCTTCCTCGAATGTGATCAGGGTGCCCGCGCCCTCGTCGAAGCTGGAGAGCACGCGCAGTGGGACCTTATATTTGCCGGCGAATTCCACCGCGCGGATCTGCAGGACCTTGGAGCCCAGGCTCGCCATCTCCAGCATTTCCTCGAAGGTGATGCGCTCGAGCTTGCGGGCCTTGGGTTCCACCCGCGGGTCGGTGGTGTAGACGCCATCGACGTCGGTGTAGATCTGGCACTCGTCGGCCTTGAGCGCGGCGGCGACGGCGACGGCGGAGGTGTCGGAGCCGCCGCGCCCGAGCGTGGTGATGTTGCCCGCACCGTCGATGCCCTGGAAGCCGGCGATGACCACCACCCGCCCGGCATCGAGATCCGCGCGCACGCGCACGGCGTCGATGTCGTGGATGCGGGCCTTGTTGTGGGCGCTGTCGGTCAGGATGTGGACCTGGGCGCCGGTGTAGGAGCGCGCCGGGCAGTCGATGGCGTCCAGGGCCATGGCGAGCAGCGCAATGGTGACCTGCTCGCCGGTGGAGAGCAGTACGTCCAACTCCCGCGGCAGGGGGCGATCCTGGATCTGCTTGGCCAGGCCGATCAGCCGGTCGGTCTCCCCGGACATGGCCGAAACCACCACGACGACCTGGTGGCCCTGGTCGCGGGCGCGCCGCACGCGGTCCGCGACGGCGCGGATGCGCTCGATGCTGCCGACGGAGGTGCCGCCGTATTTCTGTACGATCAATGCCATCAAATTCTCAAACGCACTAGCTAAATGAACGGGATTAACAGGATTTACAGAATCGCAATCGAAGTAAATGCAGGGGTGACAGGATTTTTCAAGGCTTGCAGGGGGGCTCGATCATCATTTCGGCCTGAGCCCGTAGGGTGGACAAGCGATAGCGAAGTCCACCGAGTCCTCGCGCCGCCGCTGGTGGACTGCGCTGCGCTTGTCCACCCTACGACTGAATCTCGCGGGCCGCGCGGTCCGCACAGCGGACCCTACGACGCTACGAGGTCTTGGTCCGCGGTGCGGACCGGTGACCGCCTAGCCGAGTCCCTGCCGCACCCAGCCCTCCACCAACGCCAACGCGGCCGGCAGCCCCGCCGGGTCATTGCCGCCCGCCTGGGCCATGTCGGGCCGGCCGCCGCCCTTGCCGCCGACGAGCGCCGCGGCCGTTCGGATCAGGTCGCCGGCCTTGAGCCGGTCGGTCAAGTCGCGGGTAACGCCGGCCGCCAGGCTCACCTTGCCGTCCGCCGCGCTGCCCAGCAGGACCACCGCGGAGCCGAGTGTATCCTTGATCTGGTCGAGCGTGTCGCGCAGGGCCTTGGGGTCGACCCCGTCGATGCGCGCGGCCAGCACCTTGACCCCCGCCACGTCCACCGCCTGGGAGGCCAGGTCCCGGCCGGCGGAACTGGCCAGGCGGGACTTGAGCTGATCGAGCTCCTTCTCCAGTGAGCGGCTGCGCTCCAGGAGGCTCGCCACCCGCTCGTCCAGGTCCTCGCGCCCGCCCTTGAGCAGCCCGGCCAGGCGCAGCACCCGGTCCTCGTCGGCCAGCACCCAGTCGAGCGCGCCGGCCCCGGTCATGGCCTCGATCCGGCGCACGCCGGAGGCGATGCCGCCCTCGGCGACGATCTTGCACAGCCCGATGTCGCCGACCGCCTTTACATGGGTGCCGCCGCACAGCTCGGTGGAGAAGTCGCCCATGCGCAGGACCCGCACCTGCTCGCCGTATTTCTCCCCGAATAGGGCCGCTGCGCCGCTGGCCTTGGCGTCCTCCAGGTTCATGATCCGGGTCTCGACCAGGTGGTTGCTGCGAATCTCCGCGTTCACCAGCCGCTCGACCTGGAGCAGTTGCTCCCGCGACACCGGCTCGAAGTGTGAAAAATCGAAGCGCAGACGCTCGGGGCCGACCTGCGAGCCCTTTTGCTGCACATGCTCGCCCAGGACGACACGCAGCGCGGCGTGCAGCAGGTGGGTGGCCGAGTGGTTGAGCGCCGTGGCGCTGCGCCGCTGCGTGTCGACTGCGGCCTCCACGCTGTCGCCCACCCGCAACTGCCCCTTGGTGATCCGCCCCAGGTGACAGATGACCCCCTCACCCTTCTTCTGGGTATCGGTGACGGCGAACTCGCCCGCCTCCCCGGTCAGGATGCCGCGATCCCCCAACTGGCCGCCGGACTCCGCATAGAAGGGCGTCAGATCGAGGATAACGAGCCCGTCCTCACCCTCGTCCAGGGCGTCGCGCGACTGGCCGTCCCGATAGAGCGCGACCACGGTGGCGCGCTCGCAGAGCGAGTCATAGCCGCAGAACTCGGCCTGGCCCAGAAAATCGATGGCCAGGTCCTGACCGACGCCGAACTGGCTGGCGGCGCGGGCGCGCCCCTTCTGCTCGGCCATGGCCAGCTCGAAGCCGTCCAGGTCGAGCGTCAAGCCGCGCTCGCGGGCGATGTCCGCGGTCAGGTCCGTCGGGAAGCCGTAGGTATCATAGAGCTTGAAGACGGTCTCACCGGGGATCCGGGCATCGGCGAGGCCGGCGATGGCGCCCTCCAGGATGGCCATCCCGTTGGTCAGGGTCTCGGCGAAGCGCTCCTCCTCCTGGCGCACCACGCGCTCGATCTGCGCCTGGGCCGCGGCCAGTTCCGGATAGGCGGACCCCATCTCCGTGACCAGGGGGGACACCAGGCGGTAGAAGAAGGGCTCGGTGCAGCCGAGTCGATGCCCGTGGCGGATGGCGCGGCGCATGATGCGGCGCAGCACATAGCCGCGCCCCTCGTTGCCGGGCGTCACCCCGTCGGTGATCAGGAAGGCGGTGGAGCGGATGTGATCGGCGATGACCCGCAGTGACTTATCCAACCGGTCGGCACACCCGGTCACGTCCGCGGCGGCGTCGATCAGGTTGACGAAGAGGTCGATGTCGTAGTTGCTGTGGACGCCCTGGATCACCGCCGCCAGCCGCTCCAGGCCCATGCCGGTGTCCACCGAGGGGCGGGGCAGGGGGCTGAGCGAGCCGTCCGCGGCCCGGTTGAACTGCATGAAGACCAGATTCCAGATCTCCACGTAGCGGTCGCCGTCGGCGTCCGGGGAGCCGGGCGGGCCGCCGGGGATGGCCGGGCCGTGGTCGTAGAAGATCTCCGAGCAGGGGCCGCAGGGGCCGGTCTCGCCCATGGACCAGAAATTGTCCGCGGCCCCGCAGCGCGAGAAGCGCGAGGGCTCCACGCCGATCTCATCGAGCCAGATGGCGGCGGCCTCGTCGTCCTCGGTGAAGACCGTGACCCACAGGCGCGCGGGCGGCAGGCCCAGCACCCGGGTCAGGTAGTCCCAGGCGTAGCCGATCGCCTCGCGCTTGAAATAGTCCCCGAAGCTGAAGTTGCCCAGCATCTCGAAGAAGGTGTGGTGCCGCGCGGTATAGCCTACGTTCTCCAGGTCATTGTGCTTGCCGCCGGCGCGCACGCAGCGCTGGGAGCTGACGGCGCGGTTGTAGGGGCGGCGGTCGCGGCCGAGGAAGCAGTCCTTGAACTGGACCATACCGGCGTTGGTGAACAGCAGGGTCGCGTCATTGGCGGGGACGAGCGGGCTGGACGGCACCCGCTGATGCTCGCGTTGCGCGAAATAATCGAGAAAGCCTGCTCGCAGTTCGGCACTGGTGATCATGGGGAATACTCGGATGCGCCGGGAAAAGGCGGCGGTCAGTCGTGCCGCCGCAACTGGCGGCGGATCAGTTCGGGCGGGAAACCGCGCTGCTCGAGAAAGCGGCCGCGTCGGCCCAGGTCGGTCTCATCGGCCGGGGGCTCGGCCCCGAAACGCCGCTCGTGCGCGGCGGCCAGCAGGGCCGGCCAGTCATCGTTCATGGCCCGGAGATAGGGGTCGATCGCCGCGTCCGGGAGGCCCTTGTCGCGCAACTCCGCCCGGATGCGCAGCGGGCCGAAGCCCTTGCCCACCCGCTCTGCGACATAGGTCTGCGCGAGGCGCGCCTCGTCGATGGCGCCCTGCTCGGCCAGTCGTGCCAGGACCGGCCCGAGCGTGTCCGCAGGGTAACCGCGGGCCTGGAGCTTGCGCTCCAGCTCCAGCCGGGAGTGCTCGCGGGTGGCCAGCAGGCGCAGCGCCAGGCGCTCGATTGCGGCCGCGGGCTGTGGGTCGTCGTCCATCCGGGGGGCGGCGGTGCTCAGGGTTTCAGGTCCGGCGCCGGCTCGTCGGCCTCGACTGCCTCGGGCACCGGGCTGTCGTCGGCCGGCTTCGGCAGCAGTTGCTCGCGGATGCGCGCCTCGATCGCCTTCGCGAGATCCGGGTTCTCCTTCAGATAGACCCGCGCGTTGTCCTTGCCCTGGCCGACGCGGTTGCCGCCGTAGCTGTACCAGGCCCCGGACTTGTCGATGATCCCGGCGGCGACGCCCAGGTCTACAATTTCGCCCTCGCGCGAGATGCCCTCGCCGTAGAGGATGTCGAACTCGGCCTGCTTGAAGGGGGGGGCCACCTTGTTCTTGACCACCTTCACCTTGGTCTCGCTGCCGATGACTTCCTCACCCTTCTTGATGCTGCCGGTGCGCCGGATGTCCAGGCGCACCGAGGCATAGAATTTCAGCGCATTACCGCCGGTCGTGGTCTCCGGCGAGCCGAACATCACCCCGATCTTCATGCGGATCTGGTTGATGAAGATGACCAGGCAATTGGACCGCTTGATGTTGCCGGTGAGCTTGCGCAACGCCTGGGACATCAGGCGCGCCTGGAGCCCCATGTGGGAGTCCCCCATCTCGCCCTCGATCTCCGCCTTGGGCGTCAGGGCCGCCACCGAGTCCACCACCACGATATCCACCGCGTTGGAGCGCACCAGCATGTCGGTGATCTCCAGCGCCTGCTCGCCGGTATCGGGCTGGGAGACCAGCAGGTCGTTCATGTTGACGCCGAGCTTCTGCGCATAGCCCGGGTCCAGCGCGTGCTCCGCGTCCACGAAGGCCGCGACCCCACCGAACCTCTGGGTCTCCGCGATCACATGCAGGGTCAGCGTCGTCTTGCCGGACGACTCGGGCCCGTAGATCTCGACCACCCGCCCCTTGGGCAGGCCGCCGATGCCGAGCGCGAGATCAAGCCCCAGGGAGCCGGTGGAAATGACCTCGATGTTGCGCGCGGCGCTCACATCGCCCATGCGCATGACCGACCCCTTACCGAACTGTTTTTCGATCTGGGTCAGGGCGGCGGCCAGGGCCTTTTTGCGGTTTTCGTCCATCGGGTCTCCGTGGGGCCGGTCCGGGGGCGCGGGCCCGGTCGGGCGCGCGGGTCTCAAGGTTCCCGGGTGGGGTAAGCGCGGGATTATCGCACAGGCGATCGGCGCCGGACACCGGGTGCGCCGGGGCGGCGTGATAGCCGGCCTAAACCCGCCACACGATTTCTTGGAGAGGTTTCACGCAAAGGCGCAAAGACGCAAAGAAGAAAAATGATAATAACTTATTTCAAGGAAGGCAATATTCCGGTCCTGATCGCCGTCGGGTTGCCAACCAGGGTGCTCGCCCCGGATGCCGCCACTCATTGGTACGATCAGTATTCTCAATAGTTTGAAAGATTCTTCTTCCTCTTTGCGTCTTTGCGTCTTTGCGTGAGACTCTTCATCTCCCCGCGCCCTGGGGTCCGCTGTGCCGACCGGCGACCCTCGGTGGCCAACACCATGATCAACGGCTTAGAATCAGCCCCAGCCCAGATCCAGAGGCACCCGCAGGACCAGCACCATGTCCACGACAGCCCGTTATGCACTCCAGGACGACCGCCCGACCGAGGACCTCGAAGACCACATCATCCACCTCTCCGGCGTCTCCTGGGACGATTACGA
>Ga0247835_1001735_pt1 | contig 25684 bp, 27 predicted proteins | sample LaCtaG_3_FD_189912 | JGI IMG/M metagenome (GOLD analysis project Ga0247835, IMG submission 189912) | Freshwater microbial communities from meromictic Lake La Cruz, Castile-La Mancha, Spain - LaCruzMarch2015_13.5m | ecosystem: Environmental > Aquatic > Freshwater > Lake | place: Spain: Castile-La... | reverse complement strand
GAGGCGATCGCGCAGGTTCGCTCGCGCCTCATCCAGTCGCTGTAGGTAGGTCCCGCCGTAGCGCGGCGGCGCCGTGCTGACCCCGCGCGTCGCCGCGACGGCGGCCAGCCGGGCGGCGGCCCGGCGGCCGTACCCGTAGCTCCAGAAGTCGATGGTGGGGTGGGCGGGGTTCCCGTCGGCGAGAGCCTCCAGCACGGTGGCGCAGGCCCGCGGCGAGCGAAGCACGATCTGAGCGGCCTCGGCTGGGTCGACCTTCTGGGGCCGTATCTCGATCTGCTTCTCGACCCGGACGCGTTCGATGATCCGCTCGACCGGCTTCTCGATCACCTCGACGCGGACCGCGATGGCACCGTTGGCGGCGGCGCGGCGCTCCTCGTAGGCCGCCCGCCGGCACCGTTGCGAGCACCAGATCTGGGGCCGCCCACCTCCGCCCGTCCACCTTGGCGGCGGGAGGTTTTCCCCGCAGCGCGGGCATTGCCGGTCGGTCATCTTCGGAGGATAGGACTCGGGCAATAACGTACGGACGTAATTGGCAAAATTGGGGCAGGGCCCTAAATGCATGAGGTGTGCTATGGCTAAGGAGCAGTGGTGAAGGGTGTGGGTTGATGGGTGATGTGAGGAAAGGGGTAGGGGTGTTCAGGCAAGTGAGATGGATGTTGAGGAGGCGGGGGCTTTAAGGGGGCGGTGCGTGAAGGGGAGAAGAGCGAGTGTGGAGCAAGGAGAGGGGAGGGGGGTCAGTCGGCGGCGCCGGCGTGGTCGACGGCGCTGCGGATCGCCGCCAGCGGCCCGCCACCCTCGCGCCACCAGAGGAGCACTGCACGCCCGATCGCCTGGCGTTGCCGGGTGCGTCGACTGCAGTCGTAATCCAGGCCGTCCTGGCCGGCGCGGATCCACACTTCATGGCGCTCCCGGTCAGCCCTGCGCGCATGCTTGTCGCAGCCGGCGACCCTGGCGCTCGCCGTGATACAGCGCCGCCGCTGGACAGTTACAAGCAGGAAGTCGATTTCAAGCAAGGCTGGACGGAGAAGGTCGAGCGACAAGCCCAGCGCAACGCCGAACGTAGTCGCCACCCACGCCCGCAACCGCTCAGAGAGCAACGACGGCTACGGCTGGGAACTCTGATCAGAATCGGAGTCGCCGTCCTCGCTGGCGAGCTGAACTTCGTAGGCCTTGATCCACTCATCCATCACGGCGCGCCCCAAAACCAGCACCCGCTCGTCGCGATCCTCGTAGCGGTCCGCATCGGCCTGCTGATTCCGGCGATACAGCTCCCGATCGGCCGGGCCGGCATGCACCCGACACAACGGCGCCCACCGCCCCTTCCCCAGATAGAGCGCGGTCCGATTGCACGGCTGGGAATCATCGGAGCCGACAACCGGACACTTCGGCCGATCTCCACGAGGAAGGTCCTGAACCAAATCGGACGGACCCGGATCGTTGAGGACGTCGAAGAACTCATCCGCGGCGGACAGATGGGGCACCACCCGTCGTGCACCTTTCTTCACCGCCGCCCCGTGACGGGCGAAGACCGCCTTCGGCCGCGACGCCCGCTCCCCCCAACGCGGATCAAGATCAGCCCCCTGCCGCAGCAGACTTGCCGCCCGGAAGGTCTGCCGCGCCTCCATCTGCGTCGCCGCCAGCTGGGCTTCGAGGTCGTCGAAAATCATGTCCACCTCGCCGGGCAGGGCCGCCAGGACCAGCCGGCACTCCAACAACGACGAGCACAACTCACCCAGAACCGTCATCGCCCGATCAGAGGCGGAATCGGGATCCGGCGGGATCGGAAGAGACTCATCCACGTACCTGAATGTACCTAATTGCTACTTATAGTCTGTAGACACATAGGCATCATCGCCCGGATTGTCAAACAATCGTGGGCAAAGAGGTCTTGGTCTCCTTCGGGCGGCAGGTTGCCGCTGAGCGGCGGAAGATGGGCCTATCTCAGGAGGCCCTTGCTGCCAGGGCTGGTATCCACCGCACTTACGTGGGTGCGGTCGAGCGGGGAGAGCGGAACATCTCGCTTCTGAACATCCACAAGCTTGCTGACGCGCTGGGTGTTGAAGCCGGTGTGCTTGTGGCGCCTTTCCGCGTCAACTAGAGCCAAGGTCACTACGGTGACGACCCCCCCGTCCAATTTGATCGGGTCCTCATCGAAATTGGGATCCGTCCCCCGCTAAGCCTCGTCAACAACGCCCCCCAACACGACTCCCGACACCCGGCAACCGAACGCAGCCGCGAGGGGAACGACACCGGTATGTTCGTCTCGGTCTGCGGCCGTAAAGAACAGCTGGCCCGGCTGAGGTTTCGAGCAAGAGGGGAGGGGCATGGACCCGTACTGGCCCGGACCCTACGGCGCGCACCCCGACAATCGCGCCACCACCAACCCGCCCCGGAACTGGCGGCGCTGGGCAGGCCTAGCCGCCGCCCTGGCCGCGACCATTGCCCTCAGCGCCACCGCCACCTACACACTGACCCGCCCAGCGCCCCGCGAAGAGGCGACAGTCCCGGTCAGCGACTCCGACGCCGACGCCGCCCAGCAACGGTTGTGTGACGTATTCGTCATGGCCACGAAGGGCAATACGGGGCGGGGCGGGGTGGTCGTCAACGGGGAACTGAACGTGCCAAATGTGTTGCGTGGCCTCAATAGTGCTGTGGCGCTGGAGAATGCGCTGTCTCCGGCAGTTACCAGCGACCTCGCCGCCACGACGCGCACCTACATTGCCCGAGCGTTGGATCTGAGCACCGCGGCCACCGCCGGTGAACCGATCGACCGCCTCACAGACCTCACTCTCGCGAGTAATGAAGCGGGCTTTGACCTTGCCGATAGGTGTGGGGTGCCGCGGTGACGATCGACCCGAGCACCGTCGTCCCGGCCGCGGGGGGACCGACGAGGCCCACCAGGCGGGGCCGTCGCGGCGCGGTCCTCGCCGCAGTCTTCACGGCCACTGCGGCGCTGACCGCGGGAACAACTTATGCCTTAACCCGCGCCCCGGCCACCGGCCCTAGTCCTGTCGGACTCAGTACCGACCAGACCCAGGCCCGTGAACACCTCTGCGCGGTGTTCGTAACCGCCACCAAGAACGCGAAAGGTAAAGGTGGCGTGATGGCCGACGGCACCCTCAATGTGCCTGTCATGCTGCGTGTGCTGAATCGTGCTGTGGCACTGCAGGATGCTTTGTCTCCGGCTGTGCCCGCCGACCTCGCTGACGCCACCCGCACCTACATCACGGGGACCCTGGATCTGACCACCGCAGCCACTGCCGGTGAACCGGTCCCCGTTCTGGAAAAGCTCAACACCGTGAGCAACGGCAACCGGAAAGTCGTGTCCGAGTTGTGCGGGCTGCGCTGATGCCGACGACCTCCCCGTACGGAGCGTCCCAGTCGCGCCGCTGTTCCAAGGAGTGCCCACCGATCGTTATCTGAAGGCATTGTTGCAGTGAGGACTTCCCGGCCCGTCGATGAGCTGCCGGAGTCCTGCGGCCCGCACACGGTAGGGATTCACCATAAGTCCGGCGGCGAAAAGTCAGATTGCCGAACAGCTGACATGGGAGTTGCGAGTTTAAGCATCGGGGCCGCTATCCTAAGGCGGCTTGATTCCTGGGTCGAGTTGGTTCAACAAGATGGTGTTGCAGGTGTTTGCAGAAAATCTGCAAACCCGGCTACCGTCCGCCCCACCACAACCCGGGATCACGTACAGCTAGCATTAAATCGCTGCCGCAGTAGCAATTACGGGAAACATTCTCGCCATCGCCACCGCACTCAGCGGAGGTTATCTTGCGTGGCTTGGCGGCATTGCGGTGATCATTCTGGTAACACCGGTGCCCCTCTGTGCCGTCGGCGCTGCTATCCATCTGGCAGCAATCACTGGGGTCAGCCTTGCCATGTCACGGCGTCACGACACCGCGACTGCCGCGATTTACGCGCCCGTCTTGCCGCTGATCACCAGTGTCTACCTTCTACTTTGCCTGCCAGGCTAAACCCAACGGGGGTTCCTAAGGCAACATCGCCCTCAGATAACGGTCGGTGATACTCCTCTGGACCAGGGACGCCAACGGATCTCCAGCCTTAACCCACCAGCGACCCGGCCGGGAGAACCCGGCGACTTCGACGAACACCGCACCCGAGGAATCCAACCGAACACCAAAGAACTCTTCGCCTGATTCAGGGTGGCCTTCGAGGGTCCCGTAGGCGAAGCCCTTCCGACAGGGCTCGTCGAGCACATACACGACCCGGCACGCACCCACGATCGGTCCAACTCCCACGAGAGCCACGGAGCCAGGTTCCGCTGTCGGGGTTGACGATTCGAATCGCAGACCCGCGTCGCGATGCATCCGCCACGCCATGACCTTTTCGGCGCACTCCAGGAAACAAGATCGTCCACTGCCCACCTGCATCTCACCCCGAATGTGGCGGTAGCCCTCAGGGAAGACCCTAGCGGCGGTCGCCCCCACGTCCGGATAACTGAACGGAGTAACACGGAGCTGTTCCCAGCGTGCCTCGTTTAGCTCCGCGCGGCGGCGCTCTAGGCTTTCGACCGTTTCGCCAACGCGGGTTAGGCGGAGGCGGGCATTTGCGCTGCATCTGCGGAGCCCGCCGGGCTCATGCGAAGCTCTACACACTTGCCTTTCCACCACCTTTCGACGTCAAGTAACGAACTTTACTGCCCGGGGGCGACGGAACTTCCCACGCCAATTCCGTCCCCGGCAGTGTTGCCGTGTTGGTGGTCGATACTTGTTTCAATGCACGTTGACGCCGCGCTTTTGCAGGCCCGCCAAACTACTGGGCACCTTGCCCCCACCGCAGGACGCAGCACCCGCCCCCGCCGGCGCACCCCCAAGCCTAGGGGGTTGGGCCGGCTTCGCCGCCGAAGCTGCTGCCGCCACCAGGGCCATACCGCTGCCGGGGCGGCAGTACCTGCTGCGATCTCTTGATCAGCGGGTTCCCTCGCACGGTTGGGACGGTCAGGCGTAGACCGGCTCGAATGCGCCCGGCTATTCGCGGTTGCCGCCGATTGCGTTGGAGTCACGCAGCGCTTGCTGAAGATCCTCCAGCGGATCGCCGTTGCCGGCACCTAGGGCGTGTCCGGGTTTCTTGGCCCCACCGCCGGTGGGGAGCCGGTCGGGATCGATGTCGTTGAGCGCTTCGCTGCCCCCGCCGGCGGTGTTCTCGGTGCCGCCGGAGGGTCCGAACACCGGCGGGCTGTCCGGCCCGGTGCCGGGCACCGGTGCGGGTTTGGGCGCGGTGGTGGGTGGCGGCCCGCTGGCGTCTGGCGGCGGCGCCGGAATCGCGGTCGTTACCAGCGGGGTAGTGGTCGGGGATGCCGACTCGCCGGGTTGTGGAGTGGGCTCACCGGGCGCCGGCGGGGGTGGCGGTTGGTGGCGCCGCTGGTGCAGCGAATCGATCTTGGCCCCTAGTCGCGGTTCGGCGTCTTCACGGATGTGGCGGCGATCGCGGTCGGGGTCGTCGTTTCCAGCGAAACAGCTCCCGCCCGCGCCCCGCACGGTGTCCCGGGCGCTGGTGTAGCGCTGCTCGGCTGTGTCGATGTCCCCGCGGGCCGCGGCGAGGTCGCCCTGGGTTTCGACAACGAGCTCGAGGTTGATCCTGGTGGGGCAGGCTTCTCGGGCGGACAGCGCCTCACGGAACGAGGTTTCGGCGTCATCGAGGCGGCCTTCCAGGACCGCAAGGTCGCCCTGCGCGAACGGCAGCTTGTGCGGCTCGAGGATGTTGAACCGGCCCAGCGTGTCCAGGTCGCTGCGCAGGGCCGCGGTGTCATGGCGGCTGTAGTTCTCGACGACGTTGCGGCCGGTGAACAGAACGGTGGCCAGCATGGCGGCCAGCGTCAGGATCGCCAGCGCCATCGGTAGCGACAGCACGATGAGCTGGCGGCGCAGCTGCAGCCGGGTGGACCCGGATCGCCACCACCGGCGCACGGTGGTTTCGGCTCGGCGAAGCCAGGCGTGGGGGTCTGCGCGCAGCATCACAGCTCGACGTCCTTGGTGTGGGTCTGGGTGCGGCGGATGTCGCGGAGGGTCAGGTAGACCTCGGCGAGGATCAGGGCCGCGCCGAGCATGGTGAACAGCCAGTAAAGCTCGGTGCGGTCGATGGTTTGGCTGGCGACGACTGGGTTGTCGTCGGGTGCCGCGGTGGGGTCCAGGGTCGGCAGCACCGGGGTGATCGGCTGGATGTCGGTGCGGCCGAAGAATGGGACACCGAGCTGGGTGGCGACGTCGTTGAGGGTGCTCTTGCTCAACGGGGAGTTCAACGGGGCGCCGCTCTGCTGGTCGGCCATGTAGACGAGTTTCCCGCCGTAGTAACCCTGCGGGATCGGGCCGCCTCTGGCGGTTCCGTAGCCGAGTACCGCCCCGCCGTCGATGAGGTCGATGTCAAGCTCGAAGCGGCCTTGCTGCGCGCGTGAGCCGGGCGCCCCGGAGCCGAAATAGAACACCAGGCTTTGGCTTTGGGGGAAGTCGGTGTCGGCTTGGGCGAGTTTGGTGGCGAGCAGCTCGGCGGGTGCGGCGGCGTTGACGTTGGCCATGGCATCGGCTGGCACGTCGGTGTAGGGGGAGAGGCCTTCGATGAAGGGTTTGAGGCTCCAGGTGTCATCGGACAGCGGCCAGTCCAGGCGGGCCTGGGAAGCGAACCCGATGACGGCGAACCGGGCCCGCGAGTATTGGTTCATCAACGCGAGGATGTCGGCGCGCACGCCTGCCATTCGGGTCTTGTCCGCGGCGAAGTCCTCGACTCGCTGGTTCACACTGCGATCTACGACGAAGAAGATGTTGGTGTTGGCCGCGGTCTGGGCTTGCGGTGGTGGCGGGGCTTGGCCCTTTTGCGGTGCGAGCCCGGGGCGGGCGGCGGCGAGCAGCAGCAGCAGTACCGCTGTGGTCAGGCCGGCCCACCGCAGGACGACGCCGCGGTAGCGGCCCCGGCCGGTGCGGACCAGTACCCGATACAAGGTGAACATGCGGACGGCGATGAGCACTGCGGCGATGGCCAGCATCGACCAGGCCGGGAGGATCGGGACGAAGGTCATCGGCGTAGCACCATCAGTGAGGCGCACAGCACAGCGGCAACCAGGATCGAGATGGTCAGCGGCAGGTTGGGGTAGTCCCAACTGCGCTGGGTGACGAGTTTGCCGTTGGGCAGCACCGCTTGGGGCGGGTTGTCGCCGATGGTGTCCAGGATCGAGGCCAGCGTCGGATCGACAATTCCCTTGTCCGGCCCGGCGGTGCCGGCAGGGTTGTACACCGAGAACTGGCCACCGGTGCTGGCTGCGATCGAGGCCAGCGAGTCGTTGACGGCCGGGTCAGCGGTCGCCACATCGGTGCGGGCGATGCCGTTGATTTGCACGCTGGCGGCCGCGGCCATGTCTTTGACCCGCTGGGTGGAGAACAGGGTGGGACGTGTCTCTGCGGCGCCCCGAAAATTGGTGTAGCCCAGGTAGATCAGCGACCGGCGGCGGTTGCTCTCTCCTTCAACGGCAGGGAACCCGGCCATACACAACGCCAATATGTCTTCCATGGATTGCGAATAGTCGGTGTAGCTGACCGGCCGGGAGAACGCCGACAGCGCATTGTTGAACACCGCGATCTGGGAATTGGCGATCTCTTCCTCGGCATCCATGGCCCGCTTGGTGGCGGCTAGGGCGGCGAACTCACCGAAGGTCGCCGCGGCATAGACGTGGTCGCGGGTCAGCGGTACCACCCGCAGAGTTGGTGAGGTCAGCCCGATGCGCTGGGTGTCGAAGCCGGCGATCTTCTGCCCGTAGTAGTTCAGCAGCCCCGCCGTGGACGCCTCGGTGACGGGCTGGCCGACGCATATCATCACGTCTTGGGGATGTAGCGTCTCGAAATTCTTTGTCGCCGAGGCGAAACCGATCGGCCGGGCCGAGGTGACGCCCGCGCTGCCGAACAGCACCACCAGCAGCACCGCAGTGGTAATCAGCGACCGGTAGCGCGCCAGCGCCGCGCTGCGGTAGGCGGGCAGGTTGGTCAACCGGCCGACGCTGGCCAACGGCCGCAGCACTCGCTTGACCGGGGGCAGCGGGGCCAGCAGTGCCACGGTGATCACCGCGGCCAACGCCAGCAGGCAGATCACAGCTACGGGCCACCATTTCAGGGCCATGTCCGGATCACCTCTTCCACAGCACTTCCCATCTGGTTGATGTCGATCGAGGCGGGGTGGGGTCCGCCGAATCGGGAGTCATCGATCGCCGCGACGACGGGGGCGGCCGCGGCCAGCGGGCCTGCCGCCAGTTGGGGGATCTGCATGACGTGGCTTGGTTGACCGGTGGCCACCTTCAGGAAATTGCGCAGCGTGCCGGTGTAGGCGTCGAGGGCTTGTCGGGTGGTCAGGGCGCCGGCGTGGTGGGCGGCGGTGGTGGTCCGGACGGCTTTTGTGAAGCGGTCGGCCACCAGTCTGCGGTGCAGCGGGCCGAGGAGTTTGTGGGAACGCAGTGTCTGCGGTGGCAGCGTCCACACCGCCACCCCGGCGTACCAGCCGGTGACTGCAAGGATCAGCGTGGCAATCAGCAGCCACCACAGCCACGAGTAGGGGGTCGGCCCGGACAGATAGCGCAGCAGATCAGTCGGCATGACGGAAGTCCTGAGTGAGGTTGACCAGTTGGGTGCGGATTTCGCTGCTGGACCCGATGCGGGCGTAACGGATTGCCCGTTCGGCCATCATCGCGTTCAGGCGGGCCAGCCGCGCTGTCTCGGCGGCGCGGTAGGCGTCGATCACTTTCGGGCCCAGGGTGGCTCCGTTGATGACGAACTGGCCGGTGTTGACGTCATAGCCGTCGAGTTCCTCGGGAGAGGAACCGATGATCGGCATGTCCGACACCATCACCCACAGCAGGTCGTGGCGGCCGGTGAGCTGTTGGAGCGCCTCGGCGAGCCGCTCGTCGGGGTCAGGCTCATCGGAGACGACCACAATGAGCATGCGGCGGCGGTAACCGTTTGCCACGGCGTGCAATTGGGCAGCGATGTCGGAGGGGCCGGGGGCGTGCAGGGTGTGGAAGTAGAACCTGTCGCAGATCGCTTCGACGTGGTTCTCCCCGCGCCGGGGTGGGAGGTGACCGGAACCGCGGGCATCGCCGTAGAGCAGGCCGAGTTGATCGGAGCGGCGCAACGCGATCAGCCCGAATGCGCCGATGATATTGGCGGCGATGTCGCGTTTGAGTTCTCCCGACGGGGCCAGGGCGGACATGTTGCGGCCGGTGTCGGCCACGAGTGTGATCTTGTGGTGTTTCTCGGAGACGAACCGGCGGATCAGCACATCACCGGAGCCCGACCGCGCTGAGGCTCGCCAGTCGATGTCGCGGACATCGTCACCGGCGACGTAAGGCCGCAGGTCGTCGAACTCCAGGGTTCTGGTGTAGAGCAGTGAGTAGCGGCCGCCGTCGAGCAGGCCGCGGGTGTCGGTGCCGAAGTGCAGCTTGGCCCGGTTGAGGTGCTTACCCATGTCGATCAGGGCAGGCGGACGGTTTGGATCACGGCGTCGATCACCGTTTCGGGGGTGATCCCGGCCGCGGGGGCCTCGAACCCGAGGATCAGCCGATGCCGCAGCACCCGGTGGGCTAGCCCGGAAATGTCCTCGGGCACAACATGGTTTCGTCCCGACAGCAGAGCTAGCGCCCGGGCGGAGCGGCACCACGCGATCGTTGCACGCGGGCTGGCGCCGTATTCGACGAGACGGGCCAGCTGCGGGTTGAGGTGTTGGGCGGGGGCGCGAGTAACACCGACGATCTGGGTGACGTAGTGCACCAGGGCGGGGTCCATGTACACCCCTGCGGTGATCGATTGCAGCCGGGCGATTTGGTCAAGTCCCACCACGGGGGCGGTGCGGTGCTCCTTGCCGTAGAGGCCGGCGTCCATGCGGGCCATCACCTCGACTTCTTCGGCCGGGGTGGGGTAGCGCAGCACCTCTTTGAGCATGAACCGGTCGGTCTGGGCTTCGGAGAGCGGGTATGTGCCTTCCTGGTCGACCGGGTTCTGGGTGGCGACCACGAGGAACGGTTGAGGTAGCGGGTGAACTTCACCGGCGATGGTGGTCTGGCGTTCCTCCATCGCTTCGAGCATCGCGGACTGCGTCTTGGCGCTGGACCGGTTGATCTCGTCGAGCAGCAGGATATTGGCGTGGACGGGGCCGAGTTGGGTTCTGAAGGTGCTCGTGGCGGCCTCGTAGATCTGGGTGCCGACGATGTCGCTGGGCAGCAGGTCCGGGGTGCACTGGATGCGCTGGAAGTGCCCTTGCACCGAGTCGGCCAGCACCCGGGCCGCCGTTGTTTTGGCAAGGCCGGGAACGCTTTCCAGCAGGATGTGGCCGTTGCCCAGTAGCCCGATCAGCAGCGTCTCACGCAGGCTGTCCTGTCCGACAACTTTCGTCGCGAAGGATCGGGAGATGACGTCGACCATCCGTTGGGCCTCGGTCATCATCTGCTGGTCGGGTTGAACTCCTACCGTGGTGGCGGTCATTGATGCCTCCTTGGGTTTGCGGGGGTGAGAAGGGTTGGGGCCGGGCTATCTGAGATTGAGCATCGGGGGTGTCTTGCTCAGGTCGACGGTGCCGCTGACGAAGGCGGTGACATCGGCCTGCTTGACTCCCCCGCCGCGGTTCTGCGCGGTCACCGGGATCCTGGCCTCGCCCATGATGTGGACTTCGAGTTTGTACTGATCGAAGAAGCTCTGTTTGATGGCGCCGAGGTCAGGTTGACCCCACTTGACGGTGCCGTCGACCAACTCGCCGTTGAAGTTCCTGATTTGGGTCGGGCACGGCGCGGGCGGGGCGAGGCTGGAGGACTGCTGGCAGGCCGCAAACGCTTGCGAGACGGCGTCGTTGATGGCTTTGTCGCCTGCGGCGTTGATGGAGAACTTCGACTGGAAAATACCGGCGGCGTAGCTGGCCAGCTTGTCCAGCAGCGGCGGTTCGGCCTTGACGTCGATGTAGGGGTTGGAACTACCCAGCTGCAGGTACCCGGGGAAAACGTAGAACACCCCATCGCCGACCGGTTTGCCGAACACTGTGAGCGTTCTCGTGGCAGCGTCATCGAGGCCGCCCAGACGGGTCTCGAATTTCACTGCCGCAGCGTCGATTCGCCACTTGCCGTTGTTTTTCTTGACCGACATCTGAACATCGGACACCTTCTCTCCGAAGTTCACCGCCACGTGCACCCGGGAGAAACCGAACGTCGCGGTATCCATGGCGTCGTCGCCGAGAATGCGGATGTTGGAGATCGGCCACTGGGCGATTTGCTTGCGCAAGATCTCGTCGGTCAGGAACTCTTTGCTCGCCGGCTGGCCATCGCTGAAGGCCAGGGCCGCCTCAGCGTCACCGCGACTCAACGCCTCCAAGTAGCCCTTCACCGTGTCTCCGGCCGAGCCGCCACCGGGGCCGCCGGCGCGGCCGGTGAGCGTGGCCGCCAACACAATGGCCACGACTACCAGCACCGCCGCGCCGGCGCCGAGGGTGACCAGCAGCGGTTTGCGACCATGCCACCACGGCAGGCTCCTGGAGGGCAGCGTGGAGAACGGGTTCCCCGTTGACGGCGGCAGACCAGGCTGCCACCCCGCCGGAGCCTGTGGCGGAGTCGGCCCCGGTGAAGGGGCCACCAGGGCGGGTCCGGCCAGCGGCGGGGCGGGCGGAAACGTCGGGTGCGGGCCGTTCTGCGGACCGGTCAGACTGGGACCGATCGGACTGGGGCCGCCGTAATTGCTGAGGTGATCAGCCACAACACACCTCCATATTTGTGCGGTTGACGATCGATGACCGCGCTTGGGGCAGGCTCTGTCGTCTGCCTTTGATGAGCTCCAAGGGGCGCCGCCACCCTGGACGCAGGCGTGGCGGGGTTTTCCCAACGGTCGCTTCGTCGGAACTGTCCCGGCCATCGGCTTGCTCTGCTTCGAGCTGTGGGGGCGGTGGGGTCACAAGCATCTCTCCTTCGCGAAGCGGTCACCGAACAATAGCGGTAAAACAGTAGCACTGCAACAGTTAGAATCCGGTAGCCGATCCGACCTGGCAGCCGCTGCCAGCAGCCAAGGCCGTGAAGGTGCCGTTTATTACGGCTTTTGATAGGCATAGCGCGCTCAGCAGGTTTCACGAAACTGATTCAAGTACACTCTGAGTGTGACTAGTGATCGTGGGCTTTCTATAGCGTTGGGCCAGTCGAGATCGTGACCGCTCCGCCGACATCCGCTGTTCCTGCCGACCTCGCGGGACCGGCACTGCGCGTCGACTGCGACGACCGGTCTTTCGTCGTCCCTCCGGAGGCCTCGGAGGTGACTATCGGACGTGACCCACAGGCAACGATCCCGCTGGACCTGCCCTGGCTCTCGCGCACACACGTGCGGTTGCACACCGAGGACGGTCATTGGGTCGCGGTGGACAACAGCCGTAACGGCATGTTTTACAGCGGGGATCGAGTGGCCTCCGTCGTGATCGCTGACGGCACAAGCATCCGGCTAGGAGATCCAAAAACCGGTCTGGAAATCACTTTCTCACTGGGCGAGAGCGCCCTACCGCTCAACACCGATCTCGCCACCGCCGTCACCGGAGCCGACGAGGAGGCAGAGAGTCTCACCCAGCCAACCGATCCCGATGTCGCCCGTGCCGGTGCCGCGGTCGCGGCCCGCCGGCGCGAACTGGACATCCCCCAGCGCAGCCTCGCCCGGGAGAAGGTCATCAGCGGCGGGGCGCTGATCGCCTTTGAGAAGGGCAGGGCTTGGCCGCGCGCTTCTACCCGCGCCAAGCTTGAGGAGTTGCTGCGGTGGCCTCCGGGTACCATCGACGCGATCCGTCAGGGCGTGTCCGCTCCCGAGAACGACGCGACGCGAGTCATCCGCAACACCGGCAGCTCGAGCCTGATCGCCCAGTCGATCACCCTGGCGCTTAAGGGAATTGACGCTTCAATCACCGCACTGCCCAGCCCACGGTCATCGACTTTCATCGTGAGGGCCGATGCGGTTCTGGCCGATCTGCGCGAGTTGCGGGCGGTGGCCGAAGAAGCCGCGGCCACCACCCCCACTCCGGCTGCAGCACTGGCCATGGCGTTGGCCGGGATGCGCCGCCGGATCGAGGAGTTGATGACTATGACGGCCGATGCGCCGGGGGCTTCGCCGGGGCGAAAGCTGTACGGCGCCCGCCGGCGGGCCGGACTGACCGCTGAAGATGTCGCGATCACCACTCGGCTGCCAGTGTCAATCGTCGAGGCCGCGGAAGCTGGAAGTGCCATCCCCCCAGCTGCGCAGGAGGCGATTGCGTCCCTGCTCACGCAACTGCCGTGATCTCCGTGCCTGCGCCCCGGTTGACTCGCAACCGCGGGAAAGGGCGAAAGCCGCTGGGCGGCAATGGTGTTTCCGGATTCCCGATGTTCCTGCGCAGAGCGGTCGCAGCGGCGTCGGTGGCCGTGCTGGCAACAGGATGCCGCAGCGTCCTGCCCGGGGTGGGTATTGCCGACCCGCGTACCGACCGCGGTGTGATTCCCGCTCTGCTTGACACCGGGCGATACCCGACGACCCCGCGGCCGGCCCTGGGGGCGGCAGGCAACGAGGAGGTCGGCAAGCTGATCGAAGCCCGGCGCATGGCCGAAGCGGTGCTGCTGCCCGCACAGATCAACCCGGGACTCACCAACCGCAACGCGGGCCAGTGCAATCCGGGCCCGCTCACCGCCGCCGGCGCCGACGGGAACTGGGGCTACCTCGACCGAGGCTTCGGTCATCAGCTGAGCACGGCGATCACCACCGATGATTTCATTGCGGGATTCTTCAACTGCGCGGCGGGCAACCATCCCGTCTCATTGACCAACGTCGTGCTGCGCTATGCCACCGCCCGCACCGCTCTCAGCGCCGCGGCCGCCTTGGCCCGCGCCGACATCAATCCGGACAGCAAGTTCCGCTGGAGCGCGGTGCCGTTGTCTGACCGCCCGGACACTGTTGTTCTCCTGGGATCAGAAGTAGCAAGCGAAGGCCGGCCCGAGTACGGAACCGCACCGGTCAGGGCAATCGCCTACACCAGCTACGGACCCTACGTAGTGGCCAGGGCGGCGGTCGCGGAGGATGCGCCCGAGGCTCAACAGTTGGCACTGTCGGGATTGGACCAACAGGGCAGCGCCCTGGACACCTTTACCTCAACACCTGTGGACGAACTGGCCGACCTGCCCACCGACCCCACCGGACTGGCCGCCAAAACGCTGCCGGATCGCTATTCCCCGCTGACCGCTGTCTACGGTCCCCACGGCATCCTGAGCTTCCCAACCAACACCGCCAAAGCGCAGGACCTGTTCACCGCGACGGGTGTCACCGCGGCCGCTTTCTCCACCGCCAACGTCTACCAAGCTCGCGATCCCGTCGCCGCAACCGAACTCGCCGCTGGCCTGTCAGACGAGAAAGCCAGCGGCGAGTATCCACTGGCTCCGGCCGGGCCGGTGCCAGGCATGCCCGACGCGCGCTGCCTGCTGCCCCACGTTCAGTCCGGGGTTATCGGAGAAGTGCACTGTGTGATTCCAGCGGGACGCTACGTCGTCGAGGTCCGGGGCAGCGGAGTCAGCTTCTCTAAGGATCCCGTTGGCGCAGAACGGGACGCGCATCGCCGACTTGCCGCTCAATACCTGATGGTGACCGCCTCATGAGCTCCGACACCGCCAGCACCGTCACCGCCGGTACCGTACTCGGGGGCTACACCATTGAACGACTGCTGGGTAGCGGCGGCATGGGGGCGGTCTATTTGGCGCGCCACCCCAGCATCGAGCGCAGCGACGCGCTGAAGGTTATTTCGGCGGAGCTGTCGGCCAATCCTGTTTTGCGGGAACGGTTCCGTCGCGAAGCCGAGATCGCAGCCACCCTCGACCACCCCAACATCGTTCGCGTCTACACCCGCGGTGAGACCGCGGACGGCCACCTGTGGATCGCGATGCAGTACGTCGAAGGCACCACCGCCGCCGCCATGCGAAGAGCGGGGCCGATCCCTCCGGATCGACTGCTGGGCATACTGTCCCAGGTCGCCGACGCACTGGACTACGCGCACGCGCGGCATGTGCTGCATCGTGACGTCAAACCGTCCAACATCCTGCTCAGCGGGACCGGTGATGATGCCGGGAAGCGTTCTCTGCTGGCGGATTTCGGCATCGCCCGCGCCCTTGACGACGCGGCGACCCGGTTGACACTGGACGGCTCGATCGTGGCCACCGTCGCCTACGCCTCGCCGGAAGCCCTTGAGGGCGGTCCAGTGGATCACCGTTCCGATCTGTACTCCCTGGGCTGCACCCTCTACCAGATGCTCACCGGCCGAACCCCTTTCGCGGCCGCCGGTCAAGCCACCCGAGCCCAACGGGTCGCCCACCTCTGGCAACCCCCACCGCGGCCAACTGCACTGCTGCCCGAACTCCCGGCGGGAGTCGACGCGGTGATCGCAACCGCGATGGCCAAGGATCCGGCCCGCCGCTACCAAAGCGCACGTGAACTGGTCGCCGCCGCAGCTGCAGCGCTGGGACAGCCCAGCCCGGCGATCGACTCCGCCATCGAAGTTTCCGGGGACCGCAACACCCTGACCTATCCCAGCGGGCACTTCAGCGGACCGACCGAAGCGGTGTCGCCTCCCGATACCGATACGGGTGAGGAGGGTCCTGGCCAACCGCCGCGGCACCGCAATGCCGCTGCTGCGCAACACCACCGACGCATTCCCAGGGCGGTGTATGCGGTCGCTGCCGGCGTGTTGGCGGTTGTGCTCTCCACATTCATCCTGCACCCGCCCGCCCCATATCCGGCGCAGGATTTCACCCACACCTTCGGATCGACCCGCCTCGACAAGCGTCCTGCTGAGGTGGCAGCGCTGGGCCCCGGCGATGCCGACATCATGGCCTCCCTGGGGGTGCCGCCCGCCGCGATCCCTACATTGCCTGACGGCCGAATACCGGTCTGGCTGCGTGAACTGCTGGACAGCACACCGGCCGCGATGGTCGACGAGGACACCGTCGCAGTCCTCGATCACGTGCGCCCGGAGCTGATCATCCATACCTCGGGTCACCTGGCCCGGCCGGACTACGACACGTTGGCCGCCATCGCCCCCACCATCACGAGACCGTTGAGGACTGGCGCCGTGAGTGTGGAGGGCCGGCTGTTTTGGATCGCCGACATCCTCGGGGTGCAAAACCGCGTCGGCGATGTCAGGCGCGAGCTTGAGTCCGCGCGCAACGACATCCGCACGCAATACCCCAACTTCGCCGGTAGAACGGTGAGCGTATTTGGTCTCAACGATGCGGGACTGAACGCGCAGCTATCAAGTTCACCCGCCGCTGAGTATTTGACTGGGCGGGGATTCACCTACAACCCGAGTCTCGCGGGAAGCGACTCCAATGACAAACCCATCGAGCAGGGAGCCATAGGCCCCGCGTTGGGAAGCGATCTTGCGGTCGTGGTGCGGACGGACAGCGCCGCCGGCAACGGTGGTTACTACGGGCTACCCAACGAACTGCTCGAGTACTCCGGGCGGGTCATCATCGTCGATGACGCCGACACCGTCGCAGCCCTGCTGACCGCAGGGCCGGCGGCCGCACGCTACCTCGACACGACCTTGGTGCCCGTCCTGGCGGGACAAGGGACGTGACCCGACCCGAATCCACAGGCGCCGGAAGGGCCGTTCCCGCCCTGTGCGCAGCGCTCCTGGTCTGCGCGTGCAGCAACACCACCCTGGACGGTGAGGCGCTGCGCGATCCGCGCGTCACCAGCGACGGGGTGACCCTCTCGCTGTTGCAGCCCGGCAACTACCCGACCGCGCCAGCACCGCCCATGGGTCAAGTCCGGGATGCCGCGGAGGGCGGGCTGGTCGAGTCCCGTCGCATGTCTGATTTTGTCGTGATGCCCTTCCAGGTCGATCCCGAACTGACTCCGAAAGATCGAGGCAGAAGCGGTGTCGCTCAAAATGGCGCTGCCTCCCGGGCGCTTCCTTACTCGGCAGCGGCGGTGCCGCTGGAGAACTTTGTAGCGGGCTTCACTGCCGCGGGTTTTCTTCATCGTCCGGGGGCCCCGCGAACGGAAAGGGATCTGGCCAACTCGGTTTTGCGTCTGGCGACTCCGGCCGACGCCACAGCAGCCGTCACCGAGCTCGCCGCCCGCACCTCGACGGTGCAGTTGGAGAAGTTCAGCACCCTGAGTCCGACGCGGTTGCTTGCGATCCCGGGACATCCGGACACTCTCGCCTACACAACCACGATCGACGGTGCGCATCTGCTTTTCGCCTACACAGCGAGCGGGCCCTACGTCCTGGTCCAAAAGGTCTCCAGCCTGGACGCCGTCGAGACCGCCGTGCAATTGACCGCCGCCACTCTCGATGAGCAGATCCCCCTGATCGGGCGATTCCATCCAACCCCGGTCGGGGAAGTGTCCACCTTGCCAATAGATCCGGACGGACTGTTGGCCCGAACACTGAACCCGTTCCCAGGGGACCCACTGCTGGGTAGGGGAGTATCCCTGGGGATCTACGGGCCACACGGCTATCTCGCGTTCGCCGGCGACCCCGCCGATCTTCAGCGCCTATTCGCCGCCTCAGGGGTCAGTGCTGTCGCACTCACCGGAACCAACGCCGCTTACCAGACCCGAGACCAGCGTGCCGCGACGGTTCTCGCCGATGCGCTTACAGCGGAAACCCGTTCGGAGGGCTACAGCCCATCTGGCGAAGTCCCCGGAATGCCCCAGGCCGAATGCGGTTCCAAGCCCCAACCACCGCTTAAATCCCTCCGCTACCATTGCGTCGCCGCCGCAGGCCGATACGTCATTTCGGTCCACGCTCCACAACGTGGCGCCGCAGAGCAACAACTCGCCGCGCAGTACCTGATGCTGATCGCGCCGTGAAAAAACACGCATGAAGGATCTGCTGGAGAGACGATGACCGATCCGACCAGCTCAGGAGATCGCGGAAGCCGTTCGGAACCACATCCTGGACCGGGAGGCGTCGAGTCCACGGAACCGTCCGGTGCAGCCACCAGCAGTTACCCCGGAATCGCCGCAACGCCGCAGTCTGACGGCGGCGAGCCGCCGACCGGAACCTTCCCGGGGGCAGCCGACGGCGGCGCGAAGACCCAGCGGCGGGCCCGCTACCGCAAGTTCCTCCTGATCGCGGCAGCTGCGACCACGATTGTCACGGTCATCCTCGGCTGGATCACACCTGGCTTCTGGCGAACGCGGGTGCTGGATGTCGAAGTCGTCGAGGACGGGGTCACCTACGTTCTGACCGACCCGGCGAACGGCTACGCAATTACGAACGTCACCGCCGTGGTGTGCAACAACGGGACAAACCCTCCAGCTATCGCTGACGCCACGTTCACCTGCGAGGTCATCATCGACGGAACCGAACGCCGCGTCGAGGTAACCACCCCTGATACGAGCGGAGTCTTCTGGGTCGGTCCACCACGTTGAAGTTGTTGACACGCGCTGAGCAGAAAGCGGCCAACCATTTGCGTGTAATCGCTGCAGTTTATCAACGCGGTGCCGCCGTCGATTGGTCCTAGCGCCTCCATTTTGAGGGTATTCTGCTACTTCACGATAGGTATTGCGGCTGGCTCCCCCGGGGGAGGAGTATGCGCCCGCTGTTGAGTTAACTATTGCGATGCTATCGTATTGATGCTACAGTTCGTGAACCAGCCCCGAACCACCCAGGAGAAAGCTATGAACCACCACTTCGACTCGCGCGCATACGGCACCCCTGGGCATGGCCGTTCGTGGCCGTACCAATCCCATCCACCTGTGTCGGTCGTGATTAACAATGTGAATAACAACGCGCTGGAATCCGGTCCGGTCGTGGTTGTCGACCGCGGACCCAATCACTTTTTGCACTTTCTCGTGACGGTTATGACCTGTGGGCTTTGGGCGCCGGTCTGGCTTTTGATCGCCCTGTCCCATGGCGCCTCGGGCGGGACGGCGGCCATCGTCGGGTCGGTCGTCGGCGGTTTTGTGTTTTTGGGATTTCTCTCTGCCAATCCGCTGGCGCTGTTGCCTGTCGCCGTGCTTGCCGCCGGAGGCTATCTCGGCTATCGGGCCTATGAGCGCGCCGCGCAGCACCGGGCAGAGCAGGCCAAGATCGCCAACCGCGCTGAGGCGGAGTACCGCGCTGCGATGTTGGGACATCCGGGTGGCATCTACGGCCAGTATCCACCGGCCTACTAGTAAAGCTCCCGTCCCCATGTGGGTTGGCAACTCCTGCACTCGCGCGGCGTGGGGCGAAGTACCCCACCAACTACCGCAACAGCGTGAGTCTTTACCCGGCACGAACGGGCCTCGGTCGAGCGGTCGTCCCGGAACGCCCCCGCGGCGCTCGGTGCGCCGTGGAGCTATGACCCGCGCCTGGCCGCCCTGCTCCACTAACCCACGGCACCGCCACCGTGCGGGCCTTTTTTGGAGGCCTGTAGCAATCCCACCAGGGGAGTTAGGATTGTCCATATGTCAGCAGATCAGTTCGCCATGGAACCGGCAGCAACGCTGGACGGGCTGACCGCGGCCGCCGGTGACCGCCTCGGCGCTTGCGCCCAAGGACTGCCCACCATCCCCGCGGGTACCTACACCGCCGCGTTCGCGACCGCTCTCACCACCACCCTCACCGGTCACCTCGCAGCCGTGGGCGCCCAGGCCGCGAACGGGGCCGCCACCGCCGCCGCCAGCGTCGCCGCCACCGAGAGCAGCAACGAATCCACCGCCGCCACCATCCTGTCGACCTGACCCCGATGGCGCCGCCGACACCCCACCGCGGCCCGCCGACCGGGCCGCCACCGCCGCCGCCGCCGCCCGTAGCGCCCTACGGTGCTCCGGGCCATAGTCCCGCCCCGTACGGCCCCGCACCCTACGGCGGCACGCACCCCTACAATCGCCCCAGCAACCCGCCCCGGCCATGGCGGCGCTGGGCAGGCCTAGCCGCCGCGCTCGCCGCGACCGCCGCGCTCACCGCCGCCATTACCCACGCCCTCACCAATAGCTCCGGCCAGCCCGTCACCCCGGCCACGCCGGCAGTAGAGACCACTAGCACCGACAAGACCGCCGCAAAAGAGCGGCTTTGCGGAGTGTTCGATATAGCTACTAGAGATCAGAACACCATGGGTGGATTCCTCGTCAACAACGAACCCAATATGCCGGTTGTGCTTCGCGCCCTTAATCGTTCTGTGGCGCTTGAGAATGCGTTGTCCGAACCCGCTGTTCCCGCCGACCTCGCCGCCGTCACACGCACCTACATCACACGGTCGCTGGATCTGACCACCGCTGCTACCGGAGGCGAGCCGGTCGACCGCATCAACGAGCTCACCATCGCAAGCAACGACGCGTGGCGGGATCTCGCGGGGCTTTGTGGGTTGCCGCGCTAATGGCTGACCCAATCCGCGCCCCCGCCGCGTCGGCGCTCCCACCGCTCGGAGCTGTTCCAGCCCCGCAGTCCCGGCGTCAGAAGCGCGTGGGTGTTCTCGCCGCGGTGTTCGCCGCAACTGTCGGCCTCACGGCAGCCACCACCTACGCATTGACCCGGCCATCCGACGCCAACCCTGTGGGCTCGGCGGCGACACTCACCGCCGAGCAGACCGCCGCCCGCAAGGAACTCTGCGCGGTGTTCGACACAGCAGCCAAAAACCAGAAGGGAAAAGGCGGGGTGATGGCGGGGGGCATCCTTAACGTGCCTGTAGTGCTGCGCGATGTGAATCGTGCTGTGGCACTGCGGGATGCACTGTCTCCGGCGGTGCCCGCCGACCTCGCCGCCGCGACTCGCACCTACATCACCGCAACCCTGGACCTGACTACCGCTGCCACTGCCGGTGAACCGGTCCCCGTTCTGAGATCATTGACGGCCGCTGCCCGTGACGGCGCAAATGCTGTAGCTGATCTATGTGGGTTGCGCTGATGCCGGCGACCTCCTCGTCCTCCCCTGACGGACGCAGTGCTGGGCCGGTGACGGCGGCGAGTGCGCCGGGTCGGTTGCTGGATATGTTCACCGCCGCCGCGGCGAAATCCCCGGGTTTCGACCCGTCAGCATGGGCTGGGCCGAGTAGCGATGTGCCCCGCCCGGCCGGCATGTACACCGCGGCGCGCCGGTCAGCGCGATAGGTTGCCAGCGTGGGGAGTTTCCGGGCAGGTCCATCGGTGTGACGATTCCGGTGGGAAGTGTCGTCGGACCGTATCGGGTTGAGCGCGTCGTTGGGATCGGCGGCACAGGTGCCGTGTACGCCGTAGTCGATCCCGAGTTGCCACGACTCGTCGCACTGAAAGTCTTGTCCGCGCATCGCGGCGCCGATCCACTGTGGCGGCGGCGATTCGCCAGCGAGGCCAGCATCGCCGCCAGCCTCGATCACCCCAACATCGTGGCGATCTATGACCATGGCGAGACCGATGAGGGCCAACTGTGGATGGCCCAGCAATTGGTCGACGGCACGGACGCTCACGCCGCGTTGCGCCATGGTCCGATGCCGCAACGACGAGCCATTCACATCGTCACCGCTATCGCTGATGCCTTGGACTATGCGCACGACCGTGACGTGATTCATGGCGACGTTAAACCGTCCAATTTCCTGCTGGCAGGAACGCCCGGTCCGCAGGAGCGAGTTCTGCTTACCGACTTCGGTGTGGCCCGCACAGTCCAATCGGGCGAGTCCCACCCCGATACCGAGGCTTTAGCGCCAGCCACGTTGGGCTATACGGCCCCGGAGTTCTTGAACGGAGGAATCGCCGGACGCCGCGCAGATGTTTATTCGTTGGGCTGCAGCTTGTTTGAGCTTCTCACCGGTGAGTTGCCCTATGCTGACGCACCAGGCGTGGCTGGTCAGGCGGGCGCCCACCTCGCCAGGCCCGTCCCGCGTGTCAGTACCGCAGCTCCCGGCCTGCCAACAGCACTCGACACGGTCATCGCTACGGCTCTTGCCAAAGTCCCCGAGGACCGCTACCCCACCGCCGGGGATCTCGCCTCCGCTGCCCGTCTGGCGTTGCTCGATGCCGAGACACAGGCCAGACCAACGCGAAGGGTTCGAAAAGCCGCAGTTGCCCTGGTTGTATTCGCACTTCTTGGTGCCGCTGCCGTCACCGCGTGGGCCCTACGCGGCAAGACCTCCGCACCGATCCCGGATCAGACCACACGGAGTTACGCGTCCGATGAATTGCCGGCGTTACTGGTCGATCCTGGATCTGTAAGTGACATCATGGGCATCCGGCTCGGCCCTTCGGCCGACACATTTACCGGCTTCCTGGGCAATTCGATTTCCCGACCCGGGTGCGCCGCCCTCGTGTTGCCGCTTCAGGAATCGACCTATCGCGAAACTGGCGCCGTCGCCGGCTATGCGCAACAACTCAAGCCCACGGACCCGGTTAACAGAGCTGCTGATGTCATTCAAGCCGTCGCAGCCTTCGAGACGCCAAATCTCGCCGAGAAGTTCGTCGAGCGCCAGACCGCAAGTTGGCCGGCGTGCGCGTATGACACCGTTACCGTTCGTTCGCCTCGGCCTGGACAGGAAGGCGTCGATGATGACTGGCGGACCGGCCCGTCGCAGCGCAGTGACGGTGTGCTCATCACCGAACTGATCAACCTGGATGACCGCCGGTCCTGCCAGCGTGCGGCGACGGCCGCCGCCAACCTCGTCGTCGACATCCGGGCCTGCGCTAGTGGGCAAATCGGGGACCAGGCCGTGATCCTTGCGCGCGCGATCGCCGGCAAGGTCGCGCAATAACGAGGCCGTGCCTTCTCCCAGCGTTCTAAAAGCGTTCTTGGTGCGGTTTGGCAAACCGAAGCGTCGATCTAATTTCAAATGGGGGAGCGCACCCGCTGCGCGTGCCCTTTAAATGGGTCAATAGCTACCTCATTAAGGGTTTTTGCCCGCAGGCTATGGCTAGCCTTGCGACTTTAACTATTGCGATGCGATAGTTAAGACGCTACAGTTGACATGGATGATCCCGCTCCAGTCATCACCCGCAGTCGAAACCAGAGGGGAAATCTTGAGAGAGATGCGAGTCAAGATTCGGCAGGTGTTGGCCTGTCTGCTCACTCTCGTCGTGTTCGCCGCAACTGCCCCCAGTCCCACAGCCTCGGCTGCCAATCTGGCGGTGGGTATGCGGATTGAGATCGGCGACGGGCAGTGCTCTCTGGGGTTCTTCGGATTCAATGCTGCCCACGATCGGCTAGCGGTGACATCGGGTCACTGCTCGGATCGTCCGGGGCAGAGGGTTTATGCGCAGGGAGTCGAAATCGGCTATGTCATAGCGCGCATGCAAGATGGCGATGGAGGCGCCAAGATTTCCCGCGACGATCCCCGCGGCTTCACGCTGATCGCACTGCGGGACCGCTTCTCCCTGGAGCCCTTCTTCGCTGGAGTCGGCGGAGTTCAAGTCGGCGACTGGATCGCCAAGTACGGGCAACGAACGGGGCGTACCGCGGGCCGCGTCGTCGATGTGTTTGACGACCCCGACCGACCGGGATACGGGCTCATCTCTAGCGACGTCGTCGTCATCAGCGGCGACTCGGGTTCGCCCTGGTACACGGTGGCTTGCTCCGGTTGTGGTCCGACTCTGGTCGGAATCACCAGCAGCGGCAACCAACATCGACTCGGGGGAACCGCGGGCGCTAGCTCGGCTCAACCGATCTGGGACGTTATCCAGTTGATCCGTTCAAGCAAATGGGGAGTGCAATTCAAAGTGTGGGTCCAATGACCGACCGACTCGAGAGTCCGGTATTGACCGATATGAAGCCCGGGAAGGTCCTCATTGAGGGCTGGTGCCAGACGGAGCCGGCCCGGTTGCTGTGATTGGTCACGGATTTGGTCACGCTTTCCCTCGAAACAGGTGGAGAACATGCAACTCAGTGAAACCATCTATGAATACGAACCGCCAGTGACCAGCACTAATGAGTTTATGAAAACCGTTGCAGCACAACATAATTCAACTCATAACCCAGAGGTCGCAGGTTCAAATCCTGTCCCCGCTACCAGGCAAAACGGCCCTCAGAGAACTCTCTGAGGGCCGTTTTCATGCCCAATGGTCACGCCGGAAGTCCCATGGCGGTCAGCCTGTTGACGCGGCGCGGACGCCCTCGGCGCGGACGAGCAGAGCCGCCGAGGGCATGACCTTGCCGGACAGATACGTCGACAGCCGTGACGGTGATGTGCCGAGTCGCGCGGCGAATTCAGCAGCGGTGAAACCGGATTCGCAGACCAGTGCGGTCAAGCGCCTGCTGACCTCTTCGCGCGCGCGGTTCTCCACACGCCGCCGCGCACGGGCGATCGCCCGGCGGAGCGTGACGGCCACTCCGCGGTCCTCGGCAAGTTCGATGGCGGTGCTCAGGTCGGATGTCAGCGGGCCCCACGGGTCGGCGTCGACCGCTGAAACGATGCGACGCCAGTCTGGCAGGGATCCCCGGTCGATCGCGGTTAGCAGGCCCTCCACCCCCCACTGAGCGACGGGTGCTGATGGATCGATGTCGAGATTGCGGAAACGAAGCGAACTCATGGCGTCTCCAGCATGGCGTCGGCCAGCGCCTGGCATTGGGCGACAACGGATTGCCACGACTGCCAGCGCACCGCCAGGTTCTTGTAGGCCGTCAACTGCCCGACGGTGCGATCGTCCTTGGGCCGCGGTTCGCCGAGTTGGCGGACGAGCTGGGAGGCGACGGCGGTTCCGTCGCCGGCGGAGGCGTCGTAGTAATCGTCGATCCCGGCAAGGACTCCGGCGGACCACTCGGTGCCGAACCGGTCGGATAGTGCCGCGACGTCCAGGAAGTCCCGGGTCTGATTGCGTTTGACGATGAGGTAGGCCTTGATGCGCAGGGTCTCGGCGGGTGTGGGGACGATCAGCGACGTGCCGTCGGCGAGCGTGACCGCCTGTGTCTCGAGTGGTCGGCGGCGGATCAGCTGGCGAATGCCCGTCTCGATATCGCCGAGACTGCCGAGGATGATCTTGCCCGGCGTCGCCCGGTTCAGGATCCAGTCGGGGTCGGACTCGAGGGCTTCGAGGACGGCGTCGAAGCGATCGGACAGATCCGCGACGACGTGGTCGTGATCGGTCGAGTCGCGATGGCCGGCGTACAAGGCCGCGGCGGTCCCCCCGACCAGCACCGCATCGGGAACTAGTTCCTGCAGTCGGGCCGCCGAGCGCAGAACCTCGTCCAAGCTCACTGTTCACCACCTCAGTGTTATCGGATATGATAACGCTCTGAAGCGTAGCGTCAACCCTGAGGCAGGTCGTTTCTGCACCGACTCCGGGCGTCCAACTACCTGCCGGTCGAACCGTTGCTCAACCGGCGACCCAGCTCACGCCCCGCTGAGTGTGATGCTCACAATATTGAGCTTCCCGCGGCGCACATTTGCTGTGGCAGAACGTGCCCGTCCGGTAAGCCATACCCGGACGCGAGGGTCAGCTTCCAGATTGCGCAGCCATTGCGAGTCGGCCCGAACCGTGGACACCACCAGACTGTTGCCCACCCGCCCGGCTACTAGAGGCACCTGACGGGGAAGGCCACTTCGGCGGCCGGTGGTTTCGACAAGAACCAGCCCACCCCCCACCGGCAACGGATTGCCCAGCCCAACACGCACCGCTGGTCGAACCACGGCGTTCAGCGCATCGAAGATGGGCGCCTCGATCTGGTGTCGAAGTTGACGAAGATGGCTGAGGGCGTTCATACCCTTGACAACCTGTTGCCGCGTCCGGATGTTTCCCACGACGCCCCACGGTGGCCGTGAGTTCAGTCA
>Ga0247835_1001692_pt1 | contig 26066 bp, 14 predicted proteins | sample LaCtaG_3_FD_189912 | JGI IMG/M metagenome (GOLD analysis project Ga0247835, IMG submission 189912) | Freshwater microbial communities from meromictic Lake La Cruz, Castile-La Mancha, Spain - LaCruzMarch2015_13.5m | ecosystem: Environmental > Aquatic > Freshwater > Lake | place: Spain: Castile-La... | reverse complement strand
TAAGGGTTGCTAGAAGTTGGGCCGCATCGGCAGAATTATTGGAAGCGAGGTTACGTCGCAGAGTTGCAACGAGTGCTGGAGCAGTTAAAGGTCGGGCTGGTTCAACAACCTTTGCCTCAGCCGAATCAGCTGAAAATCCATGTATTTCTTCATATATTTCATGGAAAAATAGCGATGGTTCATCATCTTCGCGCGATGTAGCGGTGACTAGTAAGTCGGCGGTCGCGCGCGAAGTTGCAACGTGGAAGAGACGACGTTCATCCTCAAGGAGTGAAGATGCGGTGATCGCTTGGAGTTCGCGCTCGGCCAAATGATCACCATGACGCTCGCGCTCAACGAGTCTTTCTGCACCCAAAAGTGTTGAACGAGTCTTCAGGTTTGGCCAGGTGCCTTCTTGAACACCGGCAACAATCACGTATGGCCATTGACGACCTTTAGCGCTGTGAACCGTAAGAATTTCTAGCGCATCTGAGCGCACACCCTTTGATGTAATCACATCTGCTGCGATGAATTCATCTGTGATCTCGCTAAGGAAGAGTGATGGGTGCGCGCCAGGAAACCGTTCAATAAATCGTGCCGCACTTTCAAAGAGCACGATCATCGCATCGAGATCGCGATCAGCGGCAGCTCCTCGTGTTCCAGAACGAAGTGCAGCATCCTGCCACGCCTTACTTAACTTTGCGCCATCACTAGTGACAGCGTTATCCCAAATTGCCCACAAGAGATCGTGAACGGTTGAGTTAGCGCGAGCAAGTGCTTTACGTGCGTGGTCTAAGAGTGCGTGAACGCGATGTAGCTCGAGGCCATCTTCAATCGGAATGTCGCCTTGAACGAGCGCGTCGATAAGCATCTGTGATCCGCTACGAAGATCTTCATCATCGCGTGCAGCTAATAACGATCGGCGAATACGGCGCAACGAGATCGGATCGCTGCCACCAAATTCGCTGGTGAGTAACTCTTCTGCTTCTGCCAAAGTCATTTTCTTTGGATCTGTTGCAATGCGTGCAAGAAGTAGGAATGGCGCGATCGCTGCGTTGCTGCCGAGCGCTTCAATCTCGCCCACAGTTGGAATCGTTGCCTGCATACATGCGCGGCGAATTGATGAGGCGGTTGCTCCCCCAGATCTCACAATGATCGCCATATCTGAGTACGGGATTCCACCTAATAAATGGGCCTTTTTACAGTGATAGGCAATGTAATTAGCCTCTTCGGTGGCAGTTGCTGCCATCACTGCATCGCGATGGCTAGGGTTTCGATAGCTCTGCGAAAGAGTAATTGTGTGTCCGTGATCGCCAATAAGTGTTTGCGCTGCACGATCTGCTCCATCTGGATCAGCGCCACGGAATCGTCCGACAGCGCTCTTGCTATCGAGTGCGATCAGAAGATCTGTTCCTGCTAATAATTCTAAGAGTGAGCGTTGGGCGGGATCTGACTCTTGAAATTCGTCAACAATAATTGTTGTGAACCGTTTGCGCAGCGTGGTGAGCAATTCGGTGTTATTGCGCAGATGTGCGATCGCTGCATTAATTAGCTCAGATGGATCAATCCGCGCCTTAGCATCGGCTGCCCCAGAAGATGCCAAATCCATCGCACCTTCATAGCGCTTCCAAAAATCGGCAGCAGGTGGCCAGAACTTTTCTTTGAGTTGTAAACCACGTTCAGAAAGCGTTGTAGGAGAAATCCCGCGTTCATTTGCGCGCATCATCAGGTCACGAAGTTCGCGGATAAATCCTCGAGTCAGTAGTGGATTACCTAACTTACCTTCGCCTTCACGCAACTCGTCAGGCCAATCGCGATAACCATCGATGACATCTCCACGCAAAAGTTCGGCGATGAACTTCTCTTGTTCGGCTCCTGATAACAAAATTGGTTCACGATAGCCATCACCGCTCTTCATCTTGACGATTGAAAAAGCAAGTGAGTGAAATGTACGAGCGAGAGGTTCAAATCCTGTTGCGCTGCTGCGGATCGCAATTGCATCGCGGATTTCAGATGCGCGTTCGCGACCAAAGGTTATAAAGAGAATTGAATCCGATGACGCACCTTCGCTAATTCGGGACAGAGCCGCCTCGACAAGAACAGTTGTCTTTCCGCTGCCGGCAACGCCTTGAATAAGCAGAGGTGATCCGCGGTGTGCAATTGCAGCCTTTTGTTGATCGTCAAAGCCCAGCTCAATGAGCCCAGCATCCTGCTTGATCAACTTCATAGGCGCCATTTAACCCTAGCCCTCAGACAAAGACTGGCCAATTGGCAAAACGTGGCTGCCTAGTTATCGGCGGCTAGGTTCGCCTTCTTCTGACGTGAAGTCGCGCGTGCGCGCTCGTTCTGGTCTAGAACAACCTTACGGATGCGGACAACTGCTGGAGTGACCTCTACGCATTCATCTTCACGACAGAATTCGAGAGCGCCTTCCATGTTTAGCTTCTTAGGCGGAATCAAACGCTCTGATTCATCGGTACCTGATGCGCGCATATTTGTAAGTTTCTTTTCGCGAACACAGTTAACGTCCATGTCATCGCTGCGAGAGTTCTCACCGATAACCATGCCTTCGTAAACTTCATCGCCTGGCTCAACAAAGATTGTTCCGCGATCTTGTGTTCCATAAAGTGCATAGGAAGTAACTGTTCCCATGCGATCTGAAACGAGTGAGCCAGTTGCACGTGTGCGGATATCGCCATACCAAGGCTCGTAACCATCGAATACGTGGTGGAGCAAACCTGTACCGCGAGTTTCTGTAAGGAACTCGGTACGGAAGCCAATAAGTCCACGTGATGGGACCTTGTAATCAAGACGGATCCAACCGGTTCCGTGGTTGACCATCTGCTCCATACGGCCCTTACGAAGTGCCATCAACTGAGTAAGCACGCCGAGATATTCTTCAGGTGCATCAATTGTTAAGCGCTCCATCGGTTCGTGAACCTTGCCATCAATCTTCTTGATAACTACCTGTGGCTTACCAACTGTAAGTTCAAAACCTTCGCGCTTCATGATCTCAACGAGAACAGCAAGCTGAAGCTCTCCACGACCTTGTACTTCCCATGTATCTGGGCGATCGGTATTGAGAACGCGCAGCGAAACGTTACCTACGAGCTCTGCATCAAGGCGGCCCTTAACCTGGCGTGCAGTAAGGAGTTTTCCGCTCTTTCCAGCAAGTGGCGATGTATTGATACCGATTGTCATCGAGATCGATGGTTCATCAACAATAATCAAAGGTAGAGCGTGTGGATTCTCATTATCTGCCAATGTTTCACCGAGGGTAATTGTCTCGATACCTGCAACAGCGATGATGTCTCCAGGATGAGCTTCAAGTGCTGGAACGCGCTCGAGAGCTTCGGTAATCAAGAGCTCTGAAATCTTTACGCGCTCTTGTGTTCCATCTGTCTTCATCCATGTAACTGTCTGGCCCTTCTTGATCACACCTTCGCGTACGCGGCAGAGTGCAAGACGACCAAGGAATGGTGATGAGTCAAGGTTTGTTACGTGCGCCTGTAGTGGTGCACCTTCGTGATAGACCGGAGCTGGAATTGCAGAGAAGATTGTGTCGAAGAGAACGTCAAGGTTTGTCTCTTCCGGCATTCCACCATCTGCTGGACGAGTAAGTGATGCGCGTCCTGCTTTAGCTGATGCATAAACAACTGGGAATTCAATCTGCTCTTCATTTGCACCAAGATCGAGGAAGAGTTCATAGGCCTCATCGACAACTTCTGCAATACGTGAGTCAGGGCGGTCAACCTTGTTGATCAAGAGGATTACTGGAAGGTTCTTCTCGAGTGCCTTACGCAATACGAAGCGTGTCTGTGGCAGTGGACCTTCAGAGGCATCGACCAACAAGATCACGCCATCGACCATCTCTAGTCCGCGCTCTACCTCGCCGCCGAAATCTGCGTGGCCTGGTGTATCAATAATGTTAACGATTGTGTCGCCACGCTTTACCGCAGTGTTCTTTGCAAGGATCGTAATTCCCTTTTCGCGCTCAAGATCCATCGAATCCATCATGCGATCCTGGCCCTCGTCCTGCTTCTTGTGGGCTGCAAAGGCGCCGGATTGCCACAACATCGCATCAACGAGAGTGGTCTTTCCGTGGTCTACGTGGGCGATGATCGCAACGTTACGAAGATCTTCGCGGCGTAGTTCTGGCAGGCCTTTAAGGTGCTCTTGTTTTTTCGACATTGAGGTCAAACTCCATAAATAAGGGCACTTGCGTGCGAAGTGCAGGGGCTCAGTCTATCAGTGCCGATTAGCGACAATTGCCCGCAAAATCAGCGAAGAGCCCTTCAATGATGGCAATTAGACGTTAAAGCGGAATTCAACAACGTCACCATCGTGCATGACATATTCCTTACCTTCCATTCGCACCTTGCCTGCTGACTTTGCTTCAGCCATTGAGCCATGTGCCATCAAATCATCGAAGGAGACAATCTCTGCCTTAATAAATCCTTTTTCAAAATCAGTATGGATAACACCGGCTGCCTTTGGCGCGGTATCTCCCTTATGAATTGTCCATGCACGAGCTTCTTTTGGACCTGCAGTTAAATAGGTCTGCAAGCCAAGTGCATCAAAACCAACGCGGGCAAGTGTTGCAAGACCTGGCTCTTCTAGACCGATCGATTCAAGTAGCTCCATTGCATCTTCATCGGAGAGTTCAGCAAGTTCTGCCTCTGTCTTTGCATCAAGGAAGATCGCTTGTGCTGGTGAAACCAGTGCCTGCAACTTTGCGCGAAGTTCTTTATCGCCAAGTTCTGCAGCATCAACGTTAAAGACATAGAGGAATGGCTTTGCAGTAAGTAGGTGAAGTTCATGAAGAAGTTCGCGATCAATCGATGATTGCGACAAAGGCTTTCCAGATTGCAACCACTCGTTTGCAGCCTTAACTGCCTCTAGAACAGGCGCGCGATCTTTCGCTGTCTTTGCTTCCTTCTCAAGACGCGGAATCGCCTTTTCGATTGTCTGCAGATCTGCCAGCGCGAGTTCTGTATTAATCGTCTCCATATCGCTGGCTGGATCAATGCGGCCATCGACGTGAACGACATCGTCATCGTTAAAGACGCGGATAACCTGACAGATTGCATCGGTTTCGCGGATATTTGCTAAGAACTTATTGCCAAGGCCGGCACCTTCTGATGCGCCCTTAACAATTCCTGCGATATCAACGAAAGAGAGCGCGGCAGGAAGTAACTTCTCTGAATTAAAGATTGCAGCGAGCTTGGCTAGGCGCTCATCTGGCACTCCGACGACGCCGACATTCGGTTCGATCGTGGCAAAGGGGTAGTTGGCGGCTAAGACATTGTTCTTGGTTAGCGCGTTAAAGAGGGTGGACTTTCCTACATTCGGCAGGCCGACGATTCCAATTGACAGGCTCATAGGAGAGGAGCCTACGCGTGATTGTCGGTGGCTCCTGCCACGATAGGGGCATGACCAGCACAAATACTTCCTTCGTGACCATTATTACCCTGCTTATCGGCCTCGTTCTCGGCCTTGCCATTGGCTACATCCTTTGGCGAAAGGGAGCACAGGGTGGTTCGTCATCGGTCGAACTCACAGAACAACTCAACGCAGCACGAGCAGAGCGCGATCTCTATAGGAGTGAACGCGATACTGCAGTTGCCGATTCAAAGTTAGCTGGTGAACTCGAAGCGATGAAGGCTGCGATGGAGAAGTTGCAGAAAGAGGCAGGCGATGCCGATCGTCGTCGCATCGAAGCTGAGTCAGATATCCGCGCACAGGTGCGTGCAATGTCTACACATAATGAATCACTTGTTGCTCAGACTAAGGCGATCGCTGGTGCGCTCTCAAACTCTGCAACGCGTGGAAAATTTGGCGAGGCACAGTTAGAGCTCATGCTTGAAGATGCAGGGCTACGTAAAGATATTGAATTCACCGCTCAGCGTTCTACGACAGATGCTGATTCATCAGGCATTCCAGATATTACGGTGAAGATGCCAGGTGGCACCAAACTCTTTATCGATTCCAAGTTTCCCTTTGATCGCTTTATCGAAGCGCACGAAGAGGAAGATCCAGATACTCGTGAGGCTCTCTTTACCGAGCACCGTAAAGATCTAGCAAAGCATGTTGAGGTATTGGCAAAGCGTGGCTATCACGATTCGCAAGACTCTCCAGATTTCGTCATCCTCTTCGTGCCTTTTGAATCCTTGTTAACTGAGGCTCTTCGCGTCGATCCGTTGTTCCTTGAGAAAGCCTTCAAACTCAACGTCACCATTGCTACGCCAACATCGATGATGGCCTTGCTGCGCACTATCGGCAACGTCTATTCACGTAACGCTGTTGCGCGTAACGCCGAAGATATCTCCAAATCAGCTGCTGCCTTTATGAAAGATCTCACCCGCCTCCATGAGCGCATCATCAAGGTGGGCAGTGCAATCAACTCACTCTCCAAGGCCTATGCCGAGTTGATCCCAACTGCAGAATCAACGGTCAAGCGCGCTGCTGCAAAGATTTTGAGTTATGGAGTTTCTGGAGATAAAGATAAACTCGCACTTACCTATCCTGATGCTCCGGGACAGGTGCGCGAGCTAAAGAATAGTGAGCTAGCTGCAGAAGATGACTTCATCGATGCAGAAGAGGTGAAGGAGGAGGAATGACAAGAACTGTTCCACCGATCTCTGGCCCAGGGCTAAAGAAGCAGGGCGTTGTTGTTCTGCAGATTTTCTTTATCTCACTCTTTACCTTCGCCGAGTTAACGCTACGTAGCGGCACCGGAATCCTTACAGGGCTCATTATCGTCGTGACCACATTTGGTGGAATTCGCTTTGGTCGCCCAGGAACCCGTTATGTCTCTGTTGTTACTCCGCCACTTGTCCTTGGCGCAGTTATCTCTATCTACTTCCTTGCAACAGATGGTCTATCTATCTCGCGCCTTGGCATCGATATCTTGGCATCTCTTGCCTCAGTCGGCCCATGGTTATTAGCGGCAGCGATCTATGGCTGGTTTATGTTTCTTAATGAGAAGGCCAAGGCGCGTAAGCCAAAGCCACGAGGTTAAAGTTTCGATGAAGAAGAAAAATTCAGCTAGAAAATTCCTCGAATCTTCTCGGAGAGGTCAACTCCTGCTGTAATGGCTACAAGTGCTCCATAGAGTGATAGGCCAAGGAGTACGTAGATGAGAGAGAGTCGATTCTCCGACTTGATACGAAGATATGGCTCTCCCTTGAATTTATTCAAAAGTGCAAATGTGAATCCTGGGAGTGCCATCACCCAAAATGTCGCCTCGATGAGGTGACCTGGGTCTGTGATCTCTGATGCAAGCCAGTAAGAGACAAATCCTCCGATGAGCGAGAGGGTAACTATCGACACTATTCCACTAGGTACGAATTGGCCGATGATTCGCAATCGTGGAAGTTTTAGATTCACGCGAGGAATTATCTGACCAAGAAGATAAATAGAAACCCCGATCAAGAATCCTGCTGTGGGTCCAACAAACGGGAGAGTAAAGGCAACAAAGAGGAAGAATCTCATGAAACTCTTTGCAAAGACTCTGAACCTAGAACCATTTGAGATGGTGATAGTCTCCTTGCGTAATCTCTCGGGATATCGATACCAAGCGATTTCTTCCAGAATCATGCGAGCTGCGAGGCTAATCGCCGCCGCGATTGCAAAGCTGACAGCCTGGTCTGCAACCTCAAGCTTTACTCCAGATAACCCGGAGAGACCGGTAACCAATCCTTTGACTGCCATCGCTGAGAGCAAGATTCCAACAGCATAGTCTGTCAATCGTTCCCAGAAGGTAACTTTTGAATCGACGGTTCGCTGCATCGGTCTAACTGTCCCTGCGATAAGTGCCGGCGCATACATAACGATCATCGTTCCAAGAACCGTGATTACATCTGTAAATGTGTTGAGATTTCCTGCAAAGAGAATTGAGAAAAAGTAACCAAGAGATGCATAGAAGCCAGCAAATGAATCAAAGATTGCAATCACCATAATTATCAAAAGCCAGGAGTAGTTGAGAGGAAGAGCCTCGCGGTTTATCTCATTAACCCCTCGCCACGCGCAGTAGAGAGATATCAAACTCAATAGCCAAGTCTTTGAGCCAAAAATCGCACGAAGGTAACGGCCATCGAGTGTTACGCGGGCGAGTATGTAGGAAGCTTTATTAAAAATCCGGGCCAACTCGGTGCCCAATGGATCGAGTCCGAGATTGCGACCCTTCTTCTTTCTTCTTAAATCGCCAACGCCCACAACGTCCGTTCTCACCGGAAGTGATCCAGCGTTTACAGACTCAAGGCTGCCTCGATCTTCTTCGCTCTCCGCATCAGAGAAATTGCCTTCTTCGTCTCTGCTGCCATCGTCTGGCTTTCGATTTGTGAGTAGAACCGTGGCTAATGCAAATATGGTGACGAGTAGACCTTGTGTCTGCGCTGGATTCTGTTGTGGATCAAAAGGGTCGCCATAGGCAACTTCCTTTGGCGTGACGATGTTTTCTTCGCCTGAGATTCCAGCTGCCATCAATCCGGGACAAAGATTGTCAAGGTTGACCGAGCCATCTGTATCTTTGCAAAAAAGAGCTACTTTTGAACGTACAACACCGTTGTTATCAAGGACTTCAACAAGCATTTGGTGGTAGCCAGGTTTAACTGAATCTGGAATCTCTAAGTCAACATTCACTAATTCGTCAGCAGCAATTACTTCATAGATAACTTTTGATTCAGCAAAGGCGAGAGCAGCTTGGAAAGCCAAAAGAGAACTTAGAACAATTACGGCGAGCCTTCTTCTCTTCATTTCTTAGTACTCTCAATCACGGTAATTCGTAGTTTTTGTCCAGGCAGTAATCCCTCAAATGTAATCTTCACATTCTTACCTTTCGATTGCCCCGCCTTGGGCTGCAGTTGAATCTTTGAGAAGGTCCCTGTTCCAGCATTATTCGTTTGCGAAGTAATTGGCTTAGGTTTTTCTGCTGGGCTGGCTGCAACCACCAATTGGGAGCGACTTACTAATTCAGTGCGATTATTTGTCGTCGTTGCAACAACTGCAATTGCGTACTCTTTCCCGGGTTCGATGCCATTTACTGAAGCCTGGTTGAGTACATCTGCTGCACTTATGGACTGCGTCCGAATTTCTCCGGTTTGTAAATCAGTAATTGCGATCGAATAAGACTTGACTTCGGTGCTTGAATTTGGCTTAGCAATAGTCACATTGACAGAATCGCTTCCGGGAGCAACGGCATGAGAAACTGTTGAAGCTAAATCACTCTCACTCTTCATAGCTGATGGAGTACCAGATGGCTTTAAGACAACCGGTTTAGGTAAATTCTGTGGCTCTACAGTAATCAAAGTTTCGAGTGCCCTTTGGGCCTCGCGCTCTGCTGACGGATTGTTTACCTTTCTTGCAGGTGTAGGCGTCGGACGTATTGTTGGTGAAACCGTTGGTGTTGGTCGCGCAGTCGGAGAAACGGTTGGCGTTGGTCGAACTGTTGGTGAGACCGTTGGTGTTGGACGCCGTGTAGCAGTCGGAGAAGGTGACGCTGTTGGACGCGGAGTAGCAGTCGGAGAAGGTGACGCTGTTGGACGCGGAGTAGCAGTCGGAGAAGGTGACGCTGTTGGACGCGGAGTAGGCGTTGGTTGTGGTGTCACAGGCTGGTTCTGGTTTTGGTTCTGACTAGGTTGTGAATTTGAATTCCCAGAGCCATTTCCGTTGTTATTTTGCACTGAGGGACTTGTTGTGATGCTGCCGCTGGAAGTTGAGGCAGGCGAAGTTCCAGCTGAATTTGTGGCGCTTACAGTAAATGTGTATGTCGTCCCCGGGTTAAGCCCTGTAACAGTGATTGGTGATGAAGTACCTATCGCTGTTATTCTGGCTAGAGAACCATCTGCCAAATACGCAGTAACGGTATAGCTTTCGATAACTGCGCCCCCGTTAGAAGAAGGCGCGGAGAAAGTCACTCTTGCCGAAGTTTGCCCCGTTGAATTCGCTACTCCGATTACTGGAGCACCCGGTGCTGTTGGTGTGTCCAAGACTGTGAGCGAGAAGGTTCTAGTTTCACTCTCATTGTTTGCATCTGTTGCAGTCACTGTATAGCTGGTTAATGCAGTAGTCCCCGTTGCGGTGCCCCTTACAGTGCCCGTGGATGTTTCAAAGGTAAGACCAGCTGGAAGCGTTGGTGAGATGGCAAAGGATACTGGGGCTAAGCCGCCACTGAAAAATATAGGCGTAAACGGCGTTACCGCTACATCCTTGTAGATTCCAGTAGGAATTGTTCCGGCTGTTGCACTCAGGGCAGCGTGCACACCTAACGTGAAGTTAGCACTCGAAGTTGATGATGAAGTATTTACCGACACCGTATATGTCTCAGCACTACTTACTCCGATAGGAGTTCCAGTGATTGCACCAGTTGAAGTGTTGTATGTAAGTCCTGTTGGTAGAGTCGGCGAGATTGAATAAGTTCGCGGTCCAGCACCACCAGATGCGGTAATCGGTCTAAAGGGTGTTACTGCCAAGCCTGCTGCTAGTGACCTGTTTGCATTAGAAACGGTTGCAGTAAGGGGTCCATCGACGGCTTCGGTTCTTTGAGCGACAGATGCCACGGAGGCATTTCCGGCTCCGATCGAATTGTTAGCGCGTACCGTGAATGTGTAATCAGTGTTCGCATTCAAACCGGTGCAGTTATAGGTCGTTGCATTGGACCCCATCGAGCAGTTGGCGCCAGTTGGAGATGATGAAACGGAATAACTTGATATCGCGATTCCACCAGTAAACGTTGGCGCGGTAAAGGAAACTGTTGCAGTAGTAGCGCCGGTGACTGAGGCGGTTACAGAGGTGGGCGTTCCAGGGGTTAGCGCGGTAATTGCACCAGTTACAGATGATGAGTTTGTTACGGAAGATCCGACACCATTTGATGCAGTCACGTTTGTTCTCAAGAATCTACCGATATCTTCACTAGTTGCGGTGTAGGTGTCAGATGTTGCACCAACAATGTTGGAACACGTGCTCGTGTCTGAAGAACTCGTACAGCGCTGCCACTGAATAGAGCGAGCTGGTGTCGGAACTCCAGTGTATGTAACTGCGTTTGTCAGTGTTTGGCCAAAATTGGTGGTGCCAGAAGGTGCTGAGGTACTGCTATTTGTAGGCGAGGCACTTGCCTTGACGGTGACGGCATTTGCTGAAGCTTGAGATACGTTTCCAGCTGCATCTGCAACAAATAAGTAATAGCCGTAATTTTCAGTGAGACCAGTAGTTGAAATGTTCGTCGCCGTATTTGCACTAAGGATCGGAACGAAAGTTCGATAACTACTACTAAAGTCCTTTAAATACTTTTCTCGATCAGGGATCGCTCTGCTTGCAACTGAGGAATTGTCTGCCGAAACTAAATAGGCAGTACCAATATCTGAACTTTGAACAGGAATAGTCATGTTATTCGTTACATCTTGCGTCGCAATCATCGGTCTTTGCGGCGCTACTGTGTCAATCGAAATAGAAAGTGGTGCGGAGGCGGAGCTTAGGTTTCCAGCCGTATCAGTTTCCGTAACGGTGATATTCCAAGTTCCATCAGAGAGTTCGGCTAGAGTGCAAGCCCCTGAAGAAATTGCACAGGATACGCTCGGGAACCCGGTACGTGTTGCGGTTACTCTGAGTGCTCCAACGACTGTTCCAGAGACATTAAATGTTGGCGTTGCATCATTTGTAATGTCATCGCTATTTGAAACTCCGAGATCAGATGCGGCTGCCAAATCTGGGATTGCTTGAGTTGAAAAAGATCGCTTGTTGATTACAACACTGCCGAGTGCTGTACTCGCATCTGAGTTAACGCCGCCTCCTGATTGAACTGCCCTTATTGAATACGTTCCATTTGGCATGGAGTCAAAGGTGCAAGTTCCGCTTGTACCTGTTGCAGTAAACGAGCAGGTAACAGGATTTCCAACACTTGGTGTTGCCGTCAGGGTGACAACTGTTCCTGATTCAAGGGATGAGACGTTGAACGTTGGTGTGTCATCCGCGGTGTTATTGTCTGTAGGGCTGCTTCCTAAATCAGAGCCTGCATCTAGATCCGGGGCCGCTGGTGCTGCAGGCTTGATTGAGATTGTATTAGTCGATGCCGCTGAGAGATTACCTGCCGCATCAACGGTGTAAACCTTGTAGGTTCCAGAGCGTAATCCAGTCGCCGCTAAATTGGTGTTGGTATTTGCGGTGGAGATAGAAACTGAGTTCCATAAGTCATCTGCGGCACCGGTAATACTCGCAACGTTGGTAATGGTCAGAGTTTCGTTGACAAGATAGGCGGTGCCGGCATCCGTGCTCTGAACTGATGCATTACCGGAGACAGAAATGGTTGCAGTGGTTACTGATGCAGTCGGTGCGGAAGTATCAATCTGTAGTGAACGAGCTGTGGAAAGACTTGATTCGACTCCATTGTCACTTTGCTTTGCTCTGACTGACCAAGTTCCCTCGCTCAGAGCAGGGCTTAATTGGCATGTACCTGTTGCAGCGGTGGCTACAAAAGTACATGTGGAGGTATCGCTACCCGATGTAGCAATTACGGTGACTGTCAATCCTGGAGTAAGAGAGGTAAGTGAAACTGTAGGTGTTGTGTTTGAAGTTGGCGACGTCACCGTTGGTGTGCCAGGGCTTGAAGGAAGTCGAGGCGTTAACTGAACAACTTCTGAAAGTGTTTGACCAACTTCATTAGTTGTTCTCATGCGGAAGTAATAGAGCGTTCCATTCGTCAGGCCATTTACTGTCGTAGTCAACTGAGATGGGTCAAGGTTAGAGATTGTGGTTAAAGGAGAGAAATTACTACTGGTTGAGTACTCAATTACAGAGCCTGTAGTCGCTCTATTTGAATAAGTCCAGGCGAGATCAACGCGACCGTTTAAATTCGTTCCACTGAGCACCGGGTTAGGATCTTGTCCACCACAATTGGTTGTATCCAATGGTGGAACTTGTGCGGCGTTAAAACCACTGGCGCTAATAATGAACGCTCCGTTGAAACACTGTGCGCCACCAGTATGCGCAGGCGCAGATGTCACATAAGTGCTACTAGCAAATGAAGATCCGCCTCCTGCTGGAGCTGGCCATTCGCGCGCACCAAATCCAACACTTCCACCGCAATATCCACCACCACCACCGGCAGCGCCATATGGAGTACGAGTTGATGACTCTCCAACACCGTACAGAGAGGTAGTGCAGCTAGATGTCACACCTCCGGCTCCGCCAGACCAATCACCTGCGTAAGTTCCTGATTGACCCGCAGTTCCGACAGCGAGATAGCTAGATGCCTGATCAGAACCACCACCACCGCCGAGGCCGACGTTGCCTCCATTTCCGGTGATGGCAGCTCCTCCACCACCGCCTGCAACAAGGATCCGAGAATCGTTACCACTCACCGCTGGCGACGATGTAGTTCTCACATCTGTAGCACCACCGCCACCGCCGTAAGCGTCGTAGGCCGAGCCGTTACCACTTCCACCACCATTGAATCCACCGCTGTTTACTCCATTTGGTTTTGCTTTGACAGTATTCTCTCCACCTTTTGATCCCACGAAAACAAAGAGAGAATTCAGTGCAGCGAGATTAATTGTTCCTCGAATACGTGCACCCAGGCCGCCACCCCTTCGGCCGCCAGCAAGATTGGTGCCTTTGAGTGAAACTGAACCACCACCTTGAGCACCACGAATATCGAAAGTGGCCGCATTTGCCTTAATCTGATCCGGGATTACCCATTCACAAACTCCAACTGTTGTAAAAATGTAAGTCTTACCATCTTCTGAAATTGTTGGATTACATGCACCTGGCAGCAAAGATATTGGTGTTGCTGCAACTGCTGTAGCACTCGAAGTGCTGGATGAATTCACTGCGCGAATTCTGAATGTATACGGTGTTCCAAAATTTAATTGGCTCGATTGTGAAATAGTTCCTGAAGTACCTGTGACGGACCCTTCTGCGAAGTTATTCCAATTGGTCCCATCGATCGACCATTGGTGGTTAGCAGTAGTGGCTCCGTTATCTGCTCCAAAACTCCAACTGAGAACAACGCTGGCATATTTTTGAATTCCTGAGACAGTGCTCGAAGCATTTACATCAGTTACAGCATATGGTGCCGCAAGGATTGCCGAAGTAGCAGAAGATAAATTTGTCGAATTTGAACCTACGCCGTTGGAGGCGGTGACCTCGGTTCTTAGAAATTTACCTACATCATCGATGCTCAAGGTGTAAGTGCTGGAAGTTGCTCCTGAAATGTTTGTACACGTAGACGTATCCGATGAGCTCGTGCATCGCTTCCATTGAAAAGTGCGACTAGGGGAAGGAACTCCGGAGTAGGTGATGGCATTAGTAAGTATTTGGCCAAAGGTCTTCGTCCCTGTTGGAGCAGAAGTACTTGTGGCTGACGGAGCGCTTAGCTCTCCCGGAGCAATCAGTGGAGATCCGCGAACGGACAGGTTTCCTGCAATGTCCATCACCGACTGCGTGTAGTAACCACCAGTTCTACTCAAACTTACAGTGGACATCTCCACCGGGGTATTTGCAGATGCAATCAGGGCCTCGTTCCACCAGTCATCTCGCGTATCGGCCCGAATATCTGCCAGGGTGTCTGTTGAGGCTCGTAGAAAGTATGGATCCCCACCCCAATAAAGAAACGAAGTACCTGGTTCAGTGCTCTGTAGAACTACAACCATTCTGCCGCCAGAAACCCGATATTCCACAAAGCTGTGCACGGGACGAACTGTGTCAATCGTAATCGTTAACGACTCAGCCGATGTGCTCGAGTTTCCAGAAGAATCTGAATCGGAAACAGCGATACTCCATACTCCATCTGATAGCGAGCCCAAAGTACAAGTATTGGAAGAGATTGTGCAGGTAACGTTTGTTGCACCTGCTCTGGATGCGGTAACCCTAGCTGTTCCAAAAAAAGTGCCTGAAACATTTATCTTTGGGGTGTCATCGTTGGTGATGTTATCTGTTTTGGATAATCCAAAGTCTGACGTTGCATCAAGATCTGGATTCGCGGGTATTGAAGACTGTTTATTGATCACCACACTGCCAAGTGCCGTGCTCGCATCTGAGTTAACGCCGCCTCCTGATTGAACTGCCCTTATTGAATACGTTCCATTTGGCATGGAGTCAAAGGTGCAAGTTCCGCTTGTACCTGTTGCAGTAAACGAGCAGGTAACAGGATTTCCAACACTTGGTGTTGCCGTCAGGGTGACAACTGTTCCTGATTCAAGGGATGAGACGTTGAACGTTGGTGTGTCATCCGCGGTGTTATTGTCTGTAGGGCTGCTTCCTAAATCAGAGCCTGCATCTAGATCCGGGGCCGCTGGTGCTGCAGGCTTGATTGAGATTGTATTAGTCGATGCCGCTGAGAGATTACCTGCCGCATCAACGGTGTAAACCTTGTAGGTTCCAGAGCGTAATCCAGTCGCCGCTAAATTGGTGTTGGTATTTGCGGTGGAGATAGAAACTGAGTTCCATAAGTCATCTGCGGCACCGGTAATACTCGCAACGTTGGTAATGGTCAGAGTTTCGTTGACAAGATAGGCGGTGCCAGTTTCACTACTTTGCACGGATGCATTTCCACTAGAGAAAATAGTGGCTGTGGTAACCGTTGCTGTAATTGACGTTGCTGATGCGACCAACGAGTTAAGTGAGAAGAGCCCAATAGCCGCAATGAAAAGTACGGCCTTGGATATTCCTCGCTTGGTAGCCCCCCAATGAGTCACGAGCAACCTGCCCGAACCTGGTCATCCGTTGATGTGGTTCGCATTTCAAAGGGTGATCCCAGAAACCCCGCATGAGCTTTCATGGGAAGAAAGTACCTAGATCAACCTTTCCCAACGAGCGATTTTTGCTTTGGGGGGATCGAATCCCCCGAAATATCACCCGAAATATCTCAAACAAAATGCACGGAGTAAGAAAAAATCCTACCGCTCTGGATTCTTTGGCGACTTTAGGGTTATTTTTCTTCCCGAAAATAGAAAGTGAAGAGGAACTCACCCCATGCAATCAGATCTGCTCTACCGTCGCAGACTAGTCAATCAGATCAACTCTTCACGCGATAACGTCACTTACATCCATGCCCCATCGGGTTACGGAAAGTCTGTGCTTGCTCGGCAATGGAGTGAGACAACTGAGGGAGAAACAATCTGGTTTAAGGGTTTTGCCACCAATCAAAGTGCGGAGCTGCTGAGTGCGTTGATTGAGGCTGTCGGAAGCGCCATCCCTGAATTGAATAAAGTTTTTGAAGAGTTTGATTTCGAAAAGACAGTTACGCCGCAAATTCTCGATGATTTGATCAGATCGATTCAGCAAACAAATACACGCTTCAATCTAGTTATAGATGATGCTGAGATTATTCGAAACAACCACCAAGGGTTCGCTCGTCACCTGGTTAAGAAGATGCCTCCAAATGTTCGATTGCTTCTCCTCACCGAGACGCCTCCTCGGATTAGCTTTATTCAAGAAAGCGGTGCCGAGAGGTTTACCTTCATTGGGCCTAATGACTTGAACTTCACGATTGAAGAGATAGATCAGTATGCCAAGCAACTTAAAGTTTCCCAGTCTTTATCTGACTTGCAGACAATCCTCGACCTGACTCAAGGTTGGCCTATTGGAGTTCATGTCGCACTCATGCAACTTGCCGTCCACGGAGATTTTCCTGGACTTGTGGCATCCATAAAGGGAAAGAATATTGATCGTTTTGGCTTAGTTGCGCAAAGGGTTCTTGCTCACCTAGAACCAGATCACCTCAAATTGCTCACAGAATTGGCTGTATTTGTATCGATAGATTCGGATGTAGTTCAGAAAATCTCAAATTCACCAGATGCTATTCGGACCCTAACTGTGCTCTCTCAAGATTCGTTTGTTCTCTCTCAAACCGAGTTCAACCCACCTGCGTTTAAGATTCACCCACTATTAAGGAAGGCCTTAGTTAGAGAATTCCTTTACCTGGAAGATTTTCACGAACAAGTCGAAAGAGTCTTCAACATACTTCAGGAAAGTGGTCGGGTTGAAGAACTCATTGCAATCTTACTTGAGCTAGGTGAGACTCAACGTCTGAGACAAGTGATCCAAAATCCAGCCCTCAGCCTCATTATCGAACGTGGGATTCAAGAATCGATTGACCAATCCTCAGTTCAACGCATGATCAATTGGAGAGATTTAGCGAGCTTGCTTCAAGGTCAGGAGTCTGGCTTCGCTGCGACAATTGACTTTTACATCGCACTTCACGAAGGAAATTCTGCTGAATGTTCAGCGCAATTGCAGAATTTGAGTAAGGCTAAGGTCTCTGTACTTGATTTTGATAACTCAAGCAGTCGTTCACCTCTCGCTGCTCTACGGGCCATTCTCGATTTCAAATTAGGAAGGTTCACCTCCTGTTTCGAGTTGATCTCCAGTGAAGCGAGGTCATTGGCCGAAGAGAATCTGCCTCCCACTCGACATCACCTTAGGGCTCTCTATCTTGCTTTACTTGGTTCAGTGATGCTCGATGATGATTCGCAAGTTACTTCATTAAGCAATGTACTTGAGTTAAACATCTTTGATGAATTAAAGATCAACTCGGATTCGTGCGTGGCAGAGATGCAGGCCCTGATTGCTGGACACCAGGGACGTTTAGTTGAAGCTCAAAACCATCTACTGCGTCCCCAACCTGCCGGGAGAATTAGTTATAACGGTTACTTCACCGAGATCGCTGCCAATCTTGTCGAGGCGATGGTGCAATCAGAGGCCGGGGATCATCAAAGAGGAATTGATGTTCTAGAACTCATCTTAAATCCATCTATCTCTGCGCAGAATTTCCCGGTTGCAATTTATGCACTCGGGCGCTTGGGATATCAGCGCGTACTTACTGGGGATACTGAAGAAGCGCCATCTTTGATTCAAATGGCTCGTGACTTGATCCATCAGCAAGGTTTATCCGATGAAGTCCATGATGTACTAGATGTCTGGGAGATCCGAGTACGCTATTGGCTTGTCGATCACGAGAGAGTGCGCGATTTGATCTCGCGTTCGAGTCGCTCGTACTTAGTGCGAGCTTTTGAAGCTGGCATATTGATCAATAGCGAAAACCCGAAGAAGGCCTTACCAATAGTCGACACTTTTGATTTAACTATTCCCAGACAACTCTTGACCTATCACCTCTTTCGAGCCCACATCTTTGCTGATTCGCCAAAGGCGCAATTTGATGAGGTAAAGGCGGCTGTAGAGATCGGATCAAAGCATGGCTACTTCAATCACTTTCTTACACAGAGGTCAGATGTAATTGCTCAATACATCTCACTTGTGGCAGAAGCGCCTACTGTCTTCAATGAGAATCTGGCTCAAGCAGCCGGAGTGCGTCTGAATGCGATGATGCTCGGCAAGTCAAACTCTGGTGAGAGTCTCACGCGCAGAGAAGCCGACATTTTGCGCCACTTGGCAACCAGCCTTTCTTTATCTGAAATCGCATCTGCCTTATGTATATCGCAGAACACTATCAAGACACATTGCAAACATATCTACCGCAAACTGGGTGCCAAGAATCGAGATGATGCGGTAAATAAGGGGAAAAAGCTATTCAAGATTTAGTGAACTAGTTCTTACCCATCGCCTTAAGGTCTTTACGAAGCTCTGGCGGTAGAGCAAAAAGTAGCGCCTCTTCAGTTGCGCGCACCTCTTCAACATTGCCAAATCCGTGCAGGCTTAGCCAATCAAGAACTGTGCGGACCAAGATCTCAGGCACTGATGCGCCACTTGTTACGCCGACTGTCTTGACGCCAGCAAGCCACTCATCTTTAGCCTCTGATGCGTAATCGATAAGGAATGCCTTCTTCGCACCATATTCCAGTGCAACTTCAACAAGGCGTACCGAGTTAGAAGAGTTAGTTGAACCAACGACAAGAACGAGATCTGCCTGTGGTGCAATCGCCTTAATCGCTTCTTGGCGATTTTGTGTGGCGTAACAGATGTCATCTGATGGTGGATCTTGAATCTCTGGAAAACGCTGGCGCAAGATTGCAACAGCTTCTAAAGTCTCATCGACACTTAGCGTTGTCTGCGAAAGCCAGACCAACTTCTTTCCTGGTGTTGGAACAACTGTGCGCGCACCCTCGAGGCCATCGACAATCTTGACCTTACCGACTGCCTCGCCTGCTGTTCCTTCAACTTCTTCGTGGCCTTCGTGGCCGATAAGCAAAATCTCTGTCTCTTCATTGGCAAAGCGTCGTACTTCGTGGTGGACCTTTGTCACGAGCGGACATGTTGCATCGATTGTCTTCAAGCTTCGTGATGCCGCTTCTTCGTGGACCGCAGGTGAGACACCGTGTGCTGAAAAGATTACGGTCTGACCTTCTGGAACTTCATCTGTCTCGTTGACGAAGATGACGCCCTTCTGTTCAAGGGTCTGCACAACGTGCTTATTGTGAACAATTTCTTTACGGACATAGACGGGTGCGCCGTAGGCCTCAAGGGCTTTCTCGACTGTGATGACTGCGCGGTCTACACCGGCGCAATATCCACGAGGGGCTGCTAGAAGAACGCGTCTCTCCGATTCCATACGGTGGAGTCTATTAGGCTGGGCTCATGTTCGAAACTTCAAGTGAGAAACCAGCGCCAGTACGCGTAGTCACTGAAGCAATTAAGGAGTATCTCGATCGATTGGGCCCTATTTGGATCGAGGGCGAGATCTCAGAGCTCAATGAACGTAGCGGCGGAATGGCCTTTATGCGCCTTCGCGATACCAGCGCCGATATGAGCCTTTCGGTGATGTGTTACAAAACTGTCTTAGCCCCAGTTCAACCACTGCCAGCAAATGCTCGCGTTGTCATTCATGCAAAGGCATCTTGGTATACCAAGAGCGGCACTCTGACGATGTCTGCCAAAGAGATCAGACAGGTCGGCGTCGGTGAACTCTTGGCCCGCCTTGAGGAACTAAAAAATCAATTAGCAAAAGAAGGTCTCTTCAACGCAGATCGCAAAGTTGCGCTACCGCGCCTGCCGGGCAAGGTAGGCCTGATCTGTGGCCGCAATACAGATGCCATGAAAGATGTAGTTGAAAACGCTCGTCGACGTTGGCCAGCAGTTGAATTTGAGATTCGCGAAGTCGCAGTCCAAGGTAGTGCTGCGGTTGTTGAGGTCTCACAGGCGCTGGCCGAACTTGAAGCGCGTGACGATGTCGATGTCATCATCATTACTCGAGGCGGCGGATCCTTTGAAGATCTTCTTCCCTTTAGCGATGAAAGCTTGGTCCGCTTAGCTGGTTCATGTCTGACACCGATCGTCAGCGCGATCGGCCACGAGAAAGATTCACCGCTTTTAGATCTCGTGGCAGATTACCGAGCATCAACGCCGACCGATGCGGCAAAGCGCGTTGTTCCAGATATCGCCCAAGAGATTGCCGATATCCAAGCAATCCGCGCCCGCCTTGCCCGCACCGTTGCTGCATCTGTGGAATTCGAGCTCTCAACGATTGCACATTTAACTGCTCGCCCTGTGATGAAAGATCCGATGGTGATTGTGACATCTCGTGCCGATCAGATCTCAACTGCCCGCGATCGCAGCGCACGCACGATGGCAACCTTGATCGATAGCGAAAAGCGCGAACTTAAGCAGGTACGTGCCCACCTTCGTTCGCTCTCACCGCAGTCGACCCTCGATCGCGGATATGCCGTTGCAACGCTAAGTGATGGCTCAATTGCACGTAAGGCAACCGATGTAGATCAAGGTGCCCTGCTTCACATTCGTCTAGCAAAGGGCTCACTAGAGGCAACTGTCGAGAAGAGAGTAGATTAAGAACATGGCTGCAGAGAAGAAGTTGTCCTACGAGCAGGCTCGCGATGAACTTGCAGAGATTGTTGAATCTCTTGAATCTGGCAGCGCCACACTTGAAGAATCACTTGCGCTCTGGGAGCGCGGCGAAGCGTTAGCAAAGATCTGCCAAGAGTGGCTCGATGGCGCAAAGGCGAAGATTGCAGCAAGCCGCCCTGCACAAGAAGCACAAGGCGAATAGGTCTGAATAATGTCTCCACAATTTACATATTCAGATCTTCTTCCGATCGGGCAAGACACCACCAAGTATCGTCTTCTGACAAAAGAGGGCGTCTCAGTACAAAAGCATGGCGATCTTGAATTCCTCCATGTCGAGCCAAGTGCACTTTCGCAGTTAAGCGAAGTCGCAATCCACGATATCTCGCACTATCTGCGCGCAGCCCACTTGCAGCAATTAGCTAATATCTTGAGCGATCCTGAGGCCTCCCCTAACGATCGCTTTGTTGCAACAGACCTCTTAAAAAATGCCAATATCTCAGCCGGTGGAATCTTGCCGATGTGCCAAGACACAGGTACTGCGCTGATTATGGGTAAGAAGGGTCAGCACGTTCTGACCTCAAGTAAAGATGAGGTTGCCCTCTCACAAGGAATTTACGATGCTTACACAAAGCTCAATCTGCGCTATTCGCAGATGGCCCCTGTAACAACATGGGAAGAGAAGAACACTGGCAATAACTTGCCTGCCCAAGTTGAGATCTATGCCGATAGCGACCATAGCGATGAGTACAACTTCCTCTTCATCGCAAAGGGTGGCGGTAGCGCCAATAAATCATTCCTCTATCAAGAGACTAAGGCCGTTCTTAATCCAACTTCATTTATGACTTGGCTTGATGAGAAGCTTCGCTCGATCGGAACAGCTGCCTGTCCTCCGTATCACCTTGCAATTGTCATCGGTGGAACAAGTGCTGAGCACACAGTGAAGACAGCAAAGCTGGCATCGACAAAGTATTTAGATTCATTGCCAACATCAGGGGACACTGCAACTGGCCATGGATTTAGAGATATCGAACTTGAAGGTAAGGTCCTTGAACTTACTCGCACGCTAGGAATCGGTGCTCAATTTGGTGGCAAGTACTTCTGCCACGATGTCCGCGTTGTTCGCCTACCGCGCCATGGTGCATCGTTACCGATTGCTATCGCAGTCTCATGCTCTGCAGACCGTCAGGTCAAGGCAAAGATCACTCGCGATGGCATCTTCATAGAAGAGCTCGAGCGCGATCCAGCACACTTCTTACCTGAGACCACCGATGAGCACCTCGACGATAACGTCGTTGCGATCGACCTTAATCAGTCGATGGATGCAATCCGCGCAGAACTTTCTAAACACCCAGTCAAGACTCGCGTCAGCCTGACCGGAACTATCGTCGTTGCTCGCGATCTGGCACATGCCAAGATCAAAGAGGCGATCGATAAGGGCGAGCCAATGCCGGAATACCTCAAGGATTACGCTGTTTATTACGCAGGCCCTGCCAAGACCCCTGAAGGTTTCGCGTCAGGATCTTTTGGCCCAACAACTGCAGGACGTATGGACTCTTACGTCGATTACTTCCAAGAGCGCGGTGGATCTTTTGTCATGCTTGCTAAGGGCAATCGATCACAAGCTGTGACAGATGCCTGCAAAAACCATGGCGGTTTCTATCTCGGATCAATTGGTGGACCAGCTGCTCGCCTTGCTCAAGATTGCATCAAGAAGGTTGAAGTCCTCGACTTTGAAGAGCTCGGCATGGAAGCGGTCTGGAAGATCGACGTTGTAGATTTCCCAGCATTTATCGTTGTCGATGACAAGGGCAATGATTTCTTCGCCCAGACTTCTAAGCCATTAACAATCGGAAAGCGTCAGAGCGAAAACTAAGCAGCCCCAGATTTAGTAGTAATTGCTCCGCTTGAATTTTGCCCAAGCCCCACATGGAGTCTCGTAACGAATTTCGATATAGCGAAGTCCCCAACGCATCTGCGTCACAGGGTTCTTGCGCCAATCCGTTGAGATGATCTCCATCTTGTTAGCAGGCAGAGCTTGCGGAATTCCGTGGGCACCAGATTTGTAATTATGAGCCTTGTAATTCCAATGGCTCTCTTTAGTCCAGAGACGATTCAGGCATTCAAATTGGTAACTGCCCCAGTTGTACTCACTGAGCATGATCTGGCGAGCGACAACTTTGGCTCCCGTCGGAGTTCTAGCCATCTCGACCTGTTGGGTCACGGATGCAACTAACGCCATCTCAGAGGCGAAGAGCGATTGAGCAAAACCAAGTTGTGAGTAGAGCGGCGCACCTTCTGAAAGGTCGAGAACTGAGGCGCGGATATTGGTCGCCTCAGGCAGGGTCAGACGAGTGGTCTCAGGAAAGTCCAGACCGTAGGCAGTTGGCTGGGCGCTGGCAACAAGAATCAAAGTCGCGACAAGAGTCCAGAGACCGGCGACTTTACGTCGCGGCTTGGTAAGAAATACCTGCATCGCTGCCCTCCTCTTCATCTCTCGTCCATCTTCTGGTTACTTCTACTCCCGAGCGAACCCTCATTGCCCTCAATATTTTTAGGATTGAGGGATATAAGGGAAGGGGAATGGCTCTAGGGTGGCAAGGGTGAGGGCCATGGGCAAATCAGAACACGCATGGCGCCGAAATTCTCAGGATTGTGACTGGTTGTGGATAGGTAAAAGTGCAGGTCAGAATGGGGGAAGTCCGATTTGCCCTATTTGTGACTGTGATCTTTAAAAAGGGCCTTTTTGCAAGGGGTTAGGCGATCGGCCCTTCAAGCAATTCGGTGACAAGGGCTGCGATCGGCGAGCGCTCTGATCGAGTCAGGGTCACATGGGCAAAGAGCGGATGGCCTTTCAAGGTTTCGACGACGGCAACGACACCGTCATGGCGACCCACGCGCAAGTTATCGCGCTGGGCGACATCGTGGGTCAGGATCACTCGAGAACTTTGCCCGATTCGGGACAAGACCGTCAGCAGAACTCCGCGTTCGAGCGATTGGGCCTCATCGACGATGACAAAGCTGTCGTGCAATGAGCGACCGCGGATATGGGTAAGAGGTAAAACTTCGATCAAACCGCGAGCGATGATTTCATCAATGACGGCTTGGCTGACCAGAGCGCCCAAAGTGTCAAAGACTGCCTGGGCCCAAGGCGACATCTTCTCGCCTTCACTGCCCGGCAAGTATCCGAGCTCTTGTCCGCCGACGGGATAGAGCGGACGGAAGATCACAACCTTCTTATGTAGTCGCTTCTCCATCACAGCTTCTAGTCCGGCACATAAAGCGAGGGCAGACTTTCCGGTTCCGGCTCGGCCGCCGAGTGAGACGATGCCGATCTCTTCATCGAGCAAGAGGTCTAGCGCAATCCGTTGTTCAGCGCTTCGCCCGTGAAGACCAAAGGCGCTGCGATCTCCACGAACTAATTGCAGACGCTTATCGGCAGTCACTCGGGCGAGCGCGCTCCCTTTTTCAGAGTGCAAGACGATGCCTGTGTGAACTGGCAATGAGTGGGCACATTCATGATCTGCGCGATCACTGGAATACAGCTCATCGATCACGCTATGGCCGACATCGACCTCTTCGATTCCAGTCCATCCGCTGTTGGAGACTAGCTCTGCCAAATACTCTTCGGCGCGAACACCGACAGATGATGCCTTAACGCGAAGTGGAAGATCCTTAGTAACAAGGACTACATCTTTTCCATCTGACATGAGGTTCTTGGCAATTGCCAAGATGCGAGTGTCATTTGATCCATCACGTAAAAATCCGTGGGGCAAGGTACTTACATCGGTGTGGTTGAGCTCTACAGAAAGCGTGCCGCCTTCAGGGGTAATTTTCAGTGGCTGATCGAGTCGACCATGTTCGATGCGTAGATCATCGAGTGCGCGAAGTGCGGCGCGGGCAAAGTAGCCAAGTTCTGGATGGTCTCGTTTGGTCTCAAGCTCTCCGATTACTGCGATCGGAATAATGACCTCGTGCTCTTCAAATTTGTGAAGTGCGCCTGGGTCAGCCAGAAGAACGCTGGTATCTAAAACGTATGTTTTACGCGGTGGGTGTGCCAACGGCGAGAACTCACATTTCTTTAATTGTTCTAGAAGGGATCACGCTTCGGATAGGAAAAGATTAGAACTGCGAGCGCATTTGCGGCCGCGACACGCCACACGCGAAAGATTACAAATAGGTGAATACCTATTTACCCAGACTTATTTACCGAGTCGACGATGGCGTTGTGAATATGAGCGAAGGGCTCGAAGGAAATCAACGCGACGAAAATCTGGCCAATACGCTTCACAGAAGTAGAACTCAGAATGTGCGCTCTGCCACAATAAGAATCCGCCGAGGCGCTGTTCACCTGATGTGCGGATCAGAAGTTCTGGATCTGGCTGGCCGGCGGTATAGAGATATTGCGAAATCGCTTCGGCATCAAGGGTGGCCGCTGCATCAGCTAAGTTCTTGCCTTCACCTGCAGCCTGATTCATATAACTCTTGACCGCATCGACAATCTCGCGCCGGCCGCCATAACCGATAGCGACATTGACCTCGAGAGTTCCAGGATGTGTAGGAAGTGATGAGAGCTTTTCTTGTAACCATGGCGGCAAGAGATCGAGTGCGCCGACAGCTTTGATGGTCCATCGACCAGTGCTCGTTAATTGGTCGACACTTTCACCAATGACGGCAAGGAGTGAATCGAGCTCTTCGGGGGTTCGTTTGAAATTATCTGTTGAGAGCATCCATAAGGTCACAACTTTTACTTCGGCTTCTTCACACCACCCGAGAAAGTCGATGATCTTGTTGGCGCCGCGGCGATGGCCTTTGGGATCTGCTGGACTGGGATGGCTCATTGCCCATCTGCGATTGCCATCCAGGATGACACCTACATGTTGTGGGGTCTGCGAAAAATCTAAATCACGGACAATGCGCCACTCGTAAAACGGGTAGAGCCAGCCCTTGATCTCTTTACGAAGTTTGCTTAACAACTTTGCGCTCCAAGATAAAGGAAGCCACAGGTAGCGTGCCGGCCAGGACCATCCAGATCAAGCCTTTGATGCTCTTCTTCATTTGAACGCTGAGCTGCAGCGCCGATAATACATAGAAGATATAGAGAGCGCCATGAATCTGGGTGATCCAGATGATATTTGGCTGTGTGCGCTCGAGGTGGAAACCGTATTTTGCTGGCATATAGAAGAACCAGAGAATCAGAGATAAGACTCCGCAGATAATGGCCATGATGCGAAAACGAAGAACGGCGCTTTTCATGCTCCTAACTTATCGCTTTCTCCGCGCCTGCGGTAGAAAGGCAGATAGAGCACGATCGCAGCCATCAACCACCAGATAATCAC
>Ga0247835_1001685_pt1 | contig 26186 bp, 15 predicted proteins | sample LaCtaG_3_FD_189912 | JGI IMG/M metagenome (GOLD analysis project Ga0247835, IMG submission 189912) | Freshwater microbial communities from meromictic Lake La Cruz, Castile-La Mancha, Spain - LaCruzMarch2015_13.5m | ecosystem: Environmental > Aquatic > Freshwater > Lake | place: Spain: Castile-La... | reverse complement strand
CGATGATTTAAGCCGCCGTCAGACCTCCGCGCTGCTCCCACCGCGTTTTTCGCGACGTCAGCGCGAAAAAATCCACGGCGTCAGCCGAATCGGGCGAAACCGAATTTTTGTTTTTGCGCCAGCATCTGATCAGGGCACCGGGCGAGAGAGTGATCGTGCGCGTGGCGTTGGATGTGAGTTGAAGCGTTGGCTGACCGATCTTCGTGATTCCTGCGACGGAAAACGAATCGTCCAATTGGATGACGGTTGTAGTTGAGAAGCCTCCCGACGCGGTCGCGTTCAGCGTGACGGTTTTCGATGCCCCCCCGCCCAGGGCCGTCCAGTTGCCCGTGATAGCTGTCCCGGCCGTGCTGTCGGTCCAGATGTCGGTCGTGCCCGAATCCCACACGTAATTCGGGGTGTTCGTGTAATTGCCAAATCCGGCTGTCGCGCCGTTGACATCCATGATCTGAGCCGTCACCGGCGGACTGGAGAACAGGAGAACCGCTCCAGACAGAAGCCCGGCTAGAAGGGAGGTCGGGGGGAGGAAGGGCAGGGATTTCATAGGGTGTCTTGATGGGTTACTGCGTTATGAAAAACTTAACTGACCCCAAACTATATCCGCAAGGGTTGGGCGTCAACAATTATTTTTCGCCCGGCGAGGCGAACGGCCTTTCTCTCAAAGCCGGAAAAAATTGGTTGTTCTTAGTTGGGGTGCGGAGTGCAAGTCTCCAGATGGTCGCGCTGGCCTGCAACGCAGGAGAGGCACAGGCTTCCGGTTGCGAGAAAAGAGCGCCTTGCGCCCCAACCCGCCCCGAGGCGCTTTGCACCGGGCGGAGGGTTTGACAAAAACCGTGCTCTGGGTCAAGTTAAAGGCGTGCGCGCGGTATGGACATTCGTCCGGTGGTATCTCGGCCTCCCGCTTCTGGTTGGTGCGCCGTTTGCGAGCCTTTGCGCCCAGTCCACTTGGAACCTCAATGCAAACGAGAACTGGAATACGGCGGCGAATTGGAGTCCGGCGTTAGTTCCGGCCGTAGGGGCCTCGGTGACGCTGGGGAACATCATTACCGCAAACCGTGTGATCTCTGTGAACACGAGCCCCACGATCAGCGCCCTGACGATTAACGACAACAACAACTACACGCTGTCCCGAACGTCGGGAGGCGGCACGGAGCTTCTGACCTTTGATGCGGCCGGGGGCGGCCCGGCGACGATCACGATTCTCAATTCCGGATCCCCAACCATCTCGACCTCCGGCAACCGGCTTCGGGTGAATCTTGTCGACAACACGGTCATCAATCACACCGGAACCGGGACGTTCACGATCTCCACGGTCATCCAAGGGGCGGGATCGCTGACCCAGAATGGCACGGGAACGACGCTTCTGAGCGGCGCCAACATCTTTTCCGGGGGGCTGGCGGTCAATGGGGGGACGGTCCAATTCGGCAACAATGCGGCCGCCGGCACAGGAACGCTCACGCTGAACGGGGGGACGATCCTGGCGGCGTCCGCCTCCCGGACCCTGAGCAATGCGGTTACGGTCGGCGGCAATTTCACGGTCGGCGGCACCCAGGCGCTGCTCCTGAGCGGGGCGATGGACCTCGGGGGCGGCCAGCGCGGGGTCACGACATCGAACTCCGCACTGACCACATTCTCAGGGGTGGTTTCCGGGAGCGGCGGGCTGACGAAGGAAGGTTCGGGCGTCCTGGTTCTTCAGGGGGGAAACGCTTTTACCGGAAACACGATCGTGAACGCCGGGACGTTGCGCGCCAGCTCTGCGGGAACGGCCTTCGGGGCGAACTCTGCGGTGACCCTGGCGAATGTGTCGGGAGCCACGCTGGACCTGGCCGGCTTTAACACCAGCATCGGCTCCCTGGCCGGAGGTGGGGCCAGCGGCGGAAATGTCACGATGGGAGCGGGCACGCTCACCCTTGGGGGAAACAATGCCTCGACCAGCTATGCGGGAATCCTCTCCGGGACGGGCGGCCTGGTGAAGGTCGGAAACGGCACGCAGACGCTCACCGGAACGAACACGTATTCCGGGGCCACCACGATCAGCGCGGGGGCCCTGCGCATCGCGAACGCCAACGCGCTCGGCTCCACGGCCGCTGGCACCGCAGTGAGCTCCGGCGCGGCCCTTGAGCTCACCGGGGGGATCGCAGTGCCTGTGGCCGAAACCCTTTCGCTGGCCGGCAGCGGGATCGGCGGAGGCGGAGCGCTCCGGAGCATTTCCGGAAACAACACCTGGATCGGGAATATCACCCTCACCGCAGCCGCAGAAATCGAAAATGCGGCGGCCTCCACAACCCTCACCCTCGGGTCCAGTGCGCTGACCGAATCCATCAACAATTCCGGAAATACACTGACGATCGACGGGCCCGGCAACACGTTCATGAATGCGGCCCTCACCGGGGCCGGAGGGATCGTGAAGAACGGGGGGGGAACCCTCACGTTTTTTGCGGATGAAAATTTTTATACCGGAACGACGACGATCAACGACGGCGTTCTCGAGATGGACACGATCACCGGGCTGAACGGCTCGATCAAGGGGACTTCGGTGCTTGTCGGGGACGGGCTGGGATCCGCCGGATCGGCGGTGCTGCGTAATGGCCCGCTCACCGCTCCGATTGCCAACGAGATGATCAACGACGCGGCGACGATCACGTTCCAGCGCGACGGCCTCTGGACGCTCAACAACCAGAACGAAACCGTCACGGCACTCAACATGACCGGCGGCCAGGTCACCACCGGCACCGGCCTGCTGACCCTGAGCGCGGCCACCCCGGTCGCGACGAGCGCCTCGTCCGACACCGCAAGCATTTCGGGAAACCTGCGCCTCAGCGGAGGCGGCACGAAGACGTTCAGCGTGGCCGACGGGTCGGCTGCCACGGACCTCTCGATCTCGGCCGTGATCAGCGAGCCCTTTTACACGTCCCTCCAGAAAACCGGGGCGGGAACGCTGGAGCTCTCGGGAAACAACCTCTTCACCGGCGACTGGTCGGTTTCCAGCGGAGTTCTTGTGGCGGCCTCCAGCGGGGCGCTGGGCTCGGCCGCCACGTTCAACAACATCGTGGCCAGCGGGGCCGCCCTCCGCCTGACCGGAGGGATCGCCCTGACCGACAGCAACGTCTTCATCTCGGGCTCGGGGCCGGATGGCAGCGGGGCCATTCGCAACCTCTCCGGCGCCAACTCATGGGCCGGGACGGTCACCCTCAACGCGGCCAGCACGATCACCTCCGACGCCGGCTCCTCGCTCGACATCAACGGACCGATCGCCGTCAACCACGCCCTGACGGTCGGCGGCGCCGGAAACACCTTGGCCTCGGGGTCCATCTACGGGGCCGGCGGGATCACCAAAAGCGGATCGGGTACGCTCACCCTCGATGGGGCCGGGGCCGTCTCAAACGCCGGCGGCGTCACCATCGCCGAAGGAACGGTCGCCCTGGCCAAGGCTTCCGGGGCGAACACGTTCACCGGCGGCAGCTTCGTCGTCGGCGATGGCTCCGGCACCGATACCCTCCGCCTCGATGCCGCAAACCAGATCGCCGATTTCCAGGCGGTCACCGTCAACAGCTCCGGCGTTTTCAACCTCAACAACTTCAACGAAACGCTGTCCGGGCTCAACATGACCGGCGGCTCGGTCACCACCGGGGCCGGGGCCCTGACGCTCACGTCGGCTTCGGCGCTGACCTCGTCCGCCAGCGCCACCTCCGCCACGATCGCCGGCAACCTGAACCTCACCGCGTTCGCCAGCACGCTGAATGTCGCCGACGGCGCGGCGGCTGCGGACGTCAATGTTTCCGCCGCTGTCAGCGGGTCCGCCAATCTCGTCAAAGCGGGGGCAGGAACCCTCGTCCTCTCCGGCTCCAGCGCGAACACCCTCTCCGGCTCCACGACCGTAAACGGGGGGACGCTCGAGCTGGCGAAGTCGTCCGGGGTGACAGCCATCGCGGGCTCGGCGATCACCGTCAACTCGGGAGGAACGCTCCTTTTGGGGAGCGCCAACCAGATCAACGACGCCGCAAACCTGACGCTCAATGGAGGAACCTTCTCAACCGGAAGTGCAGCCGGCTTCAGCGAAACCCTCGGAACGCTCACCCTCTCCGGGAGCTCCTCCATCGACCTCGGCACCACTGCTCACCTGCTCCAGTTTGCAGACAGCTCGGCGCTCAGCGGCGCCTGGAGCGGGTCCCTCACGATCTACGGATGGACCGGGCTGCCGGCCAGCAGCGGAACCAGCGGACAAATCTTTTTTGGAGCCAGTGCGTCCGGCCTGACCTCGAGCCAGCTCTCCATGGTCAGCTTCGACGGGTTCGGATCGGGGGCGATCCTCCTCACCAACGGCGAGCTCGTCCCTGTCGCCGTCCCCGAGGCCGAGGTGGTTCTCGCCGCCCTCCTCGTTCTGGGAGCCGTGGCGTGGCGCGAGTGGAACGCGCGGCGGGGTTCCCCGGCTTGCCGGGTTTAAGGTATTGAACGGATACAGATTTTCTTGTTAAACCTTCCTGCGTGCCCAGCGCCGCGAAGAAAAAATCCAGAATCCGCCCCGCCGGAAATTCCCCGGGAACTCACCCCATCCAGCTTTCGATCCCCAAGTCGGAAATCACGATCCTTGACGAGCTCGAGGGATGGATCCGAGGGGGCCGCCTGCAGCCCGGCCAACGCCTGCCATCAATCAAGGCGATTCAAAAAATGCTGAAGGTCGGCCAGCGGAGCGTGGAGGCGGCTGTAGAATCCTTGGTCAAGCGCGGCCTCGTCGAGACCCGCAACCGGAGCGGGAATTACCTGAAGGCCGACGCCCGCGAGATCCTCGCTTCCGAGAGTTCCCGCGCCCTCCAGTCCTCCTGGGTGCTGGACCACTACCTCCCGCGCACCAGCAGGCGGACCCTCACCGTCTTTACGCCCGACTGCGTAGGAAGGATGAAAGGGGTCTGGAATCAGGCCATCCGCACGTATGAGGAAAAAAGCGATTTGCAGATCCGCCTGCTCACCCCGAATGACGGGAACCTGATCGAGTTGATGAAGCTGCACGACGTGGACGTGATCCATTCCACGCCCGAGATGCTGCAGGCCATCGGGTGGGACAAGCTCAGCGAAATCGGCCCGATCCCGGGGTTTGAAGAATTTTCGGAAGACCTGCTCCCCCAGGTGCGGGCCAAGATGAAAGGGAACCTCAAGCGCAAGGCCCTCCCGTTTGCGATCACGGTGATGTATCTGTTCCTCAACCGCTCGCTGGCTTCCAAATGGGACCTGCCCCTGGATCTGCCATCCGAGCCGCTGGAGTTTCTGAAAATGGTCAAGAAAGCCCAGGGCACGCTGAGACCGTCCGGGCTCGAAAGCTTTCTAATTCCGAGCATCGCTGAGATCCTACTGATCTCCGGAGGTCTCGTTTTTTCCCCGGAAGGGCAGGTTGTCTTTGATCGGGATCTGGCGCGCCAATGCCTTGCCGTGATCGCCGACAGCAAGCTGTCTTTGCCGAACCCGGCAGAGATCCCCAATGCGTTCGCCGCCGGGCAGACCCTGACGATGCGTCATTGCAGCTTCACCTGCTCGGAATTGCTGGAGCAGGTGCAATTTGACTGGGTGGCCAAGCCAGTCCCCCTGGCCATCGGAAGCCAGGATCTCGCCTGGCTGACACTGCTCGCCGTCCCGCAAAGCTCGCAGTATCCGCAGGAGGCCGCCCAACTGATCGAGTCCCTCCTGAGCCGGGAATCGCAGGCCAGCTTCGCCGCCATCGGAGGCAACCTGCCCGTCCGGAGGTCCGCCCTCTCCTCGGTCGCCGCCGCCGACGTCAACCATGTTTTCCCGGAAACCATTCATCGGGCACTCGCCCAGTCAGAACTCTCCTGGCCGCATTTTGTCTGGGCCAAATTTATGACCAATGAGCTCCACGCGGCCGCCGTGGATTTGGTCTCCGGCCGGGGCGGGCCGGACGCTGTTCTTCGCGAGGTCCAGGACATAGCGAAAGGGATCTCCGCCAAGTTCTGAGGCGGCTGAGCCTCTGCGGAGAGCGGTTTTTTGCCTAAGGCTATTGACAGAAAAAATTCAGTGTGAATATAGTTTTAGTTCAATTACTGTTTGCTCACAAGAGTCTTAGCCTGAAACCCAGTTGGACCACGGATTGCACGGATAAACACGGATGACCAATGCCTTATGAAAACGAAGCTTTTCACCCCACCGGTGGATACCTATTTTTGCTGTAACATGCGGCATCCGTGCTCTCCGTGTCATCCGCGGTTCATTCTCACCGTCAGCTGCTTAAGTATTGGTCTGCGTAAATCTGCGTCAATCTGCGGTTCGCTGAGTTTTCGTTCAACTCCTCTCACCGTAAACCGGTGCGTCACCCACCAACCATGAAAAGCTGCAAAACCGACATCCTTGTGGTGGGCGGAGGGACGGGCGGAGTGGCGGCGGCCCTGGCGGCGCTGAGCCTGGGCTGCCGGGTGGTCCTCACCGAGGAGACCGACTGGGTGGGCGGGCAGCTGACCGCGCAGGGGGTGCCCCCCGACGAGCATCCATGGATTGAGAGGTTTGGCTCCACGGCGCGCTACCGGGATTTTCGCAACGGGGTGCGGGAATTTTACATGCGCCACACGCGGCTGAGCGTGGGGGCCCGGAGCGACCGGAATTTGAACCCCGGGCAGGGCCTGGTATCCGGGCTTTGCTTCGAGCCGCGCGTGGGAGCTGCCGTTCTTGACCAGATGCTGGCTTCCGGCCGCAGCGAGGGACGACTGGATCTACGCCTCAAGCGCCGGCCGGTGGCTGTGGAGCTGGCGGCGGGAACAGCGGATCGCATCCGGGCGGTGGAATTTTTGAATCAGGAAACCGGCGACCACGAATGGGTGGAGGCCGCGTATGTTCTCGATGCCACCGAGCTCGGGGACCTCTTGCCGCTTGCGGGCTGCGAATATGTGACTGGCCGGGAGTCCCGCGAGCAGACCGGCGAGCTGCACGCGGTCGACGGGCCGCCCGAGCCGCAGAGCATGCAGGGGATCACCTGGTGCTTTGCGATGTCGCACGATCCGGGAGCGGATCGAACGATTTCGGAGCCCGAGCAATACGCCTTCTGGAAATCGTATCAGCCGGACCTCGATCCGCCGTGGCCAGGTCCGATCCTTTCGTGGGACCAGGCCCATCCGACCGCGGAAGATCCGTGCAACAAGCTGCACATGCACTTGTTTGAGGAGGCTCCGGGAGACCTGCTCTCCCGCTGGCTTTACCGGCGGATCCTCTGGTCGGGGCACTTCCCGGAGGAACACGGAGTCCGCGATATCACGCTCGTGAACTGGACGCAGAATGACTACTTTCTCGGGAGCATCATCGACCGTCCGGAGGAGGAGGTCGCGAGGCACCTGCACGGGGCGCGCCAGCTTTCGCTGAGCCTCCTCTACTGGCTTCAAACCGAGGCTCCGCGCCCCGACGGAGGCGCCGGATATCCCGGGCTGTATCTGCGTCCGGATGCCATGGGGACATCCGACGGGCTGGCGAAAGCCGCCTACATCCGGGAGTCCCGCCGCATCCAAGCCGTCACGACCATCACCGAAAACCACGTGGGCGTGGAGGCCCGGAAAGCCCTCGGCCTTCCGGCGCATGCCGAGATCTTCGCGGACAGCATCGGCGTGGGAGCCTACAGCATCGACCTCCACGCGCGCTGCGGGGGACGCAGCAACGGCCTCAACCTCCATGCCTACCCGTTTCAGATTCCGCTCGGAGCCCTCCTTCCTGTGCGGATGCAAAACCTTCTGGCGGCCGGAAAAAACCTGGGAGCCACCCACATCAGCAACGGCTGCACAAGGCTGCATCCGGTGGAGTGGAACGTTGGCGAATCGGCCGGCTTGCTGGCCGCGTTTTGCTTGCGCGGCGGCCATTTCCCGGCCCTGGTCCGCACGACCCCTGCGCTGCTCGCCGAGTTCCATGGCCTCCTCTATCGCCAGGGGGTGGAAATTGAGATGGACTGGGCAACCATCCGCCCGCTGTAACCACCCGGCTCTCCATGGAAACACAGGAAAACTCCGGGCATCAGCGTCCCATTGATGCCGGCCCGCATGCGGGCACCGCCCCCGGGGGGCCGCCACCGGTCCGGATCGGCGTGCTAGGGGCCGGCCTGCGCATCACGACCGTGCTGCAGGGAGTCCTTGCCGCTCACCCCGGAATCCGGATCACCGCAGTCTGCGATGTTGATCCCGGGGCCGTCGAGCGGTTCCGGCGCGAGGCGGCTCCCGGGGCGGAAGCGTGCCCTGATGCAGTGGCCCTCTGCCGCCGGGAGGATGTGGACTGGGTGTTCATCGGCTCGTTCAACTGCCACCACGCGGAACACACCATCGCGGCCTTCGAGGCGGGCAAACACGTGTTCTGTGAAAAGCCGCTGGCGCTCACCCTGGAGGACGCGCTGAGGATGGAGGAGGCTCGAAAGGCCTCCGGGCGGATATTTGCACTGGGGCTGGTGCTCCGCTATTCGCCCCTTTACCGCAAAATCAAATCCCTGCTGGACGCCGGAGAGATCGGGCAGATCCAGTCCTTTGAATTCAATGAAACCCTCGTGTTCAATCATGGAGGATACATTCACGGAAACTGGCGGCGGCATCGGCATCTTGCCGGCACTCATCTCCTGGAAAAATGCTGCCACGATGTGGACCTGGCCCTCTGGCTGGTCGAGGACCTGCCCGTTCGCGTGGCAAGCTTTGGTGGTTGTTCGTTCTTTGTCCCCAAGAACGCGTCCCACGCTGAACGAATCGGCCCCTCTCCCGACGGCAAGCCGGCCTTTCAATCCTGGCCGGACCCGCATGGGATCAGCCCGTTCAGCGGGGATAAGAGCATCTTTGACCAGCAGGTCGCAATTCTGGAATTTTCCCGGGGCGTCCGTGCAACGTTCCATACGAATTGTCATGCCTCGATTCCGGAGCGCAGGTTTTATCTCATCGGCACCGAGGGGACGCTTCGCGCCGACGCCTACACCGGCCAGATCGAAGTTCGACGGATGGGCTGGGAAGAACCCCTGGTCGTCCATCAGCCCATCCAGGGAGATGGTCACGCGGGCGGCGACGCCACCATGGCCCGGGAGCTGGCTCAAGCCCTCGTCGGACAGCGCACGCCAGCCGCCGGCATCCTCGAGGGCGTCCGATCGCTCACCACCATCCTCGCCATCGACGCTGCAGCAGAGACCTCGTCGGTTGTGGATCTGCGCGACCTCTGGCAGGAAGCCGCACGGATCACCGGCGATCCCGCGTCTGCGAAAGCGGCCGCCATGGGACGCCAGCCCGCCATGCGGAAGTGATCCGCAAGCACCGGAAAACATCGCGCGATCAAAATAGACCCTTGACGGAATGAATACAGTATAAATATTGTTTAGGTATGAGATTCATCCCCTCCCCTTTTCGCACGATACGTCGTTTTTTCCATCCCTTCTTTGGTCTGGCCGGGGGATCGCTGCGAGTCGGCCTGCTGATGTTCGCAATGATTTGTTCTCCGGCGGGGGCGGAGATCATTCCCGGTCCGCGCGGTGTGACGGTGGAAACCGACCGCTACCGGGCGGAGATCGTCGACGGGGCGCTGGTCGGGGTTTTGAACAAGCTGACGGGGGAGGAATATTTGCGGGGCGAAGGGGCGCTGGCGCCGGTGATTCCGCACCTTCCTTCGGGCCTTGGGAGCCAGAGCGGAGCGGGGGCGATGGAAGCGGCGCGGAAGATCCTGACGAAGCCCTGGATGGAATTCCCGGCGGACATGGCGCTTCCCAACCAGCGGTTTCCGAGCCCGGCGAGCCGGATGGAGTGGAAACCGTCGGCCGAAGGCGGGACGCTGCGCTACACCGGCTTGACCGATGGCCAGAACAATTTCCCTGCGGAAGTTTTTGAGCTGGTGATCGCGGTGGATGGTGCGTCCGGCGATCTGCTGCTGACGCCCCGCGCCGAGTCGCCCAAGCCGGGCGTCTATGGCGTGAACTTGACCGTGGCCCCCACACGCCACCAGATCAGCGTCGAGGCCCCGATTTTTGACGGGGTCCGGATCACCGAGGACATGGCTTCGACGCTCTGGCGCAACAAGTGGCCCGACGTTTGGGATTACGCCTTTGTGGCCCTGAACGGGACGGAGAAGGGGGCCGTTGGGATCTGGGCCCAGGATGACAAGCGGAGATACAAAGACCTTTATTTTCTGCCGCTTCCCCGAAGCGGCGGCATCGCGCTGTCCCTGGCGACGATGGGCGTGCCTCCCTACGAGAAGGCCGACAAGCTGGAGGGCGTCACCTGGCGGGTGCAGGCTTTCGACGCGGATTGGCGTCAGGCGGCCGCGCGGTTCCGGGACTGGAGGGAGAAGGCGGGAGTGTTTGCCCGGCGTCCGGATTGGGCAAAGGAAGTTTCGTTCGTGGCAGGTGGCGTCCATGCGGGCAAGGGGTATCTCGACCAGCTCGAGGCCTTCTTCGGACCCGAACACCTGGACCGGACGGTGACGTTTGCCCCGGTGATCCGGGCGGCCAACTTCGACACCCGGCACTGGGACAACACACCCTACAAAACATTTAAAGACGAGATGCCGGCATGGAAGAAATCCGGGGCCAAGCTCATGGCCTACCTTCAGCCTATGATCGTGTGGGGGGTTCCCAAGGGCGATGAGGCAAACGACCCCGAGGTGAAGCGGGTGCTGGCCCTGCACGAGGAAGCCGACACACGCTCGGCCTTTGCGGAACCTCCGGGCAGCAAGCTGCCCTACGTCGATCAACACCACCTCGGACACAAGGAGTGGCAGGCCTGGTTTTTGCGCTGGGTAAACTCCTACATTCAGGACGACGGGGCCGATGGGATTTATCATGACCAGACGTATCCCGCCCCGATCGATTCGCGCGGGCTCATCAATGGGATGACCCCCCCGCAAGGGATGGCGGACTACTTCTACAAAGCGGCGGACGCGAATCCGGACTCGATTCATGGAACCGAACACATGAACGAAGTCAATTCCGTCGGGGCGAGCCTTGGCATCGCGAGCGGGATCCTCTGGGGGCCTGCTCCCAACATGCGCTGGCAGCGGATCCGGCACCCCTCGTCGGTCTCCAATGCCCTCCACTACCCGAGGGGGACGCTCTTCGCCTTCCCCCACTACTCGGACATCTTCACCCGCGGGGAGGCCCTGAACTGGCACTGGGGGATGGACCTCCAGGAGGGCCGGGGAGAAATCGCCGGCTTCCCCATCCAGAATGGGAGCCTTTTTAACGCGAAGGACACCTTCGATCACTGGCGCAACGAGGCCTGGCTCGACCGTCAGCGCGCTCTGCTCTTTGTAAAATACGGGCTGCGTCCGGCTTTCCCGGAGAACCCGGATCCCGGGGTCATAAGCTTCTTCCTTGGAAAAAAGGGTGAGGACTTCCGCTATGAGAGGACGCCGTGGGGCACGCGATTTGTCCAGAAGGACAGAGGCAAGGAGATCGTGCATTACGGGCGGGCTCATGGTGTGACCCATCTTCCCGAAGCCAAGGGCGGAGGGATTGCCGGGTGGATCTTTTACAACAATGACGGCCCGAGCGGACTCCGTCCGGAATCCTACTACGTCGTGGATCCTAAAATTGCGCGGCCTCCCGTCTATTTCAGCCCGGCGTTCGAGATGTTTCCGGGCGCCGGGATCACGCCCTCATTTTACGAGAGCGGCGTGGTCAACGGGGCGGCCAATGCGTTCTTCGCCTGGCTGGACATCAGCCCGATCCCGTCAGTCGGCGGAGTCGTTAAGGGCGACCGGATCCACCTCCACAGCCCGGAGCCCCCGAAGATGGTCTGGCTCAACGGAAAAAAGGTGGACTTCAAGCCCGTGCAGCTCGGAAAGGAAACCGTGTATGAGATCCCGATCGAGACGCCCTCACGGATCGTTGTCCTCCTCAAGGAGCCGGAAGCTGGATTTGACGCCTCCATCCTGAAGCAGGCGGCACTCCTCCGGTCAGTCTCGGACTTGAACAGGGATGTCTTCGAACAATCCTGGGAAACCGGTCGCCTGAAGGTGGCCCCCATGAAGTTCGGAGAAAATGGTCCCGAACTCTCCGCCTTGCAAACCTCCAAAAAGGTCTTCGTCGGCGAAAGAAACCGACAGCTCTTCCTCCCGGTCCGGGCACCGGCCGATCAAAAGGGAAAGCTGACCGTCCACTTCCGCGACAACTCACCGGGTGCAGCCAAGGCGGGCAGCGCCCTCGCCGAGTGGCAGGTCGATGGCCGCGACTATGGTCGCCACACGGGGCCGCTCACGCTGGACTTTTCCGCCGGCCAGTCGCGCGTGATCCTCATCACCTGCCCAAGGGAGTTCTCTGTGGGCACGGAGTGGACGCCGGAGCAGCCTTGACCCCATGGTGTTATACGGTGTTGACAATTTCAGCCGACCTAAGAGCTCCCTGCTTGCGTCAGATTAGGGAACTACGCCATGGAACAGCCAACCACTCCTCGCCACCATCGTCCCTCCCGATGGAACCGCTTCCTTTTCGGGGTGGTTTATTATCCGGAACATTGGACCACAAATGAACGGCGGGACGATGTGCGCCTCATGGCAGAGGCTGGCGTCAATACCGTGCGGATGGCCGAGTTTGCGTGGGATCGCATGGAGCCGGAGGAGGGGGTATTTGACTTCTCCTTTTTTGACGAAGCGATTCGGGAACTTTCAGCCGTCGGGATCTCGACCGTCCTCTGCACTCCGACCGCCGCCCCTCCCCGTTGGCTGACAGAGGCGCACCCCGACTGGTTGCGCGTTGATGCCGATGGCCGGACGATGGTCCATGGAAGCCGTCAGCACGTCTGCACGACCCATCCCGGATTTCGTGAGGCCTCCCGCCGGATCACCCTCGCGATGGCGGAGCATTTTTCCGGCAACCGGGATGTGATCGGATGGCAGACCGACAACGAGCTGAACTGCCATTTCCGCGAGTGCCACTGCGAGGCCTGCCAGTCCGCGTTCCGGCAATGGCTGGAGGCAAAGCATGGAGGCGTCGCCGCTCTAAATGCGGCCTGGGGCACGATTTTCTGGTCGCAAACCTACGACCGTTTTGAACAGGTCCGCACGCCGCTGATCGACCGGCCAACGCACCCGAACCCTTCCCAGCAGCTCGACTATTTCCGGTTTTTGAGCGATGCGGTGGTCTCCTTTCATCGTGATCAAACCGGCATCCTCCGCGAGGCGAACCGGAATTGGTGGATCACGCATAACGGGATGTTCCCGAGACTGGATTACTGGAAGCTCGCCGGAGATCTCGATTTCCTGGGGATCGATGTCTATCCCGGTTTCGCGGACAAGACGCCGGAAGCCTATGCCTGGGCCGCGTGTCTGTTTGAGGATTGTCGGGCCGTCAGCGGAACATTTGTGGTTCCCGAGCAGCAGGCGGGGCCGGGCGGACAGCGTCCGTATCTTCATCGCACGCCCCAGCCCGGACAGATGCGCTTGTGGGCCGGGCAGGCTGGATGCCAACCTCGTGACGCGTTCGAAACGCTCCTCCATCGCAGTCTCAAGGATGTTGAGAGACTTGAGGGATTTTTGACGCTCCTCCCCGCTATCGTGAAAGGCGAATACAAAGCCCAGCCATCCTTGGCGCGCACTACTACCACACGGGTTCCCAGTGAGTTCCAGCGCCCGGCGGCGTGAAGCCCGCCCTCCCCGCTGAATGCCAGGGCGGGGGTGGTGCGATCAAGAGATTCCAATCGATGGAAAATCACGCATACACCCCCCACTTGATGCAGTGGAGGAGGTTGACGACTTCCTGTGAGCCCACGTCGGTATCCAGGAGAGCTTCCTTGCCAAGCCCAAGAGCTGCGGCAATCTGATCAAAAACCACAGCAGGAATTCCCTTGCGGATCGTTTCCACCTGTTGGAGGGCCGGCAAGCGGATCGAGCAACATCGCCTGCCACAGGAGCTTTCCGAAAGATTAATAGCCAAGCCCGATGGATTGCCAATGAACCCCAATTCGAGTCCGAGCTCACCACACGACCCGAACCAGACCGCTGGCGGAGATGGTCCTGTCGCGAGTCAGTAGCGGCAGTTCGTGGTGCCGTGCCGAGGCAACGATGATCCGGTCGAACGGATCGCCGTGCGGAAGCTCCAAATCCATGGCCAGAGCGGCAATTTCTGAGGCGATCATCAATGGCGGGTAATTCCGCTGGATTCCACGCAGGTATTCCCCGGAGGAAACAGACAGCCGGATCCGCCCCTTTTTCGCCAGCATCGCGATCTCCAGCAAAGTGATATCCGAAATCACCGCCTCGCCGGTCTTAAGGGTTCGCAGCAGCTCCGCAGCCGAGGTGCCCAGACGTGCATCTCCCTCCGCCGCCCAGAGCACCGCATGGGTGTCCAGCAACGCTCTCACAAATCGGAGTCCCAGCTCCCCGCGTCGCTCGTCGGCCCGTCGATGTCGTCGTCGGCCCCGGCCAGAAGTCCCCTCATGCACCCGATCAGCGAACCGGTGGCTGGCGCGTCCAACGAGAGCCTCAAATTCCCCTCGCGGGACTTGATAATGACCGTCTCACCGGCCAGCGCCGCGCGCCTCACGCGCGGAAACTCCCGCAGCAATTCCGTGACCGTCGTTTCCATAAGGGAATACATGACTGATATTACGTCAGATGTCAATGCGTTTGTGGCACTCCTCGCGCCGAGCAGTACGCGCAGGTTAATGGCATACCGCCGGTTTTCGGCAGCGATGTCGGAGAGGCTCTCCTCGAAGCGACCGCGACGTGAAGGGCTTTCCCAGCTGGCAAGGGCATTGAACACGCTGAACTGTCCGGGCGGCGGCCCGAATGGATCGAAGCATTCCCGGGCGAGGGCTGCATGCCAATGTCTCGGAGAGCCTGAACCCCCTCATCAATTGGCGTTGAGAACAAGATCGATCCGGCCCTCGGCGGCTTCGAGGTGGCCGGAGAATCCTTTGCTGGCGAGTGCGGGATCGATTTCCACCGCCCCGGATTTTGCGGCATCCTCTGGAACACCGCCCTGGGCCGTGATGATCGGCCAGCGGTGGGTTCCGCTTGCCAGGGAGGCTCCGGCGGCGGCGCTCACGATCACTTTCCATTGGGTGCCAGGCTCTATTTTCAATGTGCCCAGAGACACCAGGCTGTCGCCCTCGGCCGCTGCGGACCCGAAGTTCCAGAGGTAGGAAAACCCGGTGCCGATTCGCAGATCGCCATGGACGTTGAGCGTCCCCACGCTGCCATCTCCTCCCGGGGATAAGGACCCCGAATCGAGGAAGCACTCCTCCTCCTCCTGCAGGCCAATCGTCCCCGTGCCGGCAAGAACTCCGGGGCTGACCAGCTTCCACGACTTCTGCGACTCGCTGGTTCCATTCATCACGAGCCGCCCGCCTTCGATCGCCGTCGGCCCCGTGTAGGCAATCTCCTGCTCCAGGACGAGGGTCGCGCCGGGGCTGGTGAGCCGGAGCCCCGGAGGCACCGAGTCACGGCCCTCCACGCGGTCGATTCCCGCCGCAAATGTCAGCGTCCTTCCATCCAAAATCTCGATGCAAACGCACCCGGACTCCTTGCCTTGGAACCGGACAGGGACCGCGACAGTGAGGTTGCCCTCACCGCCAATCGTCCACTTGACCTCGGCCGAGATCCATGTCGTGGAGAGGGAGTTCTTGATCGTCCGGTCCCCGCCCGCAGCGAGAAGGGTGTTGCTCTGGCTTGCCATCACGATCGGCCCGGTGCCTGCTCCGGAATCATCGCCCAGGACGACGATCGAATTGTTCAAAGCCAGACCGCCGGAAAAGGAGTTCGCAACATTCAGAACCAGGGTGCCGAACGCAAACAAAATTCCCGTGGGTTGAACCTCGGAAATTTCCTTGTTGATCGTCAGAAGCTTGTCCTTGGAGCCCGTCATCCAGCTCTGCCACTGGCTGCCGTGCTCAGCCATTCCGCCATCGAGCTGAACCGGAATATCCACGGTGAGCGAGCTGTCCGACCGCAAGGCCTGGGCGGGCTTCGCTCCGGAATCCACTTTCAAGAGCAGTGATCCTGCCCCTTGGAGCGTGGCCGGGTTCTTCTGGAACCAGATCGAGGAGGCCGTGAATTTGGATGGCACATCAATCGTGAAGTCCCCGCCGCCGAGTCCGGGAAGGATTGCGGCCGATCCCTCGATCCAACCGGACACGTCGCCGGTGTCCGATATCCAAGCCGAGTCGTCGTTCCACGATCCCTCCGCTCCCCCCTGCCATTTGAGCGGAGCCTGCCCGTAAGCCGCAGGCAGGAGCGCGAAAGCGATGGCAGGAACAATCAAGGCAAGGAGTTTCCGCAGGGACTTGGAAAGAGGGAGCGAATCCATGCCTTACTCTTTTACCAGAAGGAGAAGGCGTCTCAAAGCGCTATCAATGTCGACGCACCAATGTGCATGGATCTGAGATTCAAGAAGACCGTGCCCCATGCATAATCAGGAAACTGCCTATTCATGGAACCAAGAGCAATCAAACTGGGATTTCTTCCTGCCAACCGGGGTTTTTTCGATCAGCAACTCGCGCGGGAGATGCGGGCGAGAATTCTCGTTGTCGCCGCGGATCTCGGCGTGGAGCTCGTTTGCCCGACGGAGACGCATACTTCCGGAGGATGTGTCGGGAACCGCAGCGAGGCCCGCATTTGTGCGGAGCTGTTTGACCGCGAGGCCGTCGACGGCGTGGTTGTCTCGGCGGTCAATTTCGGTGATGAGCAGGCTGTGGCAGAGACGCTGCGCCCTCTTCGTCCGGGCCTTCCTGTGCTTCTGCACGGCTGTCCGGAGGATGGTCCGCTCAGCAGGACGGGGAAGAGAAGAGATGCGTTTTGCGGGTTGCTCTCCATTGCGGAGGCCCTGCGCCAGATCGGGCGGAGCTATTCCTTGCCACAGCATCCGCTTTGCGCGCCGGGGTCACCCGGCTTTGCCGACGAACTCGACCGCTTTCATTCGGTTTGCCGCGTGGTCCGGGGCATCCGCGGGGCGCGCTACGGTCAGGTCGGAATCCGTCCGGACGCCTTCTGGACGTGCCGTTATGACGAGAGAGCGCTGCAGAAGCTCGGGCCGACGGTGGTCACAATCGATCTCTCGGAAATCATCGCAAGGGTTGCCGCGCTCCCCGACGAATCCGTGCGCGACACGGCAGAACAAATGGCGGCCGGGTGTGCGACGGGCCGGACGCCTCCGGCTGCGATGCTCAAGTTGGCAAAGCTTGAGCGGGTCCTGAGTGACTGGGCCGCAGCGGAAGATTTGGATGGTCTGGCAATCCAATGCTGGACGTCCATCGAGCAGAACCTCGGGATTTGCCCGTGTTTCGTGATGAGCCGGCTGGGTGATCTCGGAATCCCCTGCGCCTGCGAGGCCGATGTCCCGGGACTGCTCTCGATGCACGCACTCCTGCTGGCAGGCGCACCTGCTGCGGCGCTCGCCGACTGGAACAACCTGCACCACGCGGACCCCGATCTGGTCAACCTCTGGCACTGTGGGGTCTATCCGGCAAGCATGGCAAAAGGACGGCCGGAACTTGACCGGCACAGCATCCTGGGACCGTCCGGGGCCGTCGAAGTCGAAAAAACTCACGGTGTGGTCAATCTTGAAGTGAGGGAGGGTGACGCGACGTTGTTCCGCGTGGCCGGGGAGAACGGAGCCTGGCGGGCTCTTGTGGTTGGCGGATGCTTCGAGAGCGATGGCTCGTCAACGTCCGGTTCCTTCGGCTGGTGTCGTGTTCCGGGTCTTTTGAATTTTTACCGCGACGTGCTCCTCCGGCAGTATCCCCATCACGTTGCCTTCTCCCACGGCCGACAGGGCGCGGTCCTGTCTGAGGCATTCGGCACCTATCTCGGTTTCCAGATCGACACCGGCGGATTCGAAAACCGTGCGGGCAGCTGTTGACCCTTCATCCCATGAAATTCGGAATTCACTCCCTCCTCTTCAGCGAGACCTTTCTTCAGAAGGACCTCTTCCGGCTTGAACAATTCCGCCGGATGGGGTTCGACGCCGTCGAGATCATCCCGTTCGACCTCGACGGATTTCCCGCTGCAGAAGTCCGCCGGATGGCTCAGGACCTCGGCTTAGAAATCAATATCGGCTACGGCATGCCACAAACCCACAACGCCATTTCTCCCGATCCGCAGGTGCGGCGGGCGGCGGCCGACCTTGGCCGGAAGCTGGTCGATGCCAGCGTCACGGCCGGAGCGAGGGTACTCGGGGGGGTTACCTATTGTGGCTGGGGCTATCTGACGGGGGCCATGCCGACCGAAGATGAATGGAAGTGGGGCGTGGACACTTACCGCGAGATAGCCGGGCACGCGCAGCGTTCGGACCCCACGCTCGTTCTCGCTGTGGAGCCAATCAACCGATTCGAGTCGCACTTTGTCAACACCGCTGCGGATGCGTTGCGCTTCATCGAGGCGGTTGGAACCCCAAACCTCCGGGTGCATCTCGACACCTTCCATATGATCCGCGAGGAAGACGGCTTTTGCGAGCCGGTCCGGCAGCTTGGGCGAAAGCTGGGATATGTGCACGCCTGCGAGAACCAGCGTGGCATTCCCGGGCGCGGGCAGGTTCCATGGCACGCCTTCTTCCGTGCGCTGGCGGAAATCCACTACGACGGATGCGTGACGGTCGAGTCGTTCGACCCCAACATGCCGAAAATCGCCAAGCTCTGCTGCATCTGGCGGAAGCTCGCCGACTCGCCGGAACAACTCGCCACGGAAGGGCTCGCATTCCTGAAAAAGGTTGAGGCGGAGGTCGGTGCCATGACGGCATCCTGAGCGATGAGTTCGGAACTATCTGCCTGGCAAATCACCCGCGACGTCGGTCCCGCTGAAGACTTTCTTGCGCAGGAGGGACTTTTTACCACGGGATCGGGCTACCTGCATTTGCGGGGTTCACTCGAGGAGCCGCTGGGGGATGATCCGCAGAATGCCACCTACCTGCGGATGCCCGCGAATGTGACGGCGGAGGTCTTTCCGGTGTCGCGGCAGAAGTGGGGCACCTACGTGCCGGGGGTTTGGGGACAACACCCGTTGCTGAACCGGCAGATGGTCAATCTTCCCTTCTTTGCGGGCATTGGACTGGAGGCCGACGGGGAGCGCCTGGATACCACCACCGCCGCTGTTTATGCCCACTCCCGGACGTTGGACATGCGGCGGGCGCTGCTGCGGCGCGTGCTTGAGTGGCGGACGGCGTCAGGCGCTTTGCTCCGCGTGGAATTTGAGCGTTTCGTTTCAGGTGTCCGCACCCAGCTTTGTGTGCAGAGGGTAAGCGTAACGGCTGACCGGCCTGTCCGGCTGGTCGTCACGTCCGGGATTGACGGCGACGTGAGGACCGGCGGGTTCGACCACCTGGTCTCGGCAGAATTTTCCTCGGACACCTGCGGGGGCATTTCCTGCCGGAGCCAAGTGGATTCAGGCCTTCTGGTGCAGACCGAATGCCGGCACCGCGGCTGGGGAAGCGGGGTGTCGGTGCATTCGGAGGAGCGTGCTATTTCTGCACGGCACACGGAAGCGCTGCAGCCCGGGCGGGCCTTTGTCTTTGAGAAGCTGTCGGCGGTGTCCACAAGCGGGGACCTTCCCGGCAAGATGTCCGCATCGGGTGTCTTGGAGGATCTTCCCGGCTACGAGGTCCTGCTGGCGGAGCATCGGGCGGAGTGGGAGGCCCGATGGGCTCGCTGCGACGTGGAAATCGGCGGGAGTCCGGCCGACCAGCTCGCGATCCGGCTCTCGCTCTACCATCTGCTCCGCTGTCTGGTGCCGGGAGACGACCGGGTGGCCATCGAGCCGAAAGGCTTTGCCGGGGACGCCTACTTCGGCCGCTTTTTCTGGGACACGGAAATGTATCTTCTGCCGTTCTTCCTCTATACCGATCCGGTGCGGGCGAAGACGCTCCTGGATTTCCGGAAGCTGTCGCTGGGTGGCGCCCGGGAGAACGCCCGCCGGTCGGGCTACCCGGGTGCCCGGTTTGCGTGGGAATCCGACGATGCCGGAAGGGAAAACTGTGCGGCCTGGCAATATGCAGACCACGAAGTCCATGTGACGGCCGACGTCGTGTATGCCATGGCTCATTACGACCGGGCCTGCCCGGACAGCGGCTATCTCAAGGAGGTCGCGGAGGTCGTGGTGGAGACCGCCCGCTACTGGATGGCCCGCGTGGATGTGCGGCCCGGAGACGCCCACCCCAGCCTGCTCGGCGTGATGGGGCCCGATGAATACGCGCCCATCTCTCACAACAATGCCTACACGAATTTCCTTGTGGCGTTCGTGCTGCGCCTCGCTGCGGGCGAGGTTGGGGGTTGCGGCGGAGCGCTCGACGAAGAGCGAGGGCAGTTCGCTGCCGTCGCGGAGTCGTTGCCCATCCCTCGCTCGACGTCAAATCCAGACCTCGTCCTCCAGTGCGAGGGATTCGACCGCCTGGCCCGGCCGAAGTTTGAGGAGTTTTGGACCGACCGCGATTCCCCCTATGCGGCTCAGGTTTCGCAGGAACGACTCTACAGGAGCCAGAACCTCAAGCAGGCCGACGTGCTCATGCTCATGATGCTCTTCCCTGGCTCTTTTTCCAAGGCCGAGCTTCGCGCGGCGTGGGATTACTACGTGCCAGTGACCACCCACGATTCGTCGCTCTCCGCCGGGGTCCATGCGATCCAGGCCTGCCGGCTCGGCCTGCGAGAACCCGCTTGGGAATTCTGGCAAAAATCCAGCCGCATGGACATCGACGGAGGCGCGGCCCAGGGCATCCACATCGCCGGATGCGGAGTCAACTGGCAGATCGCGGTGTTTGGGTTTGCAGGCGTGGGAACGGCGATGGAACCCGGGCCGCTGCGCCTGCGCCCGCAACTCCCCGCAGGCTGGTCCCGCCTGGCCTTCCCCTTGGTCTGGATGGGAAACCCGCTGCGGATCACGGTCGGTCCCCGGGAAACGACGGTCACAAACAACGGGCAAAACCCGGTTAGCGTGGAGTGGCGCAGCGGGCAGCGCTGGGTCCCCCCCAACGAGACGGCCAGCTTCCGCGAACCGGTGCGCGCGGTCATCTTCGATTTGGATGGCGTCATCGTCTCGACCGACGATTTTCACTTTCGAGCATGGAGCCGACTGGCGTCCGAAGAGGGAATTCCGTTCAGCGCCGCACAGGGCGAGCGTTGCCGCGGCATCAGCCGGATGGAGAGCCTCAACATCATGCTGGAAAGCTCCTCCCGCACTTACACGGAAGACGAGAAGCTGGAGCTCGCAGGACGCAAAAACCGACATTACCTGGAGTCCATTGGATCGATTGGGCCCGGGGACCTTCTGCCGGGCGCAGCAGATTTTCTCTCCGCCCTGCGCGCGAAGGAAATCCGTATCGCCGTGGGATCATCGAGCCGGAACGCGCCTGCCATCCTTGAACGGATCGGCCTGGCGGAGGCCTTCGATGCCGTTGCAGACGGCAACGCCATCCGCGAAAGCAAACCTTCCCCTGAGGTTTTCCTCTGCGCGGCCGCCCGGCTCGGGCTCCCGGCAGAGGAGTGCGTGGTAGTTGAGGATGCCGCCGCAGGAGTCGAGGCAGCCGTGCGCGCCGGGATGCGCGTGCTGGCAGTGGGCGCGGCAGCCGGGGACCCGCGCGCCGATTGGTCGGCTCCCGGACTTCGTGAAATCGCTCCGGAAACCATTCTTTCATAAAATGAGATCCATGAAAAATCACGGAAGCCATCTTCCCCCGGCACCGTCCGGCTCCGGCCCGGGGGGCTCGTTCGGATTCACATCCGGCCTGAGCCATCTCCCGCTCCTCGGCCGAGGGCGCACGCGCTCGGTCACGGCCGAAAATCCGACGGGCGAAAAAGGCCGGGGCGGGATGGCGGTCCCGGATCCGTCCGACCCCAACCCGTTTCAGGGCGCGCGGGCGGCCGATGACTTGGGCCTGGGATGGAAGGTCCGCCCGTTCGTGCGCATCAACGCCGGCGAGACCGCGGTGCTGATGGACGTCAAAGGTTCCGGAATCATCCAGCACATGTGGCTGGTCGAAAATACCGGCACCGAAAACATGGGGCGCGGCATGGTGCTGCGCATGTATTGGGATGGCGAGGAAGCCCCCTCGGTCGAATGCCCGGCCCTCGAGTTTTTTGCTGTCGGCCATGGCCGCGTCGGGTATGTGAACTCGCTGGCCGTTGTGGTGAATCCCCTCAACTCGCTGAACTGTTTCTGGCCGATGCCGTTTGGCACGCGGGCACGCGTGACGCTGACCAATGAGGGCGCGGACGACAACCTCCTGGTCGGCTACCAGATCACCTACACGGAGACCGCTGTTGACAACGATGCGGGCAGGTTCCACGCCCAATACCGCCAGGCGCGCACGGCGGATCAGAACCCCTACATCCTCCTCGACAACGTGCGGGGACACGGACGATACGTGGGCACGTTCCTCGCGTGGACCCAGGGCGAAAAAGGCTGGTTCGGCGAGGGGGAAGTGAAGTTCTACTTGGACGGCGACGAAAGGTTTCCCACGATCTGCGGCACCGGGACCGAGGATTATTTCCTCGCCAGTTACGGACTTCCATCCACCTATTCGACCGCCTACGCCGGGTCCGTCCTCCCATCCCATCACAACGCCGACCTCCCCCAGCACTGGAGCCTCTACCGATGGCATATCCAGGATCCCATCTGCTTTCAAGAGGACCTGCGCGTCACCATCCAGGCGCTCGGACTCGCGGAAAAATACCGCATTCTTCAACATGACGTAATTTCCTCGGTGGCCTCCTGGTATCAGACTGAACCCCATGTCCCGTTCCCAGGGTTTCCGAGCCTGACCGAAAGGCAACTCCTCACCAAAACGCAGGTGTGAGGACGCTTACAAAAAGACAGTTTTCCAGGTTCCCGAGCGGAGATGCACCAATGCGCACAGGCTGGAATCCTTGCAAATATGCATAGGTCATCTGTTGTGTAGGCTGCTTTTGTTCAGTGTTTTATAGTGAATTTTATCGCAACCGATCAGCGCTCCATTGGCGCACGTGATAAATAAACTCCTTGGCAGTATAGGCCAGGGCGAGTATAGAAAAGTCCAGATGAATCCCTCCCCGATTATCCTGTCCCGCCTGCGGGTTTTTGTCCTCTTTGTCGCTTGGAGTACGATGGGACTGGCTGGGGAGCCGACCCCCGTGTTTGAGAAGACGGACCGCGGCGTGCGGGTGGGGACCGACCGGTATGAGGTGGAGTTTGCGAATGGCGTGCTGGTGCGGCTTTTCAACAAGCTGACGAAAGAGGACTACCTGGATGCGAAGGCGGATCTGGGGCGGATATTGCCGCACCTTCCCGCCGGCATGGGCACGCAGAACGGGGAAGCGGCGCGGGAGGCCGCCGAGCGCCTGAACACGAAACCCTGGTGGGAGCATCCGGCCACGATGCGGCTGCCGAACCAGCACTTTGCCGATGCGCAGAGTGCGTTCCAGCTCAAGGAGGTCAGTGGCAACACATGGCGTTTGGAGTATAAGAATCTGACGGACGGGGAGAATCGGTATCCCGACGAGGAGTTTGCGCTGACCGTCGCGGTGGATTTGCCAACCGGCGATTTGCTCGTGACTCCGGAGGGCAGGTCTCCCCGGCCGGGCGTCTATGCGGCCAATCTGGTTTTTGGGGCCCTGGCACCGGAGGTCACGGCGGAGGCCCCCATCTGCGACGGGGTGAGGATTTCGCGCACGAATACCGGGCGGGTGCTCTGGACAAACAAATGGCCGGATTTCTGGGATTTCGCCTTTCTGGCATTCAACGGCCGGAGGAGCGGGGCTTTTGCGGTCTGGGCCGAGGACGCGAAAGTCCGGTTCTACAAATATTTGTATTACTTAAACAACCCGGAGGGCCTGTCGTTTTCGTTTGCGATGATGAATGTTCCGCCGTTCGAGGAATTGAAATCGTGCGTGAGCCCACTGCCATGGAGGATCCAGGCATTTGATCGCAGCTGGATGCAGGGGGTCGATCGCTACCACGCCTGGCGGGATGCCAACCGGAAAATCCCGGCGCGCCCGGATTTTGTTAAGAACATCTCGTTTATCGCGGTGACGCCAGATTCACAGAAGCGTTACCTCGACCAGTTGGTCGCCTACACTTCGCCGTGGCAGGACCGCGCGGCCGCGTTCTTGGCATCGATCCGCGTGGCTGGCTTTGACGTCAATCATGCCAACAACACGCCGAGGCCGGGATTCAAGGAGGAAACCGCGCTCTGGCGCCAAGCCGGCCCGCATGGAATGGCCTACATGCAGCCGATGATCATGTGGAGTCCAAAGCCCGTTAACGAGCGGGAAAAATCGGGAGTCGAGCTTGCGAAGCAGGCGATCACGCGCTCGGTATTTCTCAAGTCTCCGGACGATACCGCGTTGTTCGTGGACCAGAATCACCTTGGGCATCCCGGTTGGCAGAGGTGGTTTCTCGATTGGGTGAAGGAGTGGTCCCAAGACTACGGAGCCCAGGGGATTTACCACGATCAATCTTACCCCGCTCCGATGGATCGCCGCGGCGATGCCATCAACGGAATGACCGCTCCGCAGGGGATGGATGACTACTTTCGAAAGGTGATCGAGGAAAATCCGGGAACATTCCATGGCTCGGAGAAGACGACCGAGGCGAACATCGTCGGCGTTTCGTTCGGAATAGGTAGCGGATACCACTGGGGCAGCGCGCCAGACATGCGGCTGGCTAGGGCCAATGATGCCAGCCCGGTTTCTGCCGCGCTCGCCGCTCCGCACTCGGTGATCTGGTCGTTTCTCAACATGCGCAATGACTCGACCTGGGAATTCCGCGACCGCTGGATGGCTGAGCGCCGGGCCCAGATTGCCGGGATGCACAACTCGATCCTCGGGATGGATCCCAAGCTCTTTCCCCTGCTCGCCAATGTGGCCTGGCATGATCGCACGCGGGACGTCACATTTCTGAAATTTGGGCTCCGCCCGGTTTTCCCGTCCGACTACTCGCGCGATGTCTTTTCCTATTTCGAGGGGAAAAAAGGCGAGCGCTTCGAATACCAGCGGACGCCTTACGGCTCCCGCTTTGCCCAGGTCTTCAGCGGGGACAAAGCTCCCGACGTGATCTACGGCATCGCGCATGGCGTGCGGCACGCGAACGTCGGGAAGGGAGGGATCACCGGGTGGGTCTTCTACAACGAGGCCGATGCATCCGCCCCATGGAATGAGCCCGGAGTCGCCGGCCTCGACCCCACCAGGTTCTACCTCATCAATCCGGCCCTGGGCCGCCCGTCCGCCTGGGTGTCCACCGCCAACGAATACGGGCCCAGCCTGTATGAGAGCTGCGTGGCGGATTCCGGCTACAACGATTCGTTCCTGTTTTTCCGGATCCGCGCGGATGCCAACCTGCGGGCGGTGTCCGGCAGCGAGCAAATGATCCTGCACAGCTCCGTGCCCCCGCTGGCCATTTATGTCAACGGCAAGATCGTGCCGGCCCGCCCGGGAAAACTGCCCGACACGTACCTGATCAATGCGGCGACTCCCGCTGATGTCGCCGTCATCCTCAAGAAGCCGGACACGAACCAACTGGCCAAATCGACGCTCGGGCGCCTGACAGAATCTCTCTCCGCGACCGACTTGTTGGAGCCCTCATTGATCTCGCCCTCGGTGGATGGCGGGAAATCCCCGCAGGGCCGCCAGGTTCTGACTCTGCCGGCGCGGGTTTATGGATCGTCCGTGACCCGCCTCTATGTGCCGGTTTGCGTCCCCGCCGGCGGAAAGTCCGGAGTCTGGCGCGCCTATCTCCCCGGAAAAAAAGATGCCAGCGTGGACACGGTCGAGCTCAACCTGCGTCCGTTCTTCTCGCGGAACGAGGGGGCAGCCAACCCCGAATTTGTCGATATTCCCCTGGCAGGAAACGAGGTGAAGCTCGTTTCTTTCGCCAGCACCCCCTCCCCCGCTCTGCGCGTCGAGATGGAGTGGGTTGAGCAGGACGCAATCAAATAACTATGAACCGCCATCCAAAAAATCCTATCATCGCTCCCGGGGACATGCCCGTCGAGTGCTCGGCCGTCTTCAATGCGGGTGCCGTGCGCTACCAAGGCAAGTTCCTCCTCCTGCTGCGCGTCGAGGACCACGCGCGCCAGGTCAACTTCCACGTCGCCACCAGCGACGACGGGGTCGCGTTCGACATCAGCCCCGAACCGATCAAATACCCGCTGCGCGATATCGAAAAAAAATATGGCTCCGTCCGCTTCGATATCCGCATCACCCCGCTCGAGGACGCATTTTATATTTGCCATGCCGTCTGGATCACCGGGCTCGGGTGCATGATCGGCATGGCCCGCACGACGGATTTTGTCCATT
>Ga0247835_1001680_pt1 | contig 26246 bp, 18 predicted proteins | sample LaCtaG_3_FD_189912 | JGI IMG/M metagenome (GOLD analysis project Ga0247835, IMG submission 189912) | Freshwater microbial communities from meromictic Lake La Cruz, Castile-La Mancha, Spain - LaCruzMarch2015_13.5m | ecosystem: Environmental > Aquatic > Freshwater > Lake | place: Spain: Castile-La... | reverse complement strand
GTTGCGACAGGTAGGTTGCTCATACGGGGTCAACGTATGGCAAGTGGTGTCAGGTGTCTAGCAGAATCAGAACGAATTTTTCAGATTTGTTCGGGCATTCCTGCGAATGCGGTCTGCGTTCTTGTCGATAAAGTCCGATGCTTCGGCAGGCGGAAGTGCTAGCAACCGCTTCGAGTTCTGCTCGATAAACTTGCGGTAACCCTGACCAACGGCCTGCTGGTATTGATATTTCTCTTCGCGGGTCATCTCGCGGCGGGTGCCGTTCTCGTTGACCTTCACGGTGATTGCCGGCGTCGGCATAAACACGCCACGGCTGGCGAGTTTGCCGAGAGTGCCCCAAGCCAGATCCTCTTCCCGCTCCTTGGCCCAACGGCTCCACGGATACCGCTCAACCTTAACCGGCTCACCCAGCACGTTGAGGATCGGACCAGGCCCGATCTCGCGACGGCCGAACGGCACCTGCTGAAGGAAGTATTCGTAGCCGAGGTTGCCGGCCTCAGTCTTGAAGATCGACGGGTCGGACCACGCATCGACTTCCTTCAGGATGTTCGGCACCAGAGACCCTGCCAGGCGCGAAACGTAGCGCGGGAATGACTTCTCGATGAACTCATCGGTGTCGTACTTGTAGGCGTTGGCGAAGCCTAGAAGCTCAGTCAGACCAGAGATCGCAGTCGAGTCCTTGATGATGAACATTCCAGCTGCGGCGCCATCTAGGACTTTTTCGACGATGTTTTCCTGGGACCACTTATCCGGGGAGAACAACTGGCGATCGCGGAGTTCACCAATGGTTGCAAGCACACCACCGAATCCCAGCTGGCGGTAGGACACGTAGGTATTGCCGAAACGAATGGAATACGGCTGACGACCTTCCGCTAGCAGCTGCTTGCGCTTGTTCGGATCGAGGGACTTAAACGACCCGGTAATGTCCATGTTGCGATCCTCTTCCTTGTCATCGTCACCGAGGAACAAGGCGCCAGCAAAGATGCCAAGCGCAGTTCCAAACGCCGCTTTGGCCAAGATCAGGTCGCGGCGCGACTCGGAAAACTTCAGGCCGTATTCGCCTTCTGACTTTCCAGGTGAGGATTGGTAGTACCGATACAGCGCAACTGGGAGAGCGAAGTTCAGAATCTCGTTCGCAGAGTTTGCTGCAAACCGCAGGAAGTTCGTTCCCGACAGGACCTTGTAGAGCGTCTTGCCCTGAGCCGCTTGATCGAGACCACGGTACAGGCTTCCAAGTAATCCCTGGGGCGTTTCAGTAAACGTGGTCATCTCGCGAATCTCTTTCGAGGTCAGCAAGATTTCGACGGGCAGTTTCTCTTGGATGATTTCACGGGTGCGCTTGTTGACCAGTTCGGGGCGGGTGCCTTCGGCGATGGCTCGGACTCGCGCCGCAGCGACTACTTCTGGTGACGGAGTGAGATACTGGCGCGCAACCTCGGGGCCGTACAGCTTGCGCAACGCGTATGCCTTGGCGGTTGAGTCAGACATCAGCGCAGTCATGTGATCGAGCGCGTTGATAAGCCGACCAACGTACTTGAACTGACTGATTCCCTTGGCGAACAGATTGCGAGACTGACCCAGTCCTTCGAGGGCGCTTCCCGGTTGGTCAGGGTTGAAGTTGACGGAGCGGTAAAGCTCGCCACGCCAGAGCATAGGCCAGAAGTCGCGGATACCTTCGTCGAGACCCTTGAGCGCGGAGTAGGCTATGAAGCCAGCATCCTTCTTCGCCATGCCAGCAAACATGGCTGTGTTAAGGAATCCGTTGAACACGTTCATCGCGTTGTCCACCTGCGTCCGGATGCCTGATAGCACGGCCGCGTACCAGTAATCGCGAAGCACATCAGAGAACCGCACGCCACCCTCTCTGGCCATGAGGCGGAACATCTGCTGGATGATCTCGTTGCGGTTGACTCCGCTTTGAGCCTGCGCCTTCTGGGCTAGGTCGGTGATCTTGCGGGCCGTGGCGCCGTTCAATTCAGCGACACCAAACTCAGGCGCCACTGCATCGCGGAACGCCTGTTCCCATAGCAGGAAGGTATCCGGACCATCCTGAATCGAGAAGCTGCCCGGTGTGGCTCTCGCAATGTTGGCGTACTTCAGGATGCGAGGCAGAGAGCGAAAGAGCTTCTCGCGAACATCCGGTTTGACGTTCGGCAGCGGCACCTTCTTCTGGAACTCAGCCCGGAAGATTTGGTTCCGCTTTGTTTCCCAAGCAGTGGTCAGGAGGTTGGTGATCTCCGCAATGCCAGCAGGGCTTAGGTTACGCAGGCGCGGGTCAGCCAGGATTACCTGAAGCATCTTCTGCCGCACGGACCCTTGAGTATCCAGAGCCTTAGTGAGGATGTCCTGCCACTTGATCTCGATAGGAGGGCCGCCGGCTTCGCCCGGGACCTGCTTGATCTTGCGGAACTCGCGGGCGAACACGTTGTCCGCCTTCTTCATGGCCTCGCGAATCTGGTTCACAGCCTCGCGGCCAGACTCGGTAAGCCATTTCCGCACCTGCTCAGACTCAATCTTCGAGAACGGAATCAACTCATCCTGACGCTTGCGAATCAGGTTGCGAAGGATCATCGCCGGCTGCGCCCACCAGAAGCGTTCCTGGGCGAGCTTGCGTGCGGCCATCGCCTTAGCGGTGACAGCACCAAGAGACTTCGCTGACTCTGCTAGTCGCTTCTCAAGATTCAACGCTCGCATCACTTCGACGTCGCCCTTGGCTCTGGCGATGTCCAGCTGGTTGCGTTGGATGATTTCTCCAAGGATGTATTCCTTAAACGCGTTGTCGATGTCAGCAGTAACGACAACCTGATAGGCGCGTTCCAAATTGCCGTTGAAGAAGTCCACCCACTTTCTTGCCTCGGATGCCCAGTTCTCATCGGTATCCGTGCTAATGTCTCCAAGGAACAAACCACGGGAAGGAACACGTACATCCGGCGACGGCGGCTGCGGACGCTCAGGCGTGCCAGTAGGGATCTCTTGATTCGGGAAAGCCTTGATGTGCTCCTCGAAGTTTGCAGCGGTCTCCGGCTCGTTCTGCAACTGGACGTGGGACTTAATGTAGTCCATGCCAGCATTGCGGGCGGAGACCCAGGACTTGGTGGCCTGATAGATGCGGAGTGCAATCTTCGTGGCTTGGAAAACTACGAAGTTAGATAACCCGGCTATGGCCTCGAATACCTTGCCCTTGGGATCGGTAGCGGCAATGACCTTCTTGAGTATGGCTTCGACCCGATCGGGTTTGGCTCCACGGATGTCGGCGGTGCTGGACTGAAACCGCTGACTCAGCGAGATGACGTTGCCGGCATTGTCGTAGGTGATGGGGTCAGCAGATTTAATTGGGATACCTTCCAATCCGACTTCTTTAAGGAGCCAATGTGTGATCGCATTCGCTGGAAACTCATCTTCAAACACCAACCAATCGTATCCTTTATTTCGGAGTTCTTCTTGTAATGAGAATCCTTTTGGACCCCACTTATTGTGAAGCGGATCGTGTGTGTATCCGAATCCATAATCTTTCCAGCTATCTAGTGTATTGTTCGACCCACGATCATTAATCCATTCTTTGACTTCATCCGTAATAATATTGTCAATTTTTCTAGCAAAGTCTTTAATACCGTCTACTCGCAATGACTTAGATGTATCTACATCATAAGCAAAAATGTTTGGGCCTCCAAATCCAGCACCATCTCTATATGCATTAGCCGTTGAGATTTCCTCACTGAAAGACTGTCCATCTTCTGCATAACCGCTGTCTGAGGCCCGATACAATCGAGTTTTTCCTGGAAGTCTTTCCTGAATCGCAACACCGCGATCAGGAACGTAGAACCCGCCATTCTCTACCAGCCCCGCCGCCTTCGCCGCCTCATCCACCATCCGCTGAGCTGTATCCATGTCACCAGCTGCAACAGCTGCGGCATATTCAGCATCTCGAATCAGTCGATCGGCTAGCTGGATGTCATCAGTAGGATCATTTGGAAACTGCTGCCTAGCCTGCGCGATGGCTTGGCGAATTGCTTTGTCAACCGCAACACCAACCTGAATCAGTCCCTTGGCAATTTGCAGTGCTAGCTTCGCCAGCGGCGTCAGAAACAACGGATCGGAGTACGAATTTTCTGACAGGCCTTTGCTGACCTTGTCGATGGCGGCGATTACCTTCTGGAGAGCGGCCTCGACGGTGTCGGGACGCCCGGTGTCTGGCTCGGAAGCCCACCTTGGGACCTCATAGCTTTCCATCCGGATGGGCATGATCAACCCTTTGACTCCAGGTGCCAGCAATACCCCCGCATCAGTGCGAAGTGACCGATCCTTTTCGTCGGCCACTAAAAGGTCAAACTCGGCAACACCAACACGCCGCATGGCTTGAACCAAGTCTGTCAGCCGGCGAATGTTGTACGATGTGAGAACCTTAGCTCCCTTGCGAACATTGTGTGAGTAGCTGGTTTTCCCCGGAACTTCGGAAAACAACCCAATGGATTCGTCTCGATTCTGAACGATTACAGCATTGGCTTCGCGATCGGGATTCTTGCTCGCAGCATCATACGCCGCCTGATACGCCTGAGTGAGGACACTGAATAGGCGTTCAGTGTTGATTTTTTTGGAAACCACAGTTGTGGTTTTCGGAATGACCTGATCGACGTTTGGGTACGCGGTGTCGAATGTTTTTGGTTTTCCGGTTTCATCGACGGTGATCGGATTGGCGGTCGTTCCGCCAGCGTTCATGTCTATCTGAAGCAACGTCTTGCCATCTGAAGCAACGATGCGCTTGCCGTCCGAGAAAATCGCCGTGAGAGGAGAATCCTCGCGTTCGACCGGGTCTGCCGCCATATCGGCTCCGGACTTTAGGGCGTTCTTGAGCGTCAAAGTTCCCAGGCGCAGTGCCTGCTTCGCCTCCGTCCGCGTCTTGGGCTCTCCACCAAGGGGACTCACCGGGAACTGCTTGGCAAGATCCTTGAAGCGCATCAGCCCAGCCTTGTAATTCAGCAGGGTGAACTCGCCGTCTCCGGGGACTGAGATCAGTATCTTCTCTGAGGTGGCCTCCTCGGGCGCCGCAGCGATTGCTTCGTCGATCTGTGCTAGCAAGAATTGCTTCTGCGCTTTCGGAGCTAACGGTTCGGTGCCCTGCTTTTCGGCAGGTGGCATCTTTACCTCTCGCGCTTGAGCGGGGGCAGGCTCAGTAGCGGGTGCGGTTGAGATCGGTTTGGTGGCCGTTGTCGTAGCAGGGGCAGGGACAGGCGCAGCTGGAGCGGTAACAGGAGCCGCCGCCGGAGCTTTCCGCCGGTTCTCCAACTCCATGTTCAGGTAGCCGGAAAACTCACCGAACGCGTCAGTCGTGTCCTCGGCGCTGCCCATGGACTTCTGAACGCGAGCAATCTCAGCAGCGTCGGTGGCTGTGATGTAGCCGGCGGCAAGGGCCTTCTTGACCATCGCACGCAGCTTGGCCGGCGATTCAAGATTCGTGATCGCGCCATCTACATCTTCAATGAATGCGGCGAGCTTCTCATTGGGATCGGCTTGGGGAGTGGAAGTGGGTGCAGGCGCAGGGGTTGCCTCAAACTTTGCGGTAACCTCCGCGACCTCTGATGCTATTTGAGACCTTACGGCGGCGCTTTCCGCGTCCGCGTTTTCGTTCCACTGTCTCAGTTTAACTTCGTGCTTTGCCTGCGCATCGTTTACTCGCTTGACCCAATTATTAAGCGCGCTCCTGGCGGCAGGGATTTTTGATGGATCCGTTTTGGAATCCTCAATGAGTTTCCTGTCCTCGGCAGAAAGTTTCGGTGAACGGAAAACTGGAGCCGGTGCGCGTTTTGGCGCCGGAGTAGACGCGGGAGTAGGGACAGGCGTAGGCGCCGGGGCCGAGACTGGCTTAATGGATACACGGCTTGCCAAGCGCCGCATCGAATTGATTTTTTCTTCTGGATTCTCAGCTTTTGAAAACTCTTCAGCAAAATTTAAGAAATCAGCTTTTCCAATCGTCGCGCCAGTTTTGTCGGCAACAACTCTTGCGTTTTTTACAACAGAATCTTCGAGGGTGAGCCGGGGTCCTTGACCGGTCGAAAAAGCATCCCATAAGGCCTCCCTCAGGTTTTCACCTATTGCAATACCAGCTTCGCCAATCTTACTCAAACCTGTCTTGGGGGTTGGCTTGGCTGTAACCTTCGCCGTAACCCTCACCTCCGGCATCGTAATCCTCACCGACGGCACAACCAACGTAGCCGGCTTCTGTGAAGTTCCGCCCTTTGTCTGCCTTGATAGCTGTTTGATTTGAGCGCGAACCTGAAGGCCGTGTTTGCGGACTTCCTCTGGGGTCATTCCTGATGTCTCGACTGCCCAGTTCAAGTAATCCGCGTCGCGCAGGGAGGGTTTTGCCTGCGTCACAATGTACGCGGCTAGATCGAAGTCGCTGTCAAATGCCGGCACGTACGTATCTAGCGAGAAGCTGTAGCGCGGCTTGGCTTCGGCAAGATCCTTAGGGAGCTTCGCGGATGTGGTAACCACCGGAGCGGGCGTAGGCGTAGGCGCTGGGGTGCGAACCACCGGAGTGGCGACGGGAGTAGGAGTCGGGGCGACAGGTGTGACCACCGCCTTAACCCCGCCCAACCGGGCACGGTAAGCCGCAAGAGTAAGAGCATCATCTTCGCTCAGCAGGCCGGCATCTTCGGCCGTGATTAGCTGATCGAGTTCATCCTGCTCGTCGGAGCGTAAGCCGGTTTCGGCATCGACAGTGGCGGCGGCAGGGGTCGGAGTGGTAGTCGGAGTGGAAGGGGTAGCAGCAACAACTGGGTCCGGAATGCCCATCGTCTGGTGCATCAAGGTTAACTCCGCAAGCTCATCTGGATTGATCGTGCCAGTATTAGCTTTTTTGCGGAGGTCATCCAAACGAACGATATCAACTTCAGGCGTGACAGGTGCAGCCTTAGATTTCGGCGGCGGCTTAGATGCAGGAATAACCTCCTCCTCCTGACCAGCTAAGCCGGCCTCCTGAGACGTCCGCATGACATCTTCGGCCGTGATCTCGGGCTCGCCCTCCTGCTGCGTATCTTCTAGCCCAGCCACGGTGGCGTTTGCACGCGGCAACGGGTTTGTCGGATCACCGCCAAGCGCTTCATTGGCGGCACCGGCTAACTTGGCATTACGCCGTGAACCAACGAGACCACCAACAATGCCTCCAGATAGGGAGCCAACAAAGCCCGCTTGTGCAACACCATCGAGCCATCCGCGTTCCGGATCATAGACCGCAGCGGCGGCTATATTTCCGCCAAGCTGTTCAGCGGATTCCTGAACAAACTCGGTTGCTAGCGCCTCTACCGCACCTCGGACACGTTCAGCGCCTGTGACTCCAAGGAATTTCCTTTGGTACTTGGCGGACTTGGGTACAAGACTTTCGGCAAGCCGCTCGCCGATGCCTCCGATCCGACCAGTTACAAAACGTCTCGCTACCTTAGGTGCTGCACCTAAAAAAAACTCAGTGGCGGCGCCAATCGGAGCAGTTGTGATGAATGCTTGAGTCTTCATCTGCTCGCGGCGGTCTTGAAGATCCGCAGCGACATCGTACTGCTGGCTAGCCATTGCCTCGGCAATGCGACGATTTATAGTAGTATCAGCCTCTTCAAATGCAGATTCACCTGACTGAAGTCCGTAAGAGATAGCGGCGCCAACCGGCCCAGCAATTACCGCAGCTGGCAGTGTGGCAACCATGCTTCCGATACCGCCCATAACCTGAGCGGGTGCGGTTTCTCGAACGCCGGGAAGCCCGGGGTAGGTTTCTTTCCCGAACTCTTGAACAGCTTGGCCAGCTCTGAAGAGCGGAACCTGTTCTATGGGAGCCTCAGTGTAGGGATCGTATGTTCCACTGGGAATAGCACTGGGAATAACATCAGGAAGACGGGCTACCGCCTTGAGGGTTAGACCAAGCCCCTCCAACGCCCCACGCGGCAGCTCAGACAGCGTGTTAAGCACGGTCTCGACCGTGTCGTACTGGCCCAACTGGAACTTAGCCTTCTCTTCCGTCTCGGTCTCAGCTGCTAGCTCTTCCTGCCTCCGACCAATAAGGCCCTGTCGGATCGCCTGGTAATTCTCACGAACGTAGGACTGAGCCTGTTCGTCCGTAATGTCATCCGGGAACGCAACCCGGCCAAGCTCGCGTCCAAAGTCGATCTCGATTGCCATAGTAAATTAAAGTTCCACGGGCGCACGACCACGCGGCAATCGCAGGATTGCGTCTAATTGTTCCAGAGACAACCCCAATGGAAGGGAGTTTGTTCCAGCTGCCGTTGGAACGCCTGCCTCATTGAGTGATCGACGCAGTTGAAGTCCGAGAACTGTGGGGTCGATGCCGTTGTATTCGCTCATGGCTTGGCGAAGCTCGTCTGCATCAATTCCCAGCGACTCGCTTGAATAAGGGCTAGCTGGCGCAAGCGAATCAACCGGAAGTCTTACTTGAGGCGGAGCGTTAGTTGTAGCTGTCGGAGCGTTGGTGCCGCGTCCGATGGGGCGAAGCCCTTTAATTGATCGAACGTCTATTACTTGGTTGGGCGAGATTGAAGGAACCCGATTGGTTCCTTGTTTGATGCCAGCCTCTGGACCTGGGAGTGTTTCCATTTCCCTCCTCATTTGCTGCCGGTCCTTCCGTTTTACCTCCAGCTGCGCTTTGGCTTCTCCAAAGGTAAGACCCTTGCTCTCTCCAATAAATCCAAACTGATCCTTGCGAACCTTTACGTTCCCTTCGGCGTCTTCGTAGACATTGAATTTATCATCCTTGTTTTTAGCCAGCTTGCGGAGGTTTTTCAACGCTTCGTCGATGTCGTCAAAGATTCCTGGTTCTTTATCAGCAGATGCAAGTTGTGTAGCCAGCAATTGGTTGGCTTGTTCTGGACTAATATTAACCGAGACTTCCTGTCCGGAAGGTGTGGTGTACTTCATGGTCCCCGCCTTCTCGGATTTTACTGCCCTTGCAGCCGGAGTATTCCACTGTCTTCCAGCAAATGAAATTCTTTGACCCCCGCCAGCCGAAACACCAGCACCCATAGAAGCCGCTGTTAGAGGCGCTCCGCCACCGCTAAAAATGTCAGGAGAAAATCCCTCGATTTGATTCGTTAAATCCTCTGGAAGTTCTCGATCCGATTCTTCATTAGCAGGCATAAACCCACGTCGAATCATGGCCGCAGTAAGATCCTTTTCTTGGGCCATTCGCTTTGCTGTCCCGCGAAGGCGCCCAGTCTGATAGGCTGGACTGCCAATGACCTCTGGTGATAGCGGCGCTTGGGTTCCATACAGGGCACCAAGCTCTCCCTCTGCGGCGGCCAGTTGCTCCTCCTGAATTGATCTGTCGCGAGCAAGAGCGGAAGCTGGGATGTCAACATCCCCCTCTGGTGTTAGCTTCAGGTTTCGACCAAATACGGATGCAAACTGATCCCTCCGCGCTTGAATACGATCCTTCAGCGCAGCCTCCCGGTCAGCGCCCATCTGGGTGTAATACTGCTGCCGCACCCGCGTATCTTCAGCACGCTGCGCTGCTGCTTCCTCCCTGGCCTGCCGCTGGTTCGCCAGCTGCACGCCTTTAAGGTAAGACTGCCCGATATTTTCGAGTCCTGAGAAAGGGTTTGCCATAATCGTTTAGAGTAACCCCTCGCGGCCGTAGCCGGTCGGCATTCCGGTTGAATAGTTCCAGTCGCTAGCAGCAGGGGTCTTACCAGCACCAAACCCACCAGACCCCAGCGCACTGAACCCGAGGTTGGTAAGCCCGGATCCAAGCGAACCAAGCGCCTGACTGCCAACACCACCTGCGCTGGCCATGTTGTACGATCCCAGCAGCGCGGCTTGTTTTTTGGCCCGCTCGTCAGCGCGGATGCTGGCGATCATCTGCGGCGTGAACTCAAAGTTGGCGAGCGGCGACAGCGGCGTAGTGCCAAGGATGTTGGAGAACTGCTGGTTGCCCGCTTGCTGCAACGCCAGCGAGGTCCGGCCAATGTCTCTTGCCGTGAGATTTCCGGCGGCTTGACTGCCGGCAAAGCCACCTTGCAGCGCCCTGCCCGCCGACTGTCGCTGTACTTGTGCCAGCACGTCCGGTGGAAGCTCCCCACGCAGGAGCGCCATGGCGTTTTGCGTTCGCTGCGCTTGGCCCTCTTGGTATCCCGGAATTTGAATCCCCAGCGACTCAAGAAGCTGCGCCCGGTTGAATTGGTTCCTCTGCGCCTCAAGCTCGCGTGTTCGTGGTGCCAGCTGCTCGGACTCGCCGACGGCACCAGGAATATCTAGGCCCGGCAAATTCGCGGCGCCGCGAGCGGCTGCGCGATCTTTGCTGGCTTTATTGGCGCCGACCAATGCGCCAGCACCCGCTGTGGTAACCCCTAAACCGATAGCTGTTGCTACGAATGACATGGTAAGTATTGGTTTTGCCTCATGTAAGTGAGGTCGTTCAAAAGCTCTTCGTGATCCGTCTTGTTATCCAGATTCAGGTGAACCGTGGTCCAAATGGTGTCCTCATGGATCAACAACACACGGCGAGTTCCTGGCTTGGTTATGCCTGAATACGGTGCCGTGTAGGTCACCATACCTTCGTTCTCGCTCACTACCGTGACCCGGCCTTTGGTGATGAAGAACGGGTTGTCGAACTTATGGATGCGACTGGTGACGACACATCCAGCCGGCATGAAGATTTCACGCACGTACATCCCCTCTGGGAACGTGTGCTTCAACGGGCACTCCTGCTGCGGAATATTCGCCACGAACGCTTCCCACCTGTCCAAACGATCGTCAAACGTGACGGTCTCGTCCGTCAGGATGTCGAGCCACGTCACAGGCTGCACGGCTACTGGAAGCTCCTCAATCATCAGATGAATCCTCCAAAACGGTATTGGATCTTGGCCGACCCCCAGACCTGGACGTTGACTACCGTGCGCTCGTTGGGGCTGTAGGTTTCAAGTTCGTTGCGCAAGCTCCGCAGGGCCAGCTGGATCTCGCGCTCGGCCTCGGTGTATTGATTCCGGTCCTCCTTCTGGATGGCCTTCATCATGTGCTTGATCGCCTGGAGGTTTCCGATGAACAGCCAATCCGAATCCACGACTGCCGGGATGAAGTCCAGGCGCACGATGGCTTCAACCACCGTGTTGGTGCAGTTCTCATCCGGGGGAACGCAACCGTCGCCGTGGTCGATGCAGTCGTTCTGCGCTTCTGCGTTGCACCCCGAGGTGCCACCGCAGACCTCGGGCATCCCGATAAGGTAGGTGCGCCGATACTCCGGGTTCTGTTCGCTGGGCCCCCAGACGGCGATCTGGGTCAGCAAAGTAGTCGTTGGGTTGTACGCCAGAATCGTCAGGCTGCCTTGAGTCAGCGGCTTCTGGGCACCAGTGAGGCCCGGTTGCTTGAACAGGTTGACCGTCTGAACGTAGGCGGTTACTGCTGGGTTGGGCAGCGTAACGTACTCGCCCCAGACGTACTCACCGGTAACCGCGTCCAGCGTGCGGATCGGGTTGCCGTTGGGGTCTAGCCCCTGGAGAAGCACGCGCTTGCCAGCATCGGCCGTCAGCTGGGGTTGCACGCGGATGTAGCAGTTGCCGACCGAGTCCCGAAACTGCGTCACCATGCCGCGGTCCAGCAGCTGGTCCTGCTCGCATCCCTCACGGCCGCATCCGGTGCGGGGTGCGCGTTCGTCAGTCTGAAACTCGTACCACTGGTTCTGGATCGGGATGTTGTACCCGCAGACGTTCATCGCCTCGATCGTCTTGACCTCGCGAGGCCAGGTGATGCAGCCGGCGGTGACGCAGACGCGGAGCTTCTTGTACGTGCCCCACCACTTGCCCATGTCTGCGAGGCGCGCCTGAGCCTCGTTCAGCAGCTGGAGAAAGCGATCGTCGCAGGTGGCGAGACCGACAGCCTGCGGGATCGTGGAGTTCTTGGCTTGGGCGAGGGTCTTTCTCATGTTAGCGGATGGCGCGAGCCATGACTCGCCACTTGGCTTCGGTGATGGCTGTTAGGGCGCCGGTTGTTTTGTGGTTCACAGCAATACCTGAAACGACGCTACCGCGAACAAGGCCAATAGTGGTAGCGTTTGAAAATGCGGTGACCCGATGATCGCTTTCAGAAAGGTTTGTCCGAAGGATGCTTCCGACTGGGATGTAATCTCCGCCAGCCGGATTGATTCCGGTGTATCCGGCATCACCGGTTGCATCCGTGCAGATAATTCCAATATCCCAAGCCAATGGGTCCACCGTAAAACCATGCGAGAACGTGACCGAAGCGCCCGCCGCCGGAATCGCCTGATAGCTCGCCACTGGCGTAATGTACCCCGACTCCCAGACCGATGCCGGGGTCGAGTTCGTCCGCAGGAACTGGCGATCCGTTCCAGGTGCGAAGGCCGCCGGGCCGATATTCAGGCCAGGATTCAGTAGCTGGAAACGCGTGCCGTCGTAGACCACAACGCACATCTGGTTTGCCACGATGTCGTTGGCGACCAGCGGAACGGTGCCAAACTTCGTGACCGCCTTCGCCGCAAGTCCATCGACAGCGACCGTAGTGGCGCCGGTGTTCGGAGCATTCGCGATGAACGCGTAGCAGACACCGGTTCGGTAAGCCTGATTCACACCTGGCGAAGTAGGGCTCAACGTCACCGTGTAGGCGTTGGCTGCACCGCCACCGACGCCGTATGTAAACTGCGTCTGAACCCGTGCCCAGCCAGCCGGTGCCGTCGTGTTGTACTTTAGGACTTCGACAGGGTTTCCGTTGGCATCAAGGCGCAACCAGTAGAGCCCGAGATTGGCTGGCGCCACAGCGTTTGCTGCCCATTCCGGAGAGGTCGCAAACTGCGCAATCATGGCGGCTGCGTAGGCATCCAAGCGATCCTGCTCGGACGCGAAGCAGGCGGGTGGCGGCAGCACGCCAGCGGTAAGGTTGATCTCAGGCATGGTTAGATGCGGTAAAGGTAGTCGTTTGGCTTACACGGGCCTGGGTCGCATTCAAGCGCCAAACAGCCCTCGGGACAATCGAAATAGAAGAACTGCTCCAGCGGGGCAACGCATCCTGTTGATCTGCCGCCGGAAAAAACGGTCGAAAACTTTCCGCCGTTGTTGATCACCAGCGATTTTCCGCTAAGTCGGCGAACCGTGTTGCATCTGATCTGGATGTTTTCCACATACCGAAAGAAGTTACCCGTCTCCGAAGTGAACGCCACGTCAGGGCCTGGGCTTGAGCAGGTAAATGTCGTTGGCGTTGGCGTGCCGGTAACGATCGTTTCGTCGTTAAAGGACGCGTTACTCATGCCTTCGACAGTAGCATGATCGCCGATTGCCAGCTGGTGAGCTTTGTTTGTCGTGTAGGTCGCGACTCCTCCGGTGCGTTGATAGCCGATGGGACGTATCTCCCACGGAAAGTCAATCGGTGAATTTATTCCGAGAAATCCGCCAGTGGTCGATGTAGGTGTGCCGGGATTTGATACAGTAAACGTCGTGGCAGACGGGGTTGACAGGACGGTGAATTGGTTGACGAAGGTTCCGTCAACAGTGCCAAGCACCGTTACCACCATTCCTGTTTGAAGTTCATGCGCAGAAATTGTCGTGAACGTCGATATGCCTGCGGAGCGAACGGCCGACGCGACCGGAATCTGGTAGTCAGTCGGGTAGTACCATTTTGACCTGTTTACGTCGTGGTTGTTAATCAGAAATGGAGAGTTGATTGGTGGATAGGCGGGCTGGAAATACCATGAATCAGGCCCAGATAGCAGAACATTGTTGTTTTCAATTACCATGTTCTTGTGCGCCGATGTAAATGTAGAATAGAGTTCTGGGTTTTGGTATCCCAACGGTAAATAAGTTGCGTAGTAATCGTTGATTTGCAGCGCAATAAACGCACCAACATTCAACGCTTCATTGTTATGTATGTAAGTTCCTTTGTGATAAAAAGAATCAACGTAAAAACAAGTTCCATTGTAACCGTTGAAATTATTGTATCTTACTTCCGCATCAGCCGTTTCCCTCACCGACACTGCGTGTAACGGGCTTTGAGTATCTTGTCTGTAAGGTCCAGAAATAAATTGGTTTTCTTCTATGACACAATCCGATGCAAAAATGCGTCGGCTGCGAAGCATCATCACGTAGCCGTCTCGGTAGAGACCAGGGAGTTGGTTTGGTCCAGCGGATGCGGCTGTAAATCGGTATGAATCAGGGAGGGTGAGAACGGTGCGCGATCCGTTAAACGTCGGGTCTGAAAAACCGCTTACAACCACCACGTCGCCCACCCTCAACGTATGTTTCATCACGCAGGTGTATGTCGCAATCCCGGCCGATCTTGATATGATGTTGATCGGATTCAGCAGTGATGAAAACCCGCCAATCACAACTTCCGTAATAGCCTCTGCATTCCCAACGTAAAGTGACCCTTGAATCGAGTTTTTTCCTTGGTATCCGAATTTATTTCTTAGAACTTTGGCTCCTGGTGTTCCATCATCTACCGTCATTGGGAGGAATGTTTTGAGCACAAACGATTCTGCGTTCAACGTCCCATCGCCAAAATCTAAAAATTCGCAATCTTGAATCAGCGCGTTCTCTCCGGTGTGGTTAATGCCAGCAATGGTGTAGACCGAGTTTACGCCAGCGTTTACTTGCGGCGTCAGGGCGACATCTGGAGCGGACCATGCGCGGCCGATTTGATTCAAGTCAACCGTACCTGAATCTGGAATGGGTCCAATGTTTGTTCCAGGGTTAGCGCAGGTAAACTGAGTTGGGCTTGGGTATCCATTGACCACAAATGCTCCGTTAAACGATGCGTCGGAAAGACCTTGAACTTGGACGTTTTCACCGCCAACAAAACCGTGTGGAGTAGAGGTATCGTAAATTGCATTTCCTGCTAATCTTTCAAATCCGATGATTTGGACAGTCGTTGCCGGACCAACATTAACACACAACACCTCGTTGATTGAAGGGAATGATGCAACTACAAATGTTCCATTAAAAGTTGCGTCAGAAAATCCAACAACATTGAATGATTCTCCAATGGTAAACGGAAAGTACCAATTCGGATGACGGGTGTAAGTTGCCTGATTGACGGCGTTTCGTTTTGCTTGAATCAATACAACACCAACGTCTCGCTGAAATGAGAATTGAGTGATATTCTGAACCTGCCCGTAATTTACAAATGTAGTGTCTGAACCTGGGCCAGTGGTTACAACATTGCTGATGTATTGTTGGTAAATGCCTACATTGGTGTACAAAGGAGGAATTGGAGGAACGTAGACGGGTGGAGCTTGTGCTGAGAACTGAGTTGTTATGCCATACGGATTAGGAAACGTGATGGGAATTGCAAAGTTGTAAGTATTTATTCCATTGGTTCTCTGAACCGATGATATTTTAATATCAGCAACCGAATTGTTTCTGTAGTTTCCATCTACAGTAATACCTTGTATTAGCGTATTTTTGCAATTCGTTGCATCTGTTGGATTTCCTTTTACGCTTCCAGGAGCACCTACAACTCCAGATCCAGTGCTTGTTCCAATAGTCTTAATCATCTGGGCGTTTAAACCATACAAGTCGAATATCTTTGTCGATGTATGATCAGCAAACTTAAGGATTGTTTTTCCAGTGCCTTGACCAGTGATCTCGATGTTGTTGATTGCTGCTCCGTATCCAAGCAGAATTGAAGATGTGTATCCTCCACCAATCAGATTGATCCAACCGTCTTCAACAACTAATCCAGAGTTTGGTCCAGCAACCGTTGCGGTAAAAGTTGTTGAGCTTGGGGTTGAATCGACGCGGAAGCCGTAATAAGTCGCAGGATTCCCGGGATCAGGTCCGTTGAACGTGGTGTCCGTAAATCCGTGCAGGGTGATTTTCTCTCCAACAACGAGTCCGTGCGCGGTAGAGGTGTTGAACGTCGCAACCCCTCCGGTGCGGGCGCGGTTGATAATCTTCGCCCCTGGGCTTGATCCAATCAGAAACGTGCCAACCGGGAAATGGCACTTCCCAGTAAGATTTAAGCATTCGCTGATCGCCCACGCGCTGTTTCTCAGTCCGCAGGGATCGGCGCCGTAATCGACTGGATTGTAGGATGGCATTTTAGGCTGAGAGTAACGGGCAGGCGATGCGACTGAGGTCGCCGTAAATATCCTCCTGAAGACGTTGCGCAACCATTGCCACACGCTTGAGGCGGAACCGGCCCGTGTTGACGTAGCGGAGTTGGAATTCATAGCCGTCGCGAGTAAATCCTCCGGTCTGCACGTCGCACTTGTCCGGGGGTTGCGGCAAGGCAATGCGCGATCGCGAAGGCGGTTGGTAGTATTTGACTTCTTGGCAGTTAATCACCGCAGGAGGGCATGAAATCTCGCCGGGATCGCAGTTGCGGTACTTGGCGCAGTCTTTGAACTCGGCCCAAGGCTGCCAGCATTCTCCTTCGTTGGCCTTGAAGTAGACCTTGGATTCGATGTCGCCCATCACCTGGTCATACCACTGCTCAGCGCTCACCAAACGCTTCTTGTTTGTGGGTTCTGCGAAAGTCAGAGATCGCGTCTCGATGGTCCAGTCGATCGGCGCATCATCGAACCCGTCGAAGTCGAACTGGCCAGTGCGGGTGACCTCGTAGAGGCCGATCCTTCCCTGATTCAGCCCGAAAAAGAAGCAGCGTTCCTGCTTCTGGATTCGGATGGTAAGCATCTGTAACACGTCCACGCCAGTCCAGACGCCTTCCCACGCCGGCGGCAGTTTTCGGCCCATGCCTGAAACGAGATCGAAATCCAGCACGACAAGACCGCCATGGACGATACCCCGGTTGTTGATCTTTCGCGGCTGGATGGTCATCAACATGCGGTTGTCGAAATTCACCGCGCTGGCAGCGGTCAGGTAAAAATCAGTGTCGTAAGCCAGCGCCCGCACAACCTGCCGGCTGATCGGCGTGTTGCCGAACTCGGTAAAGTCTCGGCGAGCGTAAATCAACGACCGGATGCCGTCTTGGGCGCGGAAAAACAGGTCGCCGTTGACCGGCACGATGGACTCATGGTTGAACGATCCGAAGTTCAGCAGGGCGAACCGTTGGATCGGATAATCGAGATCCTTCCAGACATCCCGATCGACCGGGGCGTTGAACGCGTAGGTTGCGGTGGGAGTGAATACCAGCAGGTCGCCGTCTCCCAGCGACGTGTCCAGGTTTGCGGCAAAAGCGAGCCCGGTGATTGGGCCGTTTGAAACAGCGAAGGCGCCACCCTCATTGAGGAACGTGTTTTCGGTGAAGCGAATAACCGAGTCGCGCCCATAAGATGGGTCGCCGTAGACCAAATCGCCGCCGTAGTATTCCGATCCGTTGGCAACCCATAGGCGCCCCTTGCCGTAGGCCATCGGGCCGCCAACAGGGACTTCTTCGCCAGTTGCGCGCCTGAGCGTCGAGCCGTTGTAGAGGTACGGCTGATTCTGGCCATCCTGAATCACAAGCCAGTTTTCCGCCTGCTGAAAGTAGACGTGCGACTTTTGCGGATCGTTGGTCGCTAGCTGATAGGCGTAAAATGCTGGTCCCAAAAGCGGGCCAGCGTCCGCGCCTGGAGAGTGCGTCGTAAAGCTGGTCGGTGTTGGGGTTGTCTGGACAATAAAGTCTCCGAAGAACCCGGCTGGAAACGGAGATCCAGGAGACTCTGTCAACCGCACAACCATGCCCGGAGACAGATTGTGAGGCCCACCACTGTTGTAGAGCGCGACATTGGAAGTTCGGCCTCGCGTGAAAACAATGAAGGTAGCAGCAATCGGAGTCAGGTCGGTGACCTTGAACCCGTTCTTAATGTCGATCTGGAACACCTTGCCGCCAACGGACGCGAAAATAAAGGGCTCTTGCTGATTGGAAATGTAAGTTCCGCACCCCTGAAACAGCCCCTCCTTGAACGCTAATTCTACCGCAGCGTTGTAGTAGCCCCCGTTGTAAAGAACGGCGGGATCGTCAAACTTAAGCAGTTTGGTCCAAATCCCCGGCCGCGCTTTCGGGAATCCTCCCCGCACCGTCGTGTTGACTGCCCACGCTAGCTGGTTGGGCTGAATGAGTGAGGGCGAAAAACCGCTATCCACCCCACCTTCAGCGGTGAGGAGGCCATCAACGATGCGATTTTTTTCTGCGACCATGACGCTTGAACCTATTGAAAGGCCAACGCAGGATTCCCGCAAGATGAATGAGAGCGCAGATTACCTGTCCATACCGTGGCGTACAAAAGACCGCTTTCTCATCGAGGCTGAAATGGTGCGTAAGGACGGGTACATCATGCACGCCGGCGTAAAGTACGGGCGCGGGAAATACTACCACTTCCGGCAAGCCATGACTGCGCTCTGGCCACACTTCGATTGGCACGGCTGGTCGGACCTCCTGATTCAGACGTTCGTTGAAAACAACGAGGTCGGAATCATGGGTCCGGGATCGTCGGGTAAGACCTACAATTCCGCCGCGTTCGGGCTCTGCACGTTCTACATCTACCCAACCGGGACCTCGATCATCATGTCATCGACAACCCGTGAAGGTCTCCAGCTGCGCATCTGGGGCTCGATCAAGGAGTTGCACAACAAGGCCAAGGCGAAGCGGGAGTGGCTCCCCGGGCGCGTAATTGAAAGCCGGTTCATCCTGACCAGTTCGGATGAAGATGCCGAGGCTCAGGATTTCCGTGACGGAATTATCGGCGTGGCGTGCAAGGTCGGCGGCACGTTTGTCGGCCTGTCAAACTACGTCGGCTTGAAGAACGACCGGGTCATGCTGATCGCAGATGAAGCGTCACTGATGGGGCGCGGCTTTTTGGATTCCGTCGCCAACCTCCGCAAGAACCCGGTGTTCAAGCTGATTGCAATGGGCAACCCCAAGGATCGCAACGACGCACTGGGCGTGGTCTGCGAGCCTCACCCGTCGATCGGTGGCTGGGAGGGCCTTGAGTACCTTGAAAAGACTCGCACCTGGAGAACGCGGGCACCCGGTGGCGTAGCTGTCCAGCTGTGCGGGTACGACACACCGAACGCGCTGTTCCCCAAGGGCACCAACCCGTACAAGGGCATCATCACGCCGGAGCAGATTCAGGCGGACCTCGATTACTACGGCCGGGACTCGTTGCAGTTCTCGATGATGAACCTCGGGCTCTTGCCCCGAGACGGCGGCACCAGGCGCGTGGTTACCATGTCCCTGTGCGAGCAGAACCAAGCGTTTGACGATCCCGTGTGGGAACGCGCCGACAAGCTCACCAGAATCATCGGCATCGACGCTGCGTACTCGGGCGTTGGCGGTGATCGCTGCGTAATGACTGACCTGACCTTTGGGCCAGATTCATCGGGGCGCATCGTGCTAGCATTCAGCGAGGCTCCAATCGTGATTCCGGTCACGGCGATCAAAGCTCAGCAGGCCGAGGAGCAGATTGCCGAGTACGTCTTGTTGTACTGCAAGCAGCGCAATATCTCGCCGGAACGCGTCGGGTTTGACTCCACGGGACGCGGCACCCTGATGTCTGCGTTTGCCCGACTGTGGTCTCCCGAAGTGGTGCCCATCGAGTTTGGCGGCCGGCCCACCGAGCGCCCGGTACGCCAGGGGGATCCGAAGACTGAGCGCGAAGCCTACGGCAAAATGGTGACTGCGCTGTGGTATTCGTCGCGCCTGCTGATCGAATCAAAGCAGCTGCGGAAGCTGCCCCGCGAAGTCGCCGAGGAAGGTTCGATGCGTGAGTGGGGTATTGCCCGCACCGGACTGATCGACGTTGAGCCCAAGAACAAGACCAAGGAGCGCATGGGGCGGTCGCCTGACCTCTGGGATTCGTTTGTGGTCGCGCTCGAAATGGCGCGCCGAAACGGTTTTGAGATTGCAGGTGGGCAGGGTGTTGGTATTGTCAAGCGACAGACACCAAAGTGGCTGACACGTCTGTCAGAGAAACGTCGCACGATGGAGTCTGAACATTCGCTAACCTACTCATAACCTTATGGCCTCATTCAACAAAGTCATCCTGATCGGCAACCTCACCCGCGACATCGAACTCAAGTACCTCCCGAAGGGGACCGCGGTCTGCAACCTGAGCTTGGCAGTGAATCGCCGCTGGAAGAATGAGGTCGGTGAGGAGAAGGAGGATGTCTACTTTGCTGAGTGCAAGGCTTTCGGGAAGCAGGCCGAAACGATCGCGCAGTACGTGAAGAAGGGGCACCCGCTCATGGTTGAGGGACGCCTGACCCGTGAGGAGTGGGACGACAAGAAGACCGGCGAAAAGCGGTCCACCACTCGGATCATGATTGAGACCTTCCAGTTCCTGAAGGGACGCGACGAGGGCGCCGCCCCGGCTCCGCGACGCGAGGCTGCCCCGGCACGTGCCCCAAAGCCTGATCTGGACGCGGACGACCTGCCGTTCTAAACCTCACCTATGAATCGTGACACGTTCCCTCCCGGTGGCTGGCAGTTCTACGAACCCAAGACCAACTGGAGTCCCAAGGATGTACTGAACTACGGCTTCTACGAGATGGCGCGCCTGATTCATCAACACCGGGTCGCCAACAGCATTCCGTCTACGATCGAGCAGGCGGTCAGCGATCTGGAGGCTTACACCCGTGCGCGTTTTCCTCAGTCTGCGGTCACTCCATCCAATTCATCGAATGTACAACCAAGGACTTCAGGCTGTCGCACGTGCGGCCGCTAAGTTTCGTCAGACGGCTCAAGGAGCGCGGATCCTCGCCGAATGGCTTGGAGACGGTGGCACGCCTGTAGACCGCCAGACGGCGCAGACCCGCATTGATACCTGTAACCGCTGCCTGCACAACAAACCCACCGATGCGAGGTCGGTCACGAAGACCGTAGCCGAGGTGATCCTGGAGCAGGAACAGGCTCGCAACGAGATGGTCATGTTTCTCCACGGAGAAGGACTAGCTGGCACCTGCGATGTCTGCGGCTGCTACCTGAAACTCAAGGTTTGGGTGCCTCTCAATTATCTCGGCGACACGGTGATGCCTGATAATTGCTGGATTTCACAGGAACGGAAAGCAATCTGAGGTCAATATGAGTTTCAAAGAACCGAGTAAAGTCTGGAACGTGGTCAGCGCGATGCTTGAAGCGGAGCAACCTCGATCTCGCAATCGTGCCCGCATCAACGCGACGTTCAACGGCAACCCTCCCTACAGCGATGAGGAGGCGCGGGACAACCGGATCCAAACCAACGTCAATTTCCTGGAGGGCACCCGGATCATTCACGCGGCGCGCCAGCAGTTCACCAACGCGTTCCTGAAACCGCAGAATTACTTCTCGGTGGGTCTCGACATCGGCCCACGCGACAAGCGCACCCAGTGGGGAAACATCATCACGAAGCAGCTGAACCGCGTGATGAAGCGGTCTCCGAAGTACTCCACGGTCTTGGAGTCTCAGTTTGCGGCCACCGTGCTGCACGGCATCGGCCCGGTCACCTGGCTCCGTGATCGCGACTGGTGCCCATCAGCCCGCGGCACCGAGGACATTCTGGTCCCGACCAACACGTTGACCACGATGGAGAACCTGTCGCACTTCGCGATCTACACGTCCTTCACGGCGGCCGACCTGATTCGCATGACCCGGGGCGAGAACGTGGACAAGGGCTGGAACATGAAGCTGGTCAACGAGTTGTTGGCCAACATGATCAGCAAGGAGGCGACCAGTCTCCAGGTAAATGACTGGTCCGGCCAATACTTCCCCGAGAAGGTTGAGGAAGATTTCAAGGAGAACTCTGGCTACTGGGGTTCCGACGCAACGCCGGTCTTGCGGTGCTACGATTTCTACTTCTTGGACACGACCAGCGACGATCCCTCCTGGCGCCGCCGAATCATCGTGGACCAGTACAATAGCGGCATCGGCAATATGCAGACCGCTGGCCAGTGGCTCTTTGATGCCGGCGACCGGTGCTACGGCCGGGACATCTTCGAGTTGATGCACGTCCAGTTCGCCGACGGTGCTGTTGTTCCGCCGTTCCGCTGGCACTCGGTACGCTCACTTGGCTACCTGCTTTACGCTGTCTGCCACCTTCAGAACCGACTCCGCTGTAAGTTCACCGACTCCGTGTTCGAGCAGATGCTCTGGCTCTTCCGCAACGTCGCCGACGGTGACGCAGAACGGATGGAGAAGATTGACCTGTTCAACATGGGCGTGATCCCCGAGGGGCTTTCTTGGGTTCCGCAGGCCGAGCGTCATGTCGTGGATTACACGATGCTCTCTGGGGCTATGTCCATGCATCGGCAGATCATGGCCGAGTCCAGCGCGGCCTACACCCAAGACGTGAACGACGGTTCCTCTAAGGAGCTTACGGCTACCGAGGTAATGGCTCGCGTCAACAACGCCAACGCGCTCATGGGCTCGATGCTCACCCGAGCCTACACCCAGCAATCGTTTCAGTACCGCGAGATTGCTCGCCGGTTCTGCACGATCGACCACCCCGACTGCGTTCAGTTTCGCCGGAAGTGTGAAGCCGAAGGCGTTGATCCGTCCGTTTGGAACAACCTCGACAGCTGGGACATCATGCCCGAGCGCGTCATGGGTTCCGGCAACAAGATGCTGGAAATCGCGCAGGCCGACCGCCTCATGGCTATCCGGCCCCTGCTAGCACCCGATTCTCAGGCCGAGGTCGTTCATATGTACGTCGAAGCCAACACGGACGATCCGCTCCTGGCGAACCGACTTGCACCGGTGGACAGCAAGCCGGTGTCCCCGGCGATCGAACGCGCTACGCTTGCGTGGGGCACACTCATCGACGGTCAGCCGGTGGTTATTGCCAGCGCGATCAATCGGCCCGAATACATCCAGACGCTTCTCCAGATGCTTGGTGGCGCCATTGGGCGTATCGAAAAGGAGCAAGGCGGTATGCCGACGATGGACCGCGTCATGGGCTTGGCGAATGTCATGCAGCACATTCAGGAGCAGATTCAGCTGATCGCACAGGATCCGGGTCAGGAGCAGAACCTGAAGCTCTACAACGACGGCCTCGGTCAGGCGTCGAACTACATCAAGGGCTACGTGCAACGTCTCCAAGAGCAGGCTCAGGCTCAGGCCGAAGCCGGCGCAGCTGGAAACGGCATGGACGCCGAGACGGCGGCCAAGATCCAGGCGATGCTCATCACCGCGCAGTCTAAGGCTCAGATCGCTGCCGCGAACTCTGAACAGAAGCGCGTTCAGAAGCAGGCGGCCTTCGACCAGGATCAACAGCGCAAGAACGCCAACACGATCGCCGAGGCCCAGCGCAAGGGCGCTATGACTCGGGCTGATATTGCGGCATTGGATCTCAAGACTCAGGCAAACATTCTCAACCAATGATTCAAAGCCCCAAACAAGAGTTCCAACGGGACTCCCAACGTATGGAAGCCCTGAAGCGCACCCTGGATTCCTCGGACTTCCAGGCGGCGCTCCTCGCGGCGTTCAACAATTTCTGCTGGAACCTTCCAGCCTCAGAGAACCCTCAACACGGCTGGAACGCCAACTGTCGGCGACAGGGCGCCAAGGCGTTGATTGAGGAACTCAATGGTCTGGCTGAACTCCGGAAAGAAAAACAGACACCCACTCAAAACCTCGAATGAACCCGCTGCTATCACCAGATGCCCCAACTGAACGGGGCGCAGATTACACCGACGCTTTTGCCGGTATCGACGCCATCGAAGGTCAGGGCCTTGAAAATCCGATGGGCTCAGCGTCGCCGGCACCGGTGACCCCTGAAGCTCCAGCGCCGGCCCTGGCGCCGACGCCTCAGGCCGCCGCCCCGGCCGCCCCTGCCACCCCGCAGAAGAACGACGACCTGTTCAACCTCGACAAGCTGGTCACGCCCAAGACCGAGGCTGCCAAAGCGCCGGAGCCAGCAAAACCGGAGCCCGCATCGCTGAAGCAGTTCCGCGAGCAGTACGAGATGACCAAGAAGGAGCGCGACGATTTCGCGGCCAAGGTCTCCGAACTGGAGCGCGCCAAGTCTGAAGGCACCCGCAAGGAGGTCGAAGAAGCCACCAAGGCCCTGAAGGCCGAGATGGATTCGATCCGCAAGAACGCCGAGGAACTCGACACCGAGGTCCGCTACCTGAACTACACCCGCTCCGGCGAGTACAAGCAGAAGTACGAGGGGCCGCTGCGTGAAGCGTGGCAGACCGCCCTGGGCGATATTGATGGAATCCGCGTCACTGATGCCGATGGCACTGAGCGCGACGCTAATCACCATGACATCATGGTGCTTCTGAACGTGCCGGTGGCCAAGGCTGCTATCATCGCTCAGGAGACCTTCGGGCCGGCTGCACCCGAGATCATGGCTCACCGCCGCAGGCTCATTGAGTTGACCCAGGCGCGGGACAAGTCCATTTCCGAGTGGAAGGAGAGGGGCGCCCAGCGTGAGGTCGAATCAAAGAAGCAGCTGGAGAGTCGCCAGACGCGCTCGCGTGACCTGTTCGAGTCGCAGTTCGCGGACTACGAGAAGACTCACGCCCAGCTGTTCGGCCGGGAAGAGGGTGATGAAGATGGCAACAAGCTCCTGGACGAGAGCGACCGCTTGGTGCGCATCGCGCTCAAGGGCGACGGCATCGACGCCGACATGGGCTACGACGACAAGGTAGACCTGATTACCAAGGCTCAGGCTCAGGTGGCTCTGCGGGCGCGGGCCTACGGGCGTGAGCGCCTGCGCGTGATCCGCCTCCAGCAGAAGGTGGCGGAACTGGAGAAGAAGGTCGGCAAGGTCCGGTCGTCTGAACCCGGCCAGGGCGAAGGCACCTCGACGGCGACCCGCGTGTCACCTAAGAACGCGGAAGACGCGATCGACGAACTGCCATCGGCGTACTAACGAGCGGCCTTACGGCCAGCAGCGGCTCGGCGTTGGAACTCTTCCGCGCCGAGCTTTTTTCTGCCGATGAAGGCCGCGAGAGCGCGAGGATCGTCAGCGCCTTGTTTCTTCAGCTTTCGGACCAGTTTGGCGTATTTCGTCTGCATAAAGTCACCAGGCCGCGCAACTCCAGTACTTGGCCGACAGCTTCGTTCCTGGGGTATCGCAACCATGCCGCGCACGAAAGCTCTTCCGGTGTTTCGGTAGGTGCTTCTTGATGGTCATTTTGGGATCACCAAACCGGACCAGTTTCACCTTCCCATCTTCCTTGGCCAGAACAGCGGACTTCTTGGACGCGCCTGGCGTAGCCTTGGGCTTGTTGTAGCCGGCGAACTTCTGGCCTCGGTAGGTGATCATTTCGCCTTGGGCAGCGCGTACCACCCAGCTGGAATCTTCACGGTTGAGGGGCCAGCAAGATTGCCTTGCTTGTCAAACGCGTAGACTTTGGCGCGCACCGGCTCTGCCAGCAGCACCGGGTCACCGTTTGGCACCAGGATCACTTTTGTCTGGCAGCCCAGGCAGATCGGCAATACGAGCAGCCAGATCGTTCTTGAGAGGTTTTGGCGCATTTCCGTCTTCGACTGTTGGCGCAGGCGTTTCCCGGAGCCAGTCCAGGAACGCCTTTGCCAGTTGGTAGACCCAGTTCACGCAGCAGGAGGAGTCGGGGCAGCAGCCTTCTTGTTCTTCATAACCGAGAGGATGACGCCGACGAGGGTGACAGCAGCACCCGCCAGTTCAGCGACTTGATCAGCACTGGCCAACCCTTTGGCGACGAGAAAGCCACCGGCAGCGGTCAGAAAATGGCGAATGAGAGAAGAGAGATTGGAATTCATTTTTCGTTTTTTAGTTTGCGATACAGTTCGAGTGCTTTGACTGCGCAGGTTAGAAGCGCGGCGAGTGCGCCAAGTCCCAACGATGCAGTCTTGAGATGAGGATCGGTTAATACCGCGTTCCCGAGAATGCCGATGATCGGACCACCGACACCTATTAAAATGTCTCTAAAGAAGGTGTGGTGGTCCGTCATGGTGCGTGTTTTTAGTTAGCGAGCGGAGCCTGCTGCTTGGCGGCTTCCAGAATAAACTCGACCACTGGGACGGCGACCTTCGCGTTGGCGTAGCCACCAGCTTTAATGGCGATGTCGATGAGTTGGAGCACAGTGTTGAATTGCTCCTGAGTAAGTTCGATCTTGATCATTGTGGGGATGTGTTTGTTGTTTAGCCGAGGATGTTAGTTGACATGCTATCGACGCTCGGCGGGACATCGCTGGTAGGAAGGAGGAATGGATCGACGTTGCTGGGGTTGAGCGGAGTTGTGACAGTTTCAACAACCGGCTCGTCATTCGCAACCACAGGCTTCGGCGGAGCTTGCAGCGACTCAGCCGGAACTCCACCAGTCGGCCACGGCAGCGGCGGCGTGATGATTGGAGGATTCTTCTGCTGCTCTATCTGCTGCACCACGGCGGCTTCGGCAGAGTCTT
>Ga0247835_1001645_pt1 | contig 26644 bp, 23 predicted proteins | sample LaCtaG_3_FD_189912 | JGI IMG/M metagenome (GOLD analysis project Ga0247835, IMG submission 189912) | Freshwater microbial communities from meromictic Lake La Cruz, Castile-La Mancha, Spain - LaCruzMarch2015_13.5m | ecosystem: Environmental > Aquatic > Freshwater > Lake | place: Spain: Castile-La... | reverse complement strand
GATGGAGTGGGAGTCAGAATTTTTAGACTTTGCTTGGTTCTGGCTTGAGTTTAATGACAATGAAGGCTCTCCATGGTTTCGTAACGTCCGTACCTTTGCAATCGAACCTTCAAGCACTCAAACAAGCGGTAAGTCACGTAGAAGTATTCTGCACCTTCGAGGAAATCAAGCGACAACAATCAAACAAACAGTGAGGATCACAAGCTCATGAAGATACTTATTACCGGTGCGGCAGGTCTGATTGGAAAAGAAGTGACCAAGGGTCTGGTTGCAGCTGGGCACGAAGTTTTAGCGACCGATCTAATCAAAGATGATCACTCGCCCGCCCAGAAATTTGTAGTGGGCGATCTTGTATCAGCTGACTTCATCTCACAACTAGATTTTCGCTGCGATGCGATAGTTCACCTTGGTTCGATTCCAAGACCCGGTATCGCATCCGATGAAACTGTCTTACATAACAATGTGATTGGTACGTATCACGTCTTTGCCTCTGCGGTAGAGAAGAATGTGCCACTCGTAATTTATGCATCAAGTCTTTCAATTTATGGATATGCATGGTCAACAGGTACATCGCCAGACTATGTCCCGGTTGATGAGAAGCATCCGATGCATCACTATGAAAGCTATGCGTTGTCTAAGCAGGTAAATGAACGCTCTGCCGATATGTGGGCAAACCGAAGCGAGAGCGCATTTGTCGGCCTTCGCTTCCCACACACCCATACACTTTCAACATTTGTCGAGATGGCTCAAAAAATGCGCGAAGGGGATGAGGCGATAATTGAACAAGGAGCCAAAATTTTCTGGGCGTATTTAGATTTGCGTGATGCGGTGCAAGGAATTTTAACGGTCATTGATAAAGGTGCCAAAGGCTCAAAAACTTATAATTTCGCTGCGCCCGATACCTACGCACCAAAACCTACTCGCGAAATGATGGCGGAGTTTCATCCCACCTCAAAGATAGCTTCGTCCATATCTGGGTATGACTCCATCATTGATTGTTCACAGTGGAGTGCAGATTTTGGCTACGAGCCGCAATATCTACTAGATCGATAATTAAGTAGCTTTACGGTGCGATCTTTGCCAGTGCTGCAATTGGTGGGCGACAAATAATCACATTCGCACCGCTTATTGAATATGACCCAGCTGCATGTGGAATTACTAGCGCATCACCTTTGGTTATCTGCATGCTTGGAGCGTTAGCAAAGGTGATCTCACCTGTGCCATCTAGTACCAATCCGATTGCAAAACCACTTTCAAAATCACCAACACCGGGAGCCAAGTGAGCTCTGAAATAACCGTCTGCTTTTATTGGCAAGACAGAACGCAGCGCTCCACCAGAAAATATGTTGCGCATTACAAGTGAATCAAATTCTGCATCGCTTAACGGATCCAACATGAGCGCGTCCGTCACAGTTTCAAAGCCCAGGCCTAAGTGGCCATCTTTATTTCCGTCTACGGCAAAGCCTTCCCACTCAAGGAGTGCGGATAAATCTGTTGGCTCTTGTAGCTCAAGAACAAAGATTCCAGAATCGATTGCGTGCGCGACTCCTGCAGGTACAAGAATGGCATCGCCAACTGAAACTTCAGAACGACGGAGTGAAGCCAAAAGTGCCTGCGAATCCTGATTACTCACTAACTTAAGGAGAACTTCTTTATTCTGCTTCTCTTTAAATCCAAGACCAACTCCGGAACCTGCAGGTGCTTCCAGAATAATCCATGCCTCTGTCTTACCGTGATCAAGACCTAGATGCTGCTTAGCAAATGCTTTATTTGGATGGAAGTGAACTGGCAATCGTTGATCCGGATCAAGTAACTTAACGAGGACTTCAATACTCAAACCAAAGTGTGAGAAATGCTCGTCACCTAACCAAGCGATTGGATCGGAGGTGATTGCATCTTTAAGAAATGTGCCATCAGGAAGTTTTGATAAGCCTTGTTCGGCCTCACCAAATCGCGTTGTGACAGAGCCGATCCATTCCTCTGGTCGCATTGGTCCACCAGGTCCGTGACGCAATGCGCCGATTCGATCTCCACCTCGGTAGAAGTGATCAAATTGATTGGACGGTAACTTTGCAGGAACTACCTTGTTCTCGGACATAGAGATAAGAATATCGCTCCATCCAATAGACTCAGCCCTATGGCTCATTACAAGGTAGCAATCGTCGGTGCAGGTCCTGCCGGCTACTTTGCTGCCCAAGCGTTGCAGAATCTGCAGAACGAAGAGCTGACATTTTCAATTGATCTGATCGAGCGCCTGCCAACGCCATGGGGTTTAGTCCGTAGCGGTGTTGCTCCAGATCATCCAAAGATTAAGACTGTTGCAAAAGTCTTTGAGAAGGTAGCAACTGCTGGCAATGTGCGCCTCTTCGCCAACGTCGAATTAGGTAAAGATCTTTCGATTGAAGATTTAAAGAGCGCTTATGACGCTGTAATCATTGCTACAGGCTCATCCCTGGGTAAGAAGCTGGGGATTCCTGGCGAAGATCTCCCTGGATCAATGTCTGCAGCCACATTTGTGCCTTGGTATAACGCGCATCCTGATTTTAAAGATGAGAACGTGGATCTGAGTACATCAACTGCAGTAGTAATAGGTGCAGGAAATGTGGCGATGGATGTGGCCCGTATGTTGGCGCTAGAGCCAGGTGAGCTTGATCCAACAGATACGGCTGATCATGCAATCGCTGCCTTTAAGTCGAGTGCGGTGCGCACAGTGGTAATCAGCGCTCGCCGTGGACCAGAGCATGCAGCTTTTACATCACCTGAACTTCGCGAACTTCCAAAGCTTGAACACACCAATGTCATCATTGAAAAACGCGACATCGCTGAAGCCATTGAGCGCGTAGGTGAAGACATTGAAAAAGATGTGAAGAGCAACCTTGATGCCATGGCTTTGATTGCAGATCAAGTACCGGCAGGTCACGAGCGAACAATGAAGTTTCAATTCCTTGCGACTCCGAAAGAGATTCGTGGCGAAGGAAAAGTTCAGGAAGTCGTCTTTACCGAGACTGGTACTGACGAAGAGTTTTCAATTCAATGCGGAATAGTGATTACGGCAATTGGATATGAGGCTGCGCCAATCGCAGGAATTCCATATGAGCGCGGAAAAGTTGTAAATAGCGATGGCCGAGTTGCAGATAATGTTTATGTTGTTGGCTGGGCAAAGCGCGGACCATCAGGTGTAATTGGTACAAATAAGTCTGATTCAACAGATGTAATGAAGCTGTTAGTAGAAGATTTAACAACCCCTAAAGGTGCTGGCGATATCACTGAATTGCTTGGCAATGCAGTCGTTGTAACGCAGTCACATTGGGAAGCGATAAACGCTGCGGAGATTGCAGCTGGTGAGCCACGAAATAAACCGCGAGTCAAAAGCGTGGTTAAAGATGAGCTGTTGAGGCTGGCAGGCTTCTAGTTCACCAAAGGTTCACGAACTATCAATCATCTAGATAGTCAAAATCTATTTTTTGGCGGAGACCGCGCCCCTATTCTTCGCGAATGAACAAGACATATCTCTCGATAAAATCAGTTAAACGCATTGCTATCTCCATTCTGGCTGCAGGTTTGATGCTGCCAGCAGCGGTTCCTACAGCGAACTCCGCTACTTATTCGGCACCAAGTGCCCCACTAAAAGTTACCTCTTATATTGGAACAAAGGGCGTTGTCGTGCGTTGGACGCCTGCGACAGATGTTCTCCCTGCAGTTACCGGATATGTTGTTTCAGCTGGACCGGGATCATGTCCAATATTTGTACCAGCTAAGGCAAACACAGTTGTGACAATGCCAGTTGTTGAAGGTCAGCCAGCCGGAACTCCTGTTGTTCAGGCAGTAAATGCATATGGATTTTCAAAGCCAACTGCAAGCGCACAGAGCTATACAAAGGCTCAGCTTGCAACAGTTGGATTTGCTAGCAACAAAGCAGTACAAGTTTTGCAGCTCAGCGATTTACACGGAGCGATCGAAGTAGGCACATCATTTGGTGCCGCTCTTCTTGCAAGCAACTGGGCAGCAGATCGTGCAGCAAATGTTGCAACAGTGGCACTTTCATCTGGAGATAACATCGGTGCAGCGCCACCAATTTCAACAGAATTTGAAGAGCTTCCAACTATCGAGTCACTAAACCTTGCAAAGCTCGACGTTTCAGTCTTCGGAAATCACGAGCATGATCGTAACCTCGATCACCTCAATAAGGTCATCGGAAAGTCTGATTTTCAATGGGTTGTTTCAAATTACAACCCTGATTCACTTGCAGTGCTTAAGTCAGGTGCAAAGCAAGCCAAGAACTACACAATCATTGATCGCGGTGGAGTAAAGATTGGCATTGTTGGCTCAAATACTCCTGAAACTATCGAGCAAGTGTTCCCAGGAAACCTTGACTACAAGGATGCATCAGGGGCAAAGAAGACGATTGATATCAGCGCAAGCGTCGCCGGCATTAACAGCGCGATTGTTGAAGCTAAAGCAGCTGGAGCGGAAGTGGTCATCGCACTAATCCACGAAGGTTGGTTGGAAAACGCCGATGGCACAGCTAAGGGACAGCTCAACACATTGGCATCACAGATCAAGGGAGCCGTTGCTGTCTTCGGCGGCCACAGCCACCAGACATATGCATCAGTAATTCCTGGATCAGCACGCGTTGCACCTGTCGTTTTGGGTCAAACCCGTAACTCAGGCGTTGAATACACACGTACACAGATCTGTATGCGTAACGGAAAAGTAGTTGGACAATCTATCCAGCACGTTCTTAAGTCTGCATCCACAACTATTAACACCGGCGTTCTCAGCACTGTGACAACACAGGATGTGGCCGCTGCTGCAATGGTCAAGACATACAGAGATCAACTGACAGCAAAGCTTGATGTCAAGATTGGTAAAGTCTCAGGAGTGTTCCCACGCGGTGGTACACCTGCAGTTGAGCGTTCAGGTGAAACACCAATGGGTAACTACATTGCTGATTTGATGCGCGCAAAATACAAGACTGATTTCGCAATTCAAAATGGTGGCGGAATCAGATCTACATTCCCAGCATCAACCTATATTCCAGCTGACACAACTCTTGTTCGCACAGGAGCTGGTCCACTTGATGTAACACTCGGTGATGCATTCACTGTCTATCCATTCGGTAACCAAGTTGCGACAACTGTTATCACTGGTGAAAACTTATGGAAGGCACTAGAAAACGGTGTCGGTGGTGCTTATCCAGGTGATGGACGTTTCCCACAAATCTCCGGATTCAAGTACAGCTTCGATGCTTCAAAGCCAATTGGAAGTCGCATCGTCTCTGTAACCAAACTTGATGGGACTGCTATCGCAAAAGACAGCAAGGAATACTCACTCACCACGCTTGATTTCTTAATCTACGGTGGCGATGGATATCTGAACGTCTTCTCTCCATCACAAGCTAAGGTCAAGGGCGCACTTCTCGATATCTTCGTGGATGCACTCAAGGCCGATATGGCTGCTGGAAAGGTCACACAAGTGCCTGCAGCAGATGGTCGAATCACTAAAGTCGGCTAACTAGTTAAGTAAAAGAAGGGGCACTTGCGAGAAATCGCAGGTGCCCCTTCTTTCTTTACGCACGCATTTGGGTGGGTTTAAGAAAACGGGTACTATGAGCGCTCACAACTGAATATGCGTGCGTAGCTCAACGGATAGAGCATCTGACTACGGATCAGAAGGTTAGGGGTTCGAATCCCTTCGCGCGCACGAGTTAAGCCTTTGGTGCCTTTCACACCAAGGGCTTTTCTTTTTTAGCCGAGTAGCGGACGAACTTCGACCTTACGGTTGCACGCCTTAGATCCTTCATGGGCTAACGCCATCGCTTCGTCGTGGTCCGTTGCATTGATAATCCAGAAACCACTTTGGAATTCATCGTTATCGACATAGGAACCATCTTGAGTAATTCCTGCATCAGCGCGATTATCAACAGTCTTTGCGCTCTTTGGTGAATCGACGCCACATGCAAAGATCCAATGGCCGTTGTTCTGTAGCTTGTCATTAAAGATATCGATTGCGGCCATCTCATCAGATGATCCGGTTCGAGATGCTGAATCGATTACTGAAAGTAGAAAACGCATGGGGTACTCCTGACTATGCGCGAATAATTGCTACGGCGTTAAGCAGAATAATAGCAACGGCTACGACGATACCAAGTTGCTTGGCTGGGAGAATTCCAACGAGCTTGGCAGCAAAAGGAGCGGCAATTGTTCCGCCGAGGGCTAGGCCACCAACAATGCCCCAGTCGATATCGATGCGACCGATCTGCGCAAGGAACCCGACAGAGGCAGCAACTGCAACTACAAATTCAGCGGCACTGACTGTTCCAATTACTTTTCGAGGCTCTGTTGATGTTGTTGAGATCAGAGTAGGAGTAACAATTGGACCCCATCCGCCGCCACCTGATGCGTCAACAAATCCACCAGTAAAACCGAGATAACTTAGGAAACGTGGGTTCTTAATCTCAATCATATTTACCTGACCCTCTGCCTTAAAGACGTTGCGATAAAGCAATAAGAATCCGAGGAAGAGAAGGAGTGTTGAGATAAAGATTTTTGAACTTGAGAGATCAATAAATGAAAGGAAAGTGGCGCCAAGAAAAGCGCCAATTCCTCCAGGAATAGCTAGACGGAGAAGAATCTTCTTATCAATGTTCTCTGCATGCCAATGTGAAGCACCCGATGCAAGAGTTGTACCGATTTCAGCAAAGTGAACAGCTGCAGATGCCACTGCAGCGGAAGCTCCGAGAGTCACAAGAAGCGTTGAACTGGTGAGGCCAAAGCCCATGCCTAGTGCGCCATCAATAAGTTGTGCGATGGTTCCTACGAATGCAAAGAGAATCCAGTTCATAAGAGAATCTTAAGGATTTTCTCTACGCTCTCGTCAATCGGCGCGGTGCCATCAATGACTAGATCAGGATTTGATGGACGCTCATAATCTTGGCCAACGCCTGTGAAGTTAGGAATTTCACCAGCTGCAGATTTCTTATACAGTCCTTTTGGATCGCGTGAGCGACAAATCTCAACTGGGGTATCAACGAATATCTCTAAGAATTCGCCATCATCAAAGATGCTCTTTGCACGTTGGCGATCAACTTCAAATGGGCTGACAAGTGCTGAGATGACAATAAGTCCTGAGTCAACCATCAGTTTTGCGACTTCGGATACGCGACGAACATTCTCTGCACGATCCTCGGGCGTAAATCCAAGATCCATATTCAGACCAAGTCTTAAGTTATCGCCATCAAGAACGTAAGCGTGTGCACCTTGTGCAAAGAGTCTCTTCTCAAGGGCGTTTGCAATTGTTGATTTTCCAGAGCCAGATAGACCGGTTAGCCAGACCACGCGAGCCTTCTGATTCTTCTGAGCACTGCGCTGGGATTTATCTACTTCGTAATCTTGATGAGTCACATTAGATGCACGGCGCAATGAATGACGGATCATTCCAGCACCGACTGTTTTAAGAGTCAGACGATCTACCAGAATAAAGTTTCCGAATTCGCGATCATCGCCATATTGGCGCATCACCAGCGGAATATCTGATGCGATTTCTACGTCACCGATCTCATTCATCTTCAAGGTATCTGTAGAGATGTGTTCACCGGTATTGACATCAATCTTGTGGCGAATCTTGGTGATAATTGCGGGGGTGGTTGATGGTCCGCTAATCATCAGATATGAACGACTATGAATCAGCAGATCCTCATTAAGCCAGACGACATGTGCAGCAAAACGATCTGCGCCAACCAAATCATCTTTATTAGCCGCGATCACATCACCGCGAGTTGCATCCACTTCTGGAGTGAGAACCAGTGTCACCGCATCGTCGGTATCGGCTTTTTCGATTTCGTTTTCAAAGGTAACAATTGAAGAGATCGTTGCCTTCTGATTACTTGGGAAGATGGTGACTTCTTCATCCTTTGAAAATGTTCCACGGCGTACCGTGCCAGATACTCCACGGAAATTGTCCGCGCGAGCAATCATTTGAATACGCATCAGGCCACTAGCTGTTGGATCTTTAGGCTTCTGCCAGCTTTGAATCGCATCCTGCAAGGTCTGTCCTGTATACCAAGGCATCTGTGTACTTGGATATACGACGTTATCGCCAGCAAGTGCACTCAGCGGGATGATATGAATATCTTTAACATCAAGACGTTCTACTGCGCGTTGAATATCAGCTGATATTGAATCGAAGACCTCTTGCTTGTAGTCCATCGCATCTAACTTATTAATTGCAATGATGATTCGGGATACACCCATTAATGAACAGATCGTGAGGTGGCGAAGTGTCTGTGTTCTCACGCCTTTCATCGCATCGATAAGGACCAATCCGATATCGGCGCGTGATGCGGCAACAACCATATTTCGTGTGTACTGCTCGTGCCCGGGAGCATCGCTGATGATGAGGCGCTTTCCATCAAGGAGTGTCATAGAACGATAAGCAACATCGATCGTGATGCCCTGCTCGCGCTCTGCCTCTAGTCCATCAGTAAGCAAACTAAAGTCAATCTCGCCCGCAGGAATTGTTGATCCACTGCGGCGAACTTTGCGCGCTGCGCCAATAGTGTCGTGCGGAATACTGTCGGTCTCGACTAGAAGACGCCCGATGAGCGTGCTTTTGCCATCATCGACGCTTCCGCAGGTGAGAAGACGAACAATTGCCCCGGCCATTAGAAGTAACCTTCAGTCTTTTTCTTCTCCATGGAATCTTCATTGTCACCATCGATAAGACGAGTAGCGCGCTCACTGAGCTTTACTTGCAGAACCTCTTCAACAACTTCTTCAATTGTCGTTGCTGGAGATTCGACAGCTGCAGTGAGGGGGTAACAACCCAGTGTGCGGAATCGAACATTCTTCATAAATGGAGTCTCACCATCACGAAGTTGGAATCGATCATCATCGACCATAATCAACTGATCTCCGCGGGCAACCATTGGACGTTCCTTCGCAAAATAAAGAGGGTTAACTTCAATTCGCTCTTGCAAGATGTAATGCCAGATATCAGCTTCAGTCCAATCAGATATCGGAAAGACGCGCATAGTCTGCTCGGGAGCAAGGCGAGTGTTGTAGGTGCGCCACAGTTCAGGGCGTTGTTCGCGAGGATTCCAACGATGTCCGGGATCGCGCACGCTAAAAATGCGCTCTTTGGCACGACTCTTCTCTTCATCGCGTCGAGACCCACCAATAGCCGCATCGAATCCATGCATATCCAGTGCTTGGCGAAGGGCCACAGTCTTCATTACACGCGTGTACTCAGAGGCATTTGTATTGAACGGATTGATTCCGGATTCAACACCCTCTTGGTTGGTATGAACAATGAGCTGTGATTTAGTCTCTGCCACGATTCGATCTCGGAAGGAAATCATCTCTTTGAATTTCCAAGTTGTATCAACGTGTAAAAGAGGGAACGGGATAGGTGATGGATAGAAAGCCTTACGTACAAGGTGCAATAAGACGGAAGAATCTTTTCCGATTGAATACATCATCACTGGCTTTTTGAAACCAGCAGCAGTTTCCCGAAGAATCTCGATTGATTCGTTCTCAAGCTCCTTAAGAATCGCGGCAATTTTGCTCATGAAGTCACAGCCTTGAATTCATAATCTACGTGAGACTTTCCTGTCTTTGCCAAGAAATCTTCCTGTACTTTGCTGGAACGATCTTGCTTAACCGTTGTTGGCGCAAGAGTTAGCTCATCCCAGTCTGTGAAGCCATCGAATTGAGCAAATTTTTGAATCTGACGAACCTTCTCAGGGTTATGCAGATCTACAAAATCAATATCGAGAACAGGGCAACCCTGTGCTTTAGCAAAGTGGAAGTAATCCGTATAGAACTTTGTGTAATTTGTAATGAATGTTTCGAATTCACGTGGATCTAAGTCAATGACGAGATCTGAGGTACTGGCTGTATGCCACTTGCCTGACGCATTCGCTTTTTTATGCGAAACAAAGCGATCGAGGTGATTTCTACGAAGAAAAATAATGTGAGGTTTGAATTCTGCGATGATCGACTGAAGGAGTGGATCTGAGAGATGTTGTGGAAATATTTTGATTATGTGTATTCCTGGAAGGCTCTCAATAGCTGACATAGTGCGGTGTGCATCTAATGAGGTAGTTTCAAATTTAAAGTATTTCCATGCTTTGCGTTGTTTGCGAAGATTGAGTGAGTAACGTAAAGAGAAGAATGGATAGAAACGATTAATGCGCTCGATCTGTGAATTCCATGCGTTGAATATAAAGAATTCCCCGTAGTACCTAAAGCCTACTTTTTCGTTTGAGAGCAGGCTACCGATCGCATGAGTTCCAGAGCGGGGGAAAGAAACAACAAATACAATCTTTGACTTAACCGGTGAAGGCTTCTTGATGTAACGAGAGTAGAAATACTTTGGGAGGGCCTTGATATTCAGGAGCGCCTTTTTAAAGGTGAGAATAAAGTCAGATTTAGCGGGCTTTTTGCCACTTGTGCGCGTATCGGACATTATCCAATCTTATCAGTGGGCTATTTGATTGTTGGTAGTCTTGGCGCATGGCATCGAATCCAATCAACACAATGGATCGATTCACCTCATTTTCACAGGAAATCCAAGCGATTGAGGCCCTACGCAAGTCTCGTCGCTCAAAGATAAAAAAATATCCTACGGTCAGCGTTTTAGTTTCAACTCTGAGAGCTGATGACCTCTCGAATTTACTGGATCAACTCCTTGCACAAACCCTTGCTTCATTTGATTTAATTTTAGGATTACATACGATTGAGTTATCAGCATCACATAAGCGACAGATTGCAGCCCTTAATCGTCGTAAAGTAAAAGTTGTGGTTCAAAATTTCACGAAAGACCAAACTCTCGGAACTATTCTGTCGACGCTTGCAACTCAATCCAGTGGTGAGTACATCGCAAAGATGGATGATGACGACTATTACGGTCCCGAACACCTTCGCGATCTTGTAGATGCCGCACTTGATACTGATGCAGATGTTGTAGGACGCGCAATGAATTATGTATATCTCGAGCCGCTCCAACTCACTGTACGTCGCTTTGCACCTCACGGGACACAAGCGGTAGAGCTTTGGAGTGATTGGGTGTGTGGGGGAACAATCCTTGCAAAACGTGATGCTGCAGAGGCAGCTGGTTGGTTCGGAGAGGGCAACACTGCGGTGGATCGATACTTATTAAGCGGTGTAACTAATAATGGAGGAAAGATCTGGCGCACATTTGGAGCTGGATATATCTATCGCCGCACATTTACTTTTCACACCTACGTTACAAATTATTCAAAATATCTCAATGGGGCCAATGAACAGGTAGTCGGTATTTGGGACCATCCAATTTTTGGGGGAGAGCGATGAATTACCTGCCATATCGTTTCACTCGCCCCGATGATCTTGAACTCGTTGCGCATCCAAAGCTTTCAGTAGCTGTGGTTATCGCCTGCCACGATGGACAAGAGAAGCTTGATTTAGTCCTGGCATCCCTTGTGGCGCAGAGCTATCCAGCCTCGCTCGTTTCGGTCTATGTCATCGATGATGGCAGCGCGAAACCATTGATCTTGCCAAAGATTAAGCCGACCAAAACCAAGTTGATTGCTTACAAAAATAGCCCTGGCAAGTGGGGTAAAACGGCGGCAACTAACGATTGCGTTGCAAAATTGAGTGAAGATGTTCTCTGGTTCGTTGATGCAGATATGATTTTTGAACCAGACCATTTAGCACATCACATGAAGTGGCATCATGATAACGATGACTACGCAGTTCTTGGGTGGAAACGTTTCGTTAAGAGTTGGAGCTACACACCCGATGCTCTCTTGACTGCCCTTAAAGCTGATGCATTTGATGTCTTACATGAAGAGAGCTGGGGTAAGGATCTGTGGGAAGAGCGTGTCACACGCACTCACGATTTAGAGAAGCCAGCACTCGATGGATATCGTGCCTTTGTTGGTGCAACATTTTCAATCCGCAATCAGCAGTGGCGCGATCTAGGCGGGTATGACCGAAACCTTATTACTGGAGAAGATACTGAATTAGGCTGGCGAATATTTACACAGGGCCTTCGCACTGTCGTAGATCGTCAAGCACATTCGTGGCATCTTGGCCACAGCACAGTCGAGTCAAATAAAGATCAGATCCATCGCCATAACGATCCTTCGCTTGCACAGATAATTCCACAGATGCATAGCGTTCGTGCAAAAAATAATTTCAGCTGGTCGGTTCCTACCTACCAAGTTTTTCTAGATGTTCGCGATGCAACACTTGCTCAAGTACTCGATCTTCGTTCAAAACTCCTAGCTCTACCTGGGACCAATGCGCAAATCACTCTTTTCGCTCCATGGAAGATCCTTGCTAAACGATATTCACCGGTTGGCGACATTCATGCCGATCTTCGCGAGATACGTAACTGGCTAAAGGGCGACAGTGAGTATTCGTTCGAAGAGATTGATGCAGATGCACAGTTAACAATTGAAGATTTAGTCGAGAAATTCACTCACCGCCCTACTCCGTATTACATCTTCGCTGAGGCTGCTGGATCTACTGATCTCAAAGATCTCGTTGACTATCTACTTGCGAGTGAAAACGGATTAGTTGGCGTTGCAGATAAGAATGATCGACGTGCTTTTGCAGTATTTGCACCGGCCTTAGCCCGCGCGTTAACTGTTGATGGATCTCTCTACAGTTCAATTTCACATATGTGGGGCGTGCTCTGGCTCAGCGACGATCGATTTACCTCCTTAAATCAGGGTAAACACAATCGCGCACGCAGATTTGGCAGATATCTCAAGCGCGAAGGAAAGAAAGTTAACTCTCCGAAGCAGCTTCTCATCTTTGTTAAGAAAATAACCGCACTCGTTCTACGAAAAGTTCTAGGCCGTGGATAAGCCAACGATCATCCTTGCCACCAGCAATGGAATCGGAATGGGACATTTAGCGCGCGCCACTGCAGTTGCAGAAGAACTCAAGGACGTTGCACGACCAATACTTGTATCTGTCGCCGGAGGAATCGCAGAAATTCCTTCGACTACGGGAATCCCTTGTGAATATATCCCAGGTAAAACTCGTCGTTGGATGCCTGCCCATCGCTGGGATCGCTACTTTCGCGATCGCCTTATCGCAATCGCTGATGAAACTGGTGCCTCTGTCATCTCCTTCGATGGAGTAGTTCCTTATCCAGGTTTTATTGCGACAAAGTTAAAGCGACCCGATCTCACAATTGTCTGGGTACGCAGAGGCCTATGGCAGAAAAACTTGTTGCGCTTTGCTCTTCCTTTTCAATCTCGTTTAGTAGATCTCATTATCGAACCCGGCGACATCGCACGTGCATATGATCACGGACCCACTTCGCGCCGAAACGATGCAACGTTGACATCGCCAGTCTCTCTCTACGCAAAAGCCCGCGCGCTATCTCGCCAAGATGCTCGCAAGGTTTTAGGCCTTGACGCTGATCGTCCTGCAGTCTTAGTTCAACTCGGAACCGGTGATTCAGATATGAACGAGAAGATGCGTGCTGCACTCTCTGGACTTATCGGATGGCAAAGCTTGCAAGTAGTGTTAACTAAGAACCCAGTGGATGCGCAGGGTAAAAGCCTTGCTCCAGAAGGCTTAGATGTCAAAGTCCAGCGCTATTTCCCTCTCGCCAATGTCTTGGCAGCTTTTGATGGAGCCATCGCAGCTACTGGATATAACAGCGTTCATGAACTTTTGCCGGCACAGATTCCAACGGTGTTAATTTCAAATATTCGTGGCACCGATGATCAAGATGCGCGTGCCAAGTGGTGCCACGATCATGGCTATGCACTTCGTGCTGATCACGACAATCTTGCCGACATCACAGCAACAGTGTTGAAATTAAGTGATGCTGACATCCGCCAGGGTCTGCAGAACAAGTGCGCAGAACTTTCGAATACGGGTGGAGGTGGCGAAATTGCGCAGATTTTGCTCGCTCTTGCAACATCAACAAAGAAGAAGCCGAGTAAGAAAATTTCACGATTTTTGGCTACAGAACTAATTCACAAAGTTACTTATCTATACCGCTTGATTCGCCCGTACAAGAAGAGTGCGACGGTAGATGGTGGGTCCACTCTCTTTAGTCAAGAGATCGACGCCGATTATCTTCGTACACACATCAAGGGCAGTCAAAGATTTGAGCACATGATTGTTGAGGGATCGCAGAGTTACATCGCTCGCCGCCACGAAATAGCGCGCAAGGCCTATGAGTAAAGAGATATCAAAAGAAGAAGCAAAAGCGCTGGTTGTTGAATGGACAGGTGTTTCAACTCGAAAGATTATTGGAATTATTGGGAAGCCAGGAGGCGGCAAGTCAACGCTTTCAAAGTTTCTCCTCAAAGGAATGGATCCAACGCTCGTCTCGGTTGTACCGATGGATGGCTTTCATTTGAGCAATAAAGTTCTTAAAGAGCTAGGGCGTTCAGATCGTAAAGGCGCACATGACACCTTTGATGTAAAAGGTTTTACCGCCCTCGTCGCGAGAATAAAGCAGGATAACTCTGATCCAATTTACTATCCAATCTTTGATCGCTCGATCGAAGAATCAATCGCTGCGCAAGGTGTTGTCTACCCAAGCACACGTGTTGTGATTGTCGAAGGAAATTACTTGATGCATGACAAAGATGGTTGGCAAGAAATATCACCCCTACTTGATCAGAGCTGGTATGCCTATCTTGATGAAGATTTACGAATCTCACGACTGATCTCACGCCACATCGCCTTTGGTAAGGATCCTGAGAGCGCGAAGGCTTGGGCTAAAGGCAGCGATCAAGTCAACGCTGAGCTGATTGAAACAGGCGTGGCACGCTGCGATTTTCTGATTCACACCTAAGAGCCCGTATAGTTCGGCTACGTGCGATTCCTAAATACACCCACGTATGACCTGACTTACGACGATGTCTTTATGGTGCCGAGTGCATCAGAGCTTTTGAGCCGAATGGATGTAGATCTCTCATCTACTGATGGTTCAGGGACAACTATTCCGATCGTCGTAGCAAATATGACGGCAATCTCAGGGCGACGCATGGCAGAGACTGTTGCCCGTCGCGGCGGTATCGCAGTGATTCCTCAAGATATTCCACATGCTGTGGTTCACGATGTCATCTCTTGGGTTAAATCGCGCCACCCATTCTTTGATACTGCAATTACCTTGGCTCCAACAGAGACAGTTGCAGATGCAATCAGCCTCATCAATAAGCGTGCACACGGTGCAATTGTTGTTGTTGAAGGAAATAAGCCAGTTGGCATCATTACTGAAGAGGATTGTGCCTCTGTCGATCGCTTTACACAGGTCTCACAAGTGATGAGCAAGAATCCATTTGTTATTCCAGATTCATTTAACCCACGCGAAGCTTTTGATTTCTTACACGAACACCGCCGCACGGTTGCACCAGTTGTGAACGCATCTGGTGAACTTGTAGGAATTTTGACCCGGGTCGGAGCGCTTCGTGCAACTTTGTATACACCAGCTTTGGATACTAAGGGACGCTTACGTATCGCAGCAGCAGTTGGAATTAATGGAGATGTTGCAGCGAAGGCAAAAGCACTGATTGATTCAGGCGCTGATGTTCTTGTCGTAGATACAGCTCACGGCCATCAGAAGAAGATGATTGAAGCGCTAAAGATTATTCGAGCACTTAATCCATCGATTCCGATCGTTGCAGGAAACGTTGTGACTGCAGAAGGAACACGAGATTTAATCGCAGCAGGAGCTGACATTATTAAGGTCGGCGTGGGCCCCGGCGCGATGTGCACCACGCGCATGCAGACAGGTGTTGGCCGCCCGCAATTTTCAGCAGTACTTGAATGTGCGGCGGCGGCGAAGGAACTCGGAAAATCTGTCTGGGCAGATGGTGGCGTCCGCCACCCTCGCGATGTCGCTCTGGCACTTGCAGCTGGTGCATCGCAGGTAATGATCGGCTCTTGGTTTGCCGGAACTTATGAATCACCCGGTGACTTGCAACGTGATGCCAACGGCAAACTCTTTAAAGAATCATTTGGAATGGCTTCTGCCCGAGCAGTTGCTGCACGCACATCTTCCGAAGATGCATTTGATCGCGCGCGTAAAGCGCTCTTTGAAGAGGGAATCTCAACATCTCGTATGTATCTCAATTCAGCCCGCCCAGGCGTAGAAGATCTACTTGATGAGATTATCGCTGGGGTTCGATCTTCATGTACCTATGCGGGTGCGCATGATCTCAATGAGTTTGCAGAGCGTGCAACAGTTGGAATTCAATCTTCTGCTGGATATGCAGAAGGTCGCCCACTGCACTCGTCGTGGACTGTCTAGCCGCGTAGCGCGACTGCGAATTCGCGGAAATCTTCAACAAGAAGATCAATCTCTGCTTGGCCGTGGGCCAAGCTGATCAACCACTGCTCATCTAGCCCAGGTGGAGTGATGATGCCGCGGTTGAGCGAGAAGAGCCAGTGCGCTTCTGCAATACCAAAGTCAGTTGCCTTGTAATCACGGTAATTACGCACCGGAGTTGTTGACCATGTAACACAGCCTTTAACACCGAAACCAACAGTGTGTGCAGGTAGTTCGTACTCGTCAATGATTGCGCTGATGCGAGTCAAAGCTTGCATGTTAAAGGCTTCTGCCGTTTCCATCGCTTCATCAGTACAGATGCGATCGATTGCGCGAATACCAGCCATTGCGAGTGGATTTCCATTGAAAGTTCCAAAGTGAGCCATCTTGCCATTAGTGACGTAATCCATGTACTTCTTCTTTCCACCAAATGCTGCAAGTGGAAGTCCTCCGCCAATGGATTTTGCAAGAGTAATTAAATCTGGCTGGACACCTAAACGTGCTGATGCTCCATGTGCGCCAGCTGTGAGACCAGTTTTTACTTCATCAAAGATGAGAACAACGTTGTATTTATCGCAGAGTGCACGAACTCCTTCGAGATATCCAGTATCGGGAAGAATAATTGCTAAGTTTTCAAGAACTGGTTCAACGATAAAGCAGGCAATCTTCTTTGCATTCTTCTTAAACATCTTCTCGAGAGCCTCGAGGTTATTGAAAGGAACGACGTAGATATCTCCTGGAACGAGGTTGGAGTCGATGTACGCCTTTGGCTTATCGGGACTACCAATTTTATCTAGTGGTGGTTTTGAGGAGACAACAAATGGATCGTAACTACCGTGGTAGCCACCTTCAATTTTGAGGATGCCCATTTTCTCTGTGGCAGCGCGTGCAACGCGAACCGCATACATCGTTGACTCTGTACCTGAGTTGGTGAAGCGAACCTGATCAATACCGAAGCGCTTGCAGATACGTTCTGCAGCATCTGTTGAAATTGGTGAAGGTGTTACAAAGAGCATGCCTGTGCGTAGCGCAGTTTGGATTTCTTCGACAACGATTGGATTGAGGTGACCAGCCAGCATTGCGCCGAAGCCCATAGAGAGGTCGAGGAGTTTGCGACCGTCGACATCTGTCATCCAGGCGCCTTCAGCAGAGGCGATTGAAATTGGATACGGATCCCAGTGCTGGAAGCTTGAGGTCACACCAAGTGGCAGGGAATCAAAAGCGCGCTTGCTTTCAGCCTCAGATGCCTTTGTGTTCTTGGTGAAGAGTTTCCATTCATCTGCCAAAACTTGAGCGACTCGCTCGGGGGATATTGGCTTTGATGAGGCAGGGACGTGTCTAAAAGAACTTGCGTGATGCTTCTGCATCGTGGAATACATTTGTAAAGTCCAATTCGTTAGGGTGTAAGTATCTCCGATCCCTAAATAAGTTGCAAGTGATATGGATTTTACGCGTGTTTTAACTTTAAAAAGTAAGTAATTCTATTTTTTTCCCATCAAAGTGAAGAATATCTGCCCTTTTTCCAACACTTATTGAGCCAACGCTATTTAATCGAAAAACTTTAGCTGCGTGAGTTGAAGATGCGTGGACTGCATCAACAATAGTTACGCCATCCTTATTTATAAAATTAATAAATGCCCGCTCCATAGTTAAAGTACTTCCAGCAAGTGCGCCATTGCTAACTAGACGAGCAATAGAATCTTTGACTTCAACTTCTAGATTTCCTATCAAGTACTCTCCATCATTACCGCCGGCAGCAGACATTGCATCGGTAATCAGGATTGTTCGGTCCAACGCTTTCTTCTTAAGCGCCTCAATGACATCTATCGGAACATGGGTGCCATCGTTAATCAACTCGAGAGAGATATCTGAATCATCTAACACCTCAGTGGCCATTGATTGCCCACCGACCATCTTCGCCATTGCATTTGTAAAGTGTGTAACTACCTTTGCGCCAGCATCGACGGCAGCTCGCGCAGTGTCAGCATCGGCATCAGAGTGGCCAATCGCGGCAATAATTCCCTGGGAGGCTAGCCAAGCTATTGAATCGAGTGCTCCCTCTAGTTCAGGTGCAATCGTCATCATCGCGATTGTTCCCTGACCCCACTCAATGAGTGACTTGACCTCATCTAGATGTGGTGCGCGAAGGAGCTCTGGAGCATGAGCGCCACACTTAGCGTGAGAGAGATATGGACCTTCCAGATGTATCCCGGCAAGTTCGCCACGTCGCACAAATGGAATCAGCGCTTCAATCTGCGCTTTGAGTTGGCTCAGATCTGCTGTGACAAGACTGGCAAATTGAGTTGTGGTGCCTGCGCGACGATGAACATCAATCGCAGCTTTGATCTCATCTGAATTCAGATTAGAAAAATAGTATCCGCCTCCACCGTGGCAATGAATATCAACGAATCCTGGAATTAGTGTGCCGGCAAATTTTCTCTCAGCAGCTGGATGAGAGCCTTCACCAATTTCATGAATTAAACCTTCACGAATATCGAGCCAAATGTCGCTGCGTTCTTTGCCTTCAATTACTGCATGTGTAGCTGCAATGATCATGGAAGAAAGACTTTATCCACGACTTTATCAATGAGGTCATACCAAGCCTCTGGGTCCATCTGATTATCTACAAAGTCATCGACAATCATGCCAAGTGTGTAAGCCTGAACAAGAACGGCTCCAGCGTGGGCGTCAAAATCTTTTGCATACAAACCTTTGTTGCGTGCTTCATTAATCAAATCAATCAGAGCATCAGTAAGTCGGGTTTGTTCTTCTGCTAGACGCTTTTTGAAACGAGGATTATGTTCGGCTGCAGCGATTGCGCGTGCACGTTGAAAACGTGTGTTGCTGTACTTGGGATCTTGTGTGAAGCGAGTGACTAACTTCAGTCCTGCAGCAATGTCTTCGCGAGTCTTTACCTTGGCGAGCATTCCAACAAGTGCCTCAACGCTTCGATCAACCCATGCTGCATAAATCTCAACTTGAGCCGCTTCTAGAAGTTCACCAAGATCTTCAAAGTGGTGATACAAACTTCCTTTAGAGATACCAGATGCTTCCAAAATTTCATCTACTGCAATTTCACCAGGAAGCTTTGTACCAAGCAGATTAACTGTGTTGGTAATCAAAAGGGCTTTAGTTGGGTGGATCTTAATAGCCATGGCCCTATTAAACTCTATAGAGCAGCGAGATGGATACTTTTCACCCTGCACAGTTTCATTGCGCGAGGTAGGGTCGCGCCTTATGAGAGCAGAGACCGCCGTTCCAGTAAATGAAGTAATTGCAATCCGTAGAAGCCCTCGTTCGCTGGATGAGAGCGCAGCAATCTCAGATACTGATCTCGTAGGCATTCTCGAAGCGGCAAGATGGGCACCATCAGCATTTAATGGACAGCCATGGCGTTACTTTGTCGGCAAGCGCGGCGATACAACTTTCAATCAGATTTTGGCTTCTCTCGTTGAATTTAACCAAGGTTGGGCTAAGAACGCATCAGCGCTAATTCTTGTTGCCGCACAACCTACTCGCGATGATGGATCAATCCATGCGGACTATCAATTCGATTGTGGATTAGCTGTCGCACAGCTTGTTATTGAAACTCATGATCGTGGACTTGTGGCCCATCAAATGACTGGCTTTGATAAAGATAAAGCGCGTAGCAATGTCGAGATGGCAAGTGAGCTAGTGCCAGTAGTTGTAATTGCGATAGGCAAACAAGATAGCGCCGAGAAGTTGCCAACGGCATTAGCAGAGCGTGAACTTGCACCACGCGGGCGCAAGTCATTGGATGAAATCGTCGTTATAGGTTTGCCAAAACTTTAATTAAAAACGCGATCTAATCTTCCATAGATCGGCAAAGACTGGCGCGAAAAGTGTGCTGGCTAGGTATTCAACTCCGCTAGATCCACCGGTTCCGATTTTTGATCCGATTGTGCGCTCAACCATCTTTACATGGCGATAGCGCCACTCTTGTAAGCCTTCATCGATATCGACAAGGCGCTCACAGACCATAGAACTTTCAGGATCATGTTTATGTACAGCAAGAAGAATTTCTTGAATCTCTTCATTACTTTCATAGTGTGTACCTACATCACGATTGAGAATGTGATTCGGAATTCCATGACCACGGTGATTGAGGTAAGCAAGAGTGGAATCCCAGAGACTCTTACGTGATGTGATCGTCGCAATCTTTTGCTGATCCTTTGGAGGAAGATGAGCTGACATTCGTGAATCGCGACGGCCAAGGATCGCCTCAACTTTTCTAAACTGCGTCGATTGAAAACCGCTAGATGAGGCAAGGTATCCACGGAAAGCGTTAAATTGCAGAGGCGTCATCGTCTCTAGGATGTCGATCTGTGTGACACAGACCTTAAGAATCGTGCGGATACGTCCCAAGATTGCAAGACTGCGATGGGTGTCGCCAATTTCTAGCGATTTCTGAGCTGCGATGAATTCGTGGATAAGTTGCTTAAACCAGAGCTCATATGTCTGATGAATAATTATGAAGAGCATCTCATCATGTTCTGGTCCTTCTGAGAGCGGCCGCTGCAACCCCAATAGCTCATCGACTGCCAGATAAGAGCTGTAGGTCAGCGCTGATTCGAATTCATTTTCTGAAGGATTGCTCATGTGACTCTCGAATCTGATTGTTGGATTGTTTCGTATTGACGTGAGGCAACGAGATCACGCATACGTTGGAAACCATCCCAGATCTCAACATAAGAAGTTGGGAGTGGAGCAATTGCTAAACGAATTGAATTTGGGGTGCGGTAATCAGGAATAACGTTGGCGAATTGACGAAGCGCCACACAGATTCGTGCTGCATCTGGATGACCAAGTGAGACATGTCCGCCACGTTCAGATGCGTTGCGCGAAGTCAGTAGCGTGAAACCTAAATCTGCAAGCCATGCATCGTAGAGCCCAATCATCATCTGCGTTCCAGTTGCAGCTTTCTGCGCAATAGCGCCGATGCCAGCCTCTTCAATCATTGAGAAGGCGGTCTTCACGCAACGTAAGCCGATGAGTGAAGGAGAGGCAATCTGGAATCCGCGAATTCCATCTGCGCGCTCAAAGACCGGCCCCATTCCAAATTGGTCTCCTTGCGAAAACCAACCTTGGATTGGAACTTGTAACTCTGTCTGCACTCGCTTATTTACATATAACCATGCGGGTGATCCAGGGCCCGAGTTTCCGTATTTATATGTACAACCAACTGCGATATCGACGCCATTCTTATCAAAATCCATCTCGATCGCACCGACTGCGTGGCTGGCATCCCACAACAAGAACGCTCCATGTTTGCGCACTAAGTCGGTAAGTGACTTGATGTCATTGCGAGCACCTGATCGGTACTGAATAACTTCGAGCGTAACTAATGCAACGTCATCGCTTAAGTACTTCTCCAGAATCTCAGGTGTGATCCGCTCGTTTTCAGCACTTCCTAGAGTTTCGTTATCGATGATGACGAGCTTAAGTCCGAACTGCTTTGCGATTCCTTCGAGGATGTAGCGATCGGTTGGAAAATTCGCAGCATCAACAATGATCGTCTTGCGATCAGGGCGTGCGTGAATTGCAGCAAGAGCCAATTGATAGAAATTTACAGATGTCGTATCGCAGACCAACACCTGACCTGCCGCAGCCCCTAACGTCGCTCGCCCGAGAAGATCTCCAGTTGGTTGTGCTTCATCTACCCAATGTCCCCAACCGGTCACAACTTCAGGTCCCCATTCGCGGGTCAAAAAATCATTTACGGCAGTAATTGTGGCCAGAGGCAAACGACCTAGTGAATTTCCATCCAAATAACACATATCTGGATCTGAAATCATAAAAAGTGATTTAAACCCTTTAAGTGGATCTTTATCATCGAGTGCAATTGCGTATTCGCGGTCTGTAACCATCATGGTGCAAAGGTACGCTTCTCCATTATGGCGCGCAATCTTGTCAATCTCGAAGGTGTAAGCAAGGCCTTTGATATCCGCCCATTACTCACAAAAGTCTCCATCGGCGTCTCTGAAGGCGATCGAATCGGAATTGTTGGTCGAAACGGTGCCGGTAAGAGCACTCTGATGAAAATCATCGCTGGAATCGAAAGCGCGGATGCAGGACGAGTAACTCAAGGAAATTCTGTGCGTGTAGGAATGCTCTCCCAAGTTGATTTGGCTGATAAAAACGCAACTGTTGGAGATCTCGTTATTGGCGATCGCGCCAAACACGAATGGGCGAGTGATTCAAAGATTCGTGAAGTATTTACCGGGCTATTTGGTGGCTTTGATGATCATCTCTTTGAAAGGGTTTTCATTACATTATCAGGAGGAGAGAAGCGGCGAGTCGGTCTAGCAAAACTACTAATCGATGAACTTGATCTGATTATGCTTGATGAGCCGACAAACCATCTTGATGTTGAGGGTGTTGATTGGCTTGCTCAACACTTAAATGCGCGTAAAGACTTAGCCGTATTAGTTGTTACCCACGATCGTTGGTTCCTTGATGCGGTAACCGATCGCACTTGGGAAGTTGTCGGTGGCTCACTTGAAGAGTACGACGGAGGATATTCCGCATATGTCTTGGCAAAGGCTGAACGAGCACGTCAAACAAGTGCGATGGATGCACGACGTAATGCTCTGATACGTAAAGAACTTGCGTGGCTACGCCGTGGTGCCCCAGCCCAGACTGTAAAGCCGAAATTTCGAGTCGATGCAGCCAATGAATTAATCAGTAGCGAACCCGCACCTCGTGATAAATCAGAGTTGCTTAAATTTGCGCTCAATCGTCTCGGGCGTACTGTTCTGGAATTTCAGCACGCAAAAATTTCGGCGGGAGATAAAGAGCTGATCAGCGAATTAACGTGGAATATCGGCCCAGGAGATCGTTTTGGAATCGTAGGCATCAACGGTGCAGGAAAAACCACGTTGATGCGCACGATGGCTGCAGAACTTGAAGTCGCGGCAGGAAAATTAGTAACTGGAATTACGGTAAAGATCGCATTTCTTACACAGCATTTAGATGAGCTAGATCCAAAATGGAGAGTGCTGGAAGCTGTTGAGAATGTTGCTAACCACATTGAGATCGGTAAGGGGCGAACACTTTCAGCCTCTCAACTCTGCGAGCGACTGGGCTTTGATCGTGATGGTCAATGGACACCAGTTGGAGATCTCTCTGGTGGCGAGAAGAGACGCCTACAACTGACGAGATTGCTTATGGATTCTCCCAATGTATTGCTTCTTGATGAGCCGACAAATGATTTTGATATTGAAACTCTCACAGAACTTGAAGATCTCTTAGATAGCTTTGGTGGAACACTAATTGTGATTTCACACGATAGATACTTTCTTGAACGCGTCTGCGATCGGTTTGTGGGATTACTGGGCGATGGACAGCTTCGCGATCTTCCGCGCGGAGTTGATCAGTATCTAGAAGATCGTGCTCGCGCACTTAAGGGCGGATCCGCGCAAGGTGAAAAGAAAGTTTCATCTGCACAGGCAGAGCGTCTTCTTAAGAAAGATTTGGCACGAGTGGAACGACAGATTGAAAAGGCACGTGAAAAATTAGCGAACTTAAAGAGCGAGCAGAGCGAAGCGTCGTCCGATGCCAATCGCTTGATTGAGATTGCCTCAAATATAGCCACAGTGGAATCAGAGCTTGCTCAACGTGAAGAAGAGTGGCTTGAAATTACACTTCAACTAGATAGCTAAAGTAAAGTGTGCAGATGCAACATAAGCGATTGGATTTCCTAGCCGCTCTCTCAGGGCTCTTGATCGCGCTACAAGCTCGAGCAAATGGTGAACTATCACATCGCTTAGATAATGGTTTGCAGGCAGCGCTGGTCTCATTTGGATCTGGCCTGATAATCATCGCCGCTATTGCAATCTTCAATCCATCAATTAAGGAAGGCGTGCGTACATTGCGTGCAGCAGTTCGCGCAAAGGCAATTCCAACCTGGACACTTTTTGCTGGAATGCTTGGTGGCAGTTTTGTAGCTGTGCAAACCCAGATAGTTCCTCTCATCGGCGTTGCGATTTATTCTGTTGCATCTATCGCAGGTCAGAGTGCAATCTCATTATTAGTTGATCGCATTGGGTTAACTGGTGGGGGAAAGAAACAGATCACTCCTAGACGCGTTACTGCCGCATTTGTCACGGTATTTGCTGTCTTTATATCCGTTGCCGATCGACTTGATGGGCGGGATCTCTCAATAGCGGCGGTTCTTCTTGGCGTCCTTGCGGGAGCTATCGTTGGAGTACAACGTGCGCTCAATGGTCAGATAAATGAACATTCACACCAGAGTTTTACGACTTCATTACTGAACTTTGCGATGGGAACAACGTTCTTATTTATTCTCCTCATCGCTGTAATGGCTATTGGTGGAATGAAACTTTCGCCCCTACCTGCAGGACCATGGTGGATCTACACAGGTGGAGTAATTGGCGTGATCTACATTGCATTTACCTCAACGATCGTGCAACACCTGGGTGTTCTCACATTCACTTTGATTAGCGTCGGCGGACAGCTAGTTGGATCATTGCTTATTGATCTCTTCTCACCCACAGATGGAGTTCAAGTAAGTGTTTATCTCGTCTCCGGAATTATTCTTACTTATCTCGGAGTACTTGTCGGTGGCGCACGAAACTCACAATTAAAGAGAGCAGCCACAGAGAAATAAAGACCCACCCGATGGTGACTGCAGATGTTTTAACCCACGGGAGCGAAGCAGCATAAAATCCTGACATCGTGATTCCTACGCCCCAGATGAGTGCACCGAGAGAGTTTGCCAACAGGAATTTGTAGTAATTCATGGTGGTAGTTCCAGCAATCGGTGGAACGAAGGTACGGACCCACGGAATAAATCGAGAACCGACCACTGCCCAGAAGCCATATTTTTCGTAATAGATTTCAGATTTTTTGATCATCTTATGGATGCGAGGAGATTTTCGTTTTTCAAGATATGGGCGACCTAGGACCCGACCAAAAGCAAAGCCCACCTGGTCTCCTAAAAACGCAGCAGAGAAAACAACGATCGCCAGAATTGCGGGATTGATATTTCCATGTGTCGAGGCGACGATTCCAGCAGCGAAAAGTAGTGAATCGCCAGGCAAGAAGAAACCGAGGAGGACTCCGGTTTCAATAAAGATAATGATGCCAACAACTAGATAAAAGATAAACGGCGCTAAATTTTCAAAGTTATCAACAAAAAACCTTGTTAAATCACTCATACACTCGCCTTCACGGCGGCGGCTACCTTCGTAACTACTTGAGGATCAAAGACGCTCGGCACGATAAATGAAGCGTTCAGTTGTGAGGCAGAGACACAATCTGCGATCGCGTTAGCGGCAGCGATGAGTAGTTCATCTGTAATTTGATTGGCTTGCGCATCGAGTAATCCACGGAAAATTCCCGGGAAAGCAAGTACGTTGTTGATCTGGTTTGGTTGATCACTACGCCCCGTTGCAACCACAGCGGCGTATTTGCGAGCAATGACAGGGTCAACTTCTGGATCTGGATTAGCAAGTGCAAAGACGATTGATTTCTCGCCCATAGATGCAATATCTGATTCGGCAAGCACATTAGGTGCACTCACACCGATAAATACATCAGCACCGGACATTGCCTCATGGATAGTGCCAGCAAAGTTATTTGGATTGGAGTGATCGATAAACCAAGCGCGCATTTCATCGTCACGGTTACGTGAGCCATTAATTGCACCATCTTTATCGAAGGCGATGATGTTCTTCGCACCGCTCTTAACCAACAAGCGAGCAACAGCTGTTCCAGCGGCACCGGCTCCACTCATAACAATCTTTACTGCAGAGATATCTTTCTTCACTAACTTCAATGAATTCTTTAGCGCTGCAAGAACGACAATTGCCGTTCCGTGCTGATCATCATGAAAGACAGGGATATCAAGTAGTTGGCGAAGACGTGCCTCTATCTCAAAGCATCGTGGCGCTGAAATATCTTCCAGGTTAATGCCACCGTAGACAGGAGCAATCAACTGAACAGTTCGCACAATCTCATCGACATCTTGTGTATCTAAACAGACTGGCCAGGCATCGACATCAGCAAAGCGCTTAAAGAGTGCGGCTTTTCCTTCCATCACAGGAAGTGCAGCTGCTGGTCCGATATTTCCAAGGCCCAATACAGCTGAACCATCTGTGACAACTGCAACGGTATTGCGCTTCATTGTTAGTCGTCTGACATTTGTTGGGTCATCGACAATCGCCTGGCTAATGCGTGCAACACCAGGGGTATAGGCACGCGATAGATCATCACGAGTCTTTAGCGGAACCTTCGATGCAATCTCAATTTTGCCACCTAGATGGAGCAAGAAGGTGCGATCTGAAACTTTACGAACAACTAGACCATCAAT
>Ga0247835_1001641_pt1 | contig 26669 bp, 27 predicted proteins | sample LaCtaG_3_FD_189912 | JGI IMG/M metagenome (GOLD analysis project Ga0247835, IMG submission 189912) | Freshwater microbial communities from meromictic Lake La Cruz, Castile-La Mancha, Spain - LaCruzMarch2015_13.5m | ecosystem: Environmental > Aquatic > Freshwater > Lake | place: Spain: Castile-La... | reverse complement strand
CGTGCCGACGTCTGGCACGTAGTCGTTGACGAGAGACACGCTGAGCGTGCCACCGAGTGTGGCATTGGTGCCTACCCGGACCTGGTCATAGCCGTCGATGTCGTTCCCGCCGGTCGGGTTCCCCACCTGCGGACCGCCGATGGTGATCATCAGGGAATCGGAGGGCTGCAGGGCCAGCGTTGGCAAGTCGATGGCCGTCGTGGCAAACGCGATGCGGTCTTCGAGTTGCTCGAGCTTCAGTCGAGTCCGCTGCTTCTTCAGTCGAGTTCGCCGCTTGCCATCGGTCGCAGGCTTTCGCCCCATCCAGCGCGGGCCCTTGGCAGGCGGCATGCGGGTCTTGAACTTCTTGCGTTTTGCCACGATTCCATCCCCTAGCAGTGACGGTCATACCCTCAACAAAATTCTGCCGTTATAGACAGGGTCTATCGGGACTTCCACTTTTTGGCCGAGCGGAATGTGTGGTCTGAGAGCAACGGCCCAAGCCGCGCAGACTGCATTTAATGCAAGGCTACGCGATCGTGCGATGTGCGCGGGCGACACGTCGCAACGCCAGAAGCGAAGCTCATGGCGACGGTCGAAAAAAGTGATCAGCGTTTTGTCTCAGACCTCACGCAAGGCTTCGGCACGCTTCACACGCCGCCGTTCGAGGAGCCCAAGCGATCCCAGCACGAGGGCCACGACGCTCCCGACATAATTGGGATCGATCTCGGGCACCGAAGCCGCTGCGACCGTCAATTCCTCCGACATCGCATACATCGCCCTCTGCTGGCTGGAGCTGCGTCGGGTCGCACTGAGCCAAGTGTAAGTGTCTCCGTAGGGATTACCGGTTTCAACTGAAGCCGCCCCCAAAACCCCATAAGCCCGCGTGCCATCCGATGAACTACCGGTCCAGACTGCCTCATCCGTCACCGTGGTGGAGCCGTCGAGTCCAACAATCGAAGGCTCGGGGGCTATGTCGGCCCACAGTCCATCCCCGTCGTTGGTGAGACTCGGAGCCAGCAAGCCACCGAGAACGGTGTAGACCGGCACGATGGTCCCGAACCCACCCACATTGTCACGGGCAGCGACTACCGCTGTAGAGCCGACTGCCTTCCACAACACGACACGACCGTCATAGGTGGCCCCGGCCGCATCGGTGTTCACGAAGGCGTTGTAGGTCGAGATATCGGAGGAGGTCGCATCGATCAGGGATGAGGTCGTGTAGAAGAACCGAAAGGTGTCGCCCGGACTGAGGCCCGCGGGGGTCGTCAGCGAGATCGCATCGGCATGAACGGGAGCGGCTGCCTGAAGCACGGATACCGTGACACCAACCAGCAGGCAGGAGATACGTGACAGACACGGGCGTGACATGAGCGAGAGTCCTCGTTTTAAAAAAGTCGAGCCAGTTGGGATGCTGGTGTCGAAGCGGGCAACTGAACCTGTAAGCGAGCCGATGTGACTATTGTTCTTAGCCGCTCTGTACCGGTAAATACCCGATTTCGGGTACTGCGCGGGTGAAAAAGAGGTTCTCGCACTCCTTCCCCAACACGCTTTGCCGGGCCGCTACTTCACACGTTTGCGGCGAACTTTCCAGGCCGCCATCCCCGCTGCTCCTACGGCAAGGAGGGCAAAGCTCGACGGCTCCGGCACGGGCACAGGCCGAAAGGCGATGAATGCCGGCCGATTGCCTGCTCCATCGCCGAGGCTCCAGGTCTGCACGAACGTGCCGGACGGGTCGAACGCCGTAATCGAATTTCCCTCGGCGTTCGCGGCGTAGATGTTGTCATCCGGATCGATCGCGAATCCGTATGGCCCGTCCAGCGACTCGTGACTGATCGTCTGTAGAAGCGTCCCCGACGCGTCGTACTTGAGGATCTGATTCGTGGTGAACGACGCCACCAAGAGGTCGCCCGCGGAGTTGAACTCCATACCGGCTGGCTTGGTCACACTGGCAAAGGTGCTCAGGAACACGCCGGATGAATCGAACTTGCTGATCGTATTTCCGTCGAAGTTGGCCGTGTAGAAGTTGCCGGAGCCATCGATCGCGATACCCTGCGGACCATTCATGTTGGTCGCGTTTCCAAACTGACTGAGAAACGCTCCACTCGGATCGTACTTCGTGACGCTGTCGACGCGATAATTTGCAACGAACAGGTTGCCCGAGGCATCTCGTAATAGCCCTGCCGGATCGTGCAGACCCGTGATGTTCGACAGATACGTTCCGCTGGCGTCGAACAGAGACACCGTATTTTGGTAGGTGCCACCAAACGCGTTCGACACCCAGGCGTTCCCGGCAGAATCAAGGACGATTCCCGTCGAGTTGCTCAGGTTGGTCGTCGCGAAGTCGCCGATCAACGTACCGTTCGTGTCCCACTTCACCACTTTATCGGTGTTGTAGTACGTGACATAGAGGATGTCGGCGTCGACCTCATTCGGGCCGAGCCCACCGAGTGCGACTGCGCAGGCGATCGCGAAGGCCAACACGGAACGCAACCGGTTACTGATCAAGACAAAAAGCATGATGACTCGCGCCTCCACAGGGCCTCAGGCCGGATGGAACGTTTCGACACGCTTCACACGCCGCCGCTCGAGGAGCCCAAACGCTCCCAGCACGAGGGCCACGACGCTGCCGATGCGAGTCGGATCGATCTCGGGTACGACGGTAACCTCGACGATCGAACCCAAACTGACCCAATCGGCGTCGTAGCCATAAGCAGCAATCCGGCTACCACTCACCTTTCCAAGACCCGTGCCGTTCACGGCCCCGGGGATATCGATCGTGAGCCAATCGTCGCGGTTCTGATCGTAAAGAAAACCATGATCCAGCCCGTCGGCCGTGTAGCTACCGACGATGTAGTCGTCGCTGATTCCCGAGATCGCCGCCCAAGTCACGCCCGCAAACGGCAACACAAACTCCGAATAGGTCGCCGTCGAGATCTCGTAGAGAAACGCTGATCTTCCGCTCCCCCCCTGGAATGACCCGCCGACCCAATCGCCGTGCACATCGCTGAGAAAAGTCTGCGTTGCTCCAAGCGCCGTCGCCGCAAGCTGCGTGGTGGATCCGGAGACAGTGTTGTGGATGAAACCGTAGAACAATTCCCCAGGGCCGGAGCCGACGGTATACGTGCCGGCGTATCGGGTGCCGTCGATCGCGTCCAGGACGGTGCCCGATGCATCCGCAACGTCGAAGGCTCCCCACGACTCCCCGGAGATCGAGTACGTGAACCCCCTCGCCGTCCCATCGTAGTAGCGGCCGACGATCGTGTCCCCTTGAAGATCAAAGGGGGTGGTCTCGTAGGTCGTCAACGGGTGTTGAAGGTTCGTGTAGGTTGAACCGTCGTAGTAGTAGCCTTGGTAACTCGGATAATGACTGCCGACGGCACGCTGGCCGTCGACGGCGTTGACGTCCGACTCGGTCGAAGACGGGTACAACAGCGGCGTGAAGCTGAGTTGGTACGACTCAGCACGAGACTCCGTCACGGGCCACCCACAGGCCACGATGCCCAGCAGGACCATGACCTGAAGTGACCGAACGCCCCGCGTCGTGTTTTTTTGCATGGCACACCATGTGACGAAACGATGGGAAGAACGAGGGCGAGCACGTCGCTCCCTCAAACAGACGACAAACATAGTCACTCCCCCGCGGCCATGAAATACCCGGTTTCGGGTACTACCCAATGTGTTTTCGATGAGCATTCGGCCCGAGTACATTGAAGCCGATGGCAGCTACGGATACCCTTTTCTGGTGATGGTCGCTTGTCTCAACGCGCACCTCGCCTCACTGCACCGACAACGGAAATGTACGGACATCGCACGATGCGAAAGGCCTTCACGATCATCGAACTCCTGGTGGTCGTCGTGATCATCGCGTTGCTCGTCGGCCTCGTGCTGCCCGCCATCGGGGCGGCCCGCGAGGCCGGGCGGCGAACGGCCTGCCAAAACAGCCTGCGGCAGATCGGGCTGGCCATGCAGACCTTCCACGACGCACGTAAGCGACTTCCCACCAGCGAGCACTACGGCCGGCCCGATCAGGCCCAGCGTTGGGGCTGGCTTCCCAAGATCCTCCCGCAGCTGGACGACATGTCGCTCTTCGGGCGGCTCGACTTCACGATCGACTCCTGGGACGGCAACAATTACGGGCTCCTCCGCGAGCCCTATTCGGCCGTGCTCTGCCCGTCGAACCCGTTCGCCCGCCTGCTGCTCGAGGAAGAGAACTTCGCGGGCCCCGACTGGATTCTCTCCCAGGCCGATTACGCGGCCAACATCGGCGACCATACGAATCTCAGCGGCCCCGGCGCCATGCCCCCCTTCGGCAACGTGCCCCCTGGCAATTCGATGATCCGCGGCGTGATCAGCCGCACTGGCTGGTCGGCCCGATTTCAGGAGGTCACCGACGGGCTCTCGAAGACATTGCTGGCTGGGGAGTGCGTCGGGGCCCTCTGCATCACGCAGAACTTCGCCAGCCAGTGCTTTGCCACCGCCGCGCATCCGATCAACCACATGAATGACTCGCTGGCGGCCGATTTGCCGACGATCGCCAATCCGCGGTGGGATGAATCGGTCGGGTTTCGTAGCTTCCACCCGGGCGGAGCGGTGTTTGTGGCATGCGATGCTGCCGTGCGGTTCATCGACGACACCATCGACGGCGCCGTCTACCGCGGCTTGGCCTCCCGGGCCGGGGGCGAGGTTGCCGCAAATCCATGATGCCTCGCAGCAGGACACCGGGAATGGACGTGCCATGACGAGCATGACGAGGTTCGAGGCATGCCGTCGGCGAGCGATGGCCGTGACGATTGGGGGCCTTGCCACCACTCTGGCCGCCATGCTGGCCGGGTGCGGCCCACGACCGCCCGCACTTGCCGAGGTTTCGGGCACCGTCACGCTCGACGGCGAGCCACTCGCGCGGGGCACACTCACGTTCGAGGCGACCGGACTCAGGCCGGCCACCGCGCGGATTCTCGACGGCCGCATCATCGAGGTGACGACCCGTCGCGTGAACGACGGTGTTCCGGTCGGACACCAACGCATCGCGGTCTTTTCCCGGGAAGAACCTGTCGATGCCCCGGCTCAACAGTCACAGCGAACCGGCCCTCCCGCCACCGCCGGATTCCCCGCGAGCATGGTGGGGCGGTCGCTGCTCCCGGCCCGATACAATGACCCGGCGACCTCCGGGCTGTCGGCCATCATCCGACCCGGTCACAACACACTGTCCCTCGCGCTCACCCACGGGCCCAGCCCCGGCCACGATCCGCAATGAACGGCCCGCAGACGACGCGCGTGAGTCTCATGGCCCGGTTGGGCGATGCGGGGACTGGCGCCGATGCATCGGCATGGCCGGAGTTCGTGCGGATCTACGGCCCCCACGTGATCCACTGGTGCCGGGCCCACGGGCTGCAGGACGCCGACGCGCAGGACGTGTCGCAGGACGTGCTTGTCAAGGTCTGGAGGCAGGCGGCATCGTTCCGATACGACCCGTCCAAGACGTTTCGCGGCTACCTGCGGCGTGTGGTGCTCACGTCGGTCTGCGACTGGGCGGATCAGGCCAAGCGTCGGCCGCAGCTCGCATCCGGTGGGCCGGTCGGCCGCCTCCTCGACGACCTGCCGGCCCGCGAGGACCTCGTCGCCCGGCTCGAACGTGCCTACGACACCGAACTCCTCGCCACGGCGATGCAGGAGGTGGAGCAGCGGGTCGAACCGCACACCTGGGCCGCCTTCCAAATGCTCGCCCTAGAGCACCGCAGCGGCGCCGAGGTGGCCGATCGGCTCGGCATGCAGGCCAACACGGCCTATGTCGCTCGGAAGAAGGTGCAGCGGATGATTCGCGACGCCATCGCTCGGCTCGATTCCGACCCGGCCGACGGTGCCGCCGACGTGGAGCCAGCACCGTGATCGAGCCGCCACGCGCCGTCCATCGATGTGCCGATCGTGACACCTGGCAGGATCTGCTCGACGAGCGGATTGACGAGGCCGATCAGCCGGCGCTTCTGGCCCATCTCGACTCCTGTCCGGCCTGTTCTCAGACCGTCGCGGAACTCGCCGGGAAGTGGAGCCTGGCCACACGCCAGGACCAGCGGACAAACGAAGGTCCGGCGACGCAGGCCATCCGTGAGCGGATCGTGGGAACGCACGCGCTGCCACCACCTCCTGCAATTCCAGAAATCGCAGACCTCACGCTCGCGGGGCGGGGGGGCATGGGCGCGGTCTACCGCGGCCACGACACGCGGCTCGACCGCCCGGTCGCCGTCAAGGTGCTCGCCGGTGCGGGCGTCTTCTCGCCGTCGTCACGGGCGCGGCTGGAACGCGAGGCGCGGGTGCTCGCCCGGCTCGACCACCCCAACATCGTGCGGATCCACTCGGCCGGCGTGACCGACGGCGTGCCCTACATCGTCATGGAGTGGATCGACGGTCGCACGCTCCAGCGGCGGATCAGCGAGGCCGTCCTGCCACCGCGGGAGGCGGCGCGGATCGCACTCGCCCTGGCGGAGGCGGTCGCCGCGGTGCATGCGGTCGGCATCGTGCATCGCGACATCAAGCCCGACAACGTCCTGCTGGCGGCCGGCGACGGAGCGGACTCTGCCGAGGTGCCGAAGCTCGCCGATTTCGGGCTCGCGCGGCCCGACGACGCTGGTAACGGCATCACCCGCACGACGTCGGCACTCGGCACTCCCTGCTTTATGGCACCCGAACAGACCGGCCTCGAGCCGGCCCTCGGGGGAGTTGGCCCCGCGACCGACATCCATGCCCTCGGCGGGCTGCTCTACGCCATGCTCACGGGCCGTCCGCCCTACGACGCACCGACACCAGGCGAATCGCTCCGCCGCGCGGCCCGGGCCGATGCGGCGTCACTGGCGACGCTCGTCCCGGGGCTGCCCACCGACCTCCGCACGATCGTGGAAACCTGCCTGCGCTATGAGCCACACCATCGCTACCGCACAGCGGCGGCCCTGGCCGACGACCTGGCCGGATATCTCGCCGGACGCTCTATCGCCGCCCGGCCGGCGGGCCCCGAGACACGACTGCGGGCGTGGATCCGCCGGAGGCCGACACTGGCGACGGCCGCGGTGCTGCTCTGCCTGCTCGTAGTCGCCGGCATCGGCGGCAGTGTGTTTTATAGAGTCAACCTCTCCGCCGCCCATGCGGCCACGGCCGCCAGCCGCGACGCGACACGCGCCGCCCGCGACCATGCCCAGCAGTCGCTCGCCCGACTCACCGACGACACGATCGAGGCCATGCTGCTCCGCGGCCCGGCGCTCGGCGAACGCGACCGCGATTTTCTTCGCTCGATCCGCGACGAGCTTCGGCGTTGGCCGCTCGAACCCGACGCAGCGTCCGGTCTAGCCTTCCGGGCAGACGGCCTGGATCGCGTCGCCCGGCTCTTCTATCGCGTTCACCGCCCCGACGAGGCGCTCGAGTGCGTCGAGGCAATTCTCGAGACGCTCGACGCGATGGAGAAATTGACACCAGACGCTGACGCCGTCTTCGAACGCCGCATCGCCGCCTTGGAGCAGCAGCGTCACTATCTGTTTCAGGTGGGGCGACTCGAAGACTCGCAGGCCGCGGCGAGACGGGCGATCGCCGCCCTGGAGCAGCGTTCACAAACTGATCCAGCAATGCGGGTGACGCTGGCCGTAGCCCTCCTCGATCTCGCCAACAGCGGCGATACCGCCGGACAAGGCGACGAAGCCCGCCCGCTTGTTGCCCGAGCGTTCACGCTGCTCGCCGAGGCTGCGCGGGAGAAGCCGGACGACGCCGGGCGACTCGAGGCAGAGGTGAAGGCGCTCTACAACGCCGCACTCCTCTCGGCGCGGCATGGAAGCGTTGACGAGCGTCGCGAGCGGCTCACGCTGCTGGTGGACCGGTGCACGACGGGGTTGCAGTCGTTTCCGCGAGAAGACGCGACCTGGCACCGGGGACTGTTGCTCGGGCTGACGGCGCTTGCCGCCGCCGAGTTCGAGGCCGGGAGGGTCGACGAGGCGATCGCGTTGGCCGAGCGGCGGAGCGTCGCGGCAGACGCTGCCCGGGCGGCCCACCCCACGGAGCCAAGTTTTGTCGGTGAACGGGTGGATGCCGCGGTGCAGGTGTATTGCTACCGCGATGCGCTTGGCCGGGGAGTTGAGTCGGCCTCCGATCTCGATCAGGCGGTGCGGCTCGCCGCGGAGGCCGTGGAACGCGAGCCGGCCGTGTACGACCGCTCCTGGCTGCTCGGGCTGGCCCTCGAGAAGCAGTCGCACCTCCTTGAACTCCGTGGGGAGTCGGCGTCGGCCGTGGCCGCCCGCGACCGCCTCGCCGCGGCGCTTGCCCCCTGGCAGGATCGCGTGCACGTGGCCGGCATGATCGCCGGACAGTGCGCGGCGTCGGCACGGCTGCTCGCAGCGGCGGGCGACCGGTCGGCCGCGGTGGCCAGGCTCGAGCGGGCCGTCGCCGTGGCCCCCGCGGAGATGCGACCGGCCCTGGCGATCGAACTGGCCGACATGAAGGCCGCCGCCGGCACGGCATCGTCGCGCGGAAGCCCGTGAGGCCGCGCTGTCCGCAAAGTCAGTGCGTCGTCAGCCTCGACGATTGTCGCCGTCGTTTTGATCACGGCCGTCGTGCCGGTGGCTTGCCATACGGCGAGCGAGCCGCGATCCGAGCCGGCCGACTTTTTCAGCGATCCGCTTTCGGTGCGTCTGGATTGTGTGAGGGGACCGCCCGAGAATCGCCGCGACTTCCCGGGTCGTGAGCCCCTCGCCCAGCAAAGCCATGATCTGGGCCTCACGATCCGTGAGTGGCCTGGGCCTTCGGCGTGCGCCGTCAGACGCCAGACGGTCGGTCTCTGCCCGACGGTCCTCGAACAACGACTCAAGCGCGGCGAGGAGCAGGTTGAATGAATCCCCGCGGCCCACGACGGCACACCGGTCGGCCGGCAACCAGGCGGGACATCGAAAGTCCTGATCAGACGACGTGATCACGATGGCCCGGGCACCGGCGTGCGCCGCGAACAGGTGTTTGGCGACGGCCAACACGGGTTTTCCAAGACCGCCGAAATCGAGAATGACCACGTCGGGGCGGGCAGTCAGGCACGCCTGCCGACCGTCGGCAACGCCTGAGGCCTGTGCGACGACCCGCAGGCCGGCACGCAACTGCAGCATGCCGCTGATCGCGTCGTGAACCAGGCGGTCGAATCCGACCAGCGCGCAGGTCAACGCCCGGCCGACCTCTGGTCGGCTCTTCTCCGTCCTCTGCGCGTGGTCTGATCTGGCCACCGGCGGCGTCCTCTTCGCGTCCACCTCCTTTACGGTCGGAGGGGCGGAAATCTGACACCGCGCGGATCACGGCAGTTTTACGCGTCGAATGAGTGCCGGGCACCGTTGTGCCACTCGGCCGCCTGGGGGGGTGGTGCAGGCCTGCGACGACTAATACCTCTTCCAGAGCCGCCGTTGACCGTCCTGTCGATTGGGCTATCGGTGATTCGCAACGTGTGGGGTTTGGGAAAAGAGAATAGCGATGTCTCCCGTCCGGCAACGCGGCTTATTCCTGCTTCGCGGTACCGGCGTACCGCGAGTCCTGTGTCCCGCGTCGGCGGTGGCCTCTGATAGCTAAAAAAAGCCGCCCCCGGGTGGGAACGGCTTTGCGGCTCAGTGATGCCGCACGCTTCGAACGTAGTCGGAGGCGATCTTCCGGCAGACCTGGCTGCGAGAAACGCTGTCGTCGAAATACTCGTTGCGTCGGCCGCGGACCCACTGCTCGGATGAGATCCGCAGATACCGCGGACGGCCGTCAGAAAAGCGTTCGTAGAGCTTCAGGCGAAGCCACCCACTCGGCAGGTGGTGGATACGGGACACAGGTCGACCGTGGTAGGTCACGATGCGCATAGAAACCTTCTCTAAAGGGGTGATACGGGGGAAAACCGAAATAAAGCGGCCGTGGCAGCAGGAGCCGCCACGGCCGCGAATGAGTCAGACGGTCAGATGCGACCGGTTGCGATCCGGAGACTCGCAAATCGTGTGGGCAGCGACGCTGGCTGCGATTACACTGGCAATGTCTTAAAACTGTGGAGGTTCACCATGTCGATCACATTCGACCTTCCGGCCGCCGTCGAGCAGCAACTCCGGCGGGATGTAACAAACCTCGATGTCCTGGCGAAGGAAGCTGCGCTTGTGGAGTTCTACCGCCAAGGGACGATCTCTCATCACCATCTTGGCCTGTCGCTGGGCATGACGAGATTTGAGACGGATGATCTCCTCAAGCGGCATCACGTGACGGAGGATCTCGTCACCGCGGAAGAGTTGGGCGAGCAGATCGCCACGCTTCGTAGACTGATCGGGCAATGAAGGGCGTTGCCGACAGCTCTCCGCTGCACTACCTCGTGCAGATCAAGGCCGAAGATGTCTTGCGGCAACTCTTCGTAGAGTTGATGACGCCGCCGGAGGTGATTGCTGAGTTGACGCACCCGCGGGCCCCAGATGCAGTGCGATCGTGGGCGGCAGATCCTCCATCCTGGCTTCGCGTGATGCCGGTTCGCGGCGGTGTCGATGATCTTGGGCTGGGGCCTGGCGAGACTGCTGCCATTGCGCTCGCTCTCGAGACGCATGCGGACACTCTCCTGATTGACGAGCGAGCCGGTACGAGTGTCGCCAAGCGACGCGGCATCCGAACGACCGGCACTGTGGCGATTCTTGCGATGGCTGCCGAACGGAAATTGATATCGCTACCAGATGCGTTCGCTGCTTTGCGAGCTACGTCGTTTCGTGGGCCCGACGCACTTATGAACGGTCTGCTGGAACTCGACCGCGAACGCGGCGGTCAGCACGGCTGACATCGGTGCTCGCGGCCGTGGCAGCAGGCGCCGCCACGGCCGCGATCGAGCACATTCCCTATGACCAAAACCGGCCTACGACGCCCGGCGTTGATCGTTGCCGTCGTCGCGGCGGCCGCGTTCGCGGTTCCACCGGGACACCCTCTCCGGACGCTCCGTGAGCCTGACGAATGGGTCGGTCAGCCCATGCGCCGCCATGGAACCGCCCAGTCGAGCAGCGGAGTCCGCCAGCCGCTTGGAGATACCAAGAGCCGCGCCGACCTTTGATAGAGACATCCCCGTTTCCCGCAGTTCGTGGGCCTCGACAGCGTGTAGGGGCACGGTGGACATCTCGAAGAGATCGACCACAAGCGGCCTTCGTACGAGCGTGATGCCATCCACCGTCTCGATGCCGTCCTGCCGGATCGACTCACCGATCACGGCCGGCAGACCGCTGGTGAGCGTGACCTCGAACTCGGCCCGGAGTACCACCTTGTCAGTGCCGAACTGCTGGTAGGGCACCGCCCGGATCGGACCGTCGAGAAGACTCCGCAGGATGACGGGAGCCCGTCGATCCCCGGCGATGAGCTCCGCCCGGAGCGACTCCAGATGCCCGAGAAGACCCTCGGGCGACGGGAGAGCGGCCCGCTGACTTTCCCGCGAAGCCAGTTCCTCAAGCCGGGATCGCACCAGCTTGAGTTCCCGTTCCCGACCGGCCAAGCGCTCGGCCAAGGAGTTGATGCTGCCGGCACCGCGTTCGATTGCCAGCCCGATGTTCTCGATGCTCGTCGTGAGCTTCCGGGCCTCAGACTCAAGGGACCGCCGCTCGGCAGCGATATCGCCGCCGGTGGCGTGCAGGTCCTGAACACGGGCAACCAGCCGATCGCGGACTCCGGCGACCGACATCAAGGCATCAACAACCTGCCGGAGAATCGCCGGGTGAGCCTGTGCACGGAGACACGTGGCCCGGTTCCAGCAGGCGTAGACTTTGGCATTGGCACAGCGGTAGCCGCCCTCGTTGCGGCCCTCAGCGTGCATCAGTCCGCCGCAGATGCCGCAAACGAACAGCGTGGAGAGGAGTTTTCGGGAGTCGCGGGGTTTTCCAGCCAAAGGGTGCTCGGGGCCGCGTGGTGGATGCAGTCGGGTGCAGCGACGATCAATGACGGCGTTGGCGCGATACCACAGCCATTCGCTGACCATCCGCAGGTGCTCGCTCTTCCTGGTGAGCACACCGTCTGCGGTGTTCCAAACGAGCTTCGAGCGGCCCGTGCGGAGCTCCCGCTTGGAGAACTTGGTGCGAAACACCTCCTCGCCCCGGTAGATCGGACGCCGCATAAGCGAGGTCACGTTGCCCGCCGACCATTCCGGCTTCTGGCTGTTCTTCGCCTTCGGGAAGTTGATCGAGGTGAGCCAGTCAGCGACCGCCCAGGGCGGCTCGTCGTTGGCAGTCCGCTCAAAGATTTCCACGATGACCGGCTTTCGCTCCTCGTCGATAGAGTCGAAGAACGGTCCCCTGGCCGGGTCGGTGGCGGTAGCTGGAATCGATGGCCGCCGCCTGTAGCCGATGGCCAGCGGGCCCATCGCCGCCCCGGAGAGCCAGCGGTTTTCCTGGGCTCGCTTGATCCGCCGCCGGGTGAAGTGGTTGGCCCGGCCGTGATGGCCGAGCGCGGCGTGCAGGCGTTCCGGCCAGTCCTCATCGGCGGTGTCGATGAAATCCGTGGGGCAGATCACGCGGATTCCAGCATCGACCGCCGTGTCGAAAAACTGCGAGGCAAACGTCATATGCCGGTAGAGCCGGCTCGACTCTTCCGCCAGAATGACATCCCAGCGGTGGGTCTTGATGCCAGCCCAGACCTGATTGATTCCGGGCCGGTCGGCTATCTCTCCGCTGATCTCCGGCTCGCGGATGATCTCCACGTTCAGCTGCTCGAGCGTGCAATCCCGGGGAAGGTTGGCTGTCAAGAACCGCTGGCAGGAGTTGATCTGTCCATCGATGCTCGATTGACTCTGCTCGTCGGTCGAGTAGCGTGTGTGGATCAGAACATCGAGCGGACGATCGGCCGGGATGGCCAATGTTTCGCGAAGGTTCATGCGGCACCTCCCGCCGCACCGGCGATTGCAGGGCAGGGGAGCGTGTGGCGGATGGTCCGGATCAACCGACCGTTTTCAGCGCCGCTGAAAATCGCGTGTGCTAGAAGTGTGCTGAGAATGTCCGCCGAAAACCGTCTCTGACCAGTTCCCGACACACGCGTCCAGACACACGTAGACTCATCCCGCCAGAGGGGTTGCATCGCAAACCCCATGAATCCAGGCGGATGGTGAATCCTCGCCGGAAGAATCCCACCCCATCCGCTGTTTGACAAAGCTCGTGTGGTGAGTGGCTCGTTTTGCCTGGTTTGTGAAACTCTTTGCCCGCTGGGCCGGCTTACGCCGGGTCTTGTGCGGGGAACCCGCATAGAAGCCCGGCACGTGAGCGATTGTGTCGGAGTGACGTTTGCCACAACGCCCCGTGTGGCTTCCGATCCCCCGGCTTACGCCGGGGGCTTTTAGGGGAGGGTCATACAAGCTCTGAGCGTGCGGCTAGTTCGATCGGATTGCGATTCGGCCAGGTAGCATCAAGCAGGCCGACCTGACTGAGATCCACGCGCACTATCTCGCCGGAAAACCCTACGCGGAATGACACGGCACATGGGGATCATCATGGATCAATACGACACCCCCGCCCTCCGCCGGCTGCTGGATCGCCGTGGATTTCTCCACGACTTCTGCACAGCCGCTGGCGGCATGGGACTCGTGCACCTGCTCGCCCGCGACGGCCTGCTCGCCGCACCCCCAACGCCGATCCGCCCGACGATCGCGTCCACCCACCCCTATACGGCCAGATCTCCGCACGTTGCCGCCAAGGCAGAACGCCTGCTCGTCATCTTCTGTGCCGGCGCAGTCAGCCACATCGACACCTGGGACTACAAGCCGGCGCTCTATCGCTACGACGGTGATGCTCCGCCGAATGCCCCCGCCGTCACGTTCCAAGGACCGATCGGCAAGCTCGCCAAGCCCTTCTGGACGTTTCGCCCGAGGGGCGACAGCGGCAAGATGGTTTCCGACCTGATGCCGCACCTTGCCGAGTTGACCGACGAGATGTGCTTCATCCATTCGCTCACGGCCAAGAACAGCGCTCACACGCAGGCCGAAAATTTCCTCTCCACGGGCTTTACCTTCGAAGGCTTTCCCAGCCTCGGCGCATGGGTCACCTACGCGCTCGGTAGCGACAACGAAAACCTGCCCGCGTTCGTCGCGATCGCCGATCCCCGCGGCAGGCCGCAGGCGGGACCCAACAACTGGGGCTCAGGATTTCTGCCTGCCGCCTTTCAGGGCACGGCATTCAGCGCCGGCGAGCCGCCACGCAATCTGCAGACCGCCGCAGGAATCTCTCCGGCGTCGAGCCGAGCGGCGGCCGAACTGCTGGGCCGGCTTAACGCAGGCCACGGCACGCGGTATCCGGGCGACAGCGATCTGGCCGCGCGCATCAGCAGCTACGAACTGGCGGCGCGGATGCAGCTCTCGATCCCGGGCGTGATCGATCTCGACCGCGAGTCGCCCCGCACCCTCGCCGACTACGGAGCGACGTCGAGCGACCCGATCAAGGCCGGGTTCGCCCGCAATTGCATCCTCGCCAGGCGGCTCCTGGAGGAGGGCGTGCGGGTGGTGCAGCTATTCAACGGCGCTTTTGCCAGCAGCGGCGCGCTCAATTGGGACAGCCATTCCGATATCGTGAAGCACCACGGCACCCATGCCGGAATTCTTGATCAGCCAGCCGCGGCGCTGCTCCGCGACCTGAAGGCCCGTGGCATGCTCGACAGCACCCTTGTTGTTTTCTGCACGGAGTTCGGCCGCCTGCCGTTCATGCAGGCCAACGGCACCGGCCGCGACCACAACATCGACGGCTTCACATGCTGGCTCGCCGGCGGCGGTGTGAAGCGGGGTTTTAGCTTTGGCGCAACCGACGAGCTGGGCTGGAAGGCCGTGTCGGAGCGGCGAACGCTCTACGACTTCAACGCCACGATCCTCCACCTGCTCGGGCTTGACCACGAACGGCTGAGTTTTCCGGTGAGCGGCACTGAGCGCCGGCTGACCGACGTGCATGGCCAGGTGATTCGTGAGGTGCTTGCATGAAGGCTGTTTCATACGTCGCGGTCTGTCTGTTCACGCTGACGGTGTTGCCGATCACCCGCAGCAGCGTGTCGCGGGCTGCCGATGCGGCGATCGACACAAAAGCGGGCGAGGAGATCGCCTTCGACCTGGACGTGCTGCCGGTCCTGCGGGCCCGCTGCGTCGAGTGCCATGGGCCGGACGTCCAGGAGTCGGGGCTTCGAATCGACAGCCGGCAGGCGCTGCTCACCGGCGGCGACTTCGGCCCGGCGGTCGTGCCAGGCGAGCCGACAAAAACCGAAATCCTTCGCCGCATGGCCGCGACCGATCCCGACGAGCGGATGCCGCCGGATGGGGAGCCGCTCTCGGCCGCGGAGATCGCGGCGGTCTCGCAGTGGGTCGCCGGTGGCGCGGTCTGGCCAGGACAGATGGGAGCGGTGGCCTCCGTGCGCCGCACGAGCGATCACTGGGCGTTTCAGCCGCTCGCTGAATCCTTCGCCTCCAACACGATCGATAGCTTTCTTGCTGCCGAACTCACCACGCGGGGGCTCTCCCCGTCGCCGCCGGCCGATCGTCGCACGTTGATCCGCCGGCTGTCGCTCGATCTCACCGGCCTGCCGCCCGTAGCCGAGGAGGTCGAGGCTTTCGTCGCCGACGAGAGGCCGCAGGCCGTGGAGGCACTCGTCGACCGGTTGCTTGCCTCGCCCCGATACGGAGAGCGTTGGGCCCAGCACTGGCTTGATGTCATCCGCTACGCCGACACACGCGGCTACGAATACAACACAGTCCGCGAGCACGCCTGGCCGTATCGCGACTGGGTGATTGACGCCCTCAACAACGATCTGCCCTACGATCAGTTCGTCTTCCAGCAGATCGCCGGCGACACCGTGGGCGTCGATCCGGCCACGGGATTTCTTGTGACCGCGCCGCTGCCGACGCCGCCGGAGGTCGGCCAGGAGCCGGCAGCCATCCGGCAGGCGCGGCTCAACAGCCTCGACGAGGTGGTGCAGAACGTGGGTGCAGCGGTGCTTGGCCTCACGGTCGGCTGCGCCCGCTGTCACAACCACAAGTTCGATCCGATCTCGTCGCGCGACTACCACCGCCTGGTCGCCGTGTTTTCCGGGGTGCGGTACGACGACCGGCCTTGGCGACGGAACGACGACGCAGACCGCGTGGTCTTCGCCGGAAAGTTCATCGAGCCCGAGCCTGTGTATCTGCTGCTCCGGGGCGATCCCGCGCAGCCGACGGTTCCGGTCGGGCCTGGCGGTCTCGATGTGCTCGGCGGCGTCGAACTCGCGGGCGACACGCCAGAGCAGGACCGACGGGTAGCGCTGGCCCGGTGGCTCGCGGGAGACGCGGCCCCGCTGGTGGCCCGCGCGATCGTCAACCGCGTCTGGCACCACCACTTCGGCACCGGCCTGGTCGCGACGACGAGCGACTTCGGCATGAGCGGCGAGCGGCCGTCCCACCCGGCACTGCTTGACTGGCTGGCACGGCGGCTCATCGACCGCGGCTGGAGCCTCAAGTCGCTGCACCGCGACATCGTCATGTCAGCCGCCTACAGGCAGTCGAGCGGGCCGGTCGCCAAGGCCGTCGTCGTCGATCCCGACTCGCGTCTCGTGTGGCGGTATCCGCCGCAGCGGCTCGACGCCGAATCGATTCGTGATGCGATGCTCTCCGCGGCGGGCGTGCTCGATCTCTCAATGGGTGGCCCCGGCGTGATCACCTATCACCCGAAGGTGCGGCAGTTCGACGAGTGGCGACCGCTCGAGGATCCGGGCCCGGCATCGTGGCGGCGGATGATCTATCTGGCGAAGATGCGCGGCACCGACGACGGGATGTTTAAGGTCTTCGACCTGCCCGACTGCGGGCAGGTCCGCGACAGGCGTGGCGAGTCGACCACACCATTGCAGGCGCTCAACCTCATGAACGGAGCGTTCACGCTGCGCACATCGGAAAAGCTCGCCGAACGGCTCCGCCGCGAGGCGGGAGACGAGCCCTCGGCTCAGATCGACCGCCTGTTCGCGATTCTTTTCTCAAGGCCGCCGACGCCAGCGGAGCGGCAGGCCTGCATCGACACGCTTCAGTCCGACGGGCTCGAAACGGTCTGCCGCGCCGCCTTCAACGCCAACGAATTCCTGTTTCGCCCGTGAGACGATCCCAGCGTGTCTGCTTACAAGCCCAGGCCGCGTCCGCCTGCCCTGTTGATGAGGCGGAGAATCAGAATCAGGACGATGGCGCCAATCGTCGCCACGACGACGGCACCAGGCAGCCCACCGCCGGCCGAGATGCCGAGTTGTGGGAACAGGGAACCGCCGATCAATGCCCCGAGCACGCCGACCACGATATCCCCGACGATCCCGTAGCCGCCGCCTTTCATGATCCAGCCGGCGAGTGCGCCCGCGACCAGGCCAATCAAGATGAACCAGATGAATTCCAAGACATGCTCCTCTGCGTTGGTGATTGCGACGATTCCTCCTGAATCTTGATAGCGATAGCGAGACGTGGCTACCCCCGCTTCATCACATCTCGTGAAATCGTATTCCCGCCGCGATCGCCGGGCAACTGCGTATGCCTCGCGGTCGTGAACTACGGGAACCGTCGGACGTTCGTCGGAGGCTATACTAAGCCATGGTACATCTTCACCCTCCTGGAGGCATGCGCCGAATCCTGTGAGCCAGCCATGAGCGACGCCGCCTTTGACCCGGGTATCCTAAGGCGTCACATCCTCTCGATGGCCCATCGGGGCCGATTGGCTCATGTCGGTTGCGCGCTGTCGCTCGTGGAGATCTGCGCTGCCCTGTTCGGAGGGGTGATGCGCTATGACCGGTTCGACCCGTTGGCACCGGAGCGGGATCTCCTCGTGCTCTCCAAGGGGCACGGGGTCATGGCGCTCTACGCCTGCTTTCGTGAACTGGGGTGGGTTGGGGATGAGGATCTGCGCAACTACCTCGTCAACGGCACCCGGCTGCGGGGCGTGAGCGAGGCGAATGTCCCGGGGTGTGAGGTATCGAGCGGTTCGCTGGGGCATGGCCTCCCGGTGGCAGTCGGCATGGCCTTTGGCCTGCTCCGTCTGCAGAGTCAGCGCCGGGTCTGGTGCATCGTTGGTGACGGGGAGATGAACGAGGGAACGATGTGGGAGGCGATGCTGTTTGCCGCTCACCATCGGCTGGCGAATCTTACGGTGATTGTCGATGCCAACGGGTTTCAGGCAATGGGACACACGGAAGAAGTGCTCCGCCTCGAGCCGCTCGTTTCCAAGTTCACCGCCTTCGGCTTCGACACCGTGGAGTGCGACGGTCACGACATGTCCGCCCTCGCTGCCGCCCTCGACTATGGCGAAGACGAGCAGCACAGACCGCGGGCACTGATTGCCAGAACGGTCAAGGGGTGCGGGGTGTCGTTCATGGCCGCCGACAACCGTTGGCACTACGCGAGGCTGAACGACACCACCCTCGCTGCGGCTCTCGAGGAGATTCGCTGATGCGTCAGATCCTCCCATCGCTCTTTCTCGAGGCGGCGGACAGCGACGAGCGGTTTCTCGTTCTTTCAGGCGACCACGGCTACGAACTTTTTGACGCTCTGCGTTCCCGCTATCCGGACCGACTCGTGAACGTCGGCGTGTCAGAGCAAAGCATGGTCGGCATCGCGGCGGGGCTCTGTCGCACCGGTTTTCACCCGTGCATCTACGGCCTGGCCGCGTTTGTGCCGATGCGGGTGCTCGAACAGGTGAAGATCGACCTCTGCTACGGCAGCCTTCCTGTGATCGTGCTGGGAGACGGGGCGGGGCTCACGTATTCGGTGCTCGGGGCATCCCATCAGTGCGGCGAGGATGTCGCCTGCCTGAGGCCGCTTCCCAACATCGCAATCTATTCCCCTTGCGATGCGCATGAGTTCCGGGCCTGCTGGAGCGAGGCCCGCGGAGGCAGTCACCCGTCCTACCTGCGGATCGGAAAGGACCATCCCGACGACATCCACTCCGGCCCCGTGTCTGGGACGTCCCCGATCGTCGTCAGCGAGGCTGCGCACGCCTCGTCACGGTCGGTGATCGTCGCCACAGGAGCGATGGTTCGTGTCGGTCTGCGATTCGCACATGAGCACGGGATCCGCTGCATCTCGGTGCCGCGGCTCAAGCCGGCCCCGGTCTCTCTCATCCCCTTGCTTGCCGACGCACAGCGTGTGGCGGTACTCGAGGAACATGTCAGCGCGGGAGGGCTGTGGAGCCTCGTGCTGGAGATGCTCCAGTCCGCGGGCACGATGCAGCCATCGAATATCGAGCCGATCGGTCTTCGTGACTCTTTTACGCAGACGGCTGGCGACCACCAGCATGCGTTGAGCGAGCACGGCCTCGCAGACGGTCAGGTCGCCAATCGACTTACGCAGTGGCTGCAAGGATCGCTGCGCACGGATGATCGTGGATGAATCGTCAGATACCTCGACAATCCAAAGACGCATCCATGGTCGACACGCCTTTCCTGACCATCGCCATCCCGACCTACAACCGGGCGGCATCGCTCGACTACACGCTGGGTATCGTCGTCCCGCAACTCGACAGCGACTCCCGAGTGGTCGTCATCGATAATGCCTCCAGCGACGACACTGCGCTGGTCTGCGACCGCTATGTGCGCACTCAGGCCCCGATCGAGATCATCCGCAATCGGGTCAATATCGGGGCCAACGCCAACATCATGCGCTGCTGCGAGCAGGCGGGGGACGGACACCTTTGGATCCTCCCAGACGACGACCGCCCTCATGCCGATGCCGTACGCACGATCCGAGGGGTGATTGGCCGGCATCCGGGGGCGGGATACGTGAACTTCCACACCACGCTCCTTGAGCACTACCGGGTGACGCGGAGCCGGGAAATGATCGTTTCGAACGCGAGCGAGTTGGCTACGAATCTCGATTGTTTCGGGAACCTGCTCTTTCTGGCGGCGGGAGTCTATTCGGGCCCGTTCGTCGCAACGCACATGATCGAAGGATACGCCGGCATCCATACGTCTGGGCCCTCGATCGCCATGCTTCTCGGCGCGGTTGCGCGGAGGGAGACGAGCATGGTGTTCACCCCGGCATCGATCTGTGACTGGGGTGCACCTCCGACATGGGACCCGGTCGCCGTCACGCGAGATGTGTACGGCCTCATTGGGCTCCTCCCTCCCGGCCGGCCCCGGCGAACGTTTGCCGAAAAGCTGTTTGTCGCCTTCCCGCCGAGGCTCCGCCGCCGAACGGACTTCCGGGCGATCATCGACGACCTTGCAACCGGTCATGAGGCGATCGATGGGGCGGTGGAGCGATACTGTTTCGCGGCTGGGCTTCGGCCCGGCTATGTGTTGCCTCTGGTCCTGGCGTGGCTTGCCCGTGCCACGGCGACGTTCGGCACGCGGGCGGCGGTCAGAGCGATTGTGCGTGCGGGTCTGGCACCCAAAGCGTCAGCCCCGTCATCAGCTGACTGATCAGCCAAAAGAACGCAGGAAGGCAAAGACACCCGGTCCGGTGCAGATGCCTCTGCCCGATTCGTCGCTTGTCGTGCCTGAGGCGAGCGAACCAGGGATCGCGGCGGGTGTTTGCGTGAAAGCAGTGCCCGAGATGAAGGCAGCGGTGGCCAGGGAGCGCCAGGCCACCGCAGCATGCTTCCGATACATGGGAGTCTCCATTTTTGAGGGTGAAGGAAGCGTCGGCTACCGGGTAGTCAGCTTGGTTCCTCGGCAAGGTGTCGAGGCCCCAAATTGGCTCAGGGATTGAGCTCGTTAGTCTTTGCCCGGGAGTGCGGTCTTAGAGATGAGCAGTGTGGACATTTCTCCACCGCCTAGCCTTCTGACCGACCTCGTCTTGGAGCGAATCGATGAAAGTGACTCAAATCCCCGCAGTTCTGGTGATTTCCACAGTCGGCGTTGCGATGCTGACGGCCGCGGCATCGGCGGCACCCTGCAAAGGCAACCGAGGCCACGTGGCTCAGCAATCGAGCCGTGTCATTCAGCCGACCGTTCTTCATGAGCGGGTGGTTTCCCAGCCGGTGCATCAGGTTGTTCTGAAGCAGGCGCCGCAGGATATCGTGGACACTGCCATTGGAGCCGGGACGTTCAAGACGCTTGCGGCCGCCCTTGGAGCTGCAGACCTCGTTTCGACTCTCAAGGGCGCGGGTCCTTTCACAGTCTTCGCGCCGACTGACGAGGCTTTTGCCAAGTTGCCGGCAGGCACGGTTGAGAACCTGCTCAAACCGGAGAACAAGGAGAAACTCAAGGAAATCCTGTTGCTTCATGTCGTGCCTGGCGCTGTGTATGCAGCCGATGTCGTCAAACTGACTGAGGCCAAAACAGCGGGCGGCAAGACTGTCAGTATCTCGACAGATGGCGGCGTGAAGGTCGGCACTGCCACCGGAAAATCCAATGTCACGAAGACCGACATCAAGGCAAGGAACGGCGTGATCCACGTGATCGACGCCGTGATTTTGCCCTGACCTCTGGTTCGACCGATTCGCTCCGTTGCCGCGACGCCCCGCGGGAGTTGGCTCCTGCGGGGCGTCCGCATTTCATGTGGCCACCGGCGGGTACGAGCAGCTCGCACATGCTCCGCGGAGCCGCCGATGTCGGAGCTTTTAGGGCAAGTCTTATACAAGCCCTGAGCGTAAGCGATTGTGTCGGCAGGACGATCGATGCGACGCCATGTGTGGCTTCCGATCCCCCGGCTTACGCCGAGGGCTTTTATGGGAGGCGTAAGCGGCGGGATGAAATTGCTACCTCTCGTACACCTCCACCTTTCAGTGCATCTCGACAGCACAGCTGCCGAGGCCGCCGCGGTAGTAATGAAACTCCACGTTCGGATGATCGGCCAGCAGCGACATCGGCACGCTCGCATCCGCGATCCCCTTTGAGATCATCAGTGGCGTCAGCCGCTGCCCCAGCGGGTTGTCGTGGGTGCCTGCCTGCCAGATCGAGACCTTCTCCGCCTTCCAGGTCTGCACGGGCCCCACCGTGATCGCCTGCTGCGGCACCATCGTGATGTTGCCGCCGCCGCTGGTGCGTGCATTCTGGGCGAGTGTCACGGGATGGAGATCGACCACGCGAGTGCAGAGGCGTCGATATTCCTCCGGTGAAGGCGGGGCGTCTGCATGCGTGCCCACGCGTCGGAGCGGATCATTAAACGCCCAGTGCTTGATGTCGCCCTGGCCTCCCTGCATCACGGCGCAGCGGGCTGTCTCCCAACTCGCCACGTAGGGGCCCACGTCGGCTTTGGGGAAATGGAGATTCCTCTCCGGCATGCGGAGTTCGGGCCGGATCCGGTCGAAGCAGAGTTCGCGGTCGGCCCTCTCGAACGAGAGCGGATGCGTGACCGGCACCTCGCGGCCATGTTCATACCACTCGTCCATGCCCCAGAAATGGGCGTGCCGCAGGTCGAGCCCCAACTCGTTGACCAGCCGCGCCACCAGCGGCAACTGCTCAGTGGGGCCGATCGGCCCGCAGATGCCGACGGGATCATCGGCCGTGGCCTGCTTCCACGCGGCAATGTATTCGAGGGCCTCGGCGAGGTAGAAGTCTTCGAGGGTGTCGTAGAAGACGACGCGGAACCCTGGTCGCGAGAGCGAGAGCAGGCCGTCGACTGACAGGGCGGCCGCATCGCGGATGATGTCGGCATCGAGTGTGGTGTAGTCCCACCAGTCGGGGGCGATGCGACTGAGCGGCCGGGGCATGGGGTATTCCTTTTGGTGAGGCCGGTGGTAATCAAAGAGGTCGATGGAGGGAGAGGGGGCCGAGGGCCGCGGCGAGCGGATCTTCGTCCGTCGCCGAGAGGCCGAGGTGGAGGTGCCTTCGCCAGCCCTCCGCGAACTCGAACCGGCCCGCCATGCGGCCCACCGTGCGGGCCATCTCGTCACCCGCATCAAGGTAGCTGTCCATCCCCTGCGTGGCGTCGAGCCAGGCCTGTTGGCTGACGTGGGCGGCGAGCGCCCGACGCTTGGTCGATTGCACACTCGTCGTATCGACGAACAGGTCGGGAGTAACGGGCCGGCGCAGGCCGTCGCAGAGCCCGTGCGGCATCGCGTGGTAGACGGTGATGTCGCCGTCCCACGGCGCGATCGGCGGATCTGACATATAGTTGGGCACGCCATGCGCGAATGCCGCCGTGACGGCAAGTCGCGATGTGTTCATGTGGTCTTCCATGTAGTCGTCGGGCGAGTGGGTGAGCACGATCCGAGGCCGCACCCGCCGCACCACAGCCGCGACCCGCCGCAGGAGCGCCTCCTCATAGAAGATGCAGAGGTCGGAGGCGAGGCTCTCGTGAAACGTGGCCCCGAGGAGGGCAGCCGCTGCCATGCCCTCCGCCGCCCGAATCTGTCGCGTCTCATCCGGCCCGGTCGTCAGGCTGCCGCAGTCGCCACCCGAGAGATTCAGGCAGTGTGTCTGCCAGCCCGCCTCGCGCAGCAACAAGAGCGTGCCTGCTGCGACAAACTCGATGTCATCGGGATGCGCGAAGATCGCCAGCACCGAAGAAGGCGTCGCTGTCGGGGGGACTGTCATGATTCGCTCGCTCTCAGCCAGAATTCTCTCGGCTCCCAGGCCGTCCACGCAGACCGTCCACGCAGACCGTCCACGCAAGCCGTCCACACAGGACTCCTGCGCAGCCTGCCCATGAGATTACACACAACGAGCACGAATTTTGTTTGCGTTCCGTGCGGCGTGGTTTTCAATGGCTCGGCGACCGCCACCCGGAAGTCGGACACACGCCGAGCCTCCTCTTCCTCGATGGAGAGCCTCCAGTCGCCAACTTCGCGGGCATACTGCGCCACGCCCTTGGCGATTTCGCGATCGTAGGGGAGCGACAGATCGACGATCACGCCCACGAGCGGCCCGCATCCCGTGGTCCGGCGTGGTCGCTTGGGTGATGTCCGTTCAGCCTTGGACATGCTGGGCATTCTGGTTGGGCAGGGCAGGGTTTGCAAAGCCGGTGCAGGCTAAGCGCGGGGTTTAGTCGGAGAACACTGGTCGCTGGTGAGTGGCTAGCATCCAGCGACGGGGCACACAATCGCTTACGCTCCGGGCTTGTATGACCGCGCCCATACAAGCCCCCGGCGTGAGCCGGGGATCGGGAACGTGAACACCGCCCTGCGTGCCCGTGCCCTCGATCATGGCCCCAGCGGGGCGACGGCGGTGGCCTATTCCGCTGACGGTCGCATTGTTTCTGGTGGTCACGATGCCGCGGCCAGAGTATGGTCTGCGGATGGGAAAAAGATCTGCGAGTCGGCGGGCCTCGTCGGCTCGGCGTTTCGCGTCGCCTTCTCCCATGATGGGAAGCATGCTTTCGCCGGAGACTGGTCGGGCACAGTCCGCGAGTTTTCGGCCGACACCGGAGCCCGCCTGTTTGACCTGTCACAGATCGTCCGGTAACTCGACACCTCTTCTGGAGAACACTCGCCATGCCCCCCGCCTCGATGCACGCGAACTCCGTGTCCCGCCGTTCGTTTACCGCTGCCACCGCTGCCACACTCTCGGCCTCGATGGTCCATTCCTCTCTCGCCGCAAACGAAGAAATCCAGGAACTGAGGCTTGGGATCATCGGGTGCGGTGGTCGCGGCACGGGGGCGATGGATAATTCGCTCTCGATCAACTCGGGCGTGAGGCTCGTCGCTGCAGCCGACCTGTATGGCAGGAACTGTGCATCACTCTGGACGAAGATGCGGGCAGGCCATCCCGATAAGGTGGCCGCCACCGACACCAGTCACGAGGGGCTCGAAGGCTACAAGCGCATCCTCGACTCTCCGGACGTGGATGTCGTGCTCGTCACGTCGACGCCGGGCTTCCATCCCGCCCATGCGCGGGCCGCCGTCGCGGCTGGGAAGCACGTGTTCGTCGAGAAACCAGCCTGCGTCGATCCCGCCGGCTACCGGCTCTGTTGTGCCGCCCACGATGAGGCCGTCGCGAAGGGGCTCGCGATCGTATGTGGCACGCAATACCGCCGGCAGACAAACTACATCGGTGCGGTCGAACAGATCCGCCAAGGCGTGATCGGCGACGTGATCAGCGGGACGACCCGCTACTGCTCGACCGGAATCTGGTATCGCCCACGGACCGAGGGCATGAGCGACGCGGAATACCAATTGAACAACTGGTATCACTTCGTCTGGCTCTCGGGCGACCAACTCGTCGAGCAGGGCGTGCACAATCTCGACGTCATCAACTGGGTCATGGGTGAAAACCCCGTCTCGGCCTACGGATCGGGCGGGCGGTTCACCCGGCCCGAGGATAGCGAACTCTGGGACAGCTTCAGCATCGACTACGAATATCCGGGCGGCCGATTCGTGTCGTTCCAGTCGCGGCACCTACCGGGCACGGCGTCCGACGTGGGTAACGTGATCTACGGCTCGAAGGGAGCATGTCACATCGGAGCGGCGAACGCCGGCTCTCGCATCGTGGATCGCTCCGGGAACACCGTCTGGGAGATGAAGGGCAGCATCGCCGACGCCTACAAGCAGGAGCATAAGGACCTGATCGATTCGATCCGGGCGAAAAAGCCGATCGTCGAACTGCGACAGATGGCCGACAGTTCGCTCGTCGGTGTGCTGGGCCGCCTCGCCGCGTACACGGGCCAGAATGTCAACTGGAAGTTTGTTGCCGAAGAGTCGCAACTCGACCTCTTCCCCAAGGACCTCACCTGGCAGTCGTCCCTGCCGACCGTCGGCTTCGCCGTCCCCGGCAAGACGAAGCTGATCTGAGGGAAAGGGGCCTCCTTAGCCCTGATACCAGCCCACGCCGCGACGGCGTTATTCGCGAGCGGCGGAATGACGACAAAGGGTCGTCCGGCCAATGTCACCTCCGCAACTGGTTTCCGGACGATGAGTTGCGTGTGATCCCTGGTGTGAGGCCTCCGAGCCGGTTGAACCGGTTTGTCGCAGCGAATCCCGATAAACCGGTCAGTGGACAGTTCCCGCCGTTCCCGCCGGATAACCGTGGGGTTACGCCAATACCCACGGCCGCGACTGGCATCATGATGCATAGCGACTACACTTTGATGCATGAGGACCACGATTACGATCCCTGATGCTCTGCTTCGCAGGGCGAAACAAGTTGCCGCTGAGCGTTCCTGCACGCTCAGCGAAGTTGTCCAAGAAGCGCTGCAGAAAGTCTTCTCCCAGCCACGATCGGACGGCCGGCGGTTGCCAACGCGGCTCACCACTTTTCGTGGTCAAGGCGTTCTCCCGGGCATCGATCTCGACAGTTCCACGAATCTGCTCGATGTTATGGAGGGTCGGTGATCCTGCTCGATGTCAACGTACTGGTCTATGTACACTGAGAAGAGACCGACCGGCACGAGGAGTACCGCAGGTGGTTGGAAGAGCAACTCGACTCTGCGATCGGCTGTGCCGTATCTGAACTGGCACTGAGTGGCTGCCTGCGTGTCATAACGCACCCCCGTATCTTCAATCCACCGACCCCCGTGGAGCAGGCGATTGCCTTCGTCAACGATCTCCGCGAGCATGAACAGCTGGTCGTGCTGGCACCGGGCCCGCGTCATTGGCAGATTTTTCTGGACCTCTGCCGGCGCTCCCATGCCCGCGGCAACCTTGTCGCAGATGCCTATCATGCCGCTCTCGCGCTGGAGACGGGATCGGAGTGGATCACTGACCTGCCCCCCTTAAACAGCACCACATCCAGAGAGAGAATCTGGGGGTGGAGCAAACCAAGGGAGGCAACCAATGCCACGCGGAAAGAAGGAACTAGCAGAGCAGATTATCCCCAAGCTTCGAGAGGTCGAGGTTGAGGTGGGGAGAGGCAAG
>Ga0247835_1001635_pt1 | contig 26727 bp, 36 predicted proteins | sample LaCtaG_3_FD_189912 | JGI IMG/M metagenome (GOLD analysis project Ga0247835, IMG submission 189912) | Freshwater microbial communities from meromictic Lake La Cruz, Castile-La Mancha, Spain - LaCruzMarch2015_13.5m | ecosystem: Environmental > Aquatic > Freshwater > Lake | place: Spain: Castile-La... | reverse complement strand
GTTAAGTAGTAGTAGTAGTTATTAACAATACAATATAGTATCTAACTAGGTACTAGCTTTTACTATAGTTAAGTAGTAGTAGTAGTTATTAACAATACAATATAGTATCTAACTAGGTACTAGCTTTGCTATGGATATACAAGCGACTGCCATCTTTGAAAAGAACTATGAGGCCATCTTAGGAGATAAGAGGTTTATTATAAATGAGGGGGGTAGTAGAAGCTCTAAGACCTACAGCCTGTGCCAGCTCATGATCATCTACTGCCTGCAGAACAACAACAAGGTGGTGTCAGTAATACGCAAGACCTTCCCTGCCCTACGTGCTACAGTGCTCAGGGACTTCATAGAGATCCTAAAAGAGATAGGGCTGTATAAGCAGGAGAGCCACAATAAGAGTGAGCACATCTACACCTTTGCTAATGGTAGTATGGTGGAGTTTTTTAGTGTGGATGATGAGCAAAAGATAAGGGGTAGGAAGAGGGATGTAGCCTGGTGTAATGAAGCCAATGAGCTTTACTTTGATGACTTCACCCAGCTTAACATGAGGACTGAGAACAAGCTAATCTTTGACTACAACCCTAGTGAGAGTGCCTCATGGCTGTATGAGCTACCTGCAGAGGAGAGCATAAAGATAAAGAGCACGTACAAAGATAACCCCTTCCTACCTGATAGTATTAAGGCACAGATAGAGGACTTAGCTAGAACAGATGAGGCACTGTATCAGATTTATGCCCTGGGGGAGAAGGCTACCTCTAAGAGTAACATCTACTCTAACTGGTCCTTTGTGGCTCATAGGCCTGCAAAGTTTGTGAAGTATGTGTATGGCCTTGACTTTGGTTACAATCACCCTACTGCTCTGATGAGAGTGTACTACTGTGATAATGATATTTACATTGAGCCTGTGATATATGAGAGCTACCTCACCACCACCATGCTCATAGAGAAGTTAGGCACCCTAGGGATAGAACAGACCGTAACCCTCCTAGCAGATTACTCACGTCCAGAAATTATAAGAGAAATGAACATAGCAGGGTATGATGTGCAGAATGCCAACAAGGTAGTTAAGAAAGGGATAGATAATGTAAAAACATTTGGAGTAATATGCGAAAACAATAAGGCCCTTAAACGAGAATACGAAAACTACAAATGGAAAAAGATAGGTGACTTCATAACAGATGAGCCTGTCAAATTATATGATGATGCTATGGATGCAATAAGATATGCCACTACTCACATAAGGCAGGAGTACTACACTGAAGATAGCTACTATGCATTCTGAGACCATCCATAAGATACAAGTGGTGCAAGCCTACATCCACCATAAAACTGGTAAGCAGGTGCAGATAGTATTCAATAATCCTATGAGGGTGCAACAACATCTAGCCATGTTAGATCATGCATACATGATAGCGGGTGGCTTTAAAAACAATAACAGTAATGAAGCTAATATAGGTAAAGAGAAGTAATGGCCATTTTCGCAATAGCAACCCCACAGATATTAGTACCTGCATACAATCAGATCAAGTACATATACAACAGCACTAATGTAAACTTGTTAGGCTTCAAGTATATCTTTGATATTTATGAGAGTGGCACTACTATTCAGATAGCAGAGTACAGGGTACTGCCTACCTATGGCACAGGGTATGGTGAGGTAGATCTATCTAAGTTATTACAAGCTCAGGTAAGCTATGACCTTAACTTGACTAACACCTCAGTGTACAATGCTACTAACTCCCACTACGAGTATGATGTGCATGTGGGGGAGGAGTACTTAACTACTGTATTATACACTGCTACACTAGTAGCCTACACTATACCCCCCTTTAATGGAAGGGTACAGATAAATGTAGTGCATCCCTTTGTGGTAGGTGATCAGATTAACATCATACAAGGTGTGGGAGGTATAGCAGCCAACCCTGGTATGGAAGGTCTCTTCACTGTGCTAGTAGCAGGTGTAGGCTTCATAGTGGTGAACAGTCTCTTTAGCTTAGTTACAGCTCCTACTATAGATGGATCCATTACCTATGCAGATGGTCGTAAGACTATCACTAGGAATGTGACGCTAGACTTAGATAACTTTGTATTCAATGGTGCTAAGCCATGGGTGGAGATGCCTGCCTATAACTTCCAAGAGTACATGCTCAACAGCTTTAATGATCTGTTCTTAACAAGCTACCCAGGTGCTAACAAAAATATGTTTATGACTTTGTCACAGGATATGTGGGTAAATGCTGTAGCTAATGGCTCACCTACTGCCCCTGATACTATGGAGTTCACTAACAGTAATGGCAGTGTATTTGAAAAGGTAGTAACAGCTGTGGACCATGTTAGTGGTATATCTGTAGGGCCTAACAACTTTGGCACACTTACTCTTATCTCAGGCTCAGGTAACTTAATAGAGCCTAACACCACATTCTATGAGTTCAGGTACCTACGTAATGGTATACCTAGGAGTACATCATATATGATTAACATAGATAGAAGGGTGAGAACATTAGAGCACAGTATACTCTTCCTAGATAGGATGGGCTCATGGGGTAGCTTTGCCTTCACAGGTAGAGCATACGAAAGGGGCACAGTAACTAGGGAGGAGTTTAATAGAGATGTGGAGGGGTACATAGATGGCACTAACCATTGGACCTATGAGACCTATGATAGAGGACAGATGGCTACCTACATAAGCACTACTAACACCATAGACTTAAACACTGACTACATGACTGAGGATATGGCCTTGTACTTTACTGAGCTCATCTCATCACCATATACACTGTACAAGGTGAGCACCTATGAGAATGACTGTGAGATACCTGATAGCACTGAGTACATCAGCTGTAATATCATCACTAGTAGCTTTGATAAATTTAAGCAAAGGAATAAGAATTTAATTAAGCAGAGCATACAGATAAAACTAGCTAATAACGATATAGTAAACGCATAAGATGGTTAAGATACAACTAGCCACAGGCTACCTAGATGTAAAGGAGGGTACTGCCTTCCCCTTAAATTTTCAAGTGGGAGATATCAGGGATGTAAGCCAAAGGAAGGGTAACTTCTCTAAGACCATTACTCTAATAGGCTCTAAGAACAATGCTAACCTGCTTAACCAATACTATGATATTAACATAGTAGCAGGCACCTTTGATATTAACAAGCTCACCCTGTGCTCAGTGATACAGGATGGTATACCCATAGTAGAGGATGCCTCTATGCAACTAACAGCCATAAAGAAGCTACAGATAACAGATGGCTATGAAGAGCAGGTAGACTATGAGGTGTTAATCAAGGATAGCAAAGCAGATTTCTTTACAGCCATAGCTAACAAACAATTAACTGATATTAACTTCAGTGACTATAACCACCCTTATGATGCCTTCAATGTGGTGGCTAGATTTAGTAACACTGTAGTAAATGGCTTCAAGTATTTTCTCCCTGGCAGTGGTGATGCAACCTACAGCACTCAGGAGTTTAAGCCTGCCATATTTGCTAAGGTATACTTTGATAGGATATTTAGTGGTTCAGGCTTTACCTATGATTGGGCTAGTCTATCATATGATAGATTTGATCAGCTTCTGATCCCTTACAATGGAGGGGTAGATAACTTTGACTATAACGATTACTTAGTAAGAGCTGAGAGGATAGCACCCTTCACAATATCTAGTACCTTCCAATCATTAGGCCGTACAGATATAGGGGGGGGTAATTTCTTAGGGCCAAGCAATAAGGTAAACTTTACAGGCTTTACTGAGCTAGATGATATACAGAATATCTTTAACCCTGTTACAGGGGTATACACTACACCCTTTATCATAAGCAGTAACAATGCTCAGAGCTATGACTTCAATGTTACTATGACTTATTCATTAAGGATAGTTAATACTACAGGTGTTACTTGCTTTGGTGCATGGAATGGTTTACCAAGGAGTGTAAGATATGCACCCTATTTAGCAGTAAGTGCAGGTACACAGCCTGTAGTGTTCTCAAATTTATTCACTGCCACATCTGTACCTGCAGGATTTCTATACGCTGGCAATTCTGTAACCTGTCCTTTAACTGTGCTACCTGGCACTACTACTATCTTAACTCAAAACATTAACTCTACACTACCACTTAGCTACCAACTTCTATCAAATTTACAATCAGCTACTTTTGGTATCAATGTACAGCAACAAAATATACAACACCAAAATGGTACAAATGTTTTTGCGCTATGGAGATTGGGCTCAGTAACAGGAGCTGTACCTGCAGCTGGCACACTACGTATAGAGGCTGTTGTTAGTAACGTACAGCTCACCATCTTACCTAGCAGTAATGTGGTAGCTATAGGTGGCACAATAGATATGAATGATTATGTGCCTAAGAAGATTAAGCAGAGTGACTTCATTAAGGCTATCTTTAACATGTACAACCTATATGCTGAGGTAGATAAGGATCAACCTAACAAGCTCAACCTACAGAGCAGGGATGATTACTATGATGCAGGCACTGAGGTAGATTGGACTTACAAGCTAGCTAAAGACAAAGAGCAGGATCTATCCTTCCTACCTGAGCTCACCTCAAAGAAAGTAATACTCACCTATGCACCTGATAAGGATAACCCTAACACCACTTACACAGATGCCACTAACAATATCTATGGGCAGGCTGAGGTGGTATTTGATAATGAGTATGTAAAAGATGTGACTACTAAGTCCATACTCTTTAGCCCTACTCCTGTGACTAAGACAGTATTTGGTGCCTTTGTACCTATGTTAGCAGGTGCTGCACCACAAACTAATATACGTATCTTATATGATAAGACTATAGCAGGACAGCCACTAGCTACCTGTGGCCAGTTTTACATCTATGACTATGGTAGTGTAGGGCAAATTAACCTAACTAGCTACCCATTGGTAGGCCACTTTGATGATCCACTCACTCCTACCTTTGATATAAACTTTGCAGTGTGCTCATTCTACTACTACCAACCTACAAACCTAACTCAAAACAATCTTTACAATAGATATTGGAGGCGTACAATGGGGCAGATAAACAATGGTAAGATGCTTACGGCTTTGTTTAATCTTAGGGAGCCTGACATCCAAGCACTGAAACTTAATGATAAGATAAGGATAGATAACTCATGGTGGAATATAAACAAGGTAATAGACTATGATGCCAACGCTAACAAGCTCACTAAGGTAGAACTTATCAGCATAGATACTGAGGTAAACTTTACACCATTCATGGGGCCTAGTGGTCCTATCAAACCTACTACACCATCACAGCCCCCCTTCGGCATAGGTCCTATTGGTATGCTAGCCATGACAAGATTAAACACTACTAGAATGATTACCTCGAATGTTTTTAGCAATAACGCTACTGCTATGGTAATGGGTAGAGGTAATGTGATAGTGGGAGGCACAAGGTCTATGATAGTGGGTGATGGTAACATAGTAGGTACAGATGAGATATTTACACCTTCACTAAGAACTGGCTCTATAAATGGAGTACCTACAGGCATAGTGCCTAAGATATACATAGGCAACCTATCACAGCTTGCAGCACTAGATCCTGGTGTAGATATTATGAATAACAGCTTTAGTGATATAACATGGACCAGGATAGGAGTAGGTAACTACAGGGGTAGTATAGACAACTTTACACTAGGGACTATATTTCCGTCTGAGATTAGTGTGGTCATAAACAATGTAGTTTTTGATGGCATAGTTACTGCTAGCTACTTATTTCCAACTAATGAAATAGAGGTAACAACTTCACAGATAGGGGTAGGCTTTGTAGATAGCTACCTAAATAGTACCACAATAGAAATTAAATACTACATATAAAATGAATGAAGTAGAGATACCTATAAAATTAACAGGAATTGCAGCCCTTAAGGCAGAGCTAAAGGACTTAAAAAATCAAATGGCTGATGCTGTTAACCCTGATGAGTTTGCTGCACTTGCTGATAAGGCAGGTGATGTACAGAAAAAAATAAATGCAGTTAATACTTCTATATCTAGCTTTAAGAAAGGTAGTAACCTTGACCAAGCTAAGGCTTCATTTGAGGGGCTTACTTATTCAATAAATGCTTTAGATTTCACAAAAGCTGCAAAACAATCTCAAAATCTAAAGCAAGTACTAGGTGAACTTAAGCCATCAGATTTGACTAAGCAATTTACAGACTTTGGTTCTACCATTAAAAATATCGGAGGGGTTTTCCTTAACCTAGGCAGACAGCTACTCTCGAACCCCTATTTTTTGGTGGCAGCTGTAACTATTGCTATTGTGGCTGCAGTGGCTTTGGTTTTGCAAAAATTTGGTAAACTTCAAATGGTTATTGATATCTTAATGATACCAGTTAATGCTTTAATACAAGCCTTCAAAAATCTGACCGATTGGATGGGGCTTACATCTTTTGCTGCTGATGAAAATGCTCAAAGAGTCGAAGCTGCAAATAAGAAAATACAAGAAAGCTCACAAGAGAGAGCCAAGTCTACAGATAGTGCTCTAGCTCATGAGATAAGAATGGCTAAGATAGCAAATAAAGATACCACTTACCTTGAGCTACAAAAGTCGATGGTAGCACAGCGTGAAGCATACATACGTATAAAGGCAAACCAAAAAGAAATACTAAGTAAGATGCATGATACTTCTAAGGAAGGGATAGCAGCACGAAAAAAACTTAAGGACCAAATTAAAGCAGAAAATGAACTAATTAAAGCAGGGGTGCGAGAACGTGAAGCTATTAGAGCTCAGTCAGTAGTAGATGCTAGTAAGCCTGATAAGGTTGATAAGCCTGTAGGTGGTGGTGGTGGTGGTGGTAGCTTTGATGATGGCGCAAAGAATAGACTAGCAGCACAAAGAGCCTTTGCTGACTTTGAGATCAGTATTATTAAGGATGCAGGTGAGAGAGAGATAGCTACAGTCAATGAGAAGTACAAGAGGATGCAAGAGGACCTAGTTAAAGATAAGGATAAGACTAAAGCAGAAAAGCAACGATTTACACAAATATACTTAGCACAGCAAATAGATGAGCTTGACTTACTAGCAAAAAATAAGGCGAAGACTGAGGCTGATAACCTACTAGCAGGTGATAATATGATAGCTGAGCTTAGACTATCTATGATGGTGGATGGTACCGAGAAAGAGCTAGCCATGACTAAGAATAAATATGATAAGCTAAGGAAGGCAGCACTTGATAATATAACTCTTACAGAAACTCAGAAGGCAGAACTTACAAAGATATACAATGAGCAGGAAGTAGCTGAAAATACTAAGCGGACAGAAGCTAAGATAGCAGCAGATACCAAGGCACAGGTAGACCTACTAGCTTCACTGCAAGCGCAAGATGTAATAGCACAAGAGGCACGTAAAGCTAAGTTAGCTAAGGACCTTGAGACTGCTAACAATGATGCTGCTACTATTAAGGCTATCAATGATAAGTACCAAGCTGAAAGTGTCAAGATGGAGAATGATGCTGCAAATGCTAAGATAGATGCTGCTCAACGTGAAAGGGATGCTAAAATAACACTAGCCAGTGATATTGGTAAGGGTATTACAGATATAGGTAACATGCTAATTAAGGACCAGGCTAAGGCTGCTAAGTTAAATAAGGCTGCTGCACTTTTTCAATTAGGTGTAGACACTGCTAAGGCTATCTCAGCTTTAGTAGCAGCTGCTAACAGTAACCCATTAAATGGTCTAACAGCAGGAGGTGCAGGTATAGCTCAGTATGTAGGAGGTGCTATACAGATAGCTACCAACATGGCTAAGGCTAAGCAGATACTTTCTAACCCTGCAGGTGCAAGTGGTGTAGGAGGTGGAGGAGGTGGAGGTGATACAGCAGGATCTAACACTGCTACTGTAGTGCCACAAGGTCCTAACCTCTTCGGTAGTGCTAACACCGGTAACACAATGAGTGCAGGAGGAGTTACTGATACTAACATGACAGTTACTGCTGTAGTATCTGAAACTCAAGTAACTAGTGTACAGAATAAGATAAACAGAATTAATAAATCAGCAGAATTATGAACAGTCTACAAGCAATAGTAAACGAGATAACAGCCTTCTATAATGCACACTTACAGGTACAGAAGGTAGGTAGTGACTTTAAGGAACAGATGTACAACTTCTGTACTAAGAATGAGAAGTATCCTTTGGTATATATTGTGCCTAGTGGAGTGATACCAACTGAGAACACTACAGAGTTTAGCTTTGACATTTACTGCTATGATATCATACAAAAGGATAGAGCTAACATCATAACTATTTTAAGTGATACACAACAGATACTTAGTGATCTTAATGTGTACTTTAATGATAGCTCAGACTTTAGCTTTGATGTGGTAGGAGTGCCTACATTCTCACCCCTCAATAATGATCTACTAGATTATGCTGCAGGGTATCAGATGAGTATCACATTAACAGTAAATGATTGGACTGATTGTGCAGTGCCAATTTAAACAAATGACTTTTATAATATAATATAGGTATATGGCTAATGGATGGTGGGGTGATTGGAGACCCTCTTTACCTGCTCACACAGGAGACTTACAGGCAACAGATTTGATAGAGTGTACTTCCATTATAGGAGGGCTTCCTGTCAATACTGCTATTACAGGCACTCAAATTATAGCAGCTGCTAGTGGTGGTGGAGGTGCTTTATACTGCTCATCTGCCGTAACAATAGTAACAGCAACAACTAATGAAACTTTGATAGCTTCTGTGCCTATCCCTACTACAATAACCAATGCTATGCTTCGCTCATCTTTTACTGTAAGAGTAACAACTTTAGGTGGTGCTGCACCAAGAACACGAATAAGAATAGGTACTGTAGCTAGTCCATCACTTGCACAAATAACAGCTTCAACTCAAATAGCTACTAATGCAATAGGAAGTTTAGGGATGGTATCCATCTATAGGACTATGCCTGTAATAGGTGGTGCTTTAGGAGACATAAAAGCTCTTGCACCCGCAAGTAATGCTAATGCTGACTATGGTCAGTTAGCTGCTTTTACTGTTACTCCTAGAGACTTTACTGCTCAGCAATATTTATACTTTACAATTACAAATAATACACTAACTGCAGTAACTGAAAGTTATGGAGTGCTAGTAGAAATAATACAATAATGGGAAGATACGCTAATACAGGTGAGTTTAATGTGCTATATCCTACACGTAGGAAAATGGCAGCCATATTAAAGAGAATAATTATGAGTAATGGCCTATTTCAAGAGGGCACACTAGTAGATAGTATCAGAATAAATGCCAAGGTACCTACACTAGGTTACATAGAAATTGAGATCATTGCCATGTATTACTTTATCTATCTTAATAATGGGGTGCGAAAAACTAGTAACAAATATGGCCCTAATAGTGGATCTATACCACCGTATGATTTAGTAAGACAGTTTACTCAAGAGCTAGACAATGCAGGTATAACTATTGAGATATACTCGCAGTACACTGAATGGGTTACTAAAAAGTATCCCATTATGGACATAGCTAGAATTTTTCAAGGCAACAAGTCAATAGTTTACTCATTCATACCTATTGAACCACCTGCAGGCTTTATACCAGGATACCCATTAGATGTCTAGCTCTTTTTTCATGGCTAATATATTAAATACATAGGTAAGGGGTAGCCTACCTACCTTCTCACTCTTAGTTATATCACCATTGGTAAGGGTATAGATAGTACGCTCCCATGACCACTTAGCACTCTTACCCTCCTCTTCTATCTCCTTCAACTCTTCAGGGCTTAGCTCTATCTTCTCATCATCTGTGAGCTTATCATCTGCATCTACAAATAGGTTACGATAATTATCTAAGAACTTATCTCTAAACTTCAAGTACTCAGGGATGATACCATAAACATCTGTAATAGGTAAGTCCAAAAACTGCTCAGCTCTAGTATACAATTCATACTCATAGCCTTCCATCTCTATATCACCCCACTCCCCTGCCTTAGTTTGCTTGTACAGGATGGCACATATCTTATCTAAATTTGTGACGTAGTTATCATTAAAAAAGTAGTCGAGGTCTATGTACTCAAATAGGGTAAGCTGTGATAAGGGCTTAATGGTGTAGTGTAGTAGCTTGTGCTTATATCTATTGTGTGGCTGTGAGGTAGCCCAACTTAACTGATTAATATAGCTGATCATATCATCTATATCAAGCTCCTCTATCACCTCTATAGGCTCATCACTTAATATAGATAGTATCTCACTATTAAAGTGGTGTTGCCTATCTATTATAGATATTTCTATAAAATTTTCAACAGTTACATCACTCCACTGCTTCGGTAGGTACATTCTCCACTTGGTTTTTTATCTTGTTAGCAATGAACATAATATAAGGGATAGCTATACATGCCTTAAGTTTACTAATATTTTTAGCTTTTAGTTTTAGGTGTGCATCTGCATAGTGCTCTGTAACAGTAAGGTGATCAGCCTTAAACATAATAGCTAGTATTCCAGAGATATATCCTTTAGGTTTGTTAATAGCTATAGTTTCAATCAGCTTAGTATCACGTACTGTGAGCTTTAACTGTGCAGTGTATGTAAAGCCATCAAGCGCTATAGTTTCTACCACAGGATACTCAGTCTTAGGCTGCTCATTAAATTTTTTAACAATATCAATAAAATCAGCCACATCATAATCAAAGAACTCACTCTCAGGGATACCTAAGCTAGCAAAAATTTGCAGGTGTCTATCAATGTTATCTATCTCTTTGTTATTAGATATCTCACTGATATTCTCAAACTGCTCAATAGTCAGCTCTTCAATTCTGTTAGGGATCTCCCTTCCTAAAATAGTTACCATATTTAATTTTTTTACAAATATATGAATAATTATAATATAGGTATGGCAAAAGATAATTTACCTGTATACAAAATTACTATTGATCCTGAATACTCTGAAAATGGGGAGGACTTAGGTATAGAACAAATAGCTTTTACATCCACTCCTGCTATCAAAGTAATGGGTATGGCTTTCAATAGCCAGGTTAAGCCTATGATATTTACAGATGATATTAAGTATCGCATAGTAGCACCTGCTTTAATCCCAATGGAGATATATAGAAAGGATGATGAGGATGGTAAAGAGTACTATGTTAAGTTTACAATAGAAGAGATAGAGAAAATTCATGCAAAGTTTATGCGTGATATGAGTAACAAGGATCTCTTTAACCTAGAGCATGATACTGATAAGACTGTACCTGCTTATGTATTGGAAGCATGGATAGTAGATACTCCCAAAGAGGATAAAGCCTATTCTAGTTTTGGGATAGAGGTGCCTGAGGGGACTCTAATGGTTACAGCCCAGGTAACAGATAAAGAATACTATGCACAACTGGTAGCAGATGGGCAGGTAGGTTTCAGCATAGAAGGATATCTAGGTATGAAGCTCAAAGAACAGCAACAACTTAAACTAAATAATATGAATAAATTACCTGATGGTGAACACTTAATTGACGGCAAAATCTACGTTGTAGTTGATGGTGAGATCACTGAAATTAGAGAAGAAGAAGTAGTAGTAGAAGAGGAGGCAATGTCTGATACAGTAGTAGAAGAGGAGGAAGTAGTAGAAGAGGAAACTATGGCTGTAGATCCTGCTATGGATGCTGAGGCAATACTAGAAATAGTACGCCCATTAATTACAGAACAAGTGGATGCTCTTGTGGCTATGATAGCTGATTTAAAAAATCAATTAGAAGAGTCTTTAGTAGTAGAAACAGAAGAGGAGTTAGAAGAGGCTGTAAAGATGAGTGTACAGCAAAAATTAAGTTCATTTAATAAATTTAACAACCAATAAAAACAAACAAACAAAATGAGAAAATTAAGATTTGATTTAAACATTGATGCTTCTGCACTATTAGCACCAAACGCTGATGCGTTCTACGCACAGGCTTATCTTTCAGGTAGTGAAATTCCTGATAACTTCCGTACTTTACCTGGCATTAAGTACAAAACTAAAATTGGTACAGTTACTTTTGGTACAGGCTTATTAGCTACATCCCCTTGTAACTTCCCTAACCTTAACACTGATGACTTAAGCTCTCATGAAGTAGACGTATGTGCTCTTTCTGCTATGGCTCAAGTTTGTCAATTTGACTTAGAGCAGTCTTTTGTTTCTTTGCAAATGGCAGCAGGATCTAATGGTGATTTCACAGTAGCATCTTTCTTTAGCTTCTACTGGTCTGAGATGGCTAACGCTATTGCAGGACAAATTGAGTCTTTAAGATGGCAAGGTGATACCTTATCTGTTAATCCACAACTTGCTTTGTGTGATGGTTATGAGAAAGGATTAGCTGCTTCAGTTGTAGCAGGTGATGTTATCAATGGTGGTACAGGTGGTATCACTACGTTTACAGGTGTAGCTGGATTAGGTGCTAAATTAGCAGCTGCTTTTGCTTTGGTTCCTGCAGCTATTGCTTCCCGTACTGCTGACTTGCGTATCTACATGCCTACTCAATTGGTTAATATCTACCGATTAGGTGTAGCTTCAGGTAACACTAATGCATACATCACTCAGGATCTAGCTTTGACTTACTTAGGTATCAAAATAGTAATTTGTCCAGGGATGTCAAATGATACTTTTGTAATTACTTTGAAAGATAACCTTATCTATGCTTTTGATGGTGAGGGTGACTCTTCAGACTTACGTGCTGTGAACTTAGCAGATACTGTTGCTGAGCCTGTAATCAGAACTCGTGCAAACATGAAAGTAGGTTTCAGCTTTGTTAATCCTACAGATATCGTTTACTACGCTTAATACTAACTCATAAGGGGGGGCAACCCCCTTTATATAAAACATATAAATCATGCCAACAACATGCCAGGCCTTAGAGGCCATTTTAAAAAGTTGCGATAATAACAGTGGTGGTATCTATGGTATATGGATTAACCAACAAGATGAAATTTTATCTATCACTCCTGCAGACCCATCTGCAGGTTTAGGATGGTCGATAACAGCTATTACTTTAGTAGCTCTTGCTCCATTATTTAAAAACTACTACATTCGTAGAAATACATCTAGCTTTACAGAAGAGGCTGCTATTGACTTAATCAATGGATCATCTTTTGTTACTTCTACTATTAACTTAATGTTTCATAGACGTGAAGCTGATAAGTCAAGAGCTATCAAAATTTTAGGATCAGGACAGCAGTATATTACAGCTATTGTTTTGGATGCTAATGGTAAGTATTGGTACTTCCCTTACTTGCAAGTTACAGGTGTAGCTGAAGGATCAGGAACTGCTCGTGCAGATGGTTCTAAATATGCTGTAACTTTGTTAGGTGAGAACGAATACTTAGCTTATGAGGTTACTATGTCAACTGCTGCACTTGCTGCAATCGGAGTATCTTAATACGCTTTAATACTATCAAAATTAGCCCTGCATATTGTGGGGCTTTTTTTATTTCTAAACATTTTGAAGTAAACATATAATATAGGTATGATATACATTGAACAGGGAGTAATTAACCAGGTAGTGCTAACCTTAACAGAGGTTACTACTGTACCCACCCCTCACTATCTCTTTGCTTTCACTAATGAAATGAATACTACTTCTAGCACTCAGTTATTTACCACTGCAGATACTAGCTTATGGCCTGAACGGTACAATCTTTTTGTACTTAATGAGCCTGTAGATATTACCTTGTTACAAGGGCAGTTTATATATCAGATTTATGAGAGCTCAGTACCCTATGTACTACCTTTATCTATTGCACAAACCACAGGAGTGGTAATAGAAGAGGGTAGAATGGTGGTAAGTGGGCCAGTAGGCACCTCAATATACGATTAACTATGGCATGGTATAATAATTTATTCAAAAAACAAAGCTCAACACCTGAAGTGGTAGAAGGCTATCAATCTTTCAGCACTCCATTCTTACCTGTAGGTAAAGGTGATTTATCCCTGCCCTATGTTAATGGTAGATATGCCACTAATATGTGGGTGAGATTTGGTAATGATAACCTATATCCTCAGCTACTTAATCAAATGTATTTTTCTAGCCCCTTACATGGTGCCATAGTAGATTATAAAACTAATGCAGTGATAGGTGGTGGCTTTGCTTTGGCTACTGATAAACTAACTACCCCTGAGAAGCTAGAGCTTTATATGTTTGAAAGGAAAATAAAAATTAAACAAACGGTAAAAGCTGTTACTAGACAGTTAATTGTGCACAATAGGATCTATTGCAAATTATGTTTTGATAGTACCAAAAAACTAATTAAGATTGAAAACATATCGCCTGAGAAAGTAAGAATATCTAGGAATAAAGATATGTACTATCTATGTGAGGATTGGAGTACTAATATAGATGTAAGAGAGATTAAGCCTTATCACGTAGCATGCTCTGATTATGAGCAGTTATATTGCTATGAGATTAAATCACTAGGGCAGGATTACTACTCACTACCACAATACACCTCAGCTCTTAACTTTGCTTTCTTATCAGGTGAGCTTAGCTACTTTGCTAAAAGTAATATACAAAATAGTGTTTTTCCTAGCTTTGCCATGATGTTTCCTAAGAGACCACAAAGCGAGGAAGAGAAGCACATGATAAAAGAAACTATTGATAGAATGAAAGGTGCTGCTAATGCAGGTAAAGCTGTTGCATTTTTTGCTAACTCACAGGATCAGTTACCTAAGATAGAAAGCCTACCTACAAATGGTAATGATAGTCTATTTCAGGAAGCCTCACAGCTTAATACTGAACAGATTTGCTTTGCTCATACTATAGATCCTATATTAATGGGAGTACGTACCACAGGAAGCCTTGGAGGTGGTGCAGATATTAAGCAGGCTTATGTGATATTTGAAAAGAATGTAGTAATGGAGCTAAGAGGATGTGTGATGGCTATCTTTAATGAGCTATTAACCATCTCCAAAATCCCTGCACAATTTACTATTAATAACTTTCAGATAATAGATGAGAATATAGTAGAGCTTGAGGCAGATACTTCTAGGATTAATAATTTAATTAGTGCTATGCACCCTACTATAGCTCAGAAAATACTTGATAATATGACAGCTGATGAGATAAGAGCTTTAGCTGATTTGCCACCACTTACTAAAACCATTGTATAATGCTATACTTCATAACAGAAACTTACCTTAAAGTAAACACCCCTATCACAGCTAATGTAGATGTAACAGATGTTACTCCCTATGTAGCTACTCAGGCAGCACTAAGGATACAGCCTATCCTGGGCACCACGTTCTACAACTATATGCTAACTCAGTACAATGCTCAGACACTTAACCCTGATGAGATAGATCTAGTAGAATTTATACAGCCAGTGATAGCATGGAGGAGTGCAGAAGATGCAGTATTTGGATTAACCTACCAACTAAAAAACAAGGGACTGCAAACACAATCAGGTGATTACTCTGCTAGTGTATCTCGTAGCGAAGTTGCCTTTGGAATGGAACACTATGCACAGAAAGCATCATTCTTTGAGCAGAGACTTATCAGATGGCTACTAGCTAACAAGGCACTATTTCCTCAGTTTATATCTACCACTAACATGGATACTGATCTTAGGCCTATGTTTAACTCATGTAACATGTGCAATCAACAAACATACACCTGCACTGGTATGTGTGGTAACTTTAGAGAGAATGGATATAACAACTCTATATTAATACTATAATGAAAACACAGCTATTAATTTTATTAACAACTTTTCAACAAAAATTTGTGCAACTATTAGCAGTTATCAGCTCATTCTTTTTGCCTATCTCAGGTATACTCTTTTTAATTGCTTTTGCTATTGTGGTAGATACTATTACAGGAATTTGGAAGGCTAAAAAACTAAAAATTAAAATTACATCGCGCAAACTTTCGGCGGTAGTTTCTAAATTAATGCTGTATGAGGTGGCTGTAATTGGTTTCTACCTGATAGACTTTTGGATACTTAATGATATTATTTTAAAGTTTTTTTCAGTGCCCCTAATGCTAACAAAAATACTTAGCTTAATACTAGTAAGCATAGAAGTGATGAGCATAAATGAAAATTACAAAGCAGTAAAAGGTATAGATATTTGGCAGGGTATGAAAAACTTATTTGCCAGGGCTAAAGAAATTAAAACAGATCTAAATGGACTTAGACATAACAAAGATAATTCAACACCGATTATCTAAAGATCAATACGTAGATGAGCTTACAGAAAAGAGACAAATCTATCTGCATCATACTGCAGGTGGGCCTAGTGGCATAGCTGTAGCAAAGTTCTTTAATCAGAAAGTAGGGAAGGTCGCCACTGCCTTTGTCATTAGTGCTAGTGGGGCCATAGTACAGTGCTTCAGTTCTAAACATTGGGCTTATCACCTGGGATTAAAACAAGAGGTATTTAGTGAGGCAGGAGTAACTTATAGGAGTTTAGATAGATTATCTGTAGGGATAGAGATCTGTAACTATGGCCCATTAACTAAAAGAAATGGCTACTACTATAACTATGTAGGGGGTAAGATAGACTATAAAGAAGTCACTACACTTAAAGAGAAGTACAAAGGGCATATCTATTGGCAGTCATATACAGATGCACAGATAGAAAGCACTCGCCAGCTGCTAGTGTACCTGTGTGACCAGTACAATATCCCTAAAGATTACTTTGCTAGCATATTTGATATAGATAAACGTGCTTTAAGGGGAGAAAATGGTATATTTACACACAATAGTGTGAGAAAAGATAAATCAGATATATATCCCTGCCCTAGAATGATAGCAATGCTAGAGAACTTATGAGATACATCCTACCAATTATCGCACTATGCCTCTTAGGCTCCTGCTCAAGTGCTAAGAAAGCACAGTACCACTATAAGAAAGCACTTAAGCATGGGCTAAAGTTAGTAACTCAAAGTGATACTATCAGAATTACTGCCCTAGATAGCTTTGCAGTGATACGAAATGATACGATTGTATACGAGAAGTTTATTACCACTAAAGATACCATCATTCAGTTTAATAATATTTATGTTCCTAAGACCAGGTGGCAAACTAGAATAGAATATAGGTACAAAACTAAGATACTTAAGCAGGATGTGCTCAAATATAAGTACATATACAAGGATGGTAAGATTAAAAAAGCTAAGACTAATTGGATGCTGTTTGTCTATGGGCTTATAGCCGGCTTTCTAGTGAGCTTTGTGCTTAGAATACTTGACAAACTATACAACCCCTTAAGATGATAAAACACGCAAAGAATATACATGAGTTACATATAGATGGTAGCCATGCTAGGATAGCTATGCTTAGTGATCTGCACTGGGATAACCCTAAATGCGACAGAGTAATGCTAAAAAAACACCTTGACTACTGCTTAACAGAGCAGATACCTGTCATGGTTAATGGTGATTTTTTCTGTCTTATGCAGGGTAAAGGTGATAAGAGAGGTAATAAGTCTGATATTAGACCTGAGCATAACAATGCTAAGTACCTTGATAGCATAGTAGAGACTGCTGTAGATTGGTTTATGCCTTATGCATCTATAATTAGGCTAATAGGATATGGCAACCATGAAACTGCTATCATAAAGTACCAAGAAACTGATATATTACAAAGGTTTGTGGACCTCCTTAACATTAAAAGTGGTGCTAACATACAAGTAGGTGGATATGGGGGGTGGATAATAGTGCGCAACATGATGGGCACGATAAGCACTAGCACTAAGATTAAATACTTCCATGGATCAGGTGGTGGTGGGGTAGTTACAAAAGGTGCTATCAATTTAACCAGGGCACTAGAACTGTATGAAGGCTTTGATGTGTTTACAATGGGCCACATCCATGAGAACAGCTGCAGGAATGACGTAAGAGATACAGTAGATCATCAGGCAGGTAATGGCTACACTCACAAACAGAAGCAATTACACCTAATGCTCACAGGAACGTACAAAGAAGAGTATGGTGAAGGAAGCTATGGGTGGCATGTTGAACGTGGTGCTCCTATTAAGCCTCTAGGTGGTAGGATACTTACTATAAAAGTTGAGAGATTTAGCCAAAAGAGCTGTAAATATGTAGATAGTCACAAATTTAATATGTAAATTTGTACTAGGTTTAATTGGTTAAGAAGCCCTCTATTAGTGGTTTGGTAGGGGGCTTTGTTATTAACTAACAATTTATTGTTGATAACTTAATGTAAAAAGAATTGAACAGTATATTGTAAGTAAGTATATTTGTCTCACTAACTAATTAAAACAAACCACAATGACAAACCAAGAAAGAGAGATTATTATCTCGTATCAGCAAGAGCTCTATTCAGAAGCTCAAGAAACTCAAGAATTATTTGGATACCATGATCCTGAAGCTAAACGGCTATACAGCCAGTGGTATGCAATAGGTGAGCTACTTGAAAAATTAGAAGCACAATGATGTACAGCCCTGAGATTAACTATGTGAGACCTTGTGAGGCTCATGTAGAATGGTATGATGAGGATGGTAGTACTTGCTACACAAGTGAGTTTATTATTAACTTCTTAGCCTATGATGATGTAGATGCCATGTATATGACTAGCACAAAACAGTTAATGTATGGTCCTAAATTAGCATATCATCCCACTGAACTAGAAGTAGAATTTTGTACAACATTAGTAACTAACACTGCACAAAATAACCCTGAAGATTGGGGATATTCTGAGTGGACTAAACAAGACAGCGATGACTACTTTAACGAAAGATGATAACATATACATACCTACCACATACAGCCTTAAAAGGAAGATGTTATGGTGGAGAGAGCAGAGCTGTGAGGAAGATAAAGGTGGTAGCTTTGACTTAGAGCTGTACCTAGACTACTTAAGTGAGCAGGACTTTAACCCTCCTACAGATGTTTAAGCTAATGTACTACATAGGTGATAAGCTCATAGAGAGCTATCACTTCCCATCCATGCAATTAGCAAGGTGGAAGCAGAGCCAACTGAGAAAGCAAGGCAGTCACAATAATGGTCACTTCAAAATAGAGAAAGTATGAATAGAGTATGGCTAGAGGATAGCGTAGAGCCTGAAGGTGGCTCATGGTGGAATTGCTACCTAGGCAAAGATGGCAAGCTGCATGATTACATCTTCACAGATGAGCAAGCAGATACTCCCCAGTGGTATATTGATAACGGTTACATAGTAGAAGAGGTATGAATATCAAAGCAGAAGTGATTAAAAGATACCCATTTGAGAGTACAGCTGTAATAGCTAAGGAATTAGGGATAACAATATCAAAGGTGTATAATATCGCATGGGCCTATAAGATACATAAGGACATCAACTACCTTAAGACTGCAGCAAGTGGTAGGTTTATAGAGCCGAATGTAGCTAATCAATATAAGCCAGGGCACACTCCTCACAATAAAGGTAAGCAAATGCCTGAAGATATATATCATAAGGTAAGAGGTACTATGTTTAAGCCAGGGCACAGGCCTATGAATTGGAAGCCTAATGGTACAATAAGCTATAGACCTGAGAAATGTGGTAGATTATACGCTTATATTAAGCTAAGTGATAGTAAGTGGCAACTGTACAGCAGATATGTGTATGAAGCTAATTATGGGGTAATACCTAGAGGGCATATAGTAATACACATAGATGGTAACAATACTAACCATGATATAAGTAACTTAAAAGCAATTACCATGAAGGAAAACATGCTACGTAACACCATCCATAGATACCCTGAAGAGATACAACAACTAATTAAATTAACCAATAAACTAAAAAACAAAACAAATGGCACAAAACAAACTAAGTGATCTACGTGATCATATCTTCATGGCCCTAGAGAGACTAGCTGATGAAAATTTAACACCTGAACAAATTAATGCTGAAGTAGAGAAGTCAAAGGCAATAGCTCAGCTAAGCTCTGCTATTATATCTTCTGCTAAGGTAGAGATAGACTTCATTAATGCTACAGGAGTGCTTGAGAGCCAGTCTGAGCTCTTTAAGTCAGTAACCCAAAATAAACTAAAATGACTAACCTAGAATTAGTGCAGGATTACATAGTAAAGTACAAACTACAAGAGCACTCAAAGTATCAGAAGTTAGTCTATATGAGGTATTACCTGTACAATGTACTGTACAAAGATGGTATGGGCTTATCTGCTATAGGTAGAGTATTTAATAGGACACATGCAACTATCTACAATGGCCTTAAGAAGCATGACGATTACACTAGCTACAAAGATAAGGTATACATTCTTTATACAGCTGATTTAGCTAATAAATTTGTTAAAAAGCAAAAGATTAAACCCTTGAAGGATATGGTGTTAGAACTTTCTAGCATGGAGCAAGTTGAGTATCTTCAGACCATGATTGCTAACCATTATATATGACGGTATGACGCTACGCTATAGGGGCTCTTTGAGAGTTCCACAAAAAGTGGAGGGGTACTAGGTTTTTCTAGCGTCGCATCGTCATGAAATATGCTTAAACCTATACCTACACTATTTATTAGCCAATGACGATAACTTTATTTGCGACATTATTACCAATTTAACGACATTATTACTACATTTGCGACATTATGAATATATCAGTTTTTAAGTCTCTACTTCAATCTAAAGAGACACCTTTTACACAAACTGCCCTCGAGGTATATTACAGGATAAAAGAAGGATACCCTGAATTAATACAAAAAATAGAAAAAATTAGGGCTTTAGATAAGGGGCATGAGGAGTATGATAAGACAAAAAAGTCACTACGAGCTATTATGTTCAATGGCACCTTTAGTGAACGTAATGATAATGGCCTAATACAGCACTCAGGGCTTTGTATTACTGATTTTGATGATTACCCTAACCTAGAAGTAATGGAAGCTGAACGTGCTAAGCTAATAAGCTCACCATACACTTATATGCTGTTCACTTCTCCTAGTGGTAATGGGCTCAAATGTGTAATTAAGATACCTGCTTGTGATAAAGCTGAGCACAAAAGAAGATTTAAGGCCTACCAACAGCACATAGATAGTGAGTACTTTGATCCTAGTAGTGCTAATGTGAGCAGGGTATGCTTTGAGAGCTATGACACTGATGCATATATTAATATCAAGGCCTTAGAGTACACTGATATTACACAGGATGCAGGCTTCAGCTCATTTGAGAGGGTACCAGTGCTATCTATTACCAATGATGATAAGATTATAGGCCTAATAATGAAGTTTAATTTTGGTGATTTTAGGGCAGGTAGGAATAATTGGATATTCAAAGTGGCTTCCTGCTTCTGTGAGTATGGTATAGATGTTACCACTGCTAAAAATTACCTTATACAATATGCTGAGGATGGCTTTACTGAAAATGAAATAAGAATAGCTGTAGGAAGTGGATATAAGAAAGCCCTGCCTAACAGCAAATACTTTGAAGATAATGCCACTATTGATAAAGTTAAGCTAAAAATAAGGGATGGTATTAAGCCTGAAGATATTGTAAAGCAGCTTGATGTATCTTCTGAGGTAGTAGCCGATATTAATAAGGAAGTAGCTAATAGTGAAGAAGTTTTTTGGAAGGTAGACAAAAAGGGAATTTGCATAGAGCCTGATTTATACACTGCCTTCCTAACTAAAAATGGATTTGCTAGATATTACCATGAAGGTGCCCATAAGTCTACACTTGTAAGAGTAGTAGAAAATAAGGTATCCCTGTCTAGTGTAGAGAAAATTAAAGATTATATACTTGACTACCTGAAAACTAAAAAACAGATTAATGTATGGAACTACTGTTGTAAGAGCCCTTACCTCTTTACAGATAACCATCTTACCATGATAGATAGCATAGAGTTCTTAATGCTTGATGATACAAAGGATATTAGCTACCTACCCTATAGAAATGGAGTAGTAAAGGTAAGTAAGACTAATATAGAGATAGTACCCTACATTGATATAGAGGGGTACATTTGGGATAGTCATATCATTCAAAGAGATTACACACCAGGTAGTGGTAGTAGGAATGACTTTAGAGACTTCATAAGCAAAATATGTGCGAATGATGTAAGTAGGATACGATCACTAGAATGTACTATTGGGTACCTGCTACATACTCACAAAGATAAGGCTGATCAAAAGGCAATTATCTTTAATGATCAGGAGATAGATGATAACCCTAATGGGGGCAGTGGTAAGAGCTTAGTGCTTACTGCCATAGGTAAGATTAGAAACTTGATTAAAATTGACGGCAAAGCCTTTAACCCTGCAAAGAGTGACTTTGTATATCAAAGGGTAAATGTAGATAGTCAGATACTGGCCTTTGATGATGTAAAAAAGAACTTTGACTTTGAGCAGCTATTTAGTTTAATATCAGAAGGTATTACTGTGAATAGAAAAAACAAAGATGAGATATTTATACCCTTTGAGCACAGCCCTAAGATAGTGATTACTACCAACTATGTGATAAGTGGTGCAGGTGGTAGCCATGATAGGAGAAGGCATGAGGTGGAGTTTTTTCAGTACTTCAATGCTACCAATAGCCCACAGGATTTGTACAAAAAATTGTTTTTCGATGAGTGGAATGAGGATGAGTGGCATGTGTTTGATAACTACATGATTAATAACCTACAGCAGTTTATGAAGGCAGGGCTAGTTAAGACTATACCTATAAATGCAGACGTTAAGAGGCTGATACAAGCTACGTGCAAGGACTTCTACGAATTTGTTATAGATAATGGCTTAGAACTAAATACAAGGCTATACAACTCAACTAGCCTCGAGAAGTTTAAGAATGAGACAGGAGGATATAAGGACTTAGATACTAAAAGATTCCACAAATGGATAAAAGAGTACTGTAAATACAAGGACCTTAAGTTTACAACCAATAGAGATAACCATGGTAGATACTTTGAGCTCAGCAAAGAAGGTGCAGTGGTCCCTGATACTACTGATATATGGGACGAATTAACAGATAAAGCTAGTAGGATATGAACAAAGCAAACAAAGCTCTACTCAGAGCACTAGAGACTAAGTACATGGCATACAGGTACCCATCAGCACCAGGTCATGTAGTACCCTTTACTGTCTACACTGACAGCACAGCTAATGGGCTCACTAGATGTATCTGTGACTTTCTTAACTACAGTGACCACCAAGCTGAACGTATTAATACTATGGGAGTGGCTAGAACTAAGAGGGCTACCTGTGGTAAGATAGTAGGGGTAACATGGACCAAAAGCACTAGCACCCCAGGCTCAGCTGATATATCTGCTACCATCTATGGTAAGTCAGTGAAGATAGAGGTAAAGATTGGTAAGGATAGGATGAGTGAAGCTCAGAAGAGATACCAGGAGAATATAGAGAGAGCAGGAGGGATATACTATGTGGCTAAGGAATTTGATAGCTTTGTGGAGTGGTATGATATATTTAGCCAAAACTATAAAAATTAACTACCTTTGGCGAAGTATAAAAACAAAACGATAAAAGATAAGTGGTAAAAGTTGACACAATAATATGAAAGCTACCCTAGAATATAACCTACCTGAGGATAGGGAGGACTTTGACTTTGCTACCAATGGCTTCAACTATTACATGGCACTTGTAGAGATGGATCAGTGGTTACGAAGTGAGTACAAGTACAATGGTAAAGAGGAGATGTATGAGGTGAGAGAGAAGCTGAGAGAAATTATTTTAGAAAATAATGTGAATATAGATTAAATTTAGTATATTTGTAAACAATTAAACTACAAACCAATGGAAAAAACAACTAAGGCTGAGAAGCCTCAGGAGGTTGAGCAGCATCCTGCTCCCTTCTATGTAAGGCTTCACCAAGCCAAACAACTAATAGGTAAGGTACATAAGAACGCTACTAACCCCCACTTTAAAAAGTCCTATGCAGATATCAATTCTATCTTAGAGACTGTTGAGCCTATTTTATTACAGCATGATCTACTTTTGCTACAGCCTATAGAAAATGGTAGTGTATGTACTCAAATTGTATGCATATACACAGGCTTTAGTATCTCTAGCTGTATGACCTTAGACCTTAGCTTAGATGCTCAGAAGCAGGGCAGTCAAATCTCTTACTTTAGGAGGTACACCATTCAGAGCCTGCTAACTTTACAAGCTACAGATGATGATGGCCATGTGGCTGCAACTGCTAAGCCTAAGATTAGTATGGAGAGATTTGATGATGCACTAGTAGCTATAGCAGATGGTAAGTATTCTGTAGAGAAGTTAAAAGATAGCTTTGACCTAACCGACCTTCAGCAGAAGGCTTTACTCCTAGTACAATGAAGATAAGATGCAGCTCCATAGGTAAGATAATGACTTCCTCCAAAACTAAAGCGGAGGTACTATCGCAAACAACTAAGACGTATATCCAGGGCCTAGCCCTGGGACACGTTTATGGGATACGAAAAGAATTTACTTCTAAGTATACTGATAAGGGTAATGAGTGTGAGGATATGTGCTTAGGGTTCGTCATGGAAGTGCTAGATAAGGGCTTTCTGTTTAAGAATGATAAGAACTATAGTAATGATTGGCTTACAGGTACTCCTGATGTGGTTACTGATCAGGTGCTAATAGATGTTAAAAACTCATGGAGTGGTAGCACGTTCCCATGGTTTGAAACTGAGTCTCCTAATAAAGATTACTACTACCAGCTTCAAGGGTATATGTGGCTAACTGATAAACAAGAGGCACTGTTATGCTACTGCCTAACCAATACACCCCATGCCATAGTAGAGCAGGAGGTAAAGAGTGCTCACTATAAGTTAGGGCTAATGGAGGAGAGCCTGGACTTAAGAGACCAGGTGCAGAAGCAACACAGCTTTGACCATATCCCTGATGCTAAGAGAGTAAAGACTTTTGTAATACAAAGGGATGATGAGGTGATAGAGCAGATTAAGCTCAAGGTAGAACAATGCAGAGAGTATTATAACCAATTAATAACACAACTATGAACAGAATGAAAAATATAATAATCTTTTTAAGCGCGTTAATTATCGAAATTTGTTCGACCTTTTATATTCGGAGTGTATCGGAAGCAAACATTTATGGAATGATATTCTTTGCTTTCATCGCGCCGTTCATTGGGTTACCATTTGCGGGTTATATGGTAGAATCAAAACTTTGGATTGAAAGAATAAAAATGGCGTTCGCGTTAGCCTTTGGATATGTAACGGGAGTAATAATAGTAATAAATCTAATTAAGTAAAATGGAAACAAAGAACAATTCAGGTGCTATCTTTAAGAATGATAAGCGTACTGCTGAAACTCACCCACACTACAAGGGTAAGGTAATGGTAAACAATGAAGAGATGGAGATAGCTCTATGGCTCAAAGAAAGTAAGACAGGACTTAAGTACTTTAGTGCTCAGTTCACACCACCTTACAAACGTGCAGAACTATCACCTACTCCTATAGCACAAGCTACAGATGATGATTTGCCATTCTAAATAATTGCACTATCTTTGGGCACATGAACTTACTTGTACTTGTGCCCCTAGCGTGGTGGTTTGTTAATTTCGAGCCTCTTCAAGCAACTTTTGATAAGATATTCAGTTATAGAACTAAGTATCCAATAGCCATACATATACACTCAGCAATGGGATGTATTAAATGTGTGGCTTTTTGGCTTACTATAATTTGTACCTTTGACTTCCTGCTAGCGTGCCAAGCGGCACTGCTCGCTTATATACTAGACGAATGTTTACAGAAGCTGAGATACTAATAATTGATAGCATAGAGGCACAGCCTGAAGTAATACGATATAGTAAGCACTCATGCTGTAAACTATTTACTATTAGAGTAAAGTATGATGGCCCACAGCCTAGGGAGTGCTTCTGTGCATCTGTGAGGAGGAGGATTTGGTATAAAGATTTTATAACCTGGTATGAAGGAGCTCTTAGACAAGTACATTAGTACCCATTACTACGAGGTCAAGGCCTACTGCGTTTACTTTCTTAGTAAGATGGGTAGTAATATAGAAGCTGATACTGTTATTAACAATTCTTACATTCATGTACTTAGTATCAACAATAACCCTAAAGATATTAACACTGTCAAGGCATACCTTCTAAACACAATTAAGTATCAGATACTATGGAGTACATCAAAGAGCCATAAAGATGATAGGGTAACAGCACTACAGCCACATGTGGATGATGTAGAGGATACAGATGATATAGATGAGAAGGTAAGACAGGACCAACAGTACAACTTTAATAAGTCTTTGATAGCTATTTACAGGTCTGAGATAACAGATAAGATACAGCAGATAGTATTTGAGGCATACATAGACAAAGGATACACTACAGCACGTGCTATGGCTACCTACTTCAACATTACACCTACTTCAGCTTACAATCTAATTAAAGAAATTAAACAAAATCTAACTTCAATACAATATAGGTATGAGACCATCACATATTTTTAGTATCTTAGCACTATTCTTAGGCCTTAGCACAGGCTTATCACTATTTATGCTTGACTATGTGTGGGCTAGTAGATCGGCAGCTATATGGATAGCTGTATATTATTCTTTTTTAATACTAAATGAGCATGAAAATCAAAATTGAACACTTAGGTACTGTAGTATCCTTCTATCATGGCAACTATACTACTACTGTAACCATTACAGAAGAGATGGAAAAAAATCACATGTATTGGATAGCTAAAGGGCTAGATTATATCTTTGAAGAGAAGCCTAAGGCAAAGTACAAAGGGGTAGAGAACGAAGATAAAAAAGAGAAAGATGCCGAGGCCTAAACTGATAGAAACTCCTGAGAAGTTAATGGAGATATTTGAGGAGTATAAAGCT
>Ga0247835_1001634_pt1 | contig 26752 bp, 34 predicted proteins | sample LaCtaG_3_FD_189912 | JGI IMG/M metagenome (GOLD analysis project Ga0247835, IMG submission 189912) | Freshwater microbial communities from meromictic Lake La Cruz, Castile-La Mancha, Spain - LaCruzMarch2015_13.5m | ecosystem: Environmental > Aquatic > Freshwater > Lake | place: Spain: Castile-La... | reverse complement strand
GAACCGAGAGGTGCGCTCAGTGAATCGGAACCGAGAGGTGCGCTCAGTGAATCGGAACCGAGAGGTGCGCTCAGTGAATCGGAACCGAGAGGTGCGCTCTGCAGGTCAGCACCGACAGGTGCGACAGGTGCCAAGTCCTCAACGACCTCTGACGGCGGTTGAGCTGACGGGGCCAGCTCCGGCTCCGGCAGCCTGGGCTCCGGCGCTGTCAGACCTGCTGCCGGTTGCAACTGCCAGCCCAGGCTCTGCCAGCCGCCCAGATGCACCGGCCAGATGAATCGGTAGCTGCCCCCCTGCACGATCCGCACCATCCCCTCGGGAATGGCGGGGTCTGTGAGGTCATGGCGAACAAGAGTCGACATGGCGCTCAGGCGGGGATGGTGGCGGTCAGGCCCACGTGCATCCCCTCCGGGGTCTCGGGGGTGACGAGTGCCTTGGCAAAGCAGACCGCCGGCAGGTCCACATCCGCCAGGTCAGCAACGTTGAGCTGGATGTCACGCCCGCTGATGAACGCCTCCACCCGGCCGCCTTCTGCCGGTAGGGCGACGGTGGCGGCCGTGAGCCAGCTACCGGTTGTGCCATCGCGCAGCACCGGCGCCAGCTGCAGTTCCACCTCCACAGGGCCTTGGGCTCCGGGGTGGGAGACCACCAGCGAGAAGCGCGACGCTGCATCGAGCTTGGTGTTCAGCAGCACCTCATCACCTGCGATGTAGGTGCGCTCGCTGTTGCGAATCGCGCTGCGGTTGGTCCAGCCCACCAGGGTGGTCTCCGCATCAATCAAAGGGTTGCCGTTTGCGTAGGTCATCGGTGATCTCCTCAGGCCCCAGCGGGTGTGATGTTGAACAGCCGGCCGCTCGCACGCGGATGCAGCACGGCAAAGCCCACGTACCAATCGACGCGGGTGCGGAACACCGGGGCATCGGGCACCTCGCCCAGATCCCGCACCGAAATCCCATACCGCCCCTGAAAGGGACCCTGCAGACCAGTCACGCCCTGATCGCCAAAGGTGCAGCAGTAGATCGAGCTGGTGCCGCCCGCCTCGTCGTAACCCATCACCTCGACGCCCTGGGCATCGCGGTCCACCGTCAAGATGTCGCAGTCCTGGTAGCGGTGCACCGTCATCCCGTAGGAGTTGGTGCTGGTCTGATACACCCCGCCGCCCATGGTGGAGCGGGCCAGGGCATTGAGCTGGCGGCGCATCGCCTTGCTCATCACCAGCACCTTGCTGCCGCCGTAGGCATTCACCGAATCGATCAACTCATCGAGGCGATCAAAATCAAGCGGGGCCCCGGCAACACCTGCGCCAGCACTGTTGTCGATCGCCATTGCATCACCGGGCTGCAGGCGCTTGCTCAGCCCGTCAAAGGCCCGCGGGTTGGCGCTTGTGTCGCCGTTGATCACCGTCGCCTCCAGCGTCAGACGCATGGAGCGCACCTTCATCTCGATCTGACTGGCGCGGGCCTCAGGGCCCATCAGGTCAACGATCGAGCGATCCACATCCACGTCACCACCAAATAGGTGCACCGCCTCTGCGCGCTGATCCACCACGCCATAGCTCTGGGTGTAGCCCTCGTTGACAGCACGGAAGCCCACTGAGGGCAGTTCCTGCTCGGCGGAATAAAACAGGCCACTGCCGGCGATGTTCATGAACGGCAGCCGGGCGAGCAATTCGCCTTCTGAGAAGGTCTTGAGCACAGCTAAGTGCTCGAGCCGGTTCTCGTATTTGGCTGCCTCGATCAAGGTGAGGCCCATGGCACAGGGGGCGCAGCCCCAAGGAGGTCAGGGGCTATTGCCGACTACCTGGCTTCAGCGGCGCAACCCGTTCTCGCCTTTCCTCAGAGTTGCTCCAGCGGGGTCTGCCGGCCTGGAAGTGTTTCGATCGCTAGTCGTTTGCTGCTCTGGTAGCTCTCGAAGACCAGCGCCAGCACCCGGCCGATCAAAGAGCGCGGGTGTTGGCGCTCGCAAGTGGCCGAACTCCAGAGCCGGCGTCTGATCAGCCAGCGCTTGATCGCTTCTGTAAGCCGTCCGCGGCGGCTTGCGAGCCAGAGAGAGCGCTCCAGTTTCTGTCGCCTGAACTTGCGGCGCTGGTGGATCTCATTCATCACGATGCCGTGCAGCTCCCATTCCACAGAGTTGCCACACTTCTCCCTGTAGTGGGCATCGAGCGCCAGCAGCTTCTCGTCGTCGAGATTGCGCGTCAGCTGGCAGTAGAGCTCGTGGCTCTCAGGAGCGAGGCACATCAACCGACCTATCCGACCTGCTCCACAGTCTGAGCTGAAAGACGTGAAGTGGCGGGGCGGCAACAGCAAAGGATTGCCCTACTGCCATGACCACAACCTCTCCTGCCGCCCAGGCACCGTTCACAGCTGAACGTTGGCAGCAGTTTTGGAACGCCTGGAAAGCCCAGCCCCAGCAGCTCGAGGGCATCGAGCAGTTGCGGCTCGCCGTCATCAGCGCTGATCCGGCGATCCTCACCGAGCCCGCGCCCTGGCGGCAGAGCTTCTCATCGGCACCACCAGCACCCCCGGCACCAGAGCCCTCAGCCCATGCCAATCCCCTGCCGGTGGCCTGGGAGAACCAGAACGACAACGCCTCAGGTACCGGTTACCGCGAATGCTTCTCCAGCAGCTGCGCGATGCTCGCCCGCTATTGGGGCAAGGTCGGCTCTGACGATGAATACAACGCCATCCGCGCCAAGTACGGCGACAGCACTAGTGCAGAGGCTCAGCTATCTGCTTTGCGCTCCCTGGGGCTGACTGCCAACTTCGCGACCAATGGCGATCGCCAGGCCCTGGAAGAGCAGATCAATCTGGGTCGGCCAGTAGCCGTGGGCTGGCTGCATCACGGTTCTGTATCTGCTCCATCAGGTGGGGGCCATTGGAGTGTGGTGATCGGTTTCACCGAGGCGGTCGCCATTCATAACGACCCCAACGGGGAGGCCGATCTGGTGGTTGGTGGTTACACCGCCAACACCAACGGCGCAGGCCAGCACTACAGCTGGAAGAACTGGCAACCCCGCTGGGAGGCCGATGGCAATGGCACCGGCTGGCTGCTCACCTGTCATCCCTGAGCAGCAGGCCATGGCAGAAACACCGCAGCCACTAACACCACTGCCGCCACCCCGGCCACCGTTTGATCGTGAGCGCTTTGTTTTTAAGACCCTTGCGGTGGTGATCTCCGCCCAGCTGCTGGTCTATGGGCTGGCTGCCGGAATCTGCGGCCAGCGATCTATGGCTGGCCGTGCCGTCGGCCAGGTGTGCCCCGGCACGCTGGAGCAGCTGCAGAGAGGCTTTGATTCCACCCTCAACCTGCTGCTGGCGCTGTTGGGGGGAGCGGCCATTTCAAGGGTGGGGCCGCCACCTTGAACGCGAGCGGTCTTCTGCTTTCACAGCCTGGGCCGCAGCACCAGCCAAACAATCAGCAGGATGCTGCCGGTGCTCACCGCCGTAAAGAACCAGTAGGCGTAGGGCGTCCAGGGTCGTGGCACAGGGGTTGAGTCCTGGCGTCACAACCAGCTGCGGTAATGGCTGCGCTGGCGTCTGGCCGCTGTTCGTGCAGCAGCAGTGCCGAACTGGGGGCTGCTGCCGTCCTTGCGGCGACGGACCCAGACCCCTTTGCGGATCAGTCGACTGTCTGCGGCATTGGCCTGGCGGGCTGAGAGGAGGGTGCCGTACCCCGCCTTATGGCGGGCATGGGCTCTAGTGCGGGCCTGAGCAGCTGTGGCAGCCGGCACCACGGTGGCTGTCGAGCGGCGGCTCCAGAACACCAGGTAGTAGCGGCTGGCCATTTGCTGAACGGCTGTGCTCAGCGACGTGGGCTGCGGCCGTTGGTGACAAAGCCAGCCCGGTAGAGCTCACTGGCACTCATCGCCTGGGGGTTGAGCACCTCGCCAAAGCCACCAGCTGCCGCAGGTGCTACACCCAGCCCTGGGCTGCCGGTCATCGCACCGCGCTGCTGAAACAGGAAGCCGTAGACGGGGTGGATGCGCAGCTGATCAAGGAAGTCAGCGGTGCTCAGTGGCCGCCCGTCATCGCCCAGCAACGGCTGGCCCTGACTGTCCAGCGGTTCCAGCACATCGACGCTGTCCTTGCTGGTGGTGAGCCGAAAGCTCTCGCCCAGCTGGCCCTTGAACACCTGAAAAAAGGTGCCGCGCCCATCGCCGCCGGTGCGGCCTTCTGCTTCTGAAAAAGCGCGCTCCAGCAGCCGCTCCTTGCGCAACTCCTGTACGCGCTCATGGGCCGCGTCGCGTTCCGCTGCAACGGCTGCCACCTTGCGGGCGGAAGCCTCTTCCATCTGACGTTCGCGCAGATCCACCTGCTGCTCGAGCAGTTGCTTCTGGCGTTCGGCCTGCTGCAGGCGGGCGTATTCCTCGGGATTGATCTCCGAGAAGCGGGTCAGCTGCTGCCGTAGACCCCGCAGCTCTTTTTCAAGGTTGTTGCTGCGCCTGCGCTCGGCCTTGAGGGCATCGCCGAGGCCGCTGCTGGGCTGGATCTCGCTTGTGCTGGGCTCGTCTGCATCAGCCAGAGCGATGCCGGCTTGGCGCTCAGCGGGTGGATAGTCAGCAGTGATGTTGCTCTCTAGTTCAGCAGTCTCCTGATGGTGCTGCTCATGCAGCTCGCTGCTCTCGTCAGTTGTCCTGGAGCTGTTGTGAGTTGCGGTTGTGGCCATGACCCGTCTCGGCTGTCAGTGGGAGCGGCAGCCCATCGCGGCGCTGCCACTCCCTGTTGCCGAGGCATCAGCTGAACTGTTCGAGTAGATCTCCACAGTGCGAGTCGTCTACATGGCGATACCGCTGCCATAGAAGTCTTGGCCCTCCGTGAAGATGAGAAATTTCAGTTCCAGACCAATCGCTAGTGCAACTGAGCTGGATGCCACCAATCAGGCTCAATGCTGAAGGTGTCTGAAAAGTGCAGTTGCTAGAAAGGATGTTCAGCAATGGCGGGCAGGTTGAGCACCTACGTCAACAACAGATTCGCCAGCTAGCTAGAGCTCATAGCCGCAAGCGTTGTGGCTGTTCCAATTCACGGCCGTAGCCATCAGGTCTGGACAGAGAGTCGATTCTCAATAGCGATGCGCCGGCGATATCCAGCTAAAAGGCCGATCCAGACGGGAGGATGGCTTGCAAACCTCGATCGAAGCGTCAGCCTGACGATGAGGTGGAGGCAGCCGGCCACTGGGAGGGCCTCAAGAGCCAGCAGCAGGCACCAAAAGTTCATCTAGGGGCAAATGGCCTGAAGGCAGTACAGCAGCGGACACTGGCACTGGTCAGTAAGGGCTGGCGGGGTGCTGCCGTCTGAGAAAACACCGCAAATGCGGCATGGATTTCAGGGATTACAGCGTAATGCTGACTGGTCTGCGCGCCACCGAACCCCACATAGCCTGAAGCAACGCCTCGACAGGCTGCCCACAACAACCTGAGCGAAAATTTTAAAGCCACTTCCGAAGAAGGAGTATTGACCTCAAAATTACTTAGTCGTAAACTAGTTTTAGAATTAGTCAAGAGTAACCATATTGGCTGCGCCCTTGAGAGGCCGCATTACAGTATAGCCAATGCTTCCATTCACCTTCCCTGACACGTATATCTCGGCAGTACACGCCCTGCCACTAGCAATTTTTAGAGGCAGTTCAAGCGGCTCCTTCAATCTTCCATCTTCCACGGGCTGATCGGATCTCAGCGCATTAAGCTTCCAGAGCGCAATGACAGAGCTGATAACCTTATCATTATTACATTGTGGCAGGTCTAGCCTAGAGGTAATAACCAATGCGCTAGCCGATAGACCTATTAACATGCCAGACAAAGCGTATTTAAGCACCGATATTTTTTTCATGTCGCTTCTCCACTGACACCCGGCAAAACAAATGTTGCAAAGAAAGTGTCACCTACTCTGTATTTATCAGAAGGAGTGCTTGTCACAACAAAATCTAATCTCAATCTTGTGCTTTTGGGCTTCCCATGCACCACCTCTCCGCTTGTCCTAGCTTCCATGGGCGTGCTGTAATCGTCGCTATAAATAAATTTCCCAGAATGATTAGTAATCGTGCCAGTTACTGTAATTTCGTCGTTGCCATTCTTAATAAGAAATGAATACTGAGCTGTGCCATTTGATTCTCCAAGCCTACTGAATCCAACAAGCCTGCCCTTGCCATCCAAAGTTGATATTACCAAGGGCACATCATTGAAATACATAGCATTTCGCTCTGCCTCCTCTCGGAACTGTCTCTGGATAGATTCTTCTTTCTCTTTCGCGATGGCAATATTGCGTCGGTCTCTAGAAAGGTCAAATACAATTACTGTAAGTTGCTGAGCCAATATTTTTTCTGCTTTTTCCCTCTCAGCGAGTCTTGCCAAACAGATTGTGCTTGAAATGCTAAGAAAGGCTACCGAGCAAAAGAGAAAAAGAGTTGATAAATTTTGCCTCTTGATGAATTCTAAGGACCGAATGCGTGCAGAAAACAGTTTAGTCATAATAAACAGGCAGCAGAGTTGCGGGCTTAACAGCTTGCAGTGCTCCCTCCTTTTTTAATAAGTGAAGCGTTCCATGACACGTTAGTCCTGTGCCACCAATCCTTTCTTGCGGAGTAGAACTTATAATCTTGTATCCCTCCTGGTAAGGGTTTCCCGCAAGATTGCTGCACCGACTAGATTTCTCCTCGTCCGTATAATAACTCCCCTGCCAACTATTGTTCCACTCCCAGACGGCATAAGAACTCGTATCATTTTCAATCAATCTTTTCTTTGCGGTCTCAACAAGATCGGAGTCCTGCGTAGTTAGTTCAGATGATGGCAATGGTGATAGCAGCCCATATACAGAGGCATGATCATTATTTATGTTTGCCTCCTTTGCCAATTCCGACGAGAATTCGACATCTCCTGCCTTTTTGCGAAGAAACGGAATACTGCTTAGCCTTTTGTCCAAATATGAATTTCCAGGACCTTGCATGACAGAGCTCATAATCTTTCTCCAGTCCCCAATCCGTTTGCATTGAAGTATTGTTGTTTCGCTGCCATTCTTAATATTCATTTTGCCAGTGTTTCCATCCAAAACGAGGGACTGCTTTAATCGTCCGCCTTCACCATTGTCGGCAGTCCCGCTAATAGCAAAGCCCCCTTCATCGGTAACCTCATGGGAATAGCTGTCACTGAGTACCCATCCTGACGGAAGTTTTTGGAGAGGGTCTTTGGTGTTGAGTATGGTTGAGCTCCTGGATTCATCTGAGCCGCCAATCCCGATAGTGTCGGCCGGTGCTTGGATAATATATTCATACGGCTTAAAAACATATTCCTTCTTGGAGCTGGGTTCTTTATCGCATTTCCAGGTTGTGACCTCGCCGACTGCGAATTGGCTTATGTCCGTACTACATCCTGAGGTTGCGCTTGCAACTAAAATAGCGACTAACGCGGATAGATTTTTGCTTTTTTGATTCATGACAAAATATAAGCCCCTCACAATTTACACCATATACTGGTCCGACTCAGAGGTCCCAAGCGTTTATTCGCGACTTAACTTCGGGAGCGAGGTCGACTCACGTTTCTGGACAGTGCCCGCCGATGACCCATATGGGCGCTAGCTACCCGGCTCGCCTTCCTTGAGCACGACAGTGAACCGATGTCCTGGGAGCAGTTCTTTGGCAGCCTGGAGGGCCTCGGCCTTATCAGCAGCGAAGTCCGGCGTCACCGCGATGCCCTCGGGCAGGTCAGCGATTACGTCGAATAGCGGGACCAATGCCGTCAGAGCGGTACTTGAGCTGCCATGCTGCAGGAACAGGGTTGCATATTGATCAACCATGCAAGCCGCTGCACTTCTTGCCAGGTCGGCTTTGCTCGCAATGATGATCGATATCCCGCCACCCCTGCTGGGTGTTGAGCTGCCAGCCGTGGTTGTAGCTCTTGAGCCCGCCGATATCGAGAAGGCTTCTGTTGATTCTTTGATCGCTGCCCTACCTACCCCCAGCATCGACAAGATATGGGTCAAGGTGCGTCACCCCATCAGCGTTGAAGAGCTATCCAGCAGCCTCAGACTTGATAAAGATCTCATCGCCAAGCTCAACGACGTCAACGAAGACCACCATTTTCGTCCAGATGATTGGCTTGTTGTTCCCAGTCAGCAATTGAGGCAGATAAAGCAGCTTGCAGCGATCGATACCAGCGATCTGCGTCGCACACCTCCTCTTCAGTCCTTTGCTCCTGTGGAGGAACGTGCTGTTGTGCGCTTTGGGGACACGGTCGTAAAGATTGCTCAGCGCTATGGATTGACCCTGCAGGAACTGCTGCGTCTCAATCCTGGCCTCGAAACCGCACGCCTTGTCGTCGGTTCCCAAGTACGGCTTGCGCAGGCTTCATCCGGCCGCACCCGCATGGTGCTGGGGCTCAAGCCAACCACTAGTGGCGGTATCAGCTGGCCCGAACTGCCTGAATATCGAAGTACCGGTAGTGGAGTAAGTACAATTGGATTAGTTGGGCCATTCAAGAGAAACCCCTCTGCATTTGCACGTTTTTTAAACAGTAAGCCAAGAATCTGGGAGGATCCCTCGCTCAGAACATATTTCTACGACCTATACAGTTGTTACTCATATCCGGCCGACAATTCAAATGCCATGCCTCCAAGCTATCGATGCGATGGTGGATATGTTAGTTATTCTGATAATCTTGGACCACGCCGATGCAGGCTTGATTATGTTTCATGGTCCTGGAGCAAAGGCCAATCTTTTAAAGCTTTGGGATGCAGGTAGTCAAGTATTCAAATGCCACTCTTCCAATGCTGTTGGATGGCATCGGAAAGTCACTTCTCGTGTTCCTTGTTTAACTCTTTCGTCACACCCTCTGCTAGTCGATCTTAAGTCGGGGGCCATAGGGATAGACTGCAGTGATCACTCATATCTATTGCCTCTGCAGCACTTGCATTAGCCTCAGTCACGGCCCTTGTCCACTGTGGTGTCCTTGATGCGAGCGGCTATCATGGTGGGCCAGTCTTAGCAGTCTTCACCAACGGTCTGCTAAATCCAGCTTCGTCACGACGATTGCGGTCGGCATAGTCACAATAGCGTAACTCTGCTTGCAGCTGCACGCCTAGGCGCTAGGACTGACAAGCAAAAGCACTTGCCCTTCTCATGCAAACAGAATTGCTAACCACCTTTCTTTTGTTGTTTCTACCTTTGGTATGCGGCATGCTGACCGGCATGGTCGCTCACCAGAAAGGCCATGCGTATTGGGTCTGGCTCGGGATAGGAATACTGACTGGTCCGCTGGGATTGATTGCCTCGGCGGGTCTACCAGATCGACATCTGCGGCGCCTTCTGGGTGAGAAGCTGTGACCGATACGTCTATGCCTGCTAGGTGCTCTGCTGGCAAAGCCCTGCGGTGATTGCCTGGCGGGTCAAGTGCCGGGTTCTCCTTCCTTGAGCACTAGCGTGACCCGACAGTCTTGGAACAGCTGGCAGCCTTGTGGTCATGGTTCCTTGGGCTAAGCTGCTAGATATAATTGTTGCTCAGGTAATGACTGGTGCCTCCTGGCAGCAATAGCCACCACGGCAAGATTTAGCTATTTTAAATGAACTAGATTTTTGTAGAATGGATTACTCACTCATTACATCCATTTTACTCATCACATCATCGGCTCAAGCCGAAACCTTGACATGTTCACCAGTGGGATCACTGCGCTGCCAATTAGAAGCTCTTGATCGCCTGGGAGCCAGACAAGTACCGACCAATTCTACACGGGAAGCGAAGGCGAAAATAGACCCAAGGCGTTCGAGTCAACCCTCAAGAGTATACGCAATAACTGCCGAACGAAGAGCATTCCTAAACCTAATTCGATATTTGGTATTGACTTGGGATGAAGGCAATGATTCTGGCTATCTTGCGCAGGGCATAGCCCAGGCAGAAGCCATTGGCGCATATCAAATTAACACAAAAGCATACGAGCAAGCTCTTCTCGATCTTTGGGGCTCCAAGCGCAACAAACAAAATGAATCCGTTGCACCAGTGGTACAGGATCAGGTTGCGCTTTATCTTGTGGATAAGAGTGGCGCGCTAACTCAGATCGATAAAGCTTTTGCAGGCGAAGAAGAAATGAACGCCGCAATTGCCGCTGTAGCCAGCCTGTTCCCGGTCCAAGCAAGCAAAGTCAATAAAGCAAAAACTACTTTAGCTGGAGTTAGTGCATTTTCTTTCTATTCAACTAATATCTCCGGTCTGAAACTCAGTAGTGAGCTTGTAACTACTGTCCATTTCGGCGACACGGTCGTAAAGATTGCTCAGCACTACGGCTTAACCCTGCAAGAGCTGCTACGTCTCAATCCTGGTATGGAAACTGCACGGCTTGTGGTGGGAAGCCAGGTCCGCCTTCGACAGGCGTCTTCGGAGCGCACTCGCATTGCTCCTCACCAGCCACTTTCTGAGCCACTGCGTCCAGAGCTGCCGTCCAGACCACCCGCCCGTTTTGATGCCTCTCTAGATGAACTGGTGCATGATGGGGTGGTGAGTCCGGTGGAGCGAGCGCGGATCCGTTCGTTGTCTGACGAGAATCCCAGCGTGTCAGCTCATCAGCAGGCCTGCAGTGTCGGCGCCCTTTCCCAGCAGGAGTGCAGCAGCGGATTGGTGGTGCGCTGGCGAGGTAGCAGCACTATTAGTGGTCCTGCAATTAAACCGTTAAGTCCAAACGAGCAAGCCCTACTTAATCGCATTCGATCTAATAGCTACACGCCACAATGGCGTACCTATGGGCAGTGCAAATACGACTGGGCCGGGTGGAGACTGAACTCAAATGGCACACGGACTACCGCAGCTGAATGTGGGGGCTCTGCAACGCGCTTGACGGTAGGGGTGAGCTGTGATCGCCTCTTGGTTGCTGGATACACAACTTCATCGGGGTGGAGCAAGTGGAAAGAGCCTGCTGGGCCGGGAAATAAGTCACGACAAGGAGAAGATGAGATGGTGGCTGCGCTCTGTGCAAACGTCTGAGTGCCGTAAGTGTTCATTCTCTTCAATGTGATCTTCGGTGAGTTGGCTCTCAACTCCTGGTGGGCTTGGGCATGCCCCAGTCAGCAGAAGAAGTCTTGGGTCATTCGTTTGCATGAGTTTGAGTTGGATGTAAGGGTTTTTTAGGTTTTTGCTCCTGCTGCTGGCTGAGGTATCAAGCCGTAGCCTCAACCTCCGCTCACTCCAGCCGATTCGGCTTGAGCGTGCCAAACACCCGCTCACCAATCAGCGGCTGCACCAGAGCGCCGATGCCCCCTGAGCCATAGCTGGCACCGAACTCCAGCACGGTGAACAAGGTGTACTGGGCATAGGGATCGACACCCGCATCACCTGCGGCATTGAGCAGGGTTAGATCACCAAGCCAGATCAAGCCTTCACATGGAGCCACAACGGTTCTGCCAGCAGTGGAAACACGCCGGCCGTTCTGACTCCACTGCAGCTCCCTACTCAGCCAGATCGCACCAGGGTTGGGAGGCAGCCGGGTGGCACGGCAGATCATTCCTTGAAAGGTGAAGTCACCGGTATCAACACCAGGGCCGTTGTCTCTGGCGGTGATGTAACGGGAGCGCTCAAGAAAGCACTCGAGAACGTGGCTTGCCACCACAGCAGAGGTGGTGTCACCAGGGATGGCGTTTTCGCCCAGCAGCAGCCGGGCATTGGCAAACGGCTGCAAGGGGGTGGGACCCCACAGAGTTGTATTGCGCTGGTGCTTGCCACTGGTGAACTGGCGGGGGGAGATCATCAACCCCGCAGCAAGGCCGTGCCTCCAGCCATCCCTGGGGCAGCGACGCTGAATTGCATCCAGCTGCTCAAGCCCGGCAGGAGCAACAACAGCTGCTCGCTGTAGCGGCGGCGTTGATTTAGCAGCGCTGCGGCTGGAGAAGCAGAGTTGGCATAGACGGTCTCCCGGTCCTCCCGCAGCAACGCCGTGTCGTAGGCGATCACATCCGCCTTTTGCAGTGGTGCATCACCGGCGGCTGCCACCGAACCAGCGATTGGACCGGAGCGGCTTGTCCTCTCGATCGCCTGCTCCTGCTCAATACCTCCGGCCAGCAGGTGCTTGTCAATTAAGGCCACCGCATCCAGTAGGGCCCGGGCGCTGAGCACCCCGGCCGGGTGCTGACGCTCCAGATCGGCCATGGCACGGCCGATGGCATCGAGGCAAGGCACCGTCGCCGGTAGGGCCAGGGCCTGACGAATGGCTTCGTGGTCGCTCGGTTGCCAGGCGGGCGCACCAAAAGGTTTCCCCTGCAGTCCTGACTGCATCTGCGTCATGTCGTTGCCGGGGAAAGACCGGCTGTATCTCCCAGCCATTGCCGCAGGGCCTGCTCGCTGATGATTCCCCGCTCCTGCAGTTGCAGCATCTCGCTCACGGTTGGTTGGGGCTTGGGTGCTGGTGCAAGCGGGCTGATCTCAACCGTCAGGGCAGGGCCCTCCTGCACGGGTAGCGGTTCACCGGTGATGGCGCACCAGTGCTGCAGCAGAGAAGAGAACATCGAGGCCTTTTGTATCGCCTGGCTTTGCAGCAGGGCATAGGCCTGGGAGGCCGCCATCGAGATCTCCATCGCCGTGCGTGGTGCACCCTGGGCGGCAGCGGGGATCAAGGCATCACGGCGCATGCCTTGATCTAGCGATTCGAGCCAGGCCCGGTGCTCGGCTAATGAGCGAGCCTGGATCTCGACAAACTGAAAGCTGGCGCCCTCCGGTAGATCAATCACGGTGTTCGGTCCCAGCACCACCGGCTCACCAGCTGCGCTGGTTCCCATCGGGCCAGTAACGCCGGTTCGTACACCCACCGGTAAGGCGGTCCGATACAGCAGCTCCTGGTAGTCGCTCTGCCTGCAGAAATGGTTCAGGTACTGGTGCGCCAGCCCTAGGTGCGGCAGCTCCCCATTGCCAAAGGCAGAGCCGTGGCTCGCGTACCAGATGGCTGGCAGTGCGGTGAGGCCTAGGTACTGGCGTTGGTCGATCACCTGCCGCTTCCAACCTGACGGGGCCTGGCGATCTAGGACCAGCTCCTCTGTGGTGAGTTGCATGCCCACGCCGGGCTCCAGCGCCACCGTGCGGAGATGCCAGTGATCGGGAGAAATCCCTTGGCTAAAGCCACCTGGGGGTTCCAGGGAGGCATCAGGTGCTCCCACGGGGGAATTGGGCAACCGCTCCCGCCAGGTGATCGCATCAGGCAGGGCGTGGTTAGCCGGCAGGTGCCAGTTGAGAACGTCACTCCGCTCCAGCAGCAGCAAGCGGGGCAAGGAGCTCCGATCGCCATTGCGCAGGGCCTGCTGCCTATCGCCCTCGCTTGGCCAGCTATGGCCGGGGGGGATAACCCCGACCAAGGCCGCGCCGTCACGCAGCACCGCCAGATCAGCAGCTTCTAGGAATACCCCCAGATCGGTGCCGCATCCATCCACATCGCTGATCACCGCCTGCAGAGAGGCCGGCAGCGCGCGCCAGTGGCTGGAGGCCAGCATCCCGGCAAAGGTGCGCAGGGCATCACGGAAGAAGCCTGATGGCAGAGCTGCTTCTAACCGACGTTGATAGGCGCTTTCCGGTTCCCGTTCACCCCGGATCAGGTAGTGCTCCCTGCGGTCTGAGCCATTGGGGTCAGCCAGCAGGTGCCAGCAGTCGGCCACCAGTTGCAGGCGCGGCAGCAGGGCCGCCAGGGTTGGATGCAGGAGCCAGGGGATTGGACCAGTGGCCAGCGACAGCAAAAGAGATGAGCAGCTGCGGGCTATTGCCGGCGGGAGCAATTCACTATCAGCCAGGGGGGGGCTTGGGGAGGGGTGGCTGCCGTGATCGTGTAGCTGATTGAACAGGTGGTTATCGGGCTCGACCATTCAGCTTTTGAAGGAACAGGCAGAAGGGCACTTGCAGCGGCCTTGCCGCTTGCCGATGCGTAGCCACGCGGCTACAGTTGTCCTGTGGTCGAAGTTCGGCAGACAGAGCGGTTCGCTCAATGGCTCGAGGATCTGCGTGATCTCAGGGCTAGGGCGCGTGTGCAGGCCAGGATTGAGCGTCTCATTGGCGGCAATCCTGGTGACATCAAGCCTGTTGGGAGTGGCGTCTCTGAATTACGGATCAACTACGGCCCTGGATACAGGGTTTACTTCCAGCAGAAGGGCTCCACATTGATCATTCTCTTGGCCGGTGGCGACAAGGCATCTCAGCCAAGAGACATTGATGAAGCACTGTCGCTGGCTCGCCAGATCAAGGAGAACGGTTGATGGAGATCAAGACCCTGCCTTACGACGTCGCTGAGACACTCAGAACACCCGACGAAATGGCGGCCTACCTCGAGGCATGCATTGAAGAAGCTGATGGTGATGTGGCCTTCATTTCCAAGGCTCTTGGCGATATTGCCCGTGCCCAGGGCATGACACAAATTGCACGCCAGACAGGGCTCTCACGCGAAAGCCTGTATAAGGCGCTATCTGGTGATCGCAGCCCTAGTTTTGACACTGTGCTTAAGGTGATCGCTGCGCTTGGGTTAAAGCTCAGCGCCGGTGTTCAGGAGAAGGCTGAGGTGGCCTGAGTTCAACTATGACAGCCAGAGTCTGCGATGTTTGTTTGTTGAGCGGGGCCTTCGAAAGCACCACTCGAGTGGACAGTAATTGACAAATTCCGACTACATGCAGAAATCTTTGCCTGCCACCCACCGGCAGTATGGCAACCATATTTAAGTCTCGCCTAGCCTCAAGATGCCTAAGCAGACATGGTCAGCCGTTAAATCAGCGGTTATCAAGCTGAGCCACGACGACCTGCTCAGCCTTGTCGCCGATCTCTACCGACTCTCCAAGCCGAACCAGGCATTTCTCCACGCTCGCTACGCGGATGCGGAGGCTGCGATGGAGGATTGCAAGAAGATCATCTCCGATTGCCTGTATCCGGATATGCAGCGCGATCGCCCTCTGCAGGTCGCAAAAGCCAAAAAGTCTGTTGCCGATTTCTGCAAGGCGGTCGCTGAGCCAATGCGCCATGCCGAACTCATGGTGTTCTTCTTGGAGCAGGGCAATGCCTTCACTGTTGAATTCGGCGACATCGATGCAGGCTTCTACGACGCCTTGCTCGTCATGGCCAGCCGCGCTGTCCAGGCGATCTGCGTACTGCCAAAGGAAAAGCAGGAGGCCTACGGGGAACGGCTCGCCGAGGTCGTGCGCTCGTCTTCTTGTATCGGCTGGGGCTATCACGATGGACTCAAGCAGATCTACTCCGCTGCCTTTCCTGACCGGAATTGACGGCCACTCCGGGCAAGAGGACATCACTCAAAGGATTCATCCGTTTGGCTTAGCGCCATCGCCACCACCCGCACTGAGCAAGCCGCTGCAATCTCAGCCCAACGTTCTGGTGTTAGCCCCAACTGCTCGGGGATCTGATCTGCGGCTATGCCCTGCCGCAGCAACTTCTGCCCCCTGGCATGCAGCTCTCGCCAGCGGCCTGGAACTGAAATCAGAAAGCCCTTATCGCGCAGATAGTGGGTGATTTCGCCATTCACAAATGGCCTGGCATAAGCGATGAAATTGGAGCAGCTGCGGTTTACCCGCTGGCTGTCGTAGCGGCGCGACGCCTTGATCAGCCCGATCGCTGCCAGCTGCTCCAAGTCTTCTTTGGGGTGGCCGGTGCGGCGCGCGTAGTTAGCCGCTACCCGTGAGGCAAAGGGCAGGTGCTCGAGCACCAGCGCATCTGCAGCGGCATGGATCGAGCGCCGCGATTGCCTGCGGCAATGCTTTGGGTGCCGCTGGCTGCTGCCGCTCCCTAGTCCGCTTCCCTCTGACGGATTCGGCCGTGGCGCCCGTTGTTGATGGATTGCAATGGTGCCGCTCATGACGCAGATGCAGTGGAAGAAAAAGGCCTGCCTCTTGGTGGGCTCAGCGGGAGAAAAGCAGCGGCCTGGGAGTAGCCCTGCCGTTGCCCCGCCAGTGCTGGTTCTGCAGCCAGATCACGCCCTGACAAAAGGCATCCACCAAGTCGTCGTGGGCGGCATTGGGGAACCCCAGCAGCTCGGTAATCAACTCGTCATTGCCGCCCTGGCAGAAGCCCAGCTGCCCTGCCTCCAGCAGTGGTGCGACGGCATGGGCGCGGGACACCTTGCTGCCTACTGGCCGCACTGAAATCAGTCCAGGGATCTGACGCTGGAGCAGCTGACAGACCGCCGGGCCATTGGCGGCGTCTTCTATCAAGACTGCATCAGGGGTAAGGCCCTGCAGAGCCAGAGAGGCCAGGGTCTCGCTGAGGGCTTTGACGACACCGGGCAGATCGAGGCGCTGGTGGCGAGCCCAGAGCACTTCGATCAGGTGGGCGCTCGCTCCGGCACCCTCCTGAGTGGGTGGGGGTAGAGCAGGGATATTTGCGGCACTGCGGTGCAGCTGCTGTCCTTGAACTCTGGCTTCCGCCGCAGGATGGCGCTGCTGAGGCTCTGCCACCAGGCCCAGCAACACAAATGCGCAGTAGTCGTTCCCCTCTCCCCCCTTAAAGCTGAGATCGCAGCTGAGCACCAAGGGGGCATAGGCCTTCTGGCCCAGGCGACCTTGGTGCTGGCTGCTTGGGCGGCGTTGCGGCACTTGCCGCAACCACTGCCGCTGAAACAGCAAACCGCCGGCCGGAGATGGTCGCTGCTGGTAAAGGGCATTCCACCAGTAGCTGCCGGCGCGGATCTTGATCTGCTCAAGCTCAGCCAGGGGAAACCGCTCCGGGCAGAGGGGCTCACCGGGTTGGCGCCAGTCCGGCTCGAGCGTGCAGGTGGCCGGGAACTGCAGCTGCTGCTCGGGCGGCTCGGCAGTGGCCGGCAGGTTGAGCACCTGCCAGTGCTGCGGTGCGTCGCCGCTTTCCTGCTCCAGTAGCCAGCCGATCAGGTCGTCCTGATGCCAGCGGGTCAGCACCACCACCTGTGCTGCAGAGCCAGCCCCAGGCCTCTCTTGCTCCTGCTCCTGCCCTTCTCCCTGCCCAGCACTTGGGCCTTCATCTGCAACACCCCATCGCGTGGCCCCCCCTGGGGCCCCGGGTTCCGATCTAGTCAGCCAGACGGACTGGAACCACTCGATCAACTTCTGGCGCTGGCCGGCGGAGTTGGCATCTTCTGGGCCCTTGTAAGGGTCGTCGATGATTCCCAGCGCATAGCCCTTGCCGGTAAATGGTCCCCGCACGCCGGCGGCAATGCAGCCGCCACGCTCAGGGGAGAGCCAGTTGCCCACGGCGGTGGAGTCCTTGGAGAGGGCATGGCCGCAGGCCCGGTAGTAATGCCGTGCTTCCCGGCTGTGGGCGTAGGCCAGCTCGGCTGAATAGGAGGCAATGGCGCAGAAGCGACTCGGGTAGCGGCTCACCCAGTAGGCCGGGAAGAGTTTGGAGACCAGCAGTGATTTGCCCAGCCGCGGCGGACAGCAGACGATCAGGCGATTGAGCTGGCCATCGGCCACCCGCTGAAGCAGGGCAATCAACCGCTCGGCCCAGATGTGAAAGGCGTAGCCGGGGTAGGCCGCGGAGATGAAGTCGCGGAAGCTGCGCGGTGCTGTTTTGGTCGCCTCCATGGCTGGGGCGCGGTAACCCAGCACGCCGGCATCGCGCCAGGGATCGCCATGGTCCGTGGAACCCAGCAGGCCACCGACCAAAGCTGCGCCCTGGCGATCAGAAAGGGATGCCGCCGTAAGAGAAGAGGGCATCAGGCGGCAGCCGTTGGTTTGACCGGGGCGCGGAGCATGCCAGTGATTTCCGCCAGCACCCGATGGGCGCCCACCGAGGCGGAGAACTGCTCGGCGTCGGCAGCACGACGAGCCACGTCCTGTAATGCGTAGATGGCTTCTGCCTGATGGACCAGCCGGTCTTCCACCAGCTCCTCCACCATGCGAGAGCGGGCCACCCGCAGGTACTTCTTGAGGGTCGTGTAGGAGGTCATCTCCCACAGCAGCGCTGCTTGGTCGCGGATCATCAGCGCGGGTTGGCGCTGCGTCAGCCATAGCTGGAGCGTGGCGATGCGCTGCTCCACCTCAGAGCGGCTGGGGCGTGGCGAGACGCTCTGCTGCGGAAAGCGCTTGCTGACACCAACAGCGGACGGATTGCGTTTGCTGCGTCCCCTGCCTTTGTGCCCCGGCGGCGGCTCGGGCCAGATGGGGTTGCCGTCTGCGTCCTCCAGGGGAGCGGAATTGCGCAACACCTCGATCGCTGGGTCTTCTGGTGTGATCTCGCCAAGTGCCGCCATCAGCGCCAGACGCACTTGCTGGCGTGGATCAGCAGTCGGTTGCGCGGGGTTCGTAGTAGTTTCCTGAACTAACGAACCCTAGGGTACACAGGAAATGCAGTAGGGGTTAGCAGTACTGCATTGGGAAGGTGTTGACTGTGCGAAAGGATGGCATGGCCTAACACGTATCAGTAGCGTTCACTAATGGATTGTCCTCGGCTGTCGCTTCCACGCGTCGCGGGCCGAACCCTTATTAAAGAGTTGGTTTTTTGTTGACAGCAATGCAAAATAGTGCTACAAACAAGAAAGATTTTTTCACTGAATGAAAAAATCAAATTTAGTTGTTGCCGCCTCGCGAATCCTTATTGGCGCAAATATTTTCATGGGTATTTTATATGCCCCCTCTCACGCACAGTCCAAGAAGGCAACACCTGTAATCAAGAACTCTTTTGTAGTTGTTGATTCGTGTCCGAGCGCAGCGCAATCACAATCAAGTGGACAATATGCACCATGCACTTATTTTTATGACAGCATAACAGCAATGACCAAAGAAAAGTATGGAGACAAACAAAAACCTTGGTTTAAAGTTAAAGCAGGTGTCGCCAAGTATGCCGAGAAGGAAGGATATGCCCCTCCCAATGGAGGAATGACTTTCATTAATACACTTTCTGGCAATGCTATTATCAAGGATTTTGCAGATAGTATTAATTCGTCGTCCAAGTCGCTGGGAATTAATTATGTAGTGTCATTTTATCTGCTTCGTTCAGATGTCAAGTTTGATTCTTCCTATAATGTTGGTTTCATGGGTTTTGGAGGCGGCTCTAAAGTCAAATGGACCCCCATCTTTGAGCTCCAATATAAAATAACTAATTCGACCAACGGGAAAATAGTTGATCAAGGTGTATTGACGGGTGATAAAATAGTCGCAGAAGACAAGGACACCTTTAATGCATTTAGTTTTTCGGGAGTAGCCAAAGGTGGATCAGATACTGATACAACCAAACTGCAAATGGCAATTGCTGATAGCGCAGCAAAGCAACTTCTTGAGAAATATGAAGCCATTACTGCAGCACCTAAAAAATAGTCTTTGTCGTGATCCCAAAGACAATGTTTAAATTTCTTTTTAGATCATCAACATTTTTGAGTTTACTATTGGTTTTAAACCCGATCCCAGCATATTCACAGTGGTGGGAAAGAGGTAGAGGTTTTCAGGACTCCTCACTCTATGCAAGGACCTATTGCTATGGTAGAGGAGATAAACTGTCACACGATGAAGCGCTATACGTTGCTTTTATGATCGACAAGCTTGACCATTTAAATGAAAAAGAAAAGAAGGAAAGAAGAAAGAAAATCGCGTCTATTATTTTGCAATATATAGCAGGTAACGAGGAATATGCCGGATGTAGAAAAGCTCATACTGCAGAACTCATCCAAAGTTCTCGTTAATCGCCCCTATTAGCAATAATGAGTTCCGGAAGTAGCGATAAGGGCAGGCTTTTGTCTTTGTAAGATTCACCATTTGCCTCCACACCTTCAGATTTTAAAATTTCGTATATTGACCTCCTTTCTCCCATCTCAAGAGCTGTAATTGCGGGCAGCTCCCACATCATTCGATTGACTGGCTGCTGGTTCTTAAATCTAAAGTCAATTGCAACTTTGTTCCCGCCGTCTGAATACCCAATAAGTATGAAATAAAAGTCTGTATTGTACCCAAGCTTGTTTCCTGCAGTACCTCCGAGCACGCCTCCAGCTATTATACCGGCCGGGCACAAGATAATAGTCCAGCAAGTTGCAATCGCTCCAGCAACGGCGCCAGCAACTGCACCACCACCGGCTCCAGCAGTAGCAACAGCTTTGTCATATTCTTGCGTGCCACCTCTCAGCCAAACAACAACCCTATGACTTGGTATCAACCCTTTTGGCGTAGTTATTTTGTCAGGTGCTATTTTAATAACGCAATCATTGTTGCCACAAATAGCATGGTATTCAGCCGCGTAGGTGCTGGAGAAGAAAAAAGGAGTTGCAATTAATACATTCGCTATTAGCCTTATCGGTTGATGCAGTTTTCTGTTCACATTCTATGAGGAAGGGGATGAATTTATTTTTACATGCCTGCTGAGTACTTCCAAATTCCCTCACGGTAAGACATGGATCTCTGTATCCCAGGTTCCTTGAAAACTAAAGCATAAGAAAAACCAATTCCATCGGGACCTAAGGGCCAGCGGAGGTGCTGAAGCAGCATCCGCCACCCCACTGCAAGAAAAGTTGATGCCCCCTCCCTCCCGACCACTTTTCACCTGGGGGCTCTGTCCGACGACAATCTGTTTGAGGGGTCGCGCCAAACAGGTTGACCGCTCTGGAGGGGTTCAGCTGAATCCGGTTGCCATGCGCAGGGCACCGGGCCATGCCTGCTCCTCTCACCGTTCAACAGATTGCGCTGTACATGTCCAAACGACGAGCCGGCAACCGCCAGGAGGTGGCGGCTGCGGCGGCGGGAATTTCGGTTAGCAGTGCTCACCGGATTGATTCAGGCCGCCTGCAACCCAAAGCCGCTAAACCCCGTGGACGGCGGCGTCCAGACCCGCTGGCCGAGGTCTGGGATCCACTGCTACTCCCGCTGCTGGAGCGCCATCCGGACCTGACACCAACCACCCTGCTGGAACACCTGCAGGAGCAAAAGCCAGATCAGGACTGGAGTTCGCTCAAACGCACCCTGCAAAGGCGGGTGCAGCACTGGAAGGCCCTCCATGGCCCGGCGCCTCAGGTGATGTTCCCGCTGGCCTACCAGCCCGGAGAGATCGGCTTCTGCGATTTCACCAAGGTCAAACGAGTGGAGATCACCCTGCGGGGCGAACCGTTTCCGCACCTGCTGTTCCACTACCGGCTGGCCTGGAGCGGTTGGGCTTACGGCCAGGTGATCCATGGCGGTGAGAGCTTTGTCGCACTCTCAGAAGGACTCCAGAACGCCCTGGCCGCCTGCGGTGGTGTGCCACGGGAGCTGCGCACCGATCGGCTCTCGGCTGCCAGCCGCAACCGGAACGGCAGCTATGCCCTCGACATCACCCCGCGCTACCAGGCGCTCTGTACCCATTACGGGCTTTCTCCCAGCCGTAACAACCGCGGTGTGGCTCACGAGAACGGCATCGTTGAGGCACCGCACGGCCATGTGAAACGGCGGCTGGAGCAGAAGCTGATCCTGCGCGGCAGCTGCGATTTCGACGAGCCTGCTGAATACGGCGAGCTGCTGGCCGAGGTGTTCAGTGCCCTCAATGCTCCGCGCCAGCGGCGCCACGAGCAGGAACTCGAACGGTTGGCACCACTGCCAGCTTTTCGCTTTGCCGACTACGAGCTGCTCACTGTGCGGGTGAGGAGCACCAGCACGATCGAGGTGCGGCAGGTTGTCTACTCGGTGCCGCCCACCCTGATTGGCCGTCAGGCCACGGTGAGGCTGCACCATGACCGGCTGATCGTCTATCTGGGCAGCGACTGGGTTTGCCAGCTGCCCCGCGCCTATGGAAGCGGCAGTCATGGCCCGAGGGCCTGGTGCATCGATCTGGAGCACCTGATCGATGGCCTGCGCGCCAAGCCCAGGGCCCTTCTCCATTGCCGCTACCAGCGCCACCTCTTCCCTGATCAGCGCTGGTGGAACTTCTGGCAGCAGCTCCTGGCTGGCGGTGACCGCGACGCCGCAGCCCGCTTGATGGTCGAGGCGCTGTACGTGGCCGTGCGGGTGGCCTCATTTGAGCTCGTGCTCGCTTTTCTGCAGCAAGCCCAGCAGCGCCATGCCCTGTCGCTCTCGCTCCTGCAACAGCGCTTCCGGGTACCGCCGCGCCGCAGTGCCCTGGCTGATCCCGTTATTTCCCAACACCTACTTGCCTCCTATGACCACCTCCTCCCCGGTGCCCCGCTCACAGGCGGTGGAAGCAGCCTTGCCGCTGCTGCTCAAGCAGCTGAAACTCGCCCGCTTTCGCAGCCAATGGCAGCCGCTCTCCCAGCAGGCTGAGGCCGAGGGTTGGAGCCCTGGCCAGTTCCTCTATGCCCTCTGTGAGCAGGAGGTCGATCACCGCCTGATCGCCCGACGCCAACGGCTGCTGCGCGATGCCCATCTCCCTTGGCAGAAGGGCCTTGATGGCTTTGATCACCAGCACCTTGAGCCCAAGCACTGGCAGGAGCTGCAGGTGCTTTCCCGCAGCCACACCTGGCTGCTGCAGGCCGAGAACCTGCTGTTGTTTGGCCCCAGCGGCGTTGGCAAAACCCACCTGGCCATTGCCATCACGATGGCAATGATCGAGCAAGACCAGGCCTGCCGCTTCTTCTCCGCCACGGCCCTGGTGCAGCTGCTGCAGAAGGCCAAGGCCAGTTTTGAGCTGCCGGCCCTGATCCAAAAGTTGGATCGCTATGCCTTGCTGGTGATCGACGACATCAGCTACGTGCGACGCAGCGAGTTGGAGACCTCGGTGCTGTTTGAGCTGATCTGCCACCGCTACGAGCGCAAATCACTGCTGGTGACCTCCAACCAGCCGTTCCGGGAGTGGGACGAGATCTTCCCGAGTGGATCGATGACCGTGGCAGCGGTGGACCGGCTGGTGCACCACTGTCACATCGTGGGCATCAAAGGCGAGAGCTACAGGCAAAAAGCAGCAGCTGCAAGGGTTTCCAGCGATCAGATAGACCCGCCTACGTAATTGACGCGGGCGCCATAGCCGTCACGATCAACGGCAGCACCACCCAATCGCACCAGAACCAATGCGGCGACACGAAAACTGGGCCACCAGCCTTGAGATTGACGCCGGAACCACAACTTGATTGACGCGTCGCGAAAGCCATGGTCACGATCAAGGTCCCAACTGCAATCTCAGGAATCAGCAGAGCTCAAAACAAACGCTTCTACCGGTCAACCAGATTGACGCCACCCATCAACCTGATTGACACGGGACAGGGCTCGATGCCGCAGAGCAATACGTAGTTACAGCGAGGCCTTCAAGGCTGATGTCAGGAGGCGTATGAGCACACCGCACCGCCAGAGCGTGGCCCAGATCTCAGCAGAGCTGGGCATTCACGTGCTCACCCGCTGCAACTTGAGGAAGGCCTGGCGGTTGCAGGGAGAGGTGGTGGCGGCATCCGAGAAGAATCCAGAGGGCTGAGATTCCAATCCTCAGGCGCCCTGCTGGACTTGGCTGGAAATCACGGTGCCGTCAATAACCGGCACCTGGCGGGGCACGTCGGCTTCAATCCAGCTGAGGCAGGTGACGTTGTCCAGGATTCCGGAGACCTCACTAACCAGCTCCGACTCATCCATATCCGACGACCCGGAGGCGACCCATTGGCCCAGGCGATCCACCATCACGGCGATGCGCACTCGCACAGTCTCCAGTGACTCGGTGTTGGCAGTTGCCAGTGGCTGGAGGTTGCTGCTTGTCATGGTGCTGGAAAGGGCAGTGGGGTATGGGGCTCTGGTGCAGTTGCTCAGCTACGGCCGTACCGGCGGCCGATGAGGCCACGCATCTGGCTGCGTGGGTCATCCAGTAAACGTTCCGCGGCACGTTGCTTGCCGTATAGCCAGGCACTGGTGGATTGACCAGGCCTGGGGCCATTGCGAGGCAGCCGGGTAACTCGCATGCCGTCGAGCTCGGGTGTGGGGTTTGGGTTCTGTTGTTCGCCCATGGCTTGGGATAAGGGGTATCAGTGCCTGGTTGCTGGCTGATGGAGTGCCGCTTGCGCGTGGGGATAGAGACGAGCAGGCAGGGCTTTGCTCATGGGTACGGTTCCAGCGGGATGACGGGAAAAGGCAGGGCAGCGATCTGTTCAGCGCTGCAGCGGCGCTGCCATTGTTTGGCCTCCGCCACCCAACGGAAGCCCGCCGCCCTGGCCTCCTCGCGGCGGGAGTAGGTCAGATCAGCCGCTACCCGTTGACGGGGCTGCAGGCCTTCTGCCAGGTGCTGCTCCAGCAGGGGGTCGCGTTCCAGCACCTGGGCCAGGTAGATGCAGTCGGTCAATGCCCGGTGAGCGGCCCACACCGGAATCCCGTGGGCCAACGCCAGGGTCATCAGCAAGGGGTTTGGCCGCAAGCCCTCCCAACTGATGCCCTCGCAGGTACAGATCCACTGGCTTGGGTGCTCCACGCCCATGCGCTGTAGCCAGGGTTCAAGCCAGGACCGATCAAAAGCGGCGTTGTGACAGACCACCGCATCGGCTACAGCGAGCATCGCCAGGAAAAGGCCTTGGGCTTGCTGCTGCGGTTGGCCCACCTGTGTGAGCTGGGGGTCGATGCCGTTCACCGAGACCGCGTCATTGGCGGAGACCGGCAGCAAAAAGGAGAGCTGCTGCAATACCGCCCGGTGCGGCACTGAGAACAGCACCGCCCCCACCTCGCAGAGCTCATCGGCGGGGGGATCAAGGCCCGTGGTTTCGGTGTCGAGGAGTAGCAGGCGCCTGGGCAGGTTCATGGTTCAGCGGCGACCGGGCCAGCCGGCCTCCAGGGTGTGGAGCAGGGTCTCGAGTAGCGCTCCGGCGTCATCACTGGGGTCGAGCGACTGGCGGATCACCCGCAGGGGCTCAGTTACCAGCCGGCCGCGGTGGTGCCGGCCGGACCAGAACTCCCGCTCAAAGGCCTCCATGCAGCGCTGGGCCAGGGCTGCCTCAGGCAGGGTGCCAGGGGGGCTGGCGGGGAGCTCAGAAGGGAAGGTCGCCATGGTCGTCGGCAGGGTTCGGGGCCTGGAGATGGGCTTGCTGTGGCATGGCGCCAGCGGCAGGGGGCCGGGCGCTGTTCAGATCGGCCGGATCACGCAGCTGGATGGTGCGGTAGTTGGTTCCACTACGGCTGCTGTTGTGGTACTCGAAGGCCAGCAGTCGCACCACGTGCTGCTGCTTGTAGTCGTCGTATTCACCGGCCTGACCAAGCAACCATTCGGCCAGGGCGTGGAGATCCGAGAGCGGAATCACCAGGCTGCCGGAAGCGGCATAGGCCTTGCCCGGTTTTGGCGGGAACAGGGTCACCGTGAGCTTGGGGAGTGCCATCGTCAGCTGACCAGTGGTATGGAGAGCTGGCCCTCGTCTTCTCCATGGAGGCGCAGAGCATCGGCATCAAATAGGTAGGCCGTGCTGGTGGCCTGCTCCGGTGGTTTGGCCAAAACCTGATCGCTGATCAGCATCTGCCCGAGGTAGTCGGGGTTGGGCCTGACCCGGATCTTGAGGGTGATTTCGCCGGGCTTCTCGGTGTCGCGGCAGGCGAGCAGCACAGCGGCTAGGGCCTCGGTCAGCTGCTGGTGCAGCTGGCCTTGCCGGTGTTGCAGCAACCAGCCGGCGGCACCGGCCGGATGGCGCAGCACCTGCCGCAGCCATTCAGCATCAAGGAGGCCAGGGGAGCCAATAGCAGCACCGGCTGTGGCTGCGTCTGTGGCTGTGGTGGAGGTGTGATTGAGCAGCTCCATCGAGTCAGGAAGAGAGGTGGAAGCCATGGGGGGAAAGCAGCAGTGCAGAGCGGCGCGGATCAGACGGCTACGGCGGCGAGCTGGGCCACTTGCTGGCGAATGAAGACGGCGTGGTCCCAGGTGCGGATGTAGTCGGAGACCAGGGCAGTTACCGGCAGCTGGAACTGGTCCCGGAAGGCCGTCACCAGCTGGGGAATGGTCTCGGTGGGCAGAGAGCGGATCTGGGCGATCAACTGCTGCACCTCAGCTGCGGTGAGCGGATTGGCGCCGTCCTGGTGTTCACCCTGCGCCTGTTCAGTGGCTGCGGTCTGCGCCGTGGCCACCTGCTCAGCGGTATCAGCCGGGTTTGCGGAGGCAGCGGGGACCGCGTCTGGTGCCAGGGCCGGCAGAGCAAACCCGTCTTGAGCATCTGCCTTTGGGGCTACCGCCGCAGCCACCGCTGGCGCCGGGGTAGGCGCCGGTCTGGGCGTATGGCTGGCAGCCGCGCCCTGGTCCTGCCCATGGGCCGGCATCGCAGCTTGAGTGCTGCGGCCGCGGGTCGTGCGGCTGCGGCTAGTGGTGCGCGGTGCGGTGCTGGCAGCTGTCGCAGCGTTCGGTCCGCTATCCGCAGCTGGCTTCTGCATGGTCGGCATAGACGATTGCTGCAGGGGCTGGGAACCAAGCTCGTGGCGCCCCTCGCCACCGTCGTTGTCCTCCGCCGCCAGACAAAGCAGCGCCAAAATCTGATAACGGCGCAGGTAGGTGATCGTGCCGCCTAAGGCGTGCAGTGGATTGGTGGTGGTGCCCAGCTGGCCCAGCAGCGTGTAGAGCCCCCTGAGCTGGTCGTCCAGGCGCAGGCCGGGCTGGCGCGGCGCTGGCGACAGCTCTGCTTGTGCTTCTGGATTGCGCGGCGGCAGCACCGGTGGCATGGCACCGACCGCCGCCAGCGGTAGATCCAACGGGAAGTGCTGCAGCACCTGACTGCGCAGCGCATGCACCCACTCCAGCAGCCCCTCCAGGGTGGGTATCGGGCAGCTGGAGCTGAGCCGCTCACCGCTGGGGGCGTGGCTCAGGGTGGTGTGGAGCAGGCAGGAGCCCTCGGCGCCCGGCTCCAGCGTCTGGGTCAGCACCAGGCCCTGATCCAGCAGGGAGGGGGTGATGGTCTCCAGCACGGTGCGCAGATCCGCGAAGGCGCCG
>Ga0247835_1001631_pt1 | contig 26764 bp, 21 predicted proteins | sample LaCtaG_3_FD_189912 | JGI IMG/M metagenome (GOLD analysis project Ga0247835, IMG submission 189912) | Freshwater microbial communities from meromictic Lake La Cruz, Castile-La Mancha, Spain - LaCruzMarch2015_13.5m | ecosystem: Environmental > Aquatic > Freshwater > Lake | place: Spain: Castile-La... | reverse complement strand
GACTGCACTCAGAGCTGAACTACCAAACACCCGTCGAATGCGAGGACAACTATTACAATTCACAACAAGCGAGGACTCCAACCGGTGCCCTCGTAAAACACTAGGAACAAAACCCAGGGCGATTCACAGGGCGAAATCCCCCACGATCCCAAAAGCGCAATCGACGTCCAACTCCCTCAAACGGGCAGAAAGGTGACGGGCAATTGTTGTCTCATTTGTCATGGGGTGTGTCTACCAGATTCACGTGTTGAACTGGCATGACCCCTTTCGGCGGTGACTCGTGATCTGCGATTCTTAATTCATCCTGCGCGATGTGTGGGTCGACGGATCGTGATGATGGTTGCGTCCAAATTCGCTTCAGTTTGAAGAACGACATCTTCAACGAATTGCACCACCGGTCTGATCATGACGGATTGAGGAATTGCAACGACGATTTCATCGTATTCTGCATCGACAAATGAGCGCAGTGTGATTGTCTGGTTACCGGCATCAAAGACAAGGGACTCGAGGTACCTGATGATCTCCTCGGGGAGTTGATCTTGTCGCACGAGGGCAGTGACGGTCTCGGCATCGATGATTGCGCCGACTTTTACAGATGCGCGAATCAGTCTGTTAGCAAGCACTCCAAATGCTCCATCCACCTCAGGGGCGAGGCCGAGGGCAACTCTGATTGCTGCGCTTTCTGCGGTGGCTCGTGCACGGACCTCACGATCATCTGGTTGAAGAGTCTGATCGGCAATGCCCTCGAGGAGTTCACGCGCGCTGGTTCCAACATTTGACCAGCCACGGGCGATTGCTGCTTGGTGTTCAAGACGTGCTTGCTCTTGAACGAACGACGCCCAAGCAAGCAGAGATGCAGTGCGCTGAGCTTCGAAACGAAGATCGATCCATGTCATGACAATGATGAGGACACCGAGGTACACGACCTGAATTCCCGCAGTTAGTGCGGATTCAACTCGGCAATCATCAGGCATACGTACCGTGATAAACGCCAGCGCGATCGTAGCTAGGACGAAAATCAGGACACGGGGGTACAGGGAATTGTTTGCTATAAGAAGGAGCACCAGTGCGCCACCGGATGCACCAGCTATGAGTGCCTGGATGGCCGGTGTTGCCGCGCACGTGAGGGAGTTGGTACTTGCTGCGATAAGCGGTCCTGCAAGTAATGCGATGGCAAGCCAGTTTAACCAGGGACGAGCTTTCGTGTTCCACGCCAGAGCGAGGCCCAAGACCGCTGCAATATAGGCAAGATTTGCTGCGGCAAGGATTCCCGGATTAGGCAGTTCACTAATGACCGGAACCAAGATGGCAAGCATGAACAGATTTGTTCCAGCGGCACCGAGTCTCCCGATTGTGGATGCATCCGCCGCACCAAGGATGGGGAAGGTGGGAATGTCCACACCACGATCAAGTTGAACCGGTGCGGTCACAATTACGGTAGTTCCACCCTGAGGGTTTCGCTGGAGTTGGGCAGTGCCATTGATACTTCTCATATTGGCTCTGATCGCGTTGCGCAAACCAAAACGCTCTTCGGAGAAGTCTGCTGGGCCAACGCCGTGGTCACTCACCATAAGAGTGATCTGTTCATTTGTGACATTGACCGTGATATCAGCGCTGAGTTTCCCCGAATGTCGCTCAACATTTCGTAACGCCTCAAGGACAGCATCATGCAAAGGGTTGGCAATTCTCGATTGAATGATGCGATCGCCGGTAAGTGTCAAGGTGCAGGTGAGTGCAGTTGGTTCAAGATTCATTAAAGCGGTGCTGATGATCTCTTTGACACTAGAGTCGGGAAGTTGTTGCAGACTTCGCTCCATCTGTGTGAGGTCACGCTGACTTGAACTAATGGCTTCCTCACGCTCGGATTCGTCGATACCCATGGAGATAGCAGTAAGTGTGTTCAAAAAAGTCTCGTGAATTCGTCGCGCGACCGCTTCGGCACCCTCTTGAGCGGCAGACGCCTGCTGATCGGATTCAATCGACTGACGAATGGCTTCGAATTCTTGATCGGCAAGGGTGACATTGCGCATCCAACTATGCCAAGCAATCACCAGACCGCCCCCAGCCAAAATCTGTAGCAGAGCACCGGTCCACGGTGCAAACTGCATAACACCAAATAGGCCCCCTGATGATCCAATTACTAGTGCGGAACTTCCATCAAGGGCGGTCGCGATAAGTACGACAGCGGTGGCGGCGCGAGTTGATAAGTTGAAGACAGCTCCCACAATCGAGGCAAAGCAAATTGTGGTAACGGAAATCCACGAACCTGCATCTGGGACGATAAAAACCATCAGCACGAGCAAGAACCCAGCGGCAGTTTGGATGATCGCACGTTGCTGGCGAAGCACGGGGAGCAGACCCGTGAGCCACACAGTGAGTGGGATGAGCCAAGCGACCCAATCAATGATTTCAGATGTTGCGCTGAAGGTGAGGAATACGGCGGCGGGGAGGAAAATTACTATGCCAGCCGCAACAAGAGCTGCCTGGCCAACCGTGAACAACACGGTTGCCAGCGGTGGCCTGGCATGACCTGCATAGCTTGCATCCTGGGACGACATCAGCACAGAATGCCATAGCCGCGGTGCAGGGTCAGGGCAGCAGCCCCTCCTTGCGAGCGACCTGGTTGAGCTGAACTTTGGTTCGAGCAGATATCCCGACGCGGGTGTATTTGTCTCGCACGCAATCGAGATAGTGCTTGACCGTGTTCGGAGTGATGTTCATGCGTCTTGCCACCATTTCAAGAGTCAAGCCCGAGGCGTACAGCACGAGCGCCCGTTTTTCCTGCGCGGACAGATCAACGTTCGACTGCGACTGCAGAACCGCACCCGCGAGATCCGGCGGGATCCAGGTATCCCCATTGAGTACCGCGTTAACCGCTTTGCTCAACTGGAGCAGATTCGAACGCTTTGCGACGAATGCTCGCGCACCTGCGGCAAGCGCGGCCTGTAAGAATTCTGGGCGGGCCAGTGCACTCACGACGACAACGGGGATATCTCGAACCGCAAACGCCGACACCGTCTCAGCAACCGGGGTTTCGTCACCGAGATCAAGGTCAACGACAGCGCAGTCGACTCGTGGGCCTGAACTTACGGCGGCGAGCGAAGCCGAGAGCGAGTCACCCGAATAAAGAATCGTGCACGCTGGAAAATCCGAGATCAATTGACGTTCGATGCCATCTCGGACGAGGGCGTGATCTTCCAAGAGAATGAAAACGTATCCCTGGGTCATGGTCCCCTTCTTTGTTATTTGAGATGAGGAGAATCACCCGATCCCGAGCCGGCATACCCTTTTTATTTTAGTCAGGGGGTGGTGGTTCAGCTGTTCGTGGTGTCAAGGTCTGCAGAAAACCAGTTTCACTGATGACCATGGGCTCAGATCCGAGGATAACCTGCACGGGCTTGGGCTGTGTGTCAATCGTGCGGCTCACCTTGCCTTGAACCACATTGATCACGGAGACGGAGGAGCCACCCGTGTTCGGTACGAACAGCAATCGACCCGTGCGATTGAGGGTGGCGGTCGTCGGTGCTTCACCAACTGCAATTCGATTCGTGACGATGCCGCGCGGAATGCGCACCACGGCCACTTGGTCATCCGCTTCAAGTGGAACGAATACCTGTTTACCGGACACGAAAGTCGGCGGAGCAGGTTCGTTACCAACCTTCACAAGTCGCATGAGGGCTTCGCGTCGAGTGTCGATAATCGCGAGAGTGCCGGATTCGCGGCAACTGACAAACATGAATTGACCCTTAGGACTCATGACCGGTCGTAGTGGTACGCCACACACTTTGATCGTGCGCATTACCCGTTGGCGCTCAGTATCCAAAATGGTGATATCTCCTGAGCCACTGTTTGCGACATAAGCACGATTCCTGCGCGGGTGCAACGTTATTGCCGTTGGGGAAACTCCGGTCGGCACGGTTGCAATGATGGACCGCTTTTTTGTGTCGATAACAGACACGGTGCCATCCTGGGAGTTCGCGACATAGAGCAAACGTCCCGACCGATCTAAAGTGGCGGATCGAGGACCGTCACCCACCTTGATTTTCCACAGCAGTTCATTTGTCTTAACGTTGACAGCGACCACTGCGGACTCACTGAACAGCGCTAGATAAATTCGCGTGCCTTGGGAATTTGCCACCGGAGCTGTTGGAACACCACCTAATGCAAGTGTGGCCCGCACTTGCAAATCACTGCCCTGGACCGTGATGAGCTGATCGGGTGCGCGAGTTGCCACGAAAACTTGATCACCCGAATACACCGCCCGCACCGGCACGGCGTCGATCTTGATGCTCGTCTGGGCTTGGGCCACCGGAACCGCGGCAAGACACAGCACGGAGACGGCAGCGAAAATGGTCATTCTCGCGAGCCTCGGAACCAGACGCATGCGCTGACCGTAGCGAGTCAGGCCCACGCTGGGTGTCTTCTGGGCCTCAGGCAGGCCCACCCTTTCAGGGGGGACGACACGCTGAGCACATTGGCTCGCGCATACGAGGACTGAGGGCATTTCTGGGGTATATTACGGATCACTCGAAACCTTCCCCCTAAGTCGAGGACACATGAACAGCACTACGTTAACTGACGCCAGCACGCCTATCCGGCCGCTTGTTTCGCTGGCCAACGACCAAATGCGCCTTGATCCGGGCCAGATTGGCCAGAGTGAATTCACGGTCCGCAACCCCGGCAACATCATCGAAACTTATGACCTCACCCTACTTGGGCCCGCTCAAGCATGGGTGGAGATAACCCCAGACTCTGTCTCCCTTTTTCCTGGCGAGGAAGACACCGTCACCCTCGAGCTACACCCACCGATGACCCACCGGGTGCCCGCGGGCACCTATGCGGTTGGCGTGATGGCGCAATCCCAGGTGCGCCCGGAAGCCGCCTCGACCGCCGAGTTGTTGGTCACGGTCAACCCCTTCTACCGCTTTCGCTGTACGAGTGCATCAACATCATTCACGATCCGCACCCGCGCGACGATGCTGGTGCAGATTACCAACGAGGGAAATTCCACCGTCACCTACGAGTTAAAGGCAGACGATCCTGAAGGTTTCATGCGGGTGCGCGCCAAAGAATCCTTGGTCACCCTCACTCCGGGCGAATCGCGCTGGGTTGAAATTTTAATTAGCGTCGCGCCGAAGTTCATCGGTTCGGACTTCAACACCAGAAGTTTCAATGTCACCGTAACGCCGATCCGAGATGAGGATCTGGACCTTGCCATCCTCGATGAGGATTCCGAAGAAGTTATCGGAAGTGTGCTGCAGCGACCCTATATTCGTTTACGGCTTGGCGTTTTTGGTCGTCTCTTCATTCTTCTCACAATTTTAGGTCTGATCGCAGGCTTCTTCATTTCCCGTTGGGTACAGGAACAGGTTGCGCCCATTCAGGGAGCTCCAAAAGTACCTTTGGAGTTTGTGGCGGAAACGGGTTCGGTACCAAATCAGGTGTTGTTGACCTGGCAACCGTCAATGGGTGCTTCCGAGTATCGAATTTACGCGGTCGGTTCAGCGGGAAACCCGCAACCCACTCCACAACCCACCGTGATTGTTGAACTGCCATCGGCCGGCGGTGCCGCAGGAGTTACGCGATCGGCACGCATCCCACAAGAGACCGATCTCACTGAGGCTGAATTGGCGAACCCGGTGTGCGCAAACTGCAGCGAGGTTGCCGTCTTGGGCCAGGGAGTGACTCGCCATGTAGTTGAAGATGTACCGGCGGGTAGGGCCTGTTACCGGATCGCGGCATTCGTGGGCACCCTGCAGTCATTGTTCAGCCAAGAGCAATGCTCCGAAGTCATCGATGTTTCGGAATTTGATGGAGATGGCGACGGCATCCCCGACGCTGAGCAAGCGGCCGGTGGTGCGGGAGCAGAAACTCCCCCGCGACCATGCCCGGCTATCAATGTCGATGCTCGACCCGTGTCAACTACTTCCGTAGCGATCCTTTGGAAAAAGGCGACGAAACCACCGGCAGGTTTTAGGGCACCGACGCCGGAACCAGTGGCCGCGGTGGACGCGACCCAGATGGACGTTCGTGGGGGATTTCCATCGGGTGAGGGTTCGGCGACTGAATCTGGAAAACCCGAATCCGGAAAGCCAGCTGGGTCGGGATCCAAGACGCGAGTCTGTGACCCTGAGCAATCAGTGACGGGCTGGAATCTACAGCGACGTATCTTCACCGGTTGGTCGGATGTGTCACCGGCACCAACTCCGGACGACACGGCAGTTGAAGTGCGGGACCTTGCTCCGGACACTCGTTATTGTTTCCGGATCCGAGCAGTCTCCGCGCAGGGTACATCGCGTTGGTCAGAGACCGTGTGCGTCCGCACCGATCCGGAACCGATCACCGAACCTTCACCGGTTGCGGAAACTCCGATGGATCCTGCAACCGTTCGCGCATTGCCCTACTAGGTCCCGGGGAGATTGCCAGGCGCGCGCATCTCAGTCGGTAGTCGCAGGAACTGCGGCGGCAATGGCGGCGAGATGAACTCAACACCCGAGATCGCGACCTCCCCCCATGAACCAACGGATTCACCGACTGGCGGGTAGACCGACAGGATTTCCAATTTTACCGAGTTCGTTCGGGTACGGGGAAACTCAACAAGCTGTCGGAAGTCGCGATCAGTGGTTACTCCGAGTAATTTTGTTTCGAAAGTTGAGCCATCCATAAAGGTTAATTTGATGTCTTTTGGTGTTGCCAGCGCGCGGATACCGAATTGTTTTCCCTGAATACCGGGAAGAATCACCATCCGATCGATGATGGTTTCTTGGCTGAGGGTGAAGTCAAGGGTCGTGCCCACGCCAAGCCCATAGTTGGAGTCCGACGCCCAGAAGTTGCGCGCGTCACCTCCCAATGCAGCAGCAGCAGTGGTGCCCTTCAAACTCGAGGATGCCTCGGCATCAACGGGCGTCACGAGGACCCCCGATCTGGGGTTAACAAATTGATTAATTGATTGGTAAACCTGAGTGAGGCCAAATTGGACTCGGAAGGAATTCGGGCCGAATAGGGTGAAAATGATTGCACTGAGAAAAACTCCAATGAGGGAAAACACCAAAATCGGGGTACGCCAACTGCGAGTCAATTGTCGGGATCGCTTCGCTTTCTCCTCTTCAGCGGCTGCTTCGTTGAGAATCTCTATGTCAACCATCTCGGGTTGCAGCTCGACCCCAGGCATTGGAGTGCCGCACCAGTCACAGAAAATCCGCGTTGACTCGTTAAGTCGACCACACGCCCCACATGCTGTGTCACCGCGAACCGTGCGCGTTGTTGTTGCGACGGTGCGCTCAACAACTTGAGATGGCAACTCCTGGGGAGCCCGTGCCTCGAGAACCGATGGGGGCGCTCTCTCAACATGTAGCTCCTCGGTGAACTCCGGGCGTTGTCGTGCGATCACCTCGGTAACGGAAAGCGTCACTGGTTTTACGACTGTCGGTTGTCGAACACTGAACCAGGAACCGATGAGTAGTGCACCCCAGCCCAGGATGAAAATCCCTGCCGCGCTAGCGACCCACCAGTTCGACAACTGACTAGCGGAATAAACGACGACCGCACCGAAGAGGGCGATACCGGCAAGCTCCACGATTTTCTTGACACTGATTCGACCGGTGGGTGCCTGCTCCTCTGGACGAAACAGTTCCTCGAACTCCGCCGGAACTTCAACGACCTTCGCTGCCGTGTATTCATCGACAATCACTTCATCGGGGATCACTTCTTCGACGAGCGACTCACTTGTAACGACCTCTAACGGGGTGGGTTCTTCATCGATTTGTGGTTCACGTGTCTGTGAGGTTGACGGGTCCCACGGCGGGTCACCCGCAAATTCAAGGTATGCCGAGCATTCCGGGCAATAGGGTCCCCACGGCACTGTTGAAGAACAGCGCGTGCAAGTAATCATCGATGGTGAGGCCATGGGCACTAGGTCGCCGACTCGACCTCAAGCTTGACATGGGCAGGAACCAGCCTGGTGACAATGTGCCGAATGCGATCGATGTCCGAGGCAGCAATGCGAACGCGTACCGATGGGCCATCGTCGGTGGCCCAATCGGCTGGCGACGTTGGTTTCATGTTGACCAGAGTACTGCCTGAGTCATCAATCTCAACTGATGCGGCTTCGCGTGGCACAAGCCTCGTGCGGATTGCATACGCTGTTCCAGACCAACTCGCCCGCTGATGGGCATTGGCGACATCGTCGCGAATTGCCGCTTCGTCCCACACGTTGTCGATGTCAGCCAGCACCCAAGAGCCGATGTACGCCGTCATGTCGGGCGGCGCAATGCGAGGGTCTAGGTACGCGTCGAAACAATCCAGAGTTTGGATCGCGGGCGCAATAACCTCGTCAAGTGCTCGAAGGAATGCACAGATCAATGGGTCCTCGGCGAGCATTGCCGGAACTTGAGCCTCCAGCGGAAACGGGCTTCGCGCACCAGGCACCAGTTGGCGCTTGCTGATCGACGTATGCCTGGTCTCGGTCATCGGAGCTCGAATTCATTACCAACACAAAAGAAAAGGTCGCGCTGACCGGGATGCACGGATTCAGCTGGTGCACCTCGAGTTCCAACGACAACATCTACCGGGATCAGTCGAACCACATCAACATAGGCAACACCCGGTACTCGCTGCAATACCGAATGGACATCAGCGAGGAGAAGGGGATGACCAAACGGCCAGCCGCGTCCGTCGTTGCCACCGAGAACCGGGTGCAAGAATCTGCGTACCGCAGCATCCGCCTGTTCAATCACATTTCGGCCATTTGCACCGGGTTGCACAACGAGTCGCGCTGCAACCGAAACTCCCAAATACTTGGGTGGCTCAATGTGGACGATTGCACCGAGTGGTCGTCGCGGTTCGATGAAATCGCGGATGCTGTCCAATACATCAGGGTGAGGCTGAAGTAGATCAAAATCTTGGACGTCGTCCGGCACCCATGGAATGATTTGCACGAGGACGTGGCCCGGCTTACCGAGCGAAGCGGCGTCAACACATGAGACCCGGGCAACAGAGGGTGCGGCCATGCGCACGAGCAGTTCATAATCCTGCGCGGTAACCGCACGCATCTGAGTACGCACCGTGATCGCGGCCCGCTCTTTCAGTGCCTCCATCGTCTCTGCATCTGATCCCCCGGTTGCGGCCTGTGGATTTGTTACATCCGAGACATAGGGAATGCTGCTGCGCATAACGGTCAAGGTCTGCGCATCAACGTTGCCGATGTGACCGCCCCCGACGAGATACTCCGGCACCCGAACCATGGCTTGCGCCGGCGGCGTTGCGCCATATTGACGGGTGCCACCGTCCTCTGTGCGGATCACCGGACCGAACCGGATTTCACCCGTGACTTCTTCGACGGTGAAATGCAGGTCACTGGGGCCTGAATCCGCGAAACTTTCCACCCGATGCCAGGTCTCCCAGCCTTCGGGACCGTTTACCTCAATGATGAGGTCGCCTTGTGCACCAATAAGTGGTGTGCGGCTGAGAGTCAATCGATCACCGGGCGTGCCGCTGCACGGCCCGATGATTTCATCAGTTACCGGCTCACAATGTCGAGCGTCAACGTGACCACCCATGGTCTCCGCGGAAATCATGGCAACTGTTGGTGAAACCTTGTAGCGCGGTTGATCTTGTTGTGGCTCGTTCACCACAATGCGCAACCAGCCGGCTGAAATTCCGGCAACGCGAGTGAGTTCGTGTTCGGGGATGAAAACTTCGATCGTGCCATCGCGATTGAGCCCGCCGGTGTTGTCTTGGCGCTTTGCGACCGGGTACCAGTCCTGCCCATTCCACGCCTCGATCACATATGGTGGATTGAGTGGATCGATCCCGATGCCTTCAATAGTGGGGCTGCCCGTGAAAGTCAGCCGAACCAGACACTGCGGGGTGGGCTGCGTCATTCCAATGTAGAGGGCATCAGATGGCGCGGGCACTGGAGAAAATGTCTCAAAACTCCTTCGCATTGCTCGAGCTTCTTGGTGTGACTCAAATGGCCCATCGGTTTGTTTGGTCAACACCGTCCCCACGCTCACCGTGGGAATCGTGAGATCGTGCATCGTGGCGAATGTGACGGGAGGCGCAGGCGTCGTCCGCGGATTCGAAACCAGTGTCCCCTTGGGAAGTACTACATCAACCTCTTGTGCAATTGACAGGAGGGATTCCAAACGGGTCGCGGCCGCACCGGGCGGGATCAGGTGCTCACCAAGGAGCTCCAAGAACTTCACGTAATGCAGATCCGGAACCCGATTGAGTCGGTAAATGAGTTGATCGGTCATGTAGGCAAACGTCTCAATCAGAGTGACACCGGGGTCGGCAACATTGTGATCGGTCCAGTTTGGATTACGCAACTGCACGAGGCGCTTGGCCTCGTCAACTAAATCCTGAAAACCACGATCATCTAGATTCGGTGCGGGAAGGGTCACGGGTCTACCTCCTGGGGAATGACATAGAACGGCACGAGAAGATTTCGAGGGTCATATGAACCCTTGAGTTGGTAGCGAATGTCGATCCAGATTTTGGTCGGATCATTGTCATAAGAGGCAATCACATCGATGACGTCAGCGCGCGGTTCCCAACGGCTCAATGAGTTGCGAACTTCAACTTGAATGCGACTGAGCAATTCCAGGGTGCCCGGTTCGAACAACATGTCGTGAATACCGCACCCGAATTCCGGGCGCATTGGGCGCTCGCCGTAGGCGGTACCCAAGATCAGTCGCATGGCGCGTTCGACATTCGCGTCACCACTGACAACCCGGAATCCACCCTGGGGTGTCATTGCCCAGGGATAGCAAAAGCCTGATCCGGTAAATCCCGCGTCTACTGTGCTCAATTCAGTTTCACCACCGCTCCCTTGATGGTGACGGAGCCGCCTGCTTTGAGATTGAGAGCTGCGGATGCGTCCACCGAAACTGTGGTGCCCTTGAGCTTAAGACTCGAGTCTGCCGTTACGTTGACATTGGGCGCCTTTACATCAATACGGCTCTTACCTTGCACTTTGACCGATGCTGCTGCATCAATAGTGACGTCCTTCGCTTTGATCATGGCGTCTTTTTCAGTTGTGACCTGCACCCGTGAAGCGCTATTGATGATGACATCACGATCGCCCTTCGTTGTGATCGTGATGCCCTTTTTGGCATCGAGCACAATTGAGCATGAGTCACCATTGGTTGACTGAAGGGTGATGCTCGAAGAGTCACTTGAGTCGTCGAACAGCAATTGATGGCCGGCCTTTGTGGTGAGCGCCGTGATCACCGGCTGTCCGTTCTCAATCACTTTAGTGTTGGGAATCTTTCCGGTGGAGTTACCGAATACGCTGCCTAATACGAATGGTGAATCCAGTTGTCCATTTTCGAAACCGACAACGACCTCGTCCTTGGGTCTGGGCATCATCTGGAAGCCAACTTTTTCGCTCGCACCCAACTGCATCACTCGGGCCCAATCGGTAACGTAATCCTTGCTCAGCCAAGGCAGAGTTAGTCGCACCCGACCTAAGCCCTTGGGGTCCTTGATGTCACTGACTATTGCCGGATAAATGCCGTAGAAACGTTCCGCGGGTTTGGCATTTGTAGCCAATGAACCGAGGTTCCGGTCATCCAAGCCGGTGCAGAACACCTCGGTGGTGAAGCCGCCTTGGCTCGGGTCAAACACGTGCACCACTCCGCTGACCGTGTGGATCCCCGAGAGGTCACCGCAATCCTCAAGCTTGATCAGCCGATTGAGTTTCACTAACGGGGTTCCTCGAATAATCAGATCGACGTCGATCGCGCCACCCGCTTGCCGGGCTGCTTCACCTTTAGCCGCGCGGTCAGCTTGAGCGCGAGTGAGGGCAAAAGTATCGAGGGAGGTAATCCTTCCGGCCTTTTTAGAAGCCACGAAATTATCCAGCTTCGCCGTTACTCGATCACCGGAGCCAAGTGACTCATCACCGGATGCTGATTGCCCCTTCATGTCGTCCCAGCCTGGGATCGCTACGGACCGCGGGACCCCAACACTGGTCACACTTGCGCGCACGGATTTGATACGTCGGTCGCCGATTTTGAAAACGGCATCTTTGTCAACACTGCCCGCTGCCTTTTTGGGTGGGCCAAAAAATAGCTGGGTGTTGCCAACGGTCATTTGGGTAAAGACCCGCACGAAACATACCCAGCCTTGCTCCCGTGCCATACGAACTAAAAAGTCCCAGTCAGTTTCATTTGATTGCACGACAAAAGGGTGACGTGTTCCTGAAGTTGTGACATCGCCACCAATGAGTCCGGCCAGGCTGTAGTCACTTGCGATCTTTTTCGCGATTTCACCGTAGGTCATGTCCTTGAACGACCGCGTTTTACTCGCTGCCATCATCTCGTAGCCACTGTCGTACGCGCGAAGAATGAGTCGCGTGCCATGGCCGGGATCAGTGCGGAACTCACGGCTTGCGATTGTGCCCCGGAAAACAATGTCACCGGCGAGGTCACCCAATCCGTAACCGAATACCGAGATGGTGCTGCCAATTCGACTGCCGTATCCGCCAAAGGAGCTCACGTCCTGGGGACCACGCTTGATTTCGACTTCACACATTCGTGGCATGTTGAGCGCGGCATCGACACTAATGCGGGCAACTTGGGCTTGTTCTTCATCGGAGATGTGCTTGCGGTCCCACAGCATTCGAAGATTCGCACCGGGTTGGTCATAAGAGTTTCCAAATAGGCTCGCCATTAGTACTCCTCCTCCACTCCGAAGATTTCGTCATCGTCGCCTTCCATGATGACGGTCCCACCTTCGCCACGCTTAGGCAGATCAATGGGTGATGGGAGCAGAACCTTGCGGCCGGCGGGGATTCGCATCGGATCATCGATTCGATTGTGTTGCGCGATGTCACGCCAATGCCGAGGGTGTTGATATGTGCGATAGGAGACATGTGCCAATGTGTCGCTATCAAGCATGGTCTCGGTGAATTCCGGTGCAAGTCCACCGGAAGTCGGGTTAGTGGAGCCGGTGGAAGTCGGGTACTGCGTGAGTTCTACCGAGCCAATCGCTTTGGTCGGATCACCGTCAGAACCAAATCGTACGATCTGCGAACTGAACTCCGAAACAACGCTGAGCGGGGAGATAAATGACCCCCACAGCAACATCACGAGCGGGGGCGTAGTGGCCGTTGACCAGAAAGAACTGCTGTAGTTCTCAACCAGCATCAACATTTTTTTGAGTTCGGCCATGACGGTGCGTTGCTTGCCATAACCCAGTGCACCTGTTGGCCGGGATGAAATCCCTTCCTTTTTCATCATGAATTCGAACTCAATTTTCATCGGCTGAGGGCCGTTCCATTCCAAAGGTCCCGACTGGGATGAAGATGTTGAGTCGGTTACTTCCCAACTCGCTGCTTTCTTGATCTTCATGCTGGCTGGTGGCAGGAAGAATTCAATTGAGTCGTATTCCGCAGCGAGCATGGCGGCCTGGCGAGCCATTGAAGAACCCAGGCTGCCGAGCCCGAGCATCTGACCGACGGCGGAGGAGCCAGCAGTCCAAGAGCTCATCTTTGCCAACATGGCGCGCGTTGCACTTCCCGTGTTAGGAATGATTACAAGCTTGCACGGCTCTACCCGCTCTTCGGTTGCAATGGATTGATCAATCATTGGCCGACCGCCACCGAATGTTTCTACGTCATAGCCGGAGAAACTGAAGGTGAGAGTCTCGATCGTTGTTGGCGGCATGATCCCGGTGCCGATTTCGTTGACCAAACCGGCACTAAACGACGGGGCATTCCAGGTTTGTGGGAAACAGTTGCGAAAAACAATTGAGTACTTGTTATTTGATCCGCTCTCGGGAACTTCAACCGTGATCGACACAGTGGTTGGCCCCTGCTCGCGTGCCTTGCTGAACCACTCCGTGATCAGCACGCTGGTGCCGGGGATCCAGGGACGAGCAAGGTTCACCGTCCCGTAGGTCACCCGTTCGATTTCCCGGAAAGTGGTGCGCATGTAGCCGCCGGCCGGTAAATCGTTGGTGTTCATTTCCATCGAGCCCAACGACATTGACTGCCAACCACCACCGAGTGCTGGTTGGCTAACACCATCTACCGCCAACGTGAATCCGCTGAAATAACCTCCGGGATTGTCGGGGTCATAGCGGGTCGGTCCAAAGCCACCCGGTGCCTTCGGTATCAAATTACTCAAACCTTGACTACCGAGAAGACCACCCAGGAAGTTCATCCCTTGTTCAATGCTCATCGGCTTCTACCTTCAAGAACAATCGACTTCATCACAATCGACCCCGCCGCTCAAGATCGCGCACCAATTCAGCTCGCAGTCGTCTTTGCAAATACGGATACAACTCAGCCGCTTGCCGCTCCAGCCGCTTCGCGCGACTGTCAGCATCTTTCTTACTCTTCGGTGGCCCAGCGAAATCCTGCTCCAGTTGCCCCATCAGTGACTCGCGCGTCTTTGACCATGCTGATGTGGCGGCTGATGTGGCGGCTGATGTGGTGGCGCTACCAATACCGTCCAGAATTCCGCGGGATGGCTCACGCGCCGCGCGCTGCACGCCAGCATCAAACGCCGATGATTCCGAATAAGAAGGTGCGTGTTGTTGCACGCCGGGGCGAGTGGTTTGCGCGGGTAAGTTCATTGATGAAGTTCCGTACGCGGTCGCTGCACTTGGTGCAGAATCACTCTTCCCGGTGATGCGGTGGTGCAGCGGTGTCGGACGGATGGGTTCACTGCGCCCAACTGCCATGTGCTCTTCAACCCGGCGAGCTGCATGTTCTAACTGCTGACCTTCGTCCGTGTGTTCACCGGGCATTGAACTACCACGTCCTTGCTGTTGCATAACGTGCGTGAGCTCGTGGGCGAGCAGCTGCTGTCCGCGATCACTCGCAACCGGAGCATCTGATGCGAAAAAGATCTGACCGTTCTTGGTGAACGCCTCCGCATTCACGGCATTGGCTTGTTGAGCTGCCGCCTCACCTTCGTGCACCGTTACATGTGACGGTGGTTCACCCACGGTCGAACGCAAGCTCTGTCGCACGGGCTCCGGAACCACGATCTGCCTTGGTCCCTGAACCTTTGGTTGCGGGGCCGCACCCAAGTTCGCCAAACCTCCGGCAGATGGCCCGTTACCCTCACGCGCTCGACGCTGGATTCCCGTTGATGCACCACTACCAAGGATCGGTCGTTCTGCCCGTGACACGTTCGTGTTCCCGGTAGCGGCTTCTCGGGCTGTGGGCCGGTGAACTTCACCTGGTTCCGAGAGCGTTGCAGCGCGTGTAACAGATGGCAAAGATGTTTGAGTCACGACCGGTGTAGGTGCAGGTTCTTGATCGCGAAGTGCACTGGATTGCGTTGTTGCAATTGTCGTTGGCGCCGCAAGGTTAGTTTCGCCCGTATGTTCAGATACCGGATGCACCAGCGAAACCGGTTCATTTGTTTCATCGGGTTTAGCGGTTTGCGCCGCGGATGTGTCGGTGTCGCGAGCGCGGACTTGAATACCTGCAGGCGTAGTTTCGTTGATCGTTGGCCGCGAGGGTTGTGACGGCGTTGTCGCGGGCGCGACGGCTGGAGATGTAATTGCAGAGCCAGTTGCGTTCGCAGGGCCGGCTGTTGATTGTGGAGTCGTGGAAGGTGCGCTGCTCGACGATAGTTGCAAGTTCGCAGGTGGAGTTTCGTTAATCGCTGGCCGAGAAGGTTGTGACGATGTCGCCGCGGGCGCGACAGAAGGCGTTGTGGAAGGTGCGCTGCTAGTTGGTAGCTGCGAGTTCGCAGGTGAGTCGGTGTCGCGAGCGCGGACTTGAATACCTGCAGGCGTAGTTTCGTTGATCGTTGGCCGCGAGGGTTGTGACGGCGTTGTCGCGGGCGCGACGGCTGGAGATGTAATTGCAGAGCCAGTTGCGTTCGCAGGGCCGGCTGTTGATTGTGGAGTCGTGGAAGGTGCGCTGCTCGACGATAGTTGCAAGTTCGCAGGTGGAGTTTCGTTAATCGCTGGCCGAGAAGGTTGTGACGATGTCGCCGCGGGCGCGACAGAAGGCGTTGTGGAAGGTGCGCTGCTAGTTGGTAGCTGCGAGTTCGCAGGTGAGTCGGTGTCGCGGGCGCGGCGTTGAATGCTCTGGATATCTGGCACCGGTTCCGGGTGAATCAGCTCTGGTGGGGGCATGGGTGCGTCGAGTTCTTGAAGTGGTTGATTCACGCGACCACGGGGTTGCCTGCGTCGAATCGCTTGGGAATCGTCCGACGGGAACTCCTTCAACGGGCGTGGGATCAGCGGCGCGGGTACATACACTTCGGGCTCGGTAAGGGACTCTGCAGCGGACTCCGCGGCAGACTCCGCGGCAAACATGGCGGGTGAACCGCCACCACGACGTCGGACAACCGGAGCGGACTGACCGATTGAAGGAAAAGTAGATGGGGGTAATTCGACCGAGGTGGGGTCCGTGTAAGTCGGCTCCACCGGCGAGGCTGCAGGTGTTGATCTTTTCGGAGTCGTGACAGCACGGTGGACCGAGTCGCGCGATGGCAGTGCAGATTTAGATGCAGGAGAAGTTGTAGACGCGGGCGCAGAAGTGCGAGCTTTTGCTTGCAGGGGACGCGGTGGCCGTGGCGCGGGTAGCGGCGCTTCTTCGAACTCTTCAATTTCGGGTACTTCAGATTCAATCAGATGATCAAGTGGTTGTGTTTGACCGCGTCGCTGCGCGCGTGAGCGCCGTGCCCTACCTGTGACTTGACCGATGAGTGAGTCGTCAATGGCGTGCGCGAGTTTCGTTGACGTGACGGCAGTTGGCCTGCGCGTGACGAGAAATGATGCAGGAGATTGTTGGATCGTCGCGAGTGGCCCGAACGTTGGTCGCAATGGAGGCAGAAGCATGAAATCGCCGCGTTGCTCGGTGACCGCTCCTGGCGACGGTGTTTCACTCACCGCACACCCTCCGATCCAACTCGATTGAACTGCGAAACTAACTCGGTCATCCGCCTTCGAACATCATGGGTGAGATCCAAGATGTCATTGAGCGACCAGTGCAAGTAGTAGGCCAGAAATCCGATCTCTTCCCAAAGTCGATCGGTTCCGACCGTTGTTATTCCCCCGGCGCACCACCTCCGACATCGACCAGCACGGTCTCACTGCAATTCGGGCAGGTGACCTCGGCCAATGTGGAGCCTTCGGTGTTGATCCTTCGATACAGATCCTGCAGAAAAGATAGGTCGGTTGCCCAAAGGCCACCGATTACCTGATCGTCGATGTTCGGCAATGTGCCGAGCCGGGTGACCACCCGGGCGAGGAGCACGAGGCTCAAGAAAGCTTCGTGCTCCTTCACCTTGGGGTCGAGAAGGGGCATGAGTTCGTCTCGCGCGGTTGCCAAGCGCATGGTGCCCTCGCGGTGCACCTCACCATTCGCATCCACATACCCACGCGGCAGAACGAAATTAAAGGTCGTTTGCAGTGGGCTGACTTCAGTGACTGACATACGCCCTCAATTCCCTCATGATCAGTTGCGGTTAGGCCGCGGTCATTTCAGTAAACGACATACTGATCGTCATGTTGATACCGGTTGCTTCGCCGGCCTTGAGAGATCCGTACGAAACGCTGGTGACCATCAGGTTGGTGAACTCGATAGTGCGCACCGGGGTCCCGTAGGTGTCCTTGTAGACCAACTTGCCGGTCTTACGGGCACCCTTGAAATCACCCTGCAGGCCATCGAGGAACCACTTGGTGAGTCCTCCGTCGCCGGTGGCAAGCACCGTGACCTGCAGTGTTCCGGACTGACGTGGTCCAAGCATCTGTTGGATCACGTACTGGCCGGCCGGTGTCATCGACTTGAGTTCGATGGTTGCCGTCTCTTGCGCAATGTTGTTCACCTCGATGACGTTCGGAATTACTTGACCGTCAATGGTGAATTCGAACGAATAAGCGGTTAGGGCTTCGCCCTCTACTAGGTTTGCCATCGTCGACCTCCTTTATTTGTTTGAGTGACTATTCGGCGATGGACGTGCCGCCGGAGAACTGAGACAAGCGGAAGATGACGAACTCGGCTGGCTTCACCGGAGCAACGCCTACTTCCACGATCACCATGCCGAGATCAACACTCTCGGCAGAGTTGTTCTCTCCGTCGCACTTGACGAAGAAAGCTTCGGACGGACTCGATCCAAAGAGTGCACCGGAGCGCCACTCGTTGACAAGGAATGCCGAGATGGTGCGTCGAATACGGCCCCACAGGTTTGCATCGTTTGGCTCGAAGACTGCCCACTGCGTACCTTGCAGGATCGACTCTTCCAAGTAATTGAAGTAACGACGCACGTTCACGTAACGCCACTCGGCATCACTCGACAGAGTGCGAGCACCCCAGACCCGAATCCCGCGACCGGGGAAGGACTTGATCGAGTTGACACCTTGCGGGTTGAGCAGGTCCATCTCGCCACGAGTTACCGGGTACTCGACGCCGACAGCCCCGAGCAGGATCTCGTTCGCGGGTGCCTTGAAGACTCCGCGGGTATCGTCGTTGCGACTCCACAGACCAGCAATGTGACCGCTGGGTGGGAACGTTGCATTTTTGCCGGTGGTGGGATCGAACATCTGGATCCATGGCCAGTAAAGGACTCCGAACTTGGAATCGAAGCCAGCGGTATTCATGCGCCAATCGCTTGCCTCTTGGGCGTTGAGCCCGGCGGGCGGATCGAGGATCGCCATCCGGTTGCCCATGAGTTCGCAGTGCGCGAGCATGCCAGCTTGGACCGCTTTCATGGCGTCCAGATCAATCGACCCATTTGCCTGGGCAACGGCGATATCCGGTGCCGCGATCATGGTGATTTGTTCGAGAGTCTCAAATGCCGTGAAGCCGGTGCGTTTGGCGGGATCACCAATGAGCTCACCGGTTTCGATTTTCGCTGGAGCTGAACCGTCGTCGCTGACGAGTGCAACGGTGCCTTCCTGCAACCCGGATGCAATCAGTGCTTCGTCGACCGCGTTCGGCTGAATCCGCACTATCTTGGATCGAGTGTTGACCTGGGTGGCCAAGTTGCTTGGTCCAGCGGCAAGGGTGCCGGAGAATGTTTCATCTTTGGCGCCATCGGCGGTGATAGTGATCGTGAATGTGGGTTGACCGTCGGTTTCACCCTCGGCCTTCACATCAACAGCGACCTGCTTGGCACTTGAACTGATTGCCATTACTTTCAGTGCGGCAATCGCTGTGTCGGCCTTCGCGGGCAGTTCACCCATTGGTGCAGATGACGGGCGGGCAGTAGTTGGGATGCGCACAATGTAAGCGCGGCCACCACCATTGTTGAAAAAGCCGTAGACAGCTTTTCCAAGTGCATAGTTTTCGACCATGTCGCCGAAAGTTTCGACGTACTGTGTCCAGTTGGTAACGAGTATCGGTTCATTGATGGGACCTTGGGCGGCGAAGCCGACGAAGCCTGCGATCGCTGTGCCGACACCCTCAATTGGGCGCGTACCAGCGGGCACTTCCTCGACGTAAACGCCCGGAGACAAATAGCTAGGCATGGTTTCCCTTTCTTGACGCTGCGAGTTTGGACGGTACTAACGGAATCGCCCACTGCCTACCCCCCCGTTCAGAGGGGTAGGAGATGACGAAGCTTCGCGTTACGTTCTTGGAGTGTCGAATCCGTTGGTTACCGGGAGCATGTTGCGCTGCACCATGGGGCTCACCCCCGCGCCCCTGAATGTTCTTCCCGTCAATCGGGTTCTTGGCCAAGGGCCACCGGTGGGGAACATCATGGATAACAAACCGCTGGTGAACATCTTGCCCTTTGGGATGTGCCGCTCGATTGCAAATCCGGTGGTGGCTTCCGCAACTGCGGCTGCATTCGGCGTTCTGGTCCCCATGCCGTGCGTTCCGGTCACACCAGCCCCATGGATCTCGAGTTCGCGGGTGCTGATCGGCGGTGCGCCTGTGATCACGAAGTCGTCCAAATGCATGTGTATCTGGGGCGGACAAATCTCCCCCCTGGCCACCCCTGCGGTCACGATTAAGGCGGGCTGATGCTCTCAGAGATTGATCGGGCGCTCGTCACGCTGCTCAGCACCCAGACTTACTTGGAGGAGCGGGTCAGGGTGGACCTCGACCCTCCCACAAAAGACTGGGCCGCGCGTCGCACCGGCCCGGTGTTGAACTTGTTCCTCAACGACATCCGGGAGAACACCGAAAGGCGAACCGCGGACATCGTTGAGGTCAAAGATGACAAGGGCATCATTGTTGCGCGGCGTCCAACGGAGCGAACTTTCATGTTTTCCTACGCTGTCTCGGCCTGGACCTCACGCCCGGAAGACGATCACGCGCTCCTGGGTGCAGCCCTGATGAATCTGCTGCAACGCGAGTATCTCCCCGAAGATTTGTGCGACGGCACCTTGGCCGAACTCGCTCGAGTTGGACGCCCAGCCATGATCCGAGTAGGCGGCGTCCTGTACTCCGATCGACTGGTTACCGAACTGTGGTCTTCAATCGGCGGGGAGTTCCGCCCGATCATCGCGCTGACCGTCTCTACTTTGATCCCAGCAGGCCTGCCCACACCGGCTGGTCCGCCGCAGACTGCTCCGCCAAAATTCACCTTCCAAGACACCCGCGACGGCGGTACGAGCACGGTGCAAGCAGCAGCGCCCGTTACACCAAACGAAGAAGAAGACAATGCCCCCCAGCAGTCACCCACCCGCACCCGCACCCGGGAGTCACTCGGCTAACTATCAGAAGTCGGTCTCAATGCGCACGTGCGCGTGATCATTCATACGGGCTAGCGGGCGGTGCGATCGCTTCGATCGCGGAAACCGAGAGACCGGGGATCGGAACCGTGCTGCCAGAGATCACGAGGTTGTCGGGGATCCACGTACCGGTGAGCGTTACCCAGGTATCGGCCGCAGGGTCGGACCAGTCGGTGGGGACGTCGGTGACCTTGACCCGAACCGGCTGCGCGTCGGCAGCGCAACAAGCCATCGACTGACGAGCCAACCACCAACCGCCGTCGGGGTCCGGCGTAACGAATCCGGTGAGTTGCACTTCGCGATCGAGCACGGTCGCACCTCCCCCGTCGATCGTTCGAATGACAAAGTCCGTCACACGAATCGGTACGGGATCTCCGTCGGGCAACGGAAGTTCATAGTCCTCGCTGACGGCAACGGGGATGGAGTTGCCTCCGGCGCGCGCAGCGTCGTAGGCGCCCAGAGCCGGCGGTGCAGCGAAGAAAAGGACCACACCCGGGACGATTAGGAACCAAGCGCTCATGGGCTCGCGGTGACCTGCATCGCCGTCGTCGTGCTCGTGCGCTGTGCCTCGGGCGCGAATAGCATCGATGAACCACAACACCGCAAGTGCAACGAGGATCGATCCTGTGAGCAAAAGTGGAATACGCATCACGGGTTTGACGTATGCCATGAACATGTTCGTCACGCTAATTGCGATGACGCCAAAGCCCAACAGATTGAGCATGATTGCCTGCATTACCTTCGTCATGTCAGCAACCACCATCCGACGAAAGCACTCATGAGTACTGCCACGACGAAAGTTGTCGGCGCGAAGCGAGATGCGAATCGACGTCCAAAGATGCCGACCTGCATGCCCACGAGTTTGAGGTCCACCATCGGACCTACAACCATGAAGGCCAGCATCGCGGTCGGAGAGAACTGCGTGAAGCTTGCCGCGATGAAGGCGTCGGCTTCGGAACACACGCACAAGACCACTGCAAGGAGCGCAAGTGCGAGGATGGCCAACAGTGGATTATCGGCAATCGCATCCATCACGGAGACAGGTACAACTGCGTCAAGTATTGCTGCGACTCCTGCACCGATGACGAGGAAGCCGCCGGCATGCAGGAAGTCGTGGGTGGCTGCTCGACGGAAGGTGTCGAACCTGGTGGCTCCGTGCAGGTGCTCGCGGATGAGCGGGCGCAGCCATTCGGCTTTCCCAAATCGGAGCCAGAGCCAGCCCATGGCGATCGAGACCGCGAGGGACGCAACTAAACGAGCGAGCACCATTTCCGGCTGACCAGGAAAAGCCACCCAGGTTGAGGCCAACACGACAGGGTTGATGGCTGGGGCCGCGAGGAGAAAGGTGAGCGCGGCTGCCGGACGGACGCCCGACTTTATGAGCGCGCCGCCAATGGGTACCGATGCGCATTCGCATCCCGGGAGCACAAGGCCCGCGCAGCCGGCGACGGGCACCGCGAGCACCGGATTCTTCGGAAGGATTCGCTGCCACAGCGCCCGCGGGACAAAGGCGATGATCGCTCCTGAGAGAAGCACGCCAAGTATTAAGAAGGGCAATGCTTGGACGACTATCGAAATGAAAATTGTTGAGGCTGTCGTGACTGCCGGACTGCTCAATCCCTCGAATACCCGAAGTTGCACTGCGATCGACAGCGCGATGATCAACGCAACGACGAGTCCCAGCACCTGACCTTTCGTCGAGGTGCGAGCAGGGCTCGCGAGATTCACTACTGATTCGAATCGTGGGATGCGGAGCGTCGGCGAGTGATGCCGAACCACAGCGCGGCAAGTGCGCCCATCACGACGGCAACACCGAGCAGGATCATCGGGGTGTTGTTACCGCTGCTCCTCGACAGATCAACAACGTCTTCCCCGGCGGCTGCGGCTGCCTGGCGGTCAATCTCGGAGTCCGATGCCGAGACGCTTGCTGATGCACTTGCTGATGCACTCGGTGACGCGATCGGTGACGCGATCGGTGACGCACTTGCTGATGCACTCGGAGATGAACTTGCTGATGCACTCGGTGACGCACTTGCTGATGCACTCGGTGACGCACTTGCTGATGCACTCGGTGACGCACTTGCAGATGCACTCGGTGACGCACTTGCTGATGCACTCGGTGAAGCGCTCACCTCAATCGCCTCCGCCGCTTCAGGTACTTTGTCGCCGGTAATGATTGACACGATCATGTTTCCACGCTGTGACCCGTAGGTGCTGCGGATTGCGCCCGCAAGATCATTCCACGTTTGTTGAGCCTGTTTCATCGCTCCGCACACCGCCAGCGAGAAGTTTTGCTGCCCGCCTGAGCCACTTATCTGGCCACGTGCATATTTGTTCGTGGGCGATGCTCCGGCGCAAGATCCCGGATTGATGTACCCGTTGTCCTTTGCTAGCACCGAATGCGTGACACGACCCTTGCACTCGATTGCGCCGAGGACTGGCACGGAGTCGTCGCACCCACTGATAAGGCCGTCGGGTATGCCGGCGGACCCACCTCCGGGGTACCTAAGTCCGGCAGGGATATCGCTGCGGCCCAGGCCGGGCGGATTCTGAATGGAGATCGGCTTGGCCGGATCGGCGGCGTCGGGCCAGTTGGTGTGCGACCAGAAGTCCTCTGAAAGATGCAAGGCACGTCCGAGTCGGTTCAGCACCTCACACTTGGCGGTTTTGTCGCTCTTGTTTACGTCGAATGGAAACGAGCACGAGACGGCTGCAGCCTCGGTCGGATTCACAACCCCCTTCTCGTCGACGATCCTGCCTGCAGCGGATACCGCGCGATCGAGTAGTTGCTCGTAGTAGCGAAAGCAGATACTGAGTTGACCCACAGCGTTACTGCGCGAATAGGGGTAGCCCGCGATGTCCAGGTAGTCGCCGTTGTCGCAGTGCTTTTCACCCGGGCCTAAGCCTTTGCCCGGGATCGACGAGGAGTCGAGGGCATCATCGGGAGCACCGACTGCACCGAGTTTGCCTGATGTTCCCGCGAGTAAATCGAGGGTCTTCGGCTCGAAACCATTGTTGGCGAGCACCCGAGTGATTCGTTCATGCTCAGCCTGCTGTCCCAAAATGCTTGGACTGTTGTAGGTGCCGAATGCGAGGGCCGGCCCAGCGGTTGTCGTCGCAATAACGCCGATGGTAACCATGCCGACGGTAATCGCGAGCACACGAGATGGGCGAATCATGAAAACCTCCGGTCGTTTCTTTAAGCGGAATTTTATCCCCGTTTCGCAATTCGCAATCTTTTTTCAGCCCCACCTTTAAAGGGGGGGTGGTCCGCCCCCTGTTTCCGGTCCAGGGCTGGTGAGAGTCGCTGGTTACCTTCGGTGGGTGCAGTCCCGAGCGTATTCGATCGGGGTCTTGTAGTTCAGGCTTGAGTGCCGGCGAACATGATTGTACTCGTGGTTCCAGTCGGCGATGACGACCTTGGCGTGGAGCACGGAGTAGAAGCTGTTGATGTTCAGGCACTCGTCGCGTTGGCGGGCGTGGAACGACTCGACGTAGCCGTTGTTCCACGGGGTTCCCGGCGGGATGAACGACAGGCCGATCCGATCTTTCGCCCAGGCGGCGATCGCGTCGCAGACGAACTCCGGACCGTTGTCGCTGCGCAGCACCAGTGGATACCCGCGGGAGACCGCTATCTGGTCGATCAGGGCGATGACACGCTCACCGGTGATCGAGGTTCCGGTCAGGCCGCCGAGGGACTCACGGGTGTGCTCATCGACGATGGAGCACACCTTCAGCGCCTGCCCGTCCTCGACACGGTCGAACTGAAAGTCGATGCCCCACACGTCGTCGGGTGCGGCCGCCGTGACGTGCTGACCGGCGGTGGAGGAGCCGATGCGCTTGCGCCGGCGGCGCTGCGGGACCCGCAGGCCCTCCTCCCGCCACAACCGTTGCGTCTTCTTGTGATTGATGACCCAGCCCTCAGCGCGCGCATCATGGTGGGCTCGGCGGTAGCCCCACCGCGGATGCTTCTTCGCATACGCACACAGCCACGTGCGCAGCCCGGCGTCGCCGTCGACGGGGGTCTGGTCCGGATGCGGGACCGTGAACGTCGAGCGGGCCAGGCCCACCACCCGGCACGCGAACCGCGCCGAGACGCCCAACACGTCGATCAGGTGGCCGGCAGCAGCCCGCTTCGCGCGCGGGCTCACCATTTTCCCCGGGACAGCTCCCGAAGCGCCGCCTTCTCCAGCTCGGCGTCCGCCAGGAGCCGCTTCAACGTCGCGTTCTCCTTCTCCAGGTCCTTCAACCGCTTCGCGTCGTCGGCCTTCATCCCGCCGTACTGGTTGCGCCAGCGGTGGAACGAGGACTCCGAGATCTCCAACGCCCGACACACGCCCGCGACATCCTCACCGTTGGCGAGCATCGCATCAGCCTGACCGAGCAGCCTGACAATCTGCTCAGGCGACTTCCTTCTTCTCGTGGCCATAGTGATCATCTTCCTGCCAGGCGAACCTGGCCGTCAGACTCTCAACAACCCCGGACCGGTGAGAAGGGGTCAGACCAGGGGCATTAAAGAAGGAACGGTGAATTAACGCAATGGTTAACCTATTCTCGTGAGAAGTGTCAGAACGCTCTTGTTTGCACTGGGCAGTGTGGCCATCCTCGGGATGTCACTCGCAGGGTGCGGTTCGACGACACCCGAGCGCGCTGGTCTGCAGACAATCGATGGTGGTAGGCAGATCACGGTGCCCGTCTTATGGTCTGATCCGTCGCGTGCCATCGGCGGAGTCGAGCCGGCCGTTGTGAGAGTGGGAGATGGCTCCGCAACGAACTTCAGCATTGATCTACGTGATCTCGAAGCGAAGGGTGCCGGGGCCGCTTGGACCGCAGCTTCCGCGTCCGCAGCCGCCGTCGGCGCCCTCTACAGTGGACGCGATCCCAGTGACATCGACGTCTCGTTCACGGTCAGTGGTCCCATTGATGGCCCGTCGGCCGGCGCCCTCCTCACGGTTGCCATCCTCGCAGCGTTGCGAGATGTGCCACTCCTCCCCGGGGTGACGATGACCGGCACGATCAGCCCCGACGGCACGATTAGCACGGTAGGGGGTGTTGGGCTCAAGCTGGCGTCCGCGGCAGAGGCGGGATACACAACGGTCCTGCTGCCGCCGGGCAACACCGAGTTGACGGTGGGTGGAACAGGTGAGTCGATCTCCGCGGTCGAGGCTGGTCGACAACTCGGACTCGACGTGCGCCACGTTGCCACCGTCGCGCAGGCCTATGAGCAGTTGACCGGACAGAACTTCATCGCAGTATCCGAAGATCCATACGTATTACCCCCTGCCGTCCTAGCCGCGGCAGAGAAGACAGCGCAGGATCTCGTGAATGAAGTCACCGCACTGAGCGATCAGATGCCGGCGGATGCGCAGCAACGTTCGGTGATCGAAAGTGACCTCGCGGCAGCGCGAGGAGATCTCGAGGCTGGCGATCCGGCGTCGGCTTACGCCCGCGCAACGACAGCACTCTTCGCTGTGGGCCGCGCGATCACGGTTGATAAATATCAAGAACTCCTTCGCAACCAGGGTCTTGACGCAGCGAAGGCGATCTTGGCTGACGACATAGTTGTCGCGCTCGCCGCGGCAGAGTCGGCGATCGCGCGGGGGTCAGATGTGTCCGGACTCGGTATGGAGTCAGCGCTGTCTACTCCAACGGCTCTTGCTTGGTCCGCATACACGCGTGCCGCCCTACGCGCACTCCTAGTAGCAGTGCCTGACGTGTCAGACGAAGACCAGTTGCTCGCCGCGGTCACGGTGCTGAGCGAGCAGTCGCTATCGGTTGAGTACCTGCAGCAAGATGCACTGGACGTGGTCCGATCCATGCCGAGTCGTGCGTTGCCATCCGAACAGCAACTGGCCGACTTTCTCTCGGGTTACACAAACTTCCTCGTTCGCGGGGCCCAGGCAAACGCCCAGTACATCACCGATGTCGTTTTGCCCTCGGTGCCCGCCGCATCCGTGGGAATCGATGACGTCAGATCACTATCACCCATCATTGGTCAACTCGCACAGGAAACTGCGACGATCGATGTCGCCACAGAAGGCATCCGCGAAGAGATAGCGCAGGCAGCATCGGCCATCACCGACTTCGTCACCACCACGGCGTTCATCTC